>ERZ795054.595-NODE-595-length-43172-cov-5.468284_pt1 | contig 43172 bp, 33 predicted proteins | sample MGYA00375138_ERZ795054 | MGnify/ENA primary metagenome ERZ795054 (study PRJEB30183, sample SAMN05720215) | anaerobic digester metagenome | isolation source: active sludge of municipal wastewater-treating anaerobic digesters | place: USA | collected 2014-12-23 ... | reverse complement strand
TAAGGATCATCCGGAACTTTATGACAGTGACGTCGATGTTTTGAAAGTCCAATATGCTGACAATACGGAGAGCTATCTTTTTCTTGCTGCCTGCCATGCGGTGTTCAGCACTACCGGTACACTGCATTATACAATAAGTGCAAATTATCCGGGAGTTGCACGTAAACTGGTGGAGGAGCGAACAGATACTGAAAATTCGATTTTCCTCCAGGGAACAGCCGGAGATATAAATCCCAGAGATAACGGAGAATATATAAGCGGTGAAAAGCTGGCAAATGAAGTCATTTCAGTTTTAAGCAGGCCAATGAATGAGATCACGGGATCTATTTCGTTTTTCCTCGATACTATCAATATTCCGGTTATGCCATGGTCAAGAGAAGATTTACTGAAGCTGAGAGCCGATAATATCGATAAATCAGGTGATATAAGCGCCGAGAGAGATGTTAAATGGAGTAATCTGATGCTTAAATATCTTGATGAAGGGACAATGCCCAAAGTGATGCCGGTTTATTATCATACTCTTAACATAGGGAACTGGAAGCTGGCTGGTTTTTCAAGGGAAACGACAACACCTTATAGTTTTGGAGTAAAAAAAATGTGGCCAGGAAAACATATTTCTGTTGCAGGATATACAAATGATGTATCGAGTTATCTTCCTTCAACTTTACATATCAGGGCGAAGAATTATGAAGGGCTGGGATCCTTTTTCTGGTATGGCATGCCAAATACTTTCCCGGAGGGTGTTGAAGAAATCATTCTGGAGACCATTGAAAAACTTGCCCGATGAACTATGAACCTGTTCATCCCGCGGGAAACACTATTGAATACGTAAAGCATTTTGAGAAGATCTCCTGCAATGTGATGACAATAAACCTGTTTTAACATATATGAAAAAGCTGAAAGAAATCTACAGAAGGATTTCCAGTCCGATTGTTATAATCGGCACCCTGTTTTTTATTTTCGGATTTATAACATGGCTCAGTGCAGTCCTTGTTCCTTATCTGAAAATTGCCTGTGAACTGAATAATTTCCAGTCATATCTTGTCGCCTTCTCATTCTACATAGCCTATTTCTTCATGTCGGTCCCATCAGGATGGCTGCTGGAACATACTGGCTATAAGAAGGGGATGACGATCGGATTGCTGGTGATGGCCGTGGGATCTGTAGTATTTGTCCCTGCTGCTCTTACCAGGACATACGGATTGTTCCTTACGGGTCTGTTCATTCAGGGAGCAGGCATGGCGCTGTTACAGACCGCATCAAATCCTTATGTTACGATAATCGGTCCAATAGAAAGTGCAGCAAAACGAATCAGCATCATGAGTATATGTAACGGAATAGCTGGTGTGATCGCCCCGGCCATTCTGGGATTCATTACTCTTCAGGGAGCTGATGAGATAGTTGCCAGGATCACTACGATGACCCCACAGCAGAAAGATATTGAGCTTACAGCCCTGGCATCACGGGTGATCGTACCTTATCTGCTTATAATGATCTCGCTGATAATTCTTGCTGTATTTCTGTATTTCTCAAATCTCCCCGATATCAATTCTGAAGAAGAAAATGCAATTTCTGATGAAGGAAGCCTTAAAAAGACAAGTATTTTCCAGTTTCCTCATTTGCTTCTGGGCGTATTTGCAATATTCCTGTATACAGGGGTGGAAGTTATTGCCGGGAATACCATAATAAGCTATGGAGTTTACCTGAATATACCAATCTCGACCGCAAGGTTCTTTTCATCCTTTACAATTTTTGCAATGCTTGTGGGATATGTGATAGGTATAATCGGGATTCCGAAATATTTTTCGCAGAAACGAGCCCTTATCATTTCTTCTGTTCTGGGGGTTATATTTGCTTTTGTTGCCCTCATGACAAAAGGCTTTACTTCGGTAATGTTTGTTGCTTTGTTCGGCCTGGCAAATTCGCTTATGTGGCCTTCAATCTGGCCGCTGGCAATTAAAGGTCTCGGACGCTTTACAAAGGTCGGCTCTTCAATGATGGTGATGGCTATCTGCGGGGCAGCTGTGATCCCGCTTCTGTACGGAAAAATAGCCGATGTCATCGATCCCCGGAACGCTTACTGGATTGTGATTCCGATCTATCTCTATATACTGTTCTATGCCACTATCGGGCATAAGATAAAAACCAGCGGGTAATAAAGAATAAACACAAAGGAACCGTAAGGATCTTTATTTTAACCACACCTGAATCATTTGATAAATTGATATACTGATTAAGGTATTCTTACGGCGTCAGTTTCTTTAAAGAATTGAGGCAGCATTATTTGAATTTATATCCTGCGGAAATTGTCAGGCACCTGTTCCAGAGATCTTCGTCTGGATCATCACTTATATTTCTTAATCCGTACTGATAAGTTAAAGCAAGGATTATACGGGCATTGAATTCATAAGATACAAAACCCGAGAGGCCAGCGTCAAATCGTTTTTGCAAAGTGGAGTATGATTCATCAATCGGGTATGTATTTCCATCATTATCTTTTAGTACTATCTTGTCTTTCGAAAATAATCTCAATTCCGTTGTAGCATTTACACTTTCGACAGTAGCTTTGATGTCAGCTTTGCCTCCTATACCATAACTAAACCACGGACCTGCTCCAATAATGAATTTATCTGATCCTGCAGAAGGGAAAGCTGCCTTTAAATAAACAGGGAAATCAAGATAATAAGGATTAAATGTGGTCTTCATTTTTATTGACACTGATGTAAATCCGGTTGTGCCCGGGACAGTAAAAGTTTGAATAATTTCCGATCTGGCGCCTCGTTTACTGAACAGTAACCCTGGTTTCAAAGATAAATAGTTATTAATGACAACTTCAGTAAACGCGCCAACCTGAAATCCAGCCAGAATATTGTACTCCGGGATTATTCCTTCATCGGTTGCAGACTTGTATGTTGCCAGAGTACTTCCTCCATTGATCTCCATGTTTAACTGAGAGGCAACGGTCAGAGGTAAGATAACTGAAATTAAAAGTAGTAATTGTTTCTTCATCCTGATTCGAAAAGGTGTAAGATTATATCAATCCAGTTTGTTTTCTCAGTATCAAATATTAAATTTGATACTATACATCTTGAACAGTTTACAAAGTTATCATTTTTAAAACGCCTGGTTAAGAAAAACAGCTATGATTCCTATTACAACCGGAGACAGTTTTAAGAAGCCGCCGGTATTATTTTTTCGGTTGGCTAACAGGATCTGCTTAAAACTGCCATGAAAGTACAGAATGAAAAACAACTGCAATAAATTTACTTTATATTGATAAAATTTATGAATAGGGTTTACCCTGACAGGAAACTCTAATAATTATACGTCCCATAAAAAATGTTTCATATGAAACCCACATGTATTGCATACACAAACACATATGTTTATAATTTTCAAACATGTGGGTTCCATCAGGCCATTAAAATAAAAATTATATACTGATGAAAAAAGTATTATTATTTCTTTTAGTCTTTATACTGGCAAAGACGATTGTGACAAATGCCCAGGATTATGATATCCTTCTGAAAGGCGGGCATGTAATAGATCCGAAAAACAGGACTGACAGAATAATGGATGTTGCTGTCAAAGATGGTAAAATAACCAGGATAGCAAAAAGTATCGATGCCTCTGAAGCCCGGCGGGTAATAAATGTTTCAGGCATGTATGTTACTCCCGGGATTATTGACATGCATGTGCATGTTTATTATGGTACAAAGATGGATCAGGGATTAATGAATGGCCCTTCATCGGTTCAGCCCGATGCTTTCTCATTCCGTGCAGGGGTAACCACCTTTGTGGATGTCGGAAGTTCAGGCTGGAGATCATTTCCTGATTTCAAAAGACAGACTATTGAAAATTCCCAGACAAGGGTTCTTGCTTTCCTTAATATTGCTGCAGAGGGCATGAGGGGAGGGCCGTTTGAACAAACCACTCTTGATATGAATCCCAGTAGAACCGCCCAGTGTGCAAAGGATAATCCGTCTATCGTCGTTGGTATTAAGCTTGCCCATTACAGCGGGCATGAGTGGGGTCCGACAGACAGTGCCGTCATGGCAGGTAAACTGGCAAATCTGCCGGTCATGATAGATTTCGGATCAGCTACACCGCCGCTTTCAATTGAAGAGTTATTTATGAAGCACCTTCGTCCGGGTGATATTTTCACACATCCTTATGCCTGTTTCCCCGATTCAAGGGAAACGGTAGTTGATGAAAACGGCAAAGTAAAGCCTTTTGTTTTCGCAGCTCAGAAACGCGGGATCAGATTCGATCTGGGACATGGTGGAGGATCTTTCACATGGAAACAGGCAATTCCATCCGTGAAACAGGGATTTATTACAGATGCAATCAGTTCAGACCTTCATACCGGCAGTATGAACAGCGGAATGAAAGATATGGCCAATCTTATGTCGAAAGTGCTGAATTTGGGATTACCGCTTCAGGATGTCATACTGAGGTCAACCTGGAATCCCGCAATGATGATTAACAGGCCAGATCTGGGTAACCTTGATATCGGATCGGAAGCCGACATTGCAGTTTTCAGTATGATGAAAGGCGATTTCGGTTTTCTTGATATAAGCGGCGAAAAGCTGAAAGGAACTCAAAAGCTTGTTGCCGAACTTACGATAAGGGCTGGTAAAATAGTATGGGATCTGAACGGGATTGCGGCAACAGGCAAAACCTGGTAAAGAGGAAGGTGGCACTAAATATTTGTAAGTAAGAACAACGGTTTATGATCAGAAGATAGTGCCACCTTAAAGTCTGTTAGTATGTTTTGAAACCCTTCCTGACCTATTGGAATAATTCCTGGCCGGACATGATAATATTATATATATCACGACCTTTTAATTGAAGAGGGTAACATTCCAGGTTCCCGGGCAGTTAATTGTAAATTCAAATACCACATCCGACTGAACTGCATGGAATGCATTCCAGGTCCGGTATGTGACCTTAACATACAATGGGAAGGTCACATGGTCAATGCCATAAATATTGCCCATCCGATATTCATTACCACTATCGTATGCCAGAGCAAAATCTTCGATATCGGTATTTTCGACAGAATTCAGCAAAATCTTAATTCTTATCTCATTTCCCTGACTGAATCTCTGCATAGAGAAATGAGAAAGATACCGTCTGGTTGTTATTTTATACGGAGGGACAACTTCCGGAACAACCTTATTCTCTTTTACATTGTCGGGTAAAAGGAGATCGGCAGAATAAACGGGATCAAATGTTTGTGCATTTAAAAAGATCACCGAACCTAAAAGAGTGCACAAAACGACTGAGATTTTAGACTTATTCATTGTAAATAAATTTAGTCAGTGTTATCATATTTAGTCAAGGTTATCTTATATAAATTTCCCGTAATTGCCAGATTTTTGATACCAGATTCTGAATGAAAACCTTTCAATTATTTTATTATTATTTCATTTTTTTCATGATCCTTTCAAATTTTTCGCGGAGAGGAAGCTTTTCTTCAGGTATAATATTTGCAGACAGTAATCCTGACTCCCGGGTGATAAAATTGGATCTTGCCAGTGAGCATGTTCTATCAGGAAAAATTTGCAGATAATCTTTAAATCATTGAAATTTGTATATAGGCGCTTTGTTTTATACAACGGTTTAAACCTTTTTCATCCTATGACAGGTTTTCCTGAAACTGATCAGTTATTCATCAGTAAGCTTGCAGAAATAGTCCTGGCCAATCTGTCAGATGAGAATTTCGGTGTGAAGGAACTGATCGAAGAATCAGGAATGACATATACGAGCTTAAGCCGGAAGTTCAGGAATATCGCTGATAAAAATATTAATCAGTTCATCCGGGAAGTTCGTCTGAAGAAGGCTTTTGAGATGTTGAAAGAGGGGAAGCTGACAGCAGCGGAGGCAGCCTATAAAGTCGGATTCGGCAGTCCGGCTTATTTCAGTACGTGTTTTCATGAACTTTATGGCTTCCCTCCCGGACAGGTAAGAAAAGAAAATTTTGAAAAGAACAATGGTAACATTCCTCCTCAGATCACAAAGGAATACAAACAAAAAGGATTCATTTGGAAGAAAATCATTACGGCCTCATCAGGTATTCTGGTAATTTCCGTATTGGCATATCTGGATTATTTGAACTTTTTCAGAAATTCTTCTGCTGAATCAGGTAATTCAGCAGAAAGCCGGGAGAAATCAATAGCCGTTTTGCCATTTGCCAATTTCAGTCCTGACAGCGAAAACGTATACTTCTCAAACGGGATCACTGATGAGATACTTAACCAGCTGGTCAGGATCAGGGATCTCAGGGTAAAAGCAAGAACTTCGGTCGAGAAGTACCGTAATTCAAGATTGGATACAAGAGCGATCGGGAAGGAGCTGAATGTATCGCTCATAATGGAGGGAAGTGTAAGGAAGTCGGGCGATGATCTCAGGATTACTGCTCAACTGATAGATGCAAAGACCGGAGATCATCTCTGGTCAGAGACCTATGACGGGAAATATTCTATTGCCATATTTGAGTTTCAAAGTAGTGTTGCAAAGAAAGTTGCTGAATCATTGAATGCGGTGATCACTCCCCGGGAAATGGAAAAAATTGAACTGGTCCCGACTCATAATATGCAGGCTCATGAGCTGTATATGAAGAGTATGGATATGTTAACTACAGCTATTGAAGGAGGTGGGTTTGCCTATTACAGGTTAGCTTTGAATCTTGCCAATCAGGCACTTGAAAATGATCCGGATTATACCGGAGCTCTTTTAGTCAAATCCCGATGTTACTATTTTCTGGGGAATCGGGATTCATCATTTTATTACGCAAAAAAAACTCTTGGACTTGACCCGGAAAATCCAAAGGCTCTGAATGAAATGGCACATTATTATTTCTATACTAATGCTTCAGACAGTGCACTTAAATACTGGAAGAAAACTCTTGAATATCCCAGTCTTGAAGAAAGATATTGGTCATATCTTGGTATAGGTCAGGTATTGTTCTTTCAGAAAAACAGGGTTATTGAATCATTACCCTACTATCAGAAAGCATTGGAAGCCGGAGGAGACACCATAGCGGGAATAAATATGAATATTGGCATGCTGTTTTATGCTATAGGTGATTACGAAAAGGCATATTCATATGCCCGCAAAGCACTCTATATTAGCCCCACATGCAATTATGCACGTGAGGCCTTTACTTTTCTCCTGGGCGGGAAAAACTATGAAAAAACCCTTCATTTTATTGACTCGGTAAAGAATGTTATACCTTGTGAACAGCTCTGTAATGTGATGAGAGTTCATCTGTTTACTGTACTCCGGTTATATGACAGTGCATCAGTTTATCTGAACAGAATTGATATCCGGTATTTCGATAACGCGGACCTTTATTATAACTATTTTCTGATTGAAACCGGTAAAAGGAATGAAGCTTACCCAAATATAAAATTTCTGGCTACATTGCAGGAACGTTTAAGCAGCACGGGAAAAATACCTTGGTTCAGTCAGAATTATGAAATAGTTGCTGCATGCTATGCATTGCTTGGAGAGAGGGGAAAATGCCTGAAGACATTATCTGAACTTGAAAAAATAGGCTGTAGTAACGCACCTTACGGATATAATATCTTTCCCGGATTTGATTATCTGAGGAGTGATCCTGAATTCACAGCTATTATAAACCGGCTGGAAGCTAACAAAACTGCCATACGTAAACAAATCAGCAGGATGATAAAGAAGGGAGATATAAATCTTTGAGCAAGGGTCCGGTGGATGCAATTCGCTCACGATTCCTGTGGGCAATCCCTGCAACTCCAAATTATTCCCTGCTCGTTTCACTCGCCGGATTTTTTTTTGTTTTGAGCGTTTTTTAACCTTATGAAATTTTAATCACTTGATATATAGTATGCAAGGGATTTCTTTGTTGGATATGGGTGTCTCAACCTATATTTACCTTATGTCCATTCGTCAGAAGAAGAATAGGAGCGGCAGCGTAAGTATGCAAATCAATAAAAAGACCTTACATATCTTCTAAAGACAGGCATTTTGTTTCTATAGTGTATTTTTGCAATACTTTATGCTTCAGGTGTTCTGCTTTTGCTGCCAGTAATCCGTGCTTGAAATTTTTCTTCCGGCGCTTTACTTCAGCTACCAACGCCTGCTTTTTTTCAAGCTTTAGTGCGACTATATCTATTTCATTTTCGCCGTTCTTAAGTTCCCACCATGAACCAATTTCGCGATAAAGATTACTTTCTGCAAACTGCTGTTTAAAATAGCGTTCCAGCATTTTTCCAGAATAAGTTGCATAATCAGATTTTATTATACTTTCCAAACCTTTGAAGTTCCTGATTTCAATCAATGAACGGTGACGGTCAAAGTAGTTAAACCAAAAACGAATAAAATTATCATGGATTTCATAACGGACAGCCTGCGTTCCTTTTTTCGATAAAACAGGCCTTTGCCGGACAATAATATTATAATCTTCAATAAGCCTTTTTAACTGACCTCCTATGCTTTTGTTGCCTAAGGCAGCTTCTATTTCAGGTTGAGTATTTATTCCACCGGAAATGGAACTCAGTATTGAAAAATATGTAGCGTAGTTTTTCCCGAATTCTTCAATAAGGAGGTTCTTTCCTTCGTCTGTAAAAGAAGAGTTTTCACGAACCATAAACTCGATCATTCCGTCTTTATCCAGCCTGCCATTATCACAGAATAATTCAATATACCTGGGAATGCCGCCGGTAAAGGTGTATAATGCCAGCAAATCTTCATTTGTGTATTGCGGGTAATTATCTTTCATTATTTCTTTTAAAGTAACAGTATCGAAGGATGACAGCTTAATTATATTATCTGCCCGGCCGAACAAAGATTCTTTTGCATTGAGAAATATCTTTTGCATCAGTGAATAGACTGATCCGCTGACAATCAAATTCATATGCGATTTCTTCCTGTAACTGTCCCAGATGTTCTGCATATCGCTGTACACGGATTCATTTATATTAAAAAATTCCTGAAATTCGTCAATTACAAGGTTGAAAGAACGGCTGGTAGCTAATTCCATCATATATTGGAATAACGACCTGAAAGTTCTGATACTTTCCGGGACAAAAGTGTCGAGTGACTTACTTATAACCGGAATAAATTCGGAGCAAAGTGTTGCCTCATTCTTCCGCCCGACAAAAAGATATATCGTAAGAGTATCCTCAGTGGATCTCATGATGAGACTCGTTTTCCCGATCCTTCTTCTTCCTGTTACGACAGTCAGTCTTGAGTAATCGTTGAAGGACAGTTTCTTTATCCGTTCCAGCTCTGTAAGTTCACTTGTTCTGTTATAAAATCTCATGATCTTAAAATTTAGTTACTGCCGTAATAGTTACAATGGTAACAAAGGTACAGAGATTAATTTTAAAAGCAAAATTTATAATGGGGAGGATGGTAAGAGCAAATTTTACCGGATATACAGAAGCAAAGAAATATTTGGGGAGATTGCTCACTCCGCCTTCGCTGAAGCTTCGGCGACGTTTTTTGATTTAATTCCTGAAAAGTTAATCTAGTGTTATGTTAAATATAAAATTATTCTACTCACGCAGCGTCGGCATTTTATGAAACATTCAAACCAGAAGAAGCAAAAAGGTTATGGGACAGGTTTGAATTTGTATATACACCGAAACATGGAAACTGGCTTAATATGGCTGAGATAGAGCTGCATGTACTAAACGGGTAATGCCTAAACCGGCATATTCCCACGATGGATAAAATACAAGAGAAAGTAGTAGCATGGAAAACAAACAGGAATAACAAAAAAAGTAAAATAAACTGGCAGTTCACAAACAAGCAGGCAAGAGTGAAATTAAAGAGACTATATCCGTCAATTTACGATAAACATAACACTACATTTTAAGATAATTCTCAGGACTGAATTGAAACCATTGTTCTCAGTATCCGGGCCGCCCACAAGTAGATATTATTTTCCACAATCTGCTGCCTCATTTGTTGCATCCTGTGAGTCTGGGTTTTCTTCGGCATTTCCAGCGCCAGCTTTATTGCTTCTGACATCTGGACCGTATCATATGGATTTATCTTAAGAGCCCCCTTAAGTTCTCTGCTGGCACCTGCAAATCTGCTTAAAATAAGAACCCCGTCGTTATTATTCCTCGAAGCAACAAATTCCTTTGCCACAAGATTCATCCCGTCGTGCAAGGAGGTAACCATACAAAAATTTGCAGCTTTGTAAAAGGGAGCTATTTCTTCATGACTATGATGACGGACAAGAAGAAGTATAGGCATCCAATCTTTCACTTTAAATTTCTGGTTTATCCTGGCTGCTTCAGATTCAACCCTTGAAATTGTATCAGAGTAACTCTTTATTACCATTCTGCTTGGAGCACCTAACTGGACGAAAGTGAACCTGCCGATGAACTCAGGGTTATTATTCAGAAAATGTTCAATTGCAAGGAACCTTTCCGCAATTCCTTTTGTATAATCAATTCTTTCGACGCCTATTCCCATATATTGTGCAGATAGATTGTATCTGGCAAGTAGTTCTCCTGGCAACAAAGTATTTTCATATTTATGATTATCATAATCTTTCAGAGTAAAGGCGATGCTTATAGGGAATGATCTGACAAGAGTAGTCCTGTCACTGATTTTCACAGTGAAATTATCCCATTTTACACGCGAGTCAATTGCATTATTCACTGTTTCAAGAAAGTTATTGCACTGATACTGTGTATGAAATCCGATCAGGTCTGATCCAAGCATTCCTTTCAGAATTTCTTTCTGCCAGGGGCAGATACTGAAAGCTTCCGGATTTGGCCAGGGTATATGCCAGAATATTGCCACAGTAACATCGGGTCTTGCATTTTTTATCATACCGGGCAGAAGGGCAAAATGGAAATCCTGAACAAGCACGAATGGCTGTTCGAGGTTCTTGATTTCATCCAGAACAGCATCAGCAAAAGTCTGGTTTACCTTCTTATAATACTCCCAATCGATCTCCCTGAAAATGGGACGGGTAAATGTAAGATGACAAAGGGGCCAGAGTCCCTCATTCGAAAAGCCCAGGTAAAAATGTTCATCTTCCTCCTTCGTTATCCTCAGTCGTTTCAGAATATATTTTTCTTCCCCGGGTGGTACAGCTATTTTACCATCCTTATCTACCGTTTCAAAATCCGCATCACCTGATCCGGAGGCAATCCATAATCCTCCACAGGCTTTCAGAACAGGCTCCATTGCTGTGACCATACCGCTTGCCGGCACAATACATTTAATTTCCCTGCCTTCATGAATATGCATGTACGGCTCCCTGTTCGAAACTACTATCAGGGTTTTGTCCGGCAGAAGCTTCCTGACTTCCTCTCTTAATCTGTCCTGCGTCCAGATTGCTTCACCCATAGTCCGGAGCCTGGCTTCTTCTTCAGCAACAGCCCTGGCTTCCTGCATATCCTGAGCTATGTTCCTGATTTCCCTGTGCAGGGGCTCAAGAAAACCAATTTTTGATTTCTCTTCGAGAAGCTCAGTATTGCCTCCCCTCACAGCTCTCAGCCAGTTAACAATACTGTTTATAGGCTTGAATATCCCCCACCGGATAAGAAGCACCGTGGCAGCAAGCATAAGAAATACCTGAATGAACCATCTGAAAAAATTTTTTAATAAAATGCTTTTCAGTATCTTATCTATGTATCCGGCATCAAAATATATAATCATTGCGCTATCGGGCACCCTGTCTTTTTTGACCGGTTTTATATACTGATAAATCTCCTCTTTCCCGATCTTAATAAATTTTCCGAATGCTGAATCAGCAATGATTGATTGTTCGATATAGTCATTGGAAAACCGGAGGAATGGCTTGATTTTTTCATTAAAAGTGAAAATCTGTTTGCCTTTAGTAAGGAGTGCCATTCCAATGAAGTTTGAATAATGGCTCAGACTGTCTGAAAATTTAATCAGGGATTTACTATTTTCCACTTCTGGTGTGGCAATAATAATTTCATTTAATTCTCTGGCAATAAGCGAATTCCTTTCTTCAAGCTCATTATTGAGTCTTTCCCTTTCACCGGAGATCTGAAAAATCGTGAAAGCAAGTGCAACCAGAGCTACCGCGAGAATTGCCGAGATCATAAATGGCAGGTTGATTTTCATGGGTAATGGTAATTTTTCTTAATTAGAAATGCTCCCTTCACAAATTTCAGCCAGTCTCTCCAGGAGCCTTTTCACCTGATGTAAATTGTTCACTTTAAATTTCGCCTGTGTGTTTGAACTTCCAATCTTTACCGTATAAGTATAAGGTATTTCCTTAAGGGACCTGAACATATCTTCATCAGTGGTATCATCTCCAATGGAAAGAATGAAATCATAATCATTTTTATTTATCAGGTACAATGCGGCAAGACCTTTGTTAATTCTATTACTCATTATTTCTATCACTTTCTTTCCATGAATAAAAACAAGATCCAACGATGTTACCAGATCGCGCAATTCTTCGGTCAGTACTATTGAAGCATTCATTCCGTCTCTATTTTCCGCTTTCCTGTAGTGCCAGGCGACTGAAAATTGTTTGTTTTCAATCATTGAACCGGGCAGGTATGAAGTGGCTTTTCCGATAACAGGAATTATCTTTTCTTTCCAGCTTGTGTCACCGTCAGAAAGGTTTTTCCACAAACCGCTTTCCCTGATGCTTGCACCATGTTCGGCAACAATATCAATATTCATTTTACCGAACAGATGTTCAATTGCCTCCCTGCTCCTCCCGGTTATTATTACGAGATGATTGCCAGGGATACCTGAGAGTCTGTTAAGCAGGTTCAAAATGTCCTCAGACGGAACAGCGTCCGCCACCTCATCAGCTATATCAACAAGGGTACCGTCAAGATCCAGCAGGAACAATCTTTTTGAAGAGCGTCTTATCCTGGCAATGGTTAAAAAGGCAAGTTCTCTGTATGAACCCGGCTCTTTCATTTAATTATGGTTTATTAAATATAAATTGTTCACTGTCGGGATCAGGCTTCACCCCATTTATTGTCAGGGCTGCCATAATTAGTCCTATATGAGAATAACCCTGGGGAAAATTACCCAGAAGTTCCCCTGTTTTTACATCAATATGTTCACTGAAAAGGCCTAGATGGTTTGAAGATTTCAGCATTTTCTCAAAAAGATCTTCTGCGTCACCTCTCAATCCTATTTTCCAGAGCGCATTAATCAGCCAAAATGTACATATTATCAGTGAATTATGTGGCCTTCCGAAATCATCCTTGTTTTTATATCTGTACATCATACCCTCTTCTGTAAGGTTGTCCCTGATGGCAAGAACCGTGCTTACAAACATTGGATCTGAGGCTTCAATAAAACCGTAATCTTCGATCAGGAGAAGCGAAGCATCAAGGGATGTGCTTCCATATGCCTGAGTGAAGGCTTTTAGTTCAGGATTCCATCCATTAAGGTAAATATCTTCTTTGATTTTCCACTTCAGAAGTGACCATTCCTTTTCATAGTCCGCCTTACCGATAATGCGGGCAATTTTGCACCCTCTGTCCAGGGCTACCCATGAAAGGACTTTGGAAAAAACAAAATGTTTGCTTTCCTTCCTTATTTCCCAAATACCACGATCCTGCTTTTCCCAGTTGTCGGTTACCATTGCAATCATACCCCTCACAAAGGTCCACAGCTCTTCAGCTATATCAAGCGTGGCCGGGAATTTGGTTATGGACAGATAAATGGCATCTATTAAAATTCCGTATATGTCATTTTGTTTCTGAATGTAAGCAGAGTTACCCTTTCTGACCGGTTTACAATTTTTGTAGCCATTGAGATGATGAAGAATCTTTTCTTCAAGTTTCTTTTCCCCTCTGATTCCGTACATTATTCTAATATCCTCATGCTTCCCTTCATTGACAGAAAGTATGAAATTGAGAAACCTTTCGGCAGAGATGTAATGGCCGGTACTTAACAAGGTCTTTACTATCATCGAAGAATCTCTGATCCAGCAATATCGATAGTCCCAGTTCCTTTTCTCTCCCAATGCTTCAGGGATTGAAGTTGTGCAGGCAGCAATTATAGCTCCGGTCTTCTGGAAGGTAAGCAGTTTTAGTACCAGAGCGCTCCTGAGAATTTCCTGGTTGAACCTTGGGAATATTCTTGCTCTGTTTGACCAGTTAAGCCAATATACAAGGGTCCTCTCAAATTCAAGGTTGACCCTGTGAATATTGATATCAATAAGTTTTTGATTATAGCTGACCAGAAAAAAACTGTCTCCTGTTAAGGTTATTTTTCCTTTACCTGTTATCAGGTTCTTATCCAGGGAAGTATACAAATATACAGATTCGTATCTGCCATTAACCGAATAGCTTTTAATGAAATCGTGCTGAACCGTATGCTCAACCGGTGATGAAGCATAATTGGGCATAGGATTATAATCTGCAATTATCACGGGTTTCCCCTGAATTACTTTTATGATCCTGTAGATTTCAGGAGCATTATAATAATTATTCTCTCCGGTCTTGTATCTCGGCATAAAATCCAGAACCTCAAAGGAATCAGTCTCACTGACAAAGGAAGTTATCAGGATGTTTGTATTCCTGATATATTTCTGTGATATCCTGAATGCTCCTACCGGTACAACTGCAAAATGACCACCTTTGTCTTCATCAATAATTCTTGCAAAAACGGAAGGAATGTGGAAACATTAAGCTCATAAATACATGATATATAGCTTTTTAATAAATGCAATGGCTTAAATATTGAGTTAATGGATAAAATGCAACCCACATGTGGGTAAGGTGATGTTTTTGTGTGTTTTGTCCCTTTTAGCGGGATGTGGGTTGCATTACAATAGTGAACTGATGGTGAAGTAATTAAAAGTTAATTAAAAAATCCGGCATTTCCTGAAATCAGAATTACCTGATTAATTCCACGACTGCATACCTTGAGACTTTCCAGAAATTGTCAGGATCTTTGATATCTATTCTTGAAACCTTTTTATCTCCCTCGTGTATAACCGTATATGAATTTGAGGGATGTTTTGTAATAAGTCTGACATCTCTTGAATCGACAGGTATCGTTGTTGTATTTCTCATATCAACTCTGACAAAGAGGCTATCACTAATATCCCTTGAAAGTGTATTTGTTTTACCGATCCCGAGAAATCCTTCTTCTCTTGAAATTATTCCTTTGGTTTTGAGTTCCCTGTAAGTACCGGTAGTCAGATAAGCCTGATTCATTACATCAGCCTGGGAAGCTAACTTTTCATCCTTCTGTGTAACTGTAATCTCAAGATCAGCCACTTTGTTATTGAGCTGGCCTATTTCAAAGTCTTTTTTCACGAGATCTTGTTTGAGTTCCGCTATACTGGTCTCGTATTCCTTCAACGTAGTCTCAAGTGAAGCGATCCTGGTCTGCAGCCCCTTCATTGTACTGCCGGAAGATTTAAGCTGGGAGTTTAATGCGGCAATTTTCTTTTTATTGGCTTCAAGCAATGTATTCAGATATCGGATATCACCCAGGATCTGCTCCTTCCTGTCTTTTGAAAATTCAGATTCCGAGCTTTTCATGGTGATTATATTTTCCTTTTCTTTTATCAGTGCGAGATCCTTTTCAATCTGATCAAAGGTCATAATCCAGTCATTGATAACAGAGTCGCGTTCATTTATGATCCGCGTAAACGATTGCTGCTGGTCATCGAAAAGGGCCAGCTGCCTGTTATGATCCTTCCTGTACAGTGAATATCCTGTTATTCCTGCAACAAGCAGGACAAGAAGGCCGATGATAAGGGAAATAGTTACACCTCTGCGAACGCCCTCTTTCTCTGCAGTTATTATCTTTTTCCTGATAATTGTGCTGTCAACTGCAGGATTTGTTTTGTTGTTTTCTGTATTTTCCATAATGTTTCCTCCTTTATTTAATTAATTATTAATGCTCTTTTTCAAGTGTCTCTTCAGAATGTAACCTTACTCCCTATGCCCTGCCGGTATCCACATTAGCCAAAGTTCATACCAAAATTGAAAGTTTATTTAATAAACTGATAATTTGACTTATACAAACAAGGGGAATTTAACCAGGTTCTCATTCCGGGAATAATATTCTCAAAATGAGAAAATATTTAAGAAATGATTTATCAATCCGGAGGGAGGCTCCCGGGGAAGGAATAAAAGATAAAAATATTTACCGGATTCCCTTTTCTTTTTTCAGGAGCCGGTAAATTGTCGCTACTCCGATATCGAGCTTTTGTGCTGTTTTTCTGATGTCGTTATTATATTTTTTCAGAACTGTTTCTATAATCCTTTTCTCATGTTCTTTCAGGGTAAGTTCATGATCTCCGGATGATAAAACAAGTTCATCATTATCAAGAATAATATCATCAGGTTCAATCTCTATTTCCCCCGATAATGTAACTGCCAGCTCGATAACTGATTTCAATTCCCGTATATTACCCGGATAATTATAACTCATTAATTTCCTGTGAACCTGAGGGGACAGTTTCTTCAGGGGTATTTTATTTTCGAGACAGAAATTATCGGCAAAGTGTCTTGCCAGGATAAGAATGTCATTTTCACGGTCACGTAAGGGAGGTAATTCAATTGGCAAGCCTAAAAGCCTGTAATACAGATCTTCCCTGAAATTACCTTTTTTTACTTCTTCCTTAAGATTCTTGTTTGTGGCTACAAGGATCCTGCAATCGGTTTTTACAGCTTTATTGCTGCCGACCCTGGTAATCTCCTTTTCCTGAAGGGACCGGAGTAGTTTTGTCTGCAGGTTCATTTTCATTTCTCCGATTTCATCAAGGAAGAGCGTTCCGCCATCCGCCTCTTCAAAACGCCCTATACGTCGGGCCAGGGCTCCGGTGAATGCACCTTTCTCATGCCCGAATAATTCACTTTCGATCAATTCAGATGGAATTGCATCGATATTGACTGCAACAAATGATTTATCCCTTCGTTTTGAATTATAATGAATGGCTTTTGCAACAAGTTCCTTACCCGTTCCTGTTTCACCCGAAATGATAACGGAAATATTTGTTTCGATAGCTTTTCCGATCAATTCAAAGACGGCTTTGATTGCAGCACTTTCTCCCAGGATTGTATTATGGTAACTGTATTTCTTCTGCACCTCACTGCGTAATGCAGTAATTTCTTTCTTTAAGCCGATTCCTTTCTGAATGTTGTTTATAGTATTAAGAAGCCGGTCCTTTATATCGTCTGTCTTGGTGATATAATCATATGCTCCAAGTTTTAAAAGATTAACAACAGTATCTATATCGCCCTGTTCAGATATCAGGATGACATGGATATCATTGTTCTCACGCTTAATTCTTTTTAATATCTCAAGCCCGGATATGTCCGGAAGCCGGTAATCCAGAGTTACTATATCAGGAGATTCATGCAGCGACCTCAGGAAATCACTGCCATTCATAAAACTCTTTACCTCATAATCCGGATTTAGTGAAAGTGTGTAAACCAGAATTTTGTTGTACCATTCACTGTCTTCTACCACGAAAATTTTCAATGGTTTTTCAGTCATGGATAACTAGGCTTAACTTTTAAATAAAATAGGGGAATCAATCAGTAAAGTTAAATTTTTTAATTAAGATTTGAAATGTGTTCATTCAGAAGTTTGCTAACAATACCAAACTCATGTATGGCCTGGTTTGTCATTTTTTCAAACATCACATCACCATTACCTTTTGAGATGCTTTCTTCAATTTTCTTAACAAGGTAATAGAGCTCCATTGCACCAATATGTCTGCACGGCGGTAACATTTTATGTGCCAGGTCTGCCACATAATCCCAGTTGCCTGATGATCCCGCCTCCTGCATTTCTGATAATCCCCTGCTTGTCGAGGAAATGAAGGAATTCAGCATCTGCTTTACAAAGTCATTATCTCCTCCGGAAATATGGTAAAGATTATTAAGATTTATCTTTTCATTTTCGTCATTAATTAACATAATTTCATTCTGCTGCTTTGCTGAAATGGCTTGTGCCAGGTTCTTTCTGACCGAAAGTATTGTAGATAATAACAACTCTTCCGTAAATGGTTTTCTTATATATGCATTAATCCCATCCACCCTGATTTTCAAATCCTGTCCCGCAGAAATCATGATCATCTGCATATCCTTCTCAGATATTTTAAGATCTTTCCTGATGAACCTTGCAGTTTTGATACCATCGATATCCGGCATTCTGATATCCATGAATAATATATCATAACTGTGTCCCTTAAGAATCTCTATCGCATCCATACCACTGACAGCACAGTCACATTTAACATTCCACCTTTCCAGTATCTTTTTTAAAAGCAGCCGGTTATATTCTTCATCATCAACTATGAGCACTCTGAGATTACTGACCTCTTCCGGTACAGGTAGTGGAGGAATTATAGCTTCATGGATCCGGCTTTTGTCGCCAACTCTTACCTCCAGATGGCAGGTTATGCTTGTACCCTGGTTTTTCCTGCTTTCGCAGTTAATAGTCCCGCCATGGAGCTCCACTAATTTCTTTACAATGGAAAGTCCCAGCCCGGTGCCTCCATATTTTCTTGTAGTGCTTGTTTCAGCCTGAACAAAATCCTCAAATATTATTTTCTGTTTATCTTCTTCGATTCCAATACCAGTGTCTTTCACCTCTATTATCAGCTCGACACTTCCGTTATCTCGTAAAATACCTTCTGCCAGGAAATCGACAGATCCCTGATCGGTAAACTTGATCGCGTTCCCCAGAAGGTTGATAAGTATCTGCTTTATCCTGTGGGGATCGCCATATATAACTGAAGGGGTTCCCGTTTTAATCACTGAATTCAGGTTTAGTTTTTTCTTCCCTGCCAGAGGTTCAAAAATCTGGTTCACTTCATTAAATAAACGGGGAAGGCTGAAATGGACCATATCAAGGGAGAGTTTACTGTTCTGAAGCTTTGACAGATCGAGGATATCATCAATAATTTTTGCAAGATGATCTGAGGATGATTTAATTATTTTAAGAGATTGCAGAACATTCTCATCAGTGGTATCATTTATAAGTTGCTCGGTGAAGCCTGAAATAGCGGTGACCGGTGTCCGGATCTCATGGCTTATGTTGGCCATGAAAAGCTCTTTGGTTCTTGAAAGGTTTTCAGTTTCAGTTTTCGACTTTTCCAGTGCAACCTGATAATTATGAGCTCTGCTGATATACCTTATGATAATAAACAGGACAAGAAGTACCAGCAATCCTCCGGAAACAGAAAATAATAAAAGCCAGAAATATGTTTTATTAGCCAGCTCACCCGCCTCCCTGCCTTTATTCAGCAGGAGCATGGCTGCCTGATCTTCCATTTGCTGAATAAGGTCGTAAAATTTCTCTTTTATCCTGTTGCTTGTGGCTGCAAGGGTAGCTTCCCTTTGACTGATCCTGGCTCTGTTGAGCTGTTCCTGTTTTTCAATTTTACGGATATCGTCGATCAAATCCTGTGAGCTAAGTATGTTTTTATTGCTGCGGACAAAAACCCTCCTTAGAATACCCTTCTTTTCATAACCAGCCGAAGCATCATTTATCTGTCCGGAAAGATGCTTCAGATAATCCACAACATTGATTTTGTCGGCAAGATAAAGAAGCTCATTCCATGTAACTATGTTCTCCTCAATAAGAACACTTATTGTGTCGACCTGACTGAGCATAACAGAATCTTTGTTACATTCAAGCCTGAGGTTATTTATTTTATCATCGATGCTGTTCAATACTGAATAGTAGGGTTCCAGCTCTGATGTATCCCTCGTTATTGTATAGATGCGGATACTATTATCTGCGACCTCGAGGTCATGTGATATGTCCCTGATGTTAATCAGCCTAAGTTCAGGATCAGGGTCAGCCTGAATTGAAGAAACAATTGAAGAGAGATTACGGTAGGACAGGAAACATGTAGCAGACAGAAGTACGACTGCAACCATTAATAATAATCCAATCTTTATCTGGATCGAAGGTTTTCTTACCACCTTTGTACTATTTAAACTGCCTTAAAGTTAAGAAATTTGTTTTCGAGATATTGTTCAAGACACAACCTGCAAAGAGCAGCTGCTGAACTATCCTTGGGAACAAAGTAATCATAGCCTGACGGATTGACCTTCTCCTTAACGCTTTTTGACTGGGAAATAAGCACAATAGCCGTGTCAGCCGACTGTTCCCTGAGTATTTTTATTATATGTGATCCATTTATACCATTCCCAAGGTAGTAATCTATAAATGCCACTGAATAGTAATCCTTAAAATCCTTTGATTTTAATTTCATTATAAGCTCCCCGGCATCCGTAAAAGTATGAAATACGAAACTGAAATCCAGTCTGAACTTATTATTATCCACACAATTCCTGAGTTCCTTCATAAGAAGATCATTGAAATATGGATTATCTTCCAGTAAAAGTATCCTGACAATTTTTTTCGTCCCCATAAAGTTATTTTTTCAACAATATCCTAATCCCATGCCAGAAAAGTAAAATATATGGAAATTAATCATAATGATCAGGTATTCATTAATATACAGGAGCCACTTTTATAATTGCAGCTCAAGGGAGCTTTACCGGATTTTCTCAAAATGAGAATCATCAGGATAAATATTAAAAGGACATTGGATCCACTATCTGTGATAGTATGCTGGACAATCACTGCTTATAAATCATTAGTGCCGGTTTTTAAATATCCTTAATGTTTTGGCTTCTTCAGGCTGATTTTTTAAAACTTAAATTTTCACAGATCTCTTTTAGTTTGTTCAACGCTTTGGGATAGGTATCTTCAAAGTAAGATTTGTACTCTTCATCTGAATCAAGATCTACCTTAAGCAAAGTACTTCCATTGTCTTCATTAAATGTATAGTTTTCCAGGGCACCAGCCCATTGGTCTGCTTTGGGTCCGTAAAGAATTTCTTTGCTGTCCTGGACAATTCCTTTATGTTCAATACTTACAAATCTGTTGGGAACATTTTCTTTTATCCTGCTGACCATCCCCTGAGTACTGCCATCCTCATCGGTCCCGAGAAATAGTATTTGTGAACCCTTTTCCCATGAACCTATAAAACGGAAAGAGGGATTGAAAACTCCTGTCCAGACCGGATATGTCTTTTTATCAAGCATTGTCTGATAAACTGTTTCAGAGGCTCTATCAATCAGTATTTCAAAATGCAGGGTAATTCGTTTGGCCGAAGATTCAACATATTTTTTGAAATTATCCAGGATCGCCTGCCAACCGGTTTTCTGTATTTCATTTGCATGATGCTGTTCTGCTTCAAAGTTTTCTGTAACTGTAGTAGTATTTTCCCCGGAGGCAAATAAGACCTGCACCTTCCTGCCATCATCCATAGTATATTCTATTTGCTCGTCCTGTACAACCTTGCTGTAATTCCCTTTAAAATCAAAGCCTGAACTTCCATCCTTCGCTTCCATTCTTGACAGGAAACTGCCTCCGACTCTTAAATCATTTTCTGCGCCGGGGGTAAACCAGTCTTCCGAGGCATTATTCCAACGTACAATGTGAATTGGGTCTGTCCAGAGATTCCACACTTTCTCCACCGGAGCATTAATTATTGTCTGAACGGTGATAATTGATTTTTTTGTAGTTTTCATAGCAAAGAATTTTAAATTTTACCATCAAATAAAATTTTTATAATCTGACTTACATTGCCTTCCTTATTCTGTTGCAGTGAAATAATATATCCTATTATAACGAAAGAATTTCTCTTCCGCAGCAAAAAATCCGACTAATGAAAACCGTAATTATATTAACAAATTAATCCCCTGGATTGTTTCAACTTTGCTTGAATAAAATATCTGATAATAAAAATTTTTGATTTAAATATCCGGAACATCCCATATGATTGAATCTATTATCAATATCCGGTAAAATCATTGGTCACAACATAAATATCTTTTCGCTTTTGCTTTCATGAAAGCCTCTTTCGCCTCTGAAGTTGAAAAATATATTAATCCTGCTGCTCCAATTACATCTGCATATGCAAAACCGGTCAGTTCATAGGCAAGACTTGAAATGAGAAGTACGATAGACATATATACACAGACTTTTGTACAATTGGCATCAGCAATGATTGCTTCTGAACCTATTCTCCTGCCGGTATTCCTTTTAGCTACCATAAGCCAGATCATTACAAATATTGAGAATATTGATATAATAATACCCCATAAAGTGGTTTCAGGTTTTTTATGACTGACAATATTCAGTACTATTCCCGCCATTAATCCTGCTGATAACAGGCAAAATGCAAAGCCGGTGATTCTTAGGGCACTGATTTCAAATCTGCTTATTGAGCTTTCAGGATTCATTTTTATACGGATGACCATCATAACTATTCCAAACCCTGAAATTACTTCAATGAAGCTGTCGGCACCAAAACCAAACAATGCCAGAGTTTCATCCGAATAGCCAAAAAGTACTGAAAGACCTCCTTCGATAACATTGTAGGTCACCGTAAAAATGGCCAAAAAGAAAGCTTTATTATATAATTTCCGCATGTTGGTCATTTGCAGGTACATTATAAATAAATTTATCCAAAAGCAACATCGAGGAACATCATTATTGCAAACCCCAGTATTGCTCCGATTGTAGAGTAATCTGTTTCATTCCCTGATTGTGATTCAGGTATAAGTTCCTCAATTACAACATATATCATTGCTCCGGCAGCAAAAGAAAGCGCATAAGGAAGCAGTGGAGCGACCAAAAGAACAAGGGAGGCTCCTGCGACACCGGCGACAGGTTCTACTATCCCTGATAATTGTCCGGTATTGAATGCTTTTGGCCTTGAAAACCCTTCCCGTCTTAAAGGAATTGAGACAGCTGCTCCTTCAGGAAAATTCTGCAATCCTATACCAATTGCAAGCACCATAGCTCCGGTCAATGTCCCGGTATCCGGATTGCTGGCCAAAGCTCCGAAGGCAACACCCACAGCTAAACCTTCCGGAATATTATGTAAGGTGATAGCAAGGACCAGTAAAATACTGCGTTGCCATGAGGTTTTTACACCCTCAGCTTTCTCAATAGAAAGTCCAATATGTAAATGCGGAAGTAATTTATCGATAACAAATAAAAATACCGCTCCGGAAAGAAAACCAGAGAGTGCGGGAAGCCATTTTATTCCTCCATGGGATTCTGATAACTCAATTGCCGGTTTCAGGAGCGACCAATAACTGGCAGCGATCATAACACCTGCAGCAAAACCAAGCATTGTGTTTAAAACTTTTTGGTTAAGGGTTTTAAAGAAAAAAACCATTGAAGATCCCAGTGCAGTTACAACCCATGTAAATATTGTCGCAAACAGGGCTAATAAGACCGGATTATATTCGAGTAACCATTCTGCATCCATCCTCATTTAGCTTTAATTATGATCCATTTAATTCTGCTTTGACAAATTCTTGAAAAATCAACCTGCTTTATCGAGGCACCCAAGGGATGCAGGTTGATTTTTCTGCTTTCTGCCTTTAGGGTAAGGGGCAAAAAAGCAGAAAAATCAGATCAGGAAGTTAATCTGTCTAAGTAGAATCAACTTATCTGATAATAGATAAACAACTTCGCAGTTATTTTGTTTCAAAAACCAGATCCTTGCCAGATACTGAGAATCAGCAATTTTAAAATTATGTGAATGACCTGTCTTCATAATATGACATGGGAAATATAATAGTGAATTGTCCCCGACAAGATGACAGATCCGGAAATAATCCGGTATTAATCTCAAATTAATGTTGAATTATTTTATTACTAATCCGTCTTAATAAAATGAGGATTAATTTTACTCAAAAGGTTTTTCAAAACCGTGGAACAATGATACTCTATTTGCGAAAAATCCGGATTCTGATTATTCTTTTATCCTCAGTATTGCCAGGTTGTGAAAAGTCAAATACTTTTTCCCCATCCGGTGATTATTCGGTATTTGCCTGGAATGATCTCGGCATGCATTGCCTGAATCCAACCTATGACAAACTGGTCATTCTGCCTCCGTATAATAATATCATGGCGCAGGTTGTGAAGCGGGGAGATCCTCCTGAAATTATAACATCAGGAATAACGGTGGAGTACAGGCTTATTAACAATACCACATCACATAATAAAAGGGAATACAAAGATTTTTGGGATAGCTCAAACAAGCTTTTTCAGGTTACTCTGGCTCAAAATATAGGATTGAAAGTACATGGACTTTCAGGGGAGATGGAGACGGCAGGGAATTATTTTGTTGCTGAGGGGATACCAGTTGTCCCTGTTTACGATGATAATACATGGGATCCTTATCAGATTGCTGAAATAAGTGTCAAAGGGACTGATGGAAAGGTGTTGATTAACACCAGAGCAACTGTCCCGACCTCTGATGAGATGAACTGTGCGAAGTGCCATGGGACCAATGCATTTGATGATATTTTGGCAGAGCATGATTCCGAGAATGAAACCAATTTCTCAAATCCTTCAGCACAGCCGGTTTTGTGCGCTTCCTGCCATCCCGATCCTGCGCTGGGGATAAATACCGGTTCTGAGATGTATCTTTCACGTGCAATACATGATTCACATGCATCCAGAACAGGGATAGGTTGCTATGACTGCCACCCCGGCGCAACCACAAAATGTTCAAGGAGTATTAAACATACATCGCCGGACGGCAATTGCACCGAATGCCACGGAAATATGGCTGATGTTGCAGGTACAATTGCTGCCGGACGCGTACCCTGGTCCGGAGAACCTGCCTGTTCCCGGGACGATTATCAGTCCAAACAGTATCAGGGATTCACATCCAGAATCAAAACCATTGGCAGTTGCGGTGTGTGCCAAGATAATTCCCGTGGTGTCCAAGATGAACTCAGCGAATTCAATGAAAAACACGGGGGAGTAAGTCCGGAAAAAAGTACGGGATGTAATGCCTGCCATATCTCTACTCCAACAGCTACAGCAGACTGGCCTCATTCCTATTCCTGGAAAAATTCAAATTAACAGCTAAATAAAACTACGTATTAAACTACGTATTTTAATACGTAGTTTAATACGTAGTTGTCATTTTTCGGTATTCCTGTTTGAAGGTCTACCAATGAAAGATTTTAAGATACCTTCAGGAACCTTGATGAGCTGAAATATATTATTAAACATTTAAGCTTAATAAAATGTCAGAGAATAGTGTAACATTACATAGGGTGCTAAAAGCTACTCCCGAAAAGGTTTATCGTGCCTTTGAAGACCCTTATGCATTTTCATGGTGGATTCCTCCGTATGGATATTTAGGTGTGATTCATCATATGGATTTTAAAGTCGGAGGAAGTTACAAGATGTCATTTATTAACTTTACAACCGGAAACAGCAGCTCTTTTAGAGGCAAATTTCTGGAAATTAAGCCGAACGAGTTCATTAAATATAATGATAAGTTTGACGATCCGAATTTGCCCGGAGAGATGCAGACCTCAGTCTGGCTTAAAAAGGTTTCATGCGGGACTGAGCTTAAAGTTACTCAGGAGGGTATCCCATCTGCTATCCCAATAGAAATGTGCTATTTAGGATGGCAGGACTCACTGGATAAGCTGAAGAAACTGGTTGAACCCGAAATCCCTGACAGTTGATAATACGAAACTGAATGTAAAATCAGAATGAAGAACTCAACTCAGAATTCAAGGGATATCAAAGCGTCTCTGGAAGAACTCTATGAGGCATTTATTAATCCGGCCGCCCTTGAATCATGGCTTGCACCAGGTGAGATGACTGGGAAAGTGCATAATTTTGATCCTAAAGTAGGAGGAAGTTATCAAATGTCACTATATTATCCTCAATCCGAAAAAGAATCTCACGGAAAGACCACCGAAAAGGAAGACAGATTCATTGTTAGGTTTGTGGAACTTATTCCCAATAAAAAAATCGTTCAAGCAATAAACTTCGATTCTAACGATCCTGCTTTTTCAGGCGAGATGACTATGGAAGTTACATTGGAAGCAATAGAGAATGGCACAAGGGTGACATTTTTATTTACAAATATTCCATCAGGTATTCGTCCTGAAGATAATGAAGCCGGCACTATATCAACTTTAGAAAAGCTGGCTCAATATGTGAATAAGGACCCACTATAATCAATCAGAATTGGAAATTTCACCGTGGAAATCATTTAATGTCTTAATGTCATTGAAGACTTTAGCGAATGACCGGTGGGGATCAGGTATTAATAAGAAAGATTGATGGAATAATACGCTGATCTTTCGTTTATATGTAAACGGATTTCACTCAAAACCTGGCACCAACCTGGCACCAAAAAAAGGTACAATTTTTAAGGTTGTAACTTCTTGATTTTGAGTGGGTCCAGCTGGGGTCGAACCAGCGATCCCCAGATTATGAGTCAGGTGTATTAGATTATAAAAATAAGAAATGATTTTCTTATATTTCACATTTTATCCCAAATCCTCACAATATACTTAGATATTGCCATAATTTTTAATAAAAATTTTGGTATTACACATTGAAAATGGGATGGGTTTTATCTATAAACTGTATGTAATTATATATGTAAATAAAATAAATCCATTGCAAAGATCATAAATACAATGGATTAAAAAAATAATGGCGGAGAGAGGGGGATTACCTTCGGTGATCCCTAAGGGGGGATCCCTGCAACTTCAAATTACTCCAAATTCGCTTTGCTCATTGGGGTTTTTGTTTTTAATCTGTCCTCGCTCAGGCGAGCCTGGCTCGGCCTGATTAAAAACAAAAACCCGTCAGCTTGCCGGCTGACGGGAGTAATTTGAAGTTGCGGAGAGAGGGGGATTCGAACCCCCGGTACCCTTTTGGAGTACACTCGCTTTCCAGGCGGGCCAGTTAAACCACTCCTGCATCTCTCCCTTCGCCCTCCGTAGCTTTAGCGAAGGAGGGATTTGCCCTCCGTAGCTTTCTTTGACATCCGTAGCCTTGGCGAAGGATGTAGCGAAGGAGGGATTCGCCCTCCGTAGCCTTGGCGAAGGAGGGCTGTCTCATTATTCTTCCATTTTACGGCGGCGCAAATTACAAAATATTTTGTAAAAAACCCTGCTATGAGATTTCCCCTGCAATAGGTTTCCCAAGACAATCAATAATCTCTTCCCTGGTGCTGCAACTGCCCAGCAGTAACATTAACTTGGTTACCGATGCCTCTGATGTGATATCTTTTCCGCTCACAACACCGGCAGCCATCATTTCACGGCTGGTCTCATACAATCCCATTTCAACACTCCCTCCGTGACACTGGGTGACATTGAAAATTATCCCTCCTTTCCGGATGAATGATTTCAGATCATCCAGGAACCATTCATGTGTCGGGGCATTACCTGATCCGAAAGTCTCAATGATCAGGGCTCTTAGTCCTTTCGTGTTGATCACTGCTTCAACAAAATGGCGGTTAATCCCGGGAAACAGCTTAAGTATGGCGACATTATTGTCAAATGATTTGTTGACTTTTAATTTTCTTGTTCCTGCCGGATAATGGATAAGGTTCTCATTGTATTTAATATGTAAACCGGCAAGAGCAAGTGGCGGATAATTCGGAGAATTGAAAGCGTCAAAATGCTCTGCACTGAATTTGGTGGTCCTGTTCCCGCGAGTAAGTTCATTATCAAAATATATACAGACCTCAGGCACAACCGGAGAACCATTTTTTGAAGCAGCGGCAATCTCGAGAGAGGTAACAAGATTCTCCCTGCCATCGGTCCGCGGAAGACCAATCGGTAACTGTGATCCGGTGAATATAACTGGTTTTGCCAGATTTTCAAGCATGAAGCTCAGGGCTGAAGCAGTGTATGCCATTGTGTCGGTACCATGCAGAACGACAAATCCGTCGAAATTGTCATAATTCTTTTCAATCGTTTCAGCCAGCTTGACCCAGATATCAGGATCAATATTGGAAGAATCCTTTACCGGATCAAAGGAAACCGACTGAAGGTCGAAACCAAAATTGCCGATTACCGGTACATGATCGGTAATGTGTTTAAAATCGATAGGTACCAGCGAGCCGGTTTGCCTGTCATGCACCATGCCGATGGTACCGCCTGTATAGATTATCAGGACTGAAGTCTCTTTTCCCCGTTTAGCCATTTGATCATAAATTGAAAAGCCTGCAGGAGTTTTCGAATGTTATAGAAGCAGTCTCTTCCTCACTCATTTCAAATATTTCAGCAAGCTTTCTGTTTATGATACAAATATACGAACTCTCATTACGTTTTCCTCTGTAAGGTACGGGTGTAAGATATGGAGAATCGGTTTCAAGGACAATATTCTGTAATCCCACCTCTTTACAAATGCTCCCCAGCATAGAATTCTTATAAGTGAGCGGGCCTCCAATACCCAGCATAAAACCCATCTTTACGGCTTTCCGTGCAGACTTATGATCAGCAGAGTATGCATGTAAGACGCCGGTAAGTTTTGAACCTGCAAATTCTTCAAGAACAGAGAATACATCATTTATTGAATTCCTGGAATGGATCACAACAGGAAGTCCGGTGTTCACTGCATACTCAATTTGTCTCCTGAAAGCTATTATCTGTTCGGCCAGATGAGTTTTGTCCCAGTAAAGATCTATTCCTATCTCACCTACAGCAATGAATCTGCCCGTAGAAGCCATTCTGATAATTTCATCAAGCTGAGGGCTATAATCTTCTTTAACAGAAGTAGGATGCAGGCCGATCATAGGAAAGCAAATATCCCTGAATCTTTCTGCAGCCGAAAGCATTGGTTCTATTGTCTCAATATCTACATTTGGCATCAGGAGTTTGCCGACCCCGCTACTGACAGCCCTTCTTACAACTTCTTCCCTGTCGTTGTCAAATTCCTTTAAATAAAGATGAGTATGTGTATCTATGAGTTGCATCAGACTAATCCCTGAGCTATCATGGCATTGGCTACTTTAACGAATCCGCCAATATTAGCTCCGTTTACATAATTAATGAACCCATCATCCCCTGTGCCGAATTTTACACAGGTGGCATGGATATTTTTCATGATTGTATGAAGTCTTTCATCGACTTCTTCGCGCGACCATGGCAGTCTCATTGAATTCTGGGTCATTTCAAGTCCTGAAGTAGCCACACCACCTGCATTAGCAGCTTTGCCCGGGCCATACAGGATCTTAGCCTTCAGGAATACTTCGACAGCTCCGGGAGTTGAAGGCATATTAGCTCCTTCAGCAACGCAGATGCATCCGTTTTTTACGAGGATTTTTGCATCTTCCTCGTCAATCTCGTTTTGTGTAGCGTTTGGCATTGCAATATCACATTTTATTCCCCATGGTGTTTTTCCTTCAAAATACTCAACATGATATTTGTCGGCATACTCTTTTATTCTTCCTCTTTTTACATTCTTTAGTTCCATAATGAACTTAAGCTTTTCCGGATCAATCCCATCAGGATCATAGACAAATCCGTTGGAATCGGAGGATGTCACCACTTTGCCGCCAAGCTGTGTTACCTTTTCTGTTGCGTACTGGGCAACGTTTCCTGAACCCGATATACAGACTGTTTTTCCTTTTATACACTCATCCCGGGTTGATAGCATTTCTGCTGCGAAATATGTAACACCGTAACCGGTTGCTTCGGGCCTGATGAGTGAGCCACCCCATTCAATACCCTTGCCGGTCAGAACTCCTGTGAATTCATTTTTAAGTCTTTTATACTGGCCGAAAAGAAATCCTATTTCCCGGCCTCCGACGCCAATGTCACCGGCCGGTACATCCGTATCGGCTCCAATATGGCGGAAGAGCTCTGTCATGAAGCTCTGGCAGAAGCGCATCACTTCATTATCGGATTTCCCTTTGGGATCAAAGTCGGAACCCCCTTTGCCGCCTCCCATGGGAAGAGTGGTAAGACTGTTCTTGAATACCTGTTCAAATGCAAGGAACTTTAAAATACCGAGGTTTACTGTAGGATGGAATCTTAATCCGCCTTTATATGGGCCAATGGCACTGTTCATCTCTATCCTGAAGCCACGGTTGATCTGGATATCACCCTTATCATCGAGCCATGGTACCCTGAAAATTATTGTCCTTTCGGGCTCAGCGATCCTTTCAAGGATCTTTGCATGTTTGTATTTCGGATTATCTTCAATAAAAGGTATAAGCGATTCAGATACTTCCTGAACTGCCTGATGAAATTCATTCTCCCCGGGATTTCTGGCTTTTATCATCGCCATGAACTGCTGTACTCTTGGATCCATATAAAGTTTAGTTTTATAGTTTAACGAACGCCAAAAATAGAAAAACAATAGATATTATATGTAAAAAGGTTTATAATTTTTTCTATAATGGCATTATTTTTTAATTTCTTAAAATCAATGGTTAAAATAGATTGAATTAGTTAAAAGCCGATGCGCGTATTTTTTTTAAGTCTTAGGTTATCCTGTAAATATTACCCGGATAACATTTGACCAGACCTTTCAGTTCCATCTGGAGAAGGATTGCAGAAAGTCTGAATACAGGGATGTTGAGTGATCTGCAGAGAGAATCAATAGAGATTTCTCCCTGCGATGAAACAGATTCGTAGATTAATTTCTCATTCGGATCGAGTTCTGAAAAAAGGGTTCTCTGGATTGAAGGCTTCGAGTGTTCAGGGATCCAGTTAAGAAAATACTCAACATCGCGATATGATTCAACGAGTGCTGCCTTATTATTTTTAATGAGGTTATTACACCCGGCCGACCACTGGTCTTCCGGCCGTCCCGGGACTGCCAGTACATCGCGGTTATAGGATGCGGCTATATCGGCAGTTATCAGGGCACCGCCTTTTATTCCGGATTCCACAATAAGTGTTGAATCCGAGAGGCCGGCAATAATACGGTTCCTCTTAATGAAATTATTTCTTTCCGGAAGTGCATCAGACAGGAAATCGCTGAGGAGCCCTCCTTTTTTTATTATAGTTGTTGCTATGGACCAGTGTGCCGAAGGGTATATTGTTTTAAAACCATGACCGAGAACAGCAATAGTCTGAAGGTTATTTGCAAGAGCCGATTTGTGAGCAGTAATATCAATTCCATAAGCAAGCCCGCTGACAATGATAAGACCAGGATTGTCAGATGCAAGTCCTCCGATTATCTTATCACATAATTCTTTCCCCCGGGGAGTAGCATTCCTTGTCCCTACGACACTGAGTATCCTTGATGTATTAAGATCACAGTTTCCTTTAAAGAAAAATACAACAGGGGAATCTTCGCACTGTCTCAGACGAAACGGATAATCATCATCAAGATAAAAATACGTAAGGATATTATTCTTTGTGACATACTCAGATTCCCGTTCAGCTGCTTCAAGGTAGGAGTGGTCAGAAACTGCTTTAGCCAGTTCAGGTCCTATTCCGGGTATTTTGACAAGATTCCTGTATGCTTCACTGAAAACAGCCTCAACGCTTCCGAGATGTGCAACAAGTTTCCTTGCATTTATATCACCTATTCCGGGAATAAGGCCTAAAGCAATTTTATGCTTCAGTAAAATATTTTCAGGCATATACAGCGAAATGAGATATGTAAATATAATAAATGTTGAAAGGTTCAACAAAAAAAATCCCCCTCTTTAAGCCGAATGACGGAGAGAGGGGGATTTAAAGGGTGTGAGTTTATTATATTACTCCCATATCAAGCATTGAGTTTGCAACTTTCAGGAATCCTGCAATATTAGCTCCTTTAACATAGTCGATATAGCCATCAGCCTGTTTCCCGTTCCGGCAGCACTGTTCATGAATGTTCTTCATAATTTCGTGGAGTCTGCCATCGACTTCCTGCTGGTTCCATCTCATTTTCATTGCATTCTGAGTCATTTCCAGTCCTGATGTTGCAACCCCGCCAGCATTGACCGCTTTCCCGGGAGCAAACATAATACTGTTTCTGATGAATGTTTCAACCGCATCGGGAGTACATCCCATATTTGATACTTCAGCAACCATCATCACACTGTTTTCGAGCAATCTGGCGGCATCCTGTCCGTTAAGTTCATTCTGGGTTGCACATGGAAGAGCAATATCGACCTTTACTTCCCATGGCTTTTTCCCCGCATGAAATTCAGCACCTTCAAAGACATATGAATAAGGTTTGACAATATCCTGGTTTGATGAGCGCAGCTCAAGCATATAATCGATCTTCTTTCCCGATATTCCGTCAGGATCGTACACATAGCCGTCGGGGCCTGATATTGTGACAACTTTACCTCCGAGTTCTGTTGCCTTAAGCGCTGCGCCCCAGGCCACATTTCCGAAGCCTGAAATGGAAATTGTTTTGCCCTTTATTGTCTCTTTCCTTGCAGCAAGCATTTCCTGAACAAAATATATTGCTCCGAAGCCCGTGGCTTCCGGCCTGATCAGCGATCCGCCCCAGTTACTCCCTTTTCCTGTAAGCACCCCGGTATGATCTCCCTTAAGCCTTTTATACATACCATACAGATATCCTATTTCACGGCCACCGACTCCTATGTCACCTGCCGGAACATCTGTTTCCGGACCAATATATTTCCAGAGTTCCAGCATGAATGACTGACAGAATCTCATTACCTCGGCATTTGATTTCCCTTTGGGATCAAAATCTGAGCCTCCTTTACCTCCGCCCATCGGAAGGGTTGTAAGTGCATTCTTGAATATCTGTTCAAATCCAAGGAATTTGAGGATTGACAGATTTACGCTCGGATGGAAGCGCAGACCTCCCTTATATGGGCCTATAGCATTGTTAAACTGAACTCTGTAACCAAGGTTAACTTTTACATTTCCTTCATCATCAACCCAGGGTACTTTAAACATTATCACCCTGTCAGGCTCAATGATGCGTTCGATGATATTTGCAGATTCAAACTGGGGATTTTCATTATATACCTCCTCGATAGACTCGAGAACTTCCCTTACTGCCTGAAGATATTCAACCTCTCCCGGATGCTTTTTCTCGAGGTTGTTCAAGATTTTGTCTACGTTCATTTTGTAAATATTTAGTTAGTTTTATGTAATGCGACTAATTATCATTATTCAATTTATAAGTTGGCAGTTGGCAGTTGGCAGTTGGCAAAGAGCAACCACAACTTCAATAGTTGGCAGTTGGCAAAAGGCAGTTGGCAAATGGTTCTTCCTGCCAACTGCCAACTGTTTACTGCCAACTTGTTATTTGATGCAAAACTGAGACATAGTTTCCTCATTAAAAATGATTTAACTCATATTCTGCCCTGAATTAAATCATATGGCAGGGATATGATCATTCAGAGATTTGATAAGTTTGTTCCTCTGTTCTTTGCTTAGGGCACTGATGTGTACAGGTGGGTATTTCGCTACGTTCTGACCTACCTTCTGGTAAAGAATAAGGCTCTTATCGAGTCCGAAAAGCCTTGATTCGGTTTTATATCCGGCAAAAGCAGTTTTATAAATCTTGATTGAATTCTTTTTCCCTCCTCCGATCCCTGCATTGAAATATTTAATTACAATGTTTTCATCATCATCCGAATATGAAATGAACTGATGGTTCAGCATAATGGGGATGAAAAAAATGATAAGATAAATTGCAATAAGAATAATTGTCCAGGCGGTTTCACTCAGGCCAAGGACCGGAAATTTTATACGTCCGATAAGGTAGGTAACCGCCAGGTAGGCAAGTATCAGGACAGTTGCAATAAATAATCTGATCCTGATACTGATTATCTGTTTAGTGTTATCGAAGGTCATATAAGAATTTTTTATAAACTTAATCTTTTTTTCTTAAAGAACCTTACCATAATTTCACTGCATTCGGTTTCGAGTATTCCTTTTAATACGACGGTTCTTGGGTGGAGCAGACCCCCTAAAACTCCTGTATAACCTTTTTTCGGATCGGATGCACCGTAAACCAGTCCTGCAGCCTGGCTCCATCCGATTGCCCCTGCACACATTGCACATGGTTCAACTGTCACATAAATAATACAATCTGTCAGGTATTTTCCTCCCAGCCAGTTTGTGGCAGCAGTGATTGCCTGCATTTCCGCATGGGCGGTCGGATCTTTTAATGTCTCATTAAGATTATGTGCCCTGGCAATAATAGTATCCCTGCATACGATTACTGCGCCTACAGGCACCTCCTGCCTGTTAAATGCTTTTTCTGCTTCTTCCAGGGCAGCTTTCATGTATTTCTCGTGTCTTGCTGTCTGCATATAAAGTTATTGCACACTTTAAATGTATGAAGAAATAGAGAGACCCGGACTGCTTACAGTCATAATATTTTTATTTTTGTGGATCATAAAAAGAAGAAAATGTACAGGACACATACATGCGGGGAACTTAATTTAAATGATGCCGGTAAAGACGTCATATTATGCGGATGGATCCAGAAATCAAGAGATCTCGGGGGTATGACATTTACTGATCTTCGCGACCGATACGGGATAACTCAGCTTGTTTTCAATATGGAAACCGATGCTTCTCTCTGTGAGAAGGCAAGAAAGACCGGGCGTGAGTTTGTGATACAGGCAAAAGGCAGGGTTAAGGAACGGAGCAATAAAAACCCGAAAATACCCACAGGAGACATCGAGATTGAAGTGTCAGAAATCAACATTCTCAATCCAAGCGAACTGCCGCCGTTCACAATTGAAGAGGAGACAGATGGAGGTGACGAACTGAGAATGAAATACCGTTATCTTGACCTGAGAAGAGCCCCGGTAAAAAACAATTTAATACTGCGTCACAGGATGGCTCAGGAAGTACGTAAATATTTGGATTCGAAAGAATTTATTGAAGTTGAGACTCCTTTTCTGATCAAATCGACACCTGAAGGGGCCAGGGATTTTATTGTACCGAGCAGAATGCAGCCGGGTACTTTCTATGCCCTGCCACAATCACCGCAGACCCTCAAACAGCTTCTTATGGTCGCAGGATTTGACAGATACTTTCAGATTGTCAGATGTTTCAGGGATGAGGATCTCCGGGCTGACCGTCAGCCCGAGTTTTCACAGATCGACTGCGAAATGTCATTCATGACAAGGGATGAAATACTTGATACTTTTGAAGGACTGATAAAGTACCTTTTCAATAAAATAAAAAATATCAGTTTCACTGAACCGTTCAGGAGAATATCCTACGCTGAGGCTATGGAACTGTATGGTACTGATAAGCCGGATCTCCGCTTTGGAATGAAAATTTATGATCTTACTGAAGTAGTTAAAGGTCATGGTTTTTCAGTTTTTGATACTTCTGAATTCACGGGCGCGATATGTGTCTCAGGTTGTGCTGATTATACGAGGAAACAGATTGATGAACTTACAGATTTTGTAAAAAGACCTCAGATCGGGGCTAAAGGACTTATTTATCTGAGATATGGTAATGATGGCACTCTGAGATCATCGGTTGACAAGTTTTATTCCCGGGAAGATCTTGAAATCTGGGCTGAAAAGACGGGGGCCGGCCAGGGGGACCTTATACTGGTAATTTCCGGGGAGAGAATAAAAACCCTCTCAGCATTATCAGAGCTCAGACTGGAGATGGGGAACAGGCTTGGGCTGAGAAAAAGAGACAATTACATGCCACTCTGGGTTGTTGATTTTCCTTTGCTTGAGTGGAATGAGGAAGAAAAACGATTTTTTGCAATGCACCATCCTTTCACATCGCCAAAACCGGAAGATATTCCTCTGATGGAAACTGATCCGGGAAAAGTACGTGCAAATGCATATGACCTGGTTATTAACGGGGTGGAGATCGGCGGAGGATCTGTCAGGATACATGATTCTTCACTTCAGAAACTGATGTTCAAAGCTTTGGGATTCACTGACGAGGAGGCAGTGGAGCAGTTCGGATTTCTTATGAATGCTTTCAGATACGGGGCTCCCCCGCATGGAGGAATAGCATTTGGTTTCGACAGGCTGGTGGCTATGTTCGGAGGCCAGGATTCAATCCGTGACTTTATTGCATTCCCAAAAAATAATGCAGGAAGGGATGTAATGCTTGATACACCGGCACCGGTTTCAGAAAAACAGCTTCATGAACTGATGATCGACTTCAGGAAGAAAAAGGAATGATCTTATCTTCTTGTATTTGCTCCGATAAGCTTTATTAGGATTACCCCGTTTGCACCCCTGGAGCCATAAATTGATGCAGAAGCTCCTTTGAGGACCTGTACTGACTCAACCTGTGAAGGCGGTATATCACTTATTGAGCCTACCTCATTACCGTCGACAATAAACAGGGGATCAGTGCTCATCATTAAAGAACCAGCTCCCTGAATGGTGATTTTCGTTCCGGATACCTGAACTCCCGGTACAGCCCCTTTAAGCATCTCATAAATATTTGTATAGGTTGAATACCTGGAATTCCTGACATCCAGCTGGTTTACCGGGGTTGTAAGATCTTTCTTCCTTATTGACCCATACCCTATGTCAACTTTCTCTTCTTCCCGTGGGGTAGCGGTAGTGCCTGATTGTGAAGGCGCTGTTCCAGGTCTGAGAGTGATATTCAGGATTTTTTCTCCATCTATCAGCGCTTCGCCGATACCCTTGTCAGGTGTGACAACTGAAATCAGCTCCGCATCCCTCCCGACCTTCACCCTGAAGGAACCTTTATTGTCGGTTGACTTATTTGTATATTTATTATCAATAAGAATAATGGCACCTTCAACCGGATTCTTTTCTGAATCCAGAACAACACCTGTGACGAAGAACTTTTTCGTTTCTTTCTGGGCGGATATGACCGGCCACATCATAAGTGACGCCAGGATAATAGCTAAAATTCTGTAAGGCATGTTTTTATTTTTTTTGGTTGTTTTTATCTGCTGAACTCTGAAGATCAATTACTATTACTCCGTTAGCTCCGTCATTTCCGTAAATATTCGCAGCCGAACCTTTGAGGAGCTTAATAGATTTAACCTCCAGGGGATTAATATTGTCAATACTGTTAACCCTTACACCATTGACCACAAAGAGTGGTTGTGAGCTTCCGAAAAAGGAGTTTGGACCCTGAACCATTATACTTCTGCCCGAAACAACAACTCCTGTCACTTCATGTCTTATCATCTGGTAAATGTCCGTATAGGTATTCATCTTTTTTGAAGCGCCGGGACTGAGATCTACGGTTCCGGTTTTTCCGGTATTGCCTGCCTGACCTTTTGATGCCGACTTGTCAAGCTTCAGAGTAAGGTCAGAGCGGCCGTTTATTTCGGTTTCGCCATATCCCAGTGTTTCGGAGAATGCCGAAATAACTTTAATATCAGAAGGAACCCTGATTTTGAACCTGCCCTGGTAACCTGTAAAATTCCCTGTGCTTTCGCCATCGGCGAATATCTCAGCCTGAGCGGCAGGATTGTTGTTTTCATCAAGAACCGTACCTGTTATGATAATTTTCTTTCCGCCCTTCTGAGCATATGGGGTGCTGAAGGTTAAAAATGACAGGAGTATTAAAACTGATATGCGCAAATACATTCTTGAGGTTGTAATATTTGGTACTGCAAGTTAAACTGAAACAAATTCATATCCAATAAATATCTTTTAAATGATCCGTCCCTTCAATGTTGCCGAAGTACAATCTTCAATCAGGACATTAACATAATCACCCTTCTTTTTACCTGAGCCGGGGAATACAACAACCTTGTTCTGAGATGTCCTTCCGGTCAGAGAATCAGCAGATCTCTTCGAAAAACCTTCTGTAAGTACCTCAAAAACTTTGCCAATATCATGTCTTTTGGATTTTTTTGACAAGGAATTCTGAAGGGAGATTATTTCATTGAGTCTTCTTAGTTTTATCTCTTCAGGAACATCATCCTTCAGCCTTCTTGCTGCCCTGGTCCCCGGCCTCTCACTGTACCTGAACATATATGCAAAATCGAATTCAGCCCATTTCATCAGTGAGAGAGTCTCTTCATGATCCTCCTCCGTCTCGGTACAGAATCCTGTAATAATATCGGTGGATATGGAACAATCAGGAATTATGTTCCTGATCGCACTGATCCGTGAAAAATAATCCTCCCGTGTATAGCCGCGGTTCATAAGTTGCAGTATCCGGCTGCTCCCGCTTTGAACAGGAAGGTGAATATGTCTGCAGATGTTTTCATTGCGGGCTATGGTTCTTAATAACTCTTCAGAAATATCCTTGGGGTGTGATGTAGTAAACCGTACCCTCAGTAATCTGTCTGTCATAGCAACCTTTTCAATAAGGTGATGAAATTCAGTCACCTGATTTCCGGATATGTACTTATAGGAGTCTACATTCTGTCCCAGAAGTGTTATTTCCCTGAATCCCCTGCGGACAAGGTCACCTGCTTCCTTCAGGATTGAATCGGGATCACGGCTTCTTTCCGCACCTCTTACATAAGGGACCACACAGTAGGAACACATGTTGTTACAGCCCCTCATTATGGGAATGAAGGCGCTGATACCACCGTTTTCGTCGTAAGCCGGCGAAATATCGGAATATGTTTCACAACGGGACAGAGTTATATTTACGGCTTTACATCCGTTTTCGGCTTCCTTTGCAAGAGCAGGCAGGTCCCTGTATGCATCCGGCCCGGCAATAATATCTATTATCAGTTCCTTTTCAAGAAGTTCTTCCTTCAATCTTTCAGCCATACATCCGGTAAGTCCTACGATAATTTTCCTGTTTTTCCTTTTCAGACTTCTTATCTCCTTCAGCCTGTTCCAAATCTTCTGTTCTGCATTTTCGCGGATTGAACAGGTATTTATCAGAATGATCCCTGCCCGGGTAATATCCTGAACCTGGCTGTATCCGTGTTCTGCCATTACAGATGCAATAACCTCACTGTCAGCTATATTCATCTGACAGCCATAAGTCTCTATATACAGGTTTTTGTTCATTTTAAAAGTATTACTGCCACCCCCACTTTTGGCGCAGAGCACAGAGCACAGGGCTCAGGGCACAGAGCACAGGGCTCAGGGCACAGAGCACAGGGCGCAGAGCAAGAACTCACCGCCTGCCTCACGCCTCACGCCTCACGCCTCACGCCTCACGCCTCACGCCTCACGCCGGACGCCTCACGCCGGACGCCGATTTAAATATTTCGGCTTACAAAAGTACATAACGTGAATGATGTATTAAAGAAATATTTAATTTTGCAATCTCAAACCTTTAAAACATATTGTATGTCAGGTCACAATAAATGGTCTACGATCAAGAGAAAGAAGGGGGCTGCTGATGCCAGACGGGGAAAGATCTTCACGAAGATTATCAAGGAGATAATTATTGCGGCAAGGGAAGGCGGAGGTGATCCTGATTCCAATTCCAGGCTCAGGCTGGCAATTCAGAATGCCAAAGGCGCCAATATGCCGAAAGATAACATTGAAAGGGCAATTAAAAAGGCTGTCGGTTCCGAATCGGTCAGTTATCTTGAAACCTCATTTGAAGGCTATGCACCTCACGGGATAGCTGTTTTTGTTGAGGCTCTGACAGATAATAACAACAGAACTGTTGCATCCGTCAGATCGGCATTCAATAAGTATGGAGGTAATCTTGGCACAAACGGTTCACTAAGTTATGTTTTCGACCGGAAAGGAATATTTACAATTGCCAGGGAGGATGATCTGAATCTTGACGACCTGGAACTGGCAATGATAGATGCAGGAGCCGAAGATTTCGAGGTCGATGATGATACGGTTACAATAACCTGTCCCAAGGAAGATTTCGGAAGTGTTAGCAGGAAACTTGGAGAAATGGGTATAGAACCTGAAGAATCAAGGTTGAAGAGGATACCAAATGATACAAAAAAGCTGGATGTTGAATCAGCGAAAAAAGTATTGAAGTTCATTGAAGCCCTTGAGGACGACGATGATATACAGAATGTATACCATAATCTGGAGATGACAGACGAACTGGCTGAGGCGCTGGAATAGATTATAAAAGGATGATAAGAAATGCTTTAACGATATTGATTTTGCTGTTTATCACAGCAGGTGTTTGCAGGTCTCAGGAATTTATGAGAACTGCTGATCTTTTGAAACGGCAGGATGAGAAGAACTGCGGAGCCCTTACAATCTCACAGGACCTGGGGATAGATTCCCTTATCAGCCGGTCGATCCTTGCAAACGGGCGACTCAGAACCATGGAAGGTACAAGGGGTATCCAGGGCTTCAGGATACAGATATATTACAGTTCAGTAAGAAATGCACGTGAAGAATCTGCGCGGGCAAGAGCAGAATTCATAAATAAATTCCCCGGGATAATTTCCTATGCTCAATACCAGGAGCCCGGTTATTTCATGATAAGGGCAGGGGATTACAGAACCAAAACCGAGCTTTACAAGGACCTGATGGCTATCCGGCGGGAGTTCCCTAATGCGTATCCTGTTCCGGCTGTAATTAATTACCCGGGAGTGACCCGGAATTAATCATGAGTGATAATATTAAACATGAATGCGGCATTGCACTGTTGAGACTACGCAAGCCGTTAGGCTACTATTTTGGTAAATACGGAACCTGGAGTTACGGGCTGAGGAAGATGTACCTGATGATGGAAAAACAGCATAACAGGGGTCAGGACGGCGCCGGAATTGCAGGCATCAAACTTAATGTCGCTCCGGGAAACCAGTATATATTCAGACAAAGATCAAACAAGTCAGATCCCATCAAGGAAATATTCGGGATAATATATGACGGGATTGAAAAATCCCTTCATCAGGATATTAAAACGGCACCTGATGCGGATCTGATAAAGGAGAAAGTTCCATTTATCTGTGATATTTACCTCGGGCATCTGAGGTACGGAACATATGGCAACTACAAGATAGACTATGTCCATCCCGTGAGCCGTGAGAATAACTGGAGGTCAAGAAACCTCGTGATGGCAGGTAATTTTAATCTGACAAATGTAAGCGAGGTTTTCAATAACCTCGTCGATCTGGGTCAGAATCCCGTGGATTTTTCCGATACAGTTACAATACTGGAGAACGTTGGACATCGCCTTGATGAGGAGCATGACAGGCTGTTCAGGCTTTACAGGGAACAGGGATATTCCAAAAAAGAAGTTTCACTTATGGTTGAGAGGGATATCAACCTGGTGACTGTTCTGCAGAAAGCCAGCCGTAACTGGGATGGCGGATATGCAATGGCAGGAATGACCGGTCATGGTGACGCATTTGTTGTACGAGATCCAGCCGGTATAAGACCTGCCTTTTATTACATAGATGATGAGGTAGTTGTAGTTGCTTCAGAGAGACCTGTCATCCAGACTATTTTCAATATAAGGACTGATGGTGTAAATGAACTTCCGCCGGGACATGCACTGATAATTAAAGCTGCAGGGAATATATCTATAGAAAGGATTAAAGAAGAAACTGAACCGCGAAAATGTTCTTTTGAACGCATATATTTCTCGAGGGGGACGGATAAGACTATTTACCGTGAAAGAAAAAAGCTCGGGGAATTGCTTACTCATCCCGTTCTGCGGGCAGTTAATTATGATACCGACAATACTGTATTTTCATATATTCCAAATACTGCTGAAAGTGCATTTTATGGACTTATAAAGGGTGTGGAGGATTATCTGAACCAGTCAAAGATAGATGCCATATCCGGAAACGCTGCCAGCCTTACAAGGGACCAGCTTGCCGGGATAATCAATCACCGTCCCAGAGTGGAAAAGATCGCCGTCAAAGATGTAAAACTCAGGACTTTCATTACCCAGGATTCGGCACGGGATGATCTCGTGGAACATGTATATGACGTTACATACGGCGTCATAAGAAGGGGACAAGATAACCTTGTTGTGATTGACGATTCAATTGTGAGAGGCACCACTCTTAAAATGAGTATTATTAAGATCCTTGACAGGCTTGAACCGAAAAAGATAGTTGTTGTATCATCTTCCCCGCAAATACGCTATCCGGACTGTTATGGAATTGACATGGCAAGGCTTGGCGATCTTATCGCTTTCAGGGCGGCTGTAGAACTGCTGAAAGATACGGGAAGGGAGCATATTATCGGAATGATTTATGAGGATGCAAAAGCAGAAATGGAGAAGCCTGTTACCGGAATAAGGAATCTTGTCAGGGAAATTTATAAGCCTTTCTGCCCTGAAGAGATATCAAGGAAAATTGCTGCCATGCTGAAATCTGAAGAAATAAAAGCTGAAGTTGAAATAGTTTTCCAGTCCATTGAGGGACTTCATACAGCCTGTCCGGGTCATACCGGCGACTGGTATTTTACGGGCAATTATCCTACTCCGGGAGGAAATAAGGTCGCAAACCAGTCCTTCATCAACTTTATTGAGGGAAGAAAAGCCAGAGCTTACTGATTGTCGTGAGAGAACCAGGTTATCATGAAATCCTTCTTATAGGAGGCCAGATGCCTGTTTATCTTTTCCACATAGATATCCCTGAGTGTTATCATTATGCCTGTTTCCTCTACATTGCCGAACTTATGATTGATAAAGGTACCGAAGGTGCGCATCGTCGGTGAAAGGTTCATATAGGCATTAATAAGCGGAGGTATCGATTCTCCAAGTTTTCTTACTTCAGATGACAGGATCTTGTAATTATCCTTGTAGCGCCGGCCGGTAAAGATCTTCCTCATTTCATCTTCATGAATATCAATATTTGCAGGATCTACCGGTGTAACAAGATTATCGGGATCATCAAAATGCCTTTTCAGGAAGAACAGTATCATATTCCTGGCATTCTGATTAAAGTGAGTATACATTGTAACTTTCCCGAAAAGATATTTGATATGGTGATTTTCAATGATAAGTGCGCCAAGACCGTCCCACAGATTGTCAAGCGCATAAAGGCTCTTCCTTCCCCTTGCCCTGGACTGATATTCAGGAAGAACAAATGATCTCCCCAACTCCATGAGATGGGGGTAATATTTTTTGAGGAATTTTGACGAGAAACTGAAATAGTCGGAAGAAGCTAGTTTTGTTATATCGCAGTTTGTACAGCCTTTCAGAGGAAAGTAAAAGCGATAGCCTCCGACAATCTCCTTGTTTTCAGGATCCCAGACGATCAGTTGTTTCTGGGGATCTTCAGGTGCTGTATCAAACTTATCTATGTCGATCGTATGACCTGTGCCTCCTCCGGCATGCCGGAAAGTAAGCTCTCTGACCCTGCCGACTTCGTGCATCAGTACAGGCGAATCATTGTTATCAAAAATGTATACCTCGTTACCGGCATTGTTGGTCTTCCTGAGGAACCTTTCTTTTGTAAGTTCTGCAATAATCTGATCAAGGGGTAAACGTTCAACGACAGGTTCCATCTTCTTCGATAGGGTTAGTTCTGACTCTGCGGAAAAAAACTGTGCAATTTCAGAACTCCTTACCTGTCGCAGGTTTCTCTGTCGCAGTTTTAAAAAATAACTT
>ERZ795054.591-NODE-591-length-43422-cov-8.301566_pt1 | contig 43422 bp, 27 predicted proteins | sample MGYA00375138_ERZ795054 | MGnify/ENA primary metagenome ERZ795054 (study PRJEB30183, sample SAMN05720215) | anaerobic digester metagenome | isolation source: active sludge of municipal wastewater-treating anaerobic digesters | place: USA | collected 2014-12-23 ... | reverse complement strand
TCCGACGAGGACAGCGTTTGTGGCGCAGTCCAAAGAAGTGACCCGTGAGTATGTGGCGACCGTCCATCGCCTGATGAGGGAATTGGACGAGGATCCTTACACGGACGGTTTCTGGGGAATTGTCACGGGCTACGACGCGGCGAACGCCCTGCGACTGGCGCGTCATCGGGAACCGTTGACAGTGCGGCGGGTGGTATCGGGAACCGAGGTCGCTCTGGAATGTTGCGTGGAGGGGGCATGGTACAGCGAATTGAAGGCGGGTGACGCGATGCGCAAGCGACCCGGCGAAACCCCGGTCAAATCGACCGTGCCGACGGACACAACCGCGTTGCTCGCCCAAGCCTTGACCGGGGACGAGGCGGACCTGTTCGTCACTTCGGGGCACGCGACGGAACGAGACTGGCAGATTGGCTATGGCTATCGAAACGGACGGTTCATTTCGAAGGAGGGCCGCCTGTATGGGGAAGATCTACAGGGCCGGCAACTGCCGATTGCGGCAAGGAGGCCGCGGGTTTTCCTGCCGGTGGGCAACTGTCTGATGGGGCATATTGACGGTCCGGATGCCATGGCATTGGCTTTTCTGAACAGCGCCGGTGTGCATCAGATGATGGGTTACACCTTGCCCACGTGGTACGGTTACGCCGGTTGGGGTTGTTTGGATTTCTTTGTCGAACAGCCTGGGAGGTATAGCTTGGTCGAGGCGTTCACCGCCAATCACCATGCCTTGGTGCACCGGCTCGATTCCTTCTTTCCGGGCTTGGCCCAAGCCGACATCGATTCCCAGGGCAGGACTCGCGAGAAGATCGTTCTCACCGATCGGGCGCGGCAGGCCGGCCTGCGGGAAATCGACGGGCGCGGCTTGCGTTTTGACCGGGACACGGTGGCTTTTTACGGAGATCCGGGCTGGGTGGCGCGCCTTGAAACCGGTCCGCTCGGCTGGGAACAGGAACTGACCGAGGCCGGTGGCCTCTGGACCTTCTCCGTGAGACCGTTGCGTGGGGAGAGCAGCTTCCGTCCCGTGAACAAGAATGGATCGCAGCGGGGCGGGCGTCCCTTCATCCAGTTCCTGCCCAATCGAATCCAAAACATGCAGATTGTTGAGGGCGCGGAATGGGAGCCGGTGGTGACGGACGACTTTGTGCTTGTCCCACGGCCTGCGGATCCAGCGCGACCGATCCACGTCACCTTCCGTGCCCAGCGCCGGTAGTTGAGAACCGGCCGTTGCACCACATTGGCGTGATCCTCAGGGATTGCGCAACCGATAGTAAGCTGCTGAAGCCGATGCTGGATCGATCTGAATGCCGCTGGTGGCCCCAGGAACAGTCATCCAACTGCCTGTGTTCAGACTTGCGCGCGTTTCGAGCACACCGCCGCCGGGCCAGGTGAGGGCGACTTTGGAGCCAGCGCGGCTTGCGGTCAGCGGCCCGGGAGTTGAGGGCAACGGAGGGAACTCAACGAACGTGTAGGAAACAGGGGGCGAGGTTTGATCCAGGACGCTCCAGCCCATCGTTTGGACCACGATGAAGACGTTGATTGAAGGATTGGGGAAGGCGGGCAAGGCATCGGCCTGATGTTTTGCGCCGCGAGAAATCCGAAACTCAAAATCGGTGGCAGGCGTTTCACCGGGGGCGATGTCCACGTCGCCGTCGGTAAAAACTCCCTGGGTCCACTCCCCTGCCAGCCGGTAGACACCGTCGTCCTCGATCAGCAAGTCACCGCCGCTCCAGGTGCCGGTGGCAGGATCCTGGTCGGTATCGATGACAATATCGTAATGATGTCGGCGATCGTTCCAATTGTCGGGCCCCAAAGGCCCGACCGGGGCATAAAAGCTGAAACGGAGGAAGAGATACTCATTGTCGTTGGTCATGGAGAGTTCCTTGAACTCGATCGTGTCAGGCGCGAATTGATCCTGAACCAGAGCCGTCGGCACGCTGGTCCAGTCTTCGAGATCGCCGTCGATGACAATGGTCGACCGGAAAACGGAGCTGGCGATCGCGGCATTGCCGAAGCGATCCTCGACTCCAGCGACCGACAGCGTATAGGTTCGGCCGAACTCCTGCTGGGTTGTGGTCAGCGTCACGGTTTGTGGGTCAGTTGAATCGAGGGCCGCATTCTGGATTTGCAGACCGCCATCCAGCGTGTAGTTCGAGACTTGCTGAGCTGAGAGACTGTTCAACGGTTCTGAGAAAACCGCGATGACCTTGCGTCCACCTCCCCTCGCGCTGGTGATGCCGGGAGATGTCGAATCGCGAGTGACGGTTAGTGTGGCCTGCCGGCTGGTAACGCTGTTCAATCGGTTCGATATCACCACCCAATATCGCTGGCCGTTCTCGCTGAACGGCACGGAGTCGAGAACAAGTTGCGAACCGGTTTCTCCTTCAATCGGCTCGCCTTCGCGGTACCATTGATAAACCGGCAACGTCCCGGTGACGGACACCATGAAGGTGGCCGATGTGCCTTCGATCACAACCTGATCGCCCGGCAATTTCGGATCCGTCAGGGTTATTTCAACCGGCGTGGTGGTGAGCACAGCCGCCCGGCTTGACACCTTGATGCCTTTGGGATTGGCGATCTCGACCGAGTATGCCCCCGCGTCGGCCGTTGTGACCGAGTCCAGGGTGAATGTGGCGTTCGTGGCATCTGGAATTGGGGCGCCGTTTTTCAACCACTGATATTTGAAAGGCTGAGTGCCCGTGATCGATCCCGGACTAAATGAGGTGGCCTGGCCTTCGATCACATTCCGATCCGCAGGCTGGGTTGGATCCTGGATACGAGGAGGAAAGCTGTCGCTGGCGATCAAGGAATCGCCGAACACGAGGGAGGACGTTGCGCCTGCGGCGGGATGCACTTCGACTTCGAGGATGTTGTCGCCTACCACAAGAGCCGTGGTGGGCAGATCAAAGACGTCGGCGGCGCCTGGCTGTGGTGGAGCCCCCGTAGCGGACGTGGTATAGGCTACGGGTCCTTCCGGCATGCGCACTCGGCAGAGTTCAGTGCCGTTCAGATAGAAAACCGCGCCGGCAGACAGGTAATTGCTGAGAAGCAATCCCACTCCGTTTTGATCGTAATCCCAGGTGAAGTGAGTTCGGAAGTAGTAGGTGGATCGATCTCTGGCCAGCACGGTATTCACCGGTGCGGGATAAATCCCCGTGGGAGCGTTGAAACCAAACAAGCCTGTGCCCTCCTTCCAGCCTGCCTGCGAGTCGTCGTAAGTCATGGCCAGCCAATCCGTCCCCAGATCCTCTCCAGTATCGTTCATCCGCCAATTGGCCGCGGTCAGGTCCACCAGGATTCGGGTTCCGCTGAAAGGCGGCGGTGTTGGGGCGATCTCGTAAGGGAAAGCGCTGCCGGCATCTGTGACTGCCCAATTCGAGTCCTCGACTTCGAAGGCAATCGCGATGGCGTCTTGGGTCAACAACAGTAGATCTCGCTCGGGATTGCCCGACCCGGCGGGAACATCAGCAGGCTGCGTATCTCGCACCGATCGCGAGAACCGGGCCTCATATTGGAAGGCGGGCAGGATTCCTGCCGGCGCCTGCGCCCAGTCCAGGCCGGTCATCTCTCCGTCATTAAAGGTGCCGTATCGCTCCGAATACCCGCCAGCATCCTCGATCAGCATCTCGGAGCCCAGCCCGTAGACCGCGTGGCCCGTTGCCGGATCGTTGTCGCTGTCGATGTAGAAGTGATGGTGATACTTCGTGTAATCCGTGTTGGAACTCGAAGAATGGATGACAATCCGAAGATAGACATACTGATCGTCGTTGGCCACGTAGACTTCACGAAGATCGAACCCCCCAAGTGTGCCGGGGATTTCATCCCCTTCGTCGTCCACCGCAGCTGGTGGAACACCAGCCCAGTCCGTGAACGTGCCGTCTATGGTTATATGTTTGAAGGTGCCGGCCGAAGCCTCCTGGGGTGACCCGAAGGCCAGGCATGACATCAGCCAGATCAGAGCGAAGGATCGAAATGAGGTATTCATGGGTCAAGTTTGTGTTGGGGGGCAAGGTGTCGGCTCCAATTTGCAGGACGGTTCGGAGGGAATCTGCATTCGGGGCGGCTCCCAATCCCGGTGTCTCCTTGAACGAGATGCTGTCCATCACACATCTCCTATCATCACCGAACCGTGGCTTCAATCCGATATTCGCCAGGGATCCGCTCTCATAAACGCTCATCCAAGAGGACGAGGAGACTGGAATTCGTTTTGAAGTATCATTTCTGCTTGCTTAAACGATGTTTAGCGGGTGTTCTGACCGTGAGGTTGTGGGAACGCGGCAGCACTCCGCGAGGGAGGGGCGATTTGATATGAGGCAGCCTTGAGGTCCCACAACGGAAAAGTTATGTGGTACAAAACTTTCGGCAAAACAGGAATCAGCCTCTCGACGATCGGGTTTGGTGGGATGCGATTTTCCAGACCGGAACGAACGGACGAAATGGCGGACATCGTGCGTCATGCCCATGGTTGCGGGATCAATTACTTCGACACAGCGCCATATTACTGCGATGACAAGAGCGAGGAGATCCTGGGTTGTGCCTTTGCCGCCATGCGGCGCGAATCGTTTTATTGTTCGACCAAATGCGCTTCGGCATCGGGGGACGGATTACGGCGGAGTCTCGAACGTTCGTTGCGACGGCTTCGAGTTTCGTCCATAGATTTTTTCCACATCTGGTGCCTGCTTCGGCCGGAACATCTGGAGGAACGCCGGGCTGGTGGGGCGATTGCCGCCGCCCTTAAGGCAAAGGAAGAAGGCCTGATTCAGCACATCGTCGTGTCGACGCACCTGTCTGGCGCCGAAATCGTGCCGGTGCTCGAAACCGGCTGGTTCGAAGGGGTGACCCTCGGTTACAGCGCACTCAATTTCCCGTTTCGCCAGGAGGGGATCGCCGCCGCCGCGCGGCGCAACCTGGGGGTGGTCACGATGAATCCTCTGGGCGGGGGGATGATCCCGCAGAACGCCGAGCGTCTGGCTTTCCTCAAAGGCCCGCAAGACAGAGACGTCGTCCAGGCTGCGCTGCGTTTCAATTTGTCCGAGCCGGCCGTTTCCTGTGTCCTGGTGGGGTTTTCATCCCGGGAGGAAGTTGACCAGGCGGTCGCCGCCGTTGAGAACTTCACCCCCTATTCCGCCGATCACATCGAGCGCATTAAGGGAAAGATCTCGGCCAGTTTCGATGGCTTCTGCACGGGCTGCGGCTATTGTCTGCCTTGTCCGGCGGACATCCCGATTCCGCAATTGATGGATGCCTACAATCAAAAGATCCTGGGCCGCGACGAGGACGCAATTCGGGATCGTTTGAAGTGGCACTGGGACCTGAAGCCCGAGCAGGCGGGCGCCTGCACCCAATGTGGTGAATGCGACGATCGATGCACGCAACATCTGCCCGTTTCCAAGCGGCTTCAATACATCTCAGGCCTGCGGGGGAACTAGGTTTTATGGCACGTCGGGTTCGCCATTGTTTTCCGAAGTGACGGCGCTGAGCTTCAGGGTGCCGCTCACGACAATGTCCAATCCACTATCCCCATTGCCGGTGGCAAGGACTGAACTCAGACTGACGGACTGGATCCAGGCGTTCTCTTCCGTGATCCAAATGCCGTCGGCACCGTTTTCGAGGAAGTCGCTTCCGATGATTTTGACCGAGTCCGTGTCGAAGTCTTCCTCAGCCTTGATCTGCAATCCCCCATCGCCGTTCCCGACGGATACGGTGGAGACAATGCCGATTGCTTGTGTGTCGTCGATGTCGATACCATCGGCATGACTGTTCACGAACGCGCTGCCCTCGATAAAGACCGAAGCACTATCATCGATCGACAGGCCGTCATCTCCTTGGGTGTCCTGAACAATTACGTTGTGGAGACGAATGTCGCCCAGCGATTCCAGGTCGAGTCCATCATCGCCACTGCCAGCCACCCGCGTGTTCCTGACAGTGAAGCTGGTATCCAGGCGGTTCAGTTTATCGGTCTGGGCTTTGATCCCATCTGTTCCGTTACCTAGAAACTGGCAGTCGAATATCGAGACGTCGAGGACATCCACAGCCCGCAAACCCCGTTCGACATTATCGACAGACTCGACGTGCTTCAGGGTCAAACGAATAGGCGCCTCCGGTGATCCGGCTCCCCGAATACCGTGTCTGCCCTCACTCACCCTCAAGTGCGCCAAAGTGACATCCCCCTTTTTGACATAGATGACCTCCTTCGCGGTATCCTGGGCGACGATTTCAACGTCATCACTGCCTGACAAGGTCACTGAATCAAGATCCACGATAGTGATATTCTCATGATAGACTCCCCCGAGGATTTGGATCACATCCGGTCCCGGCCGCAGAGCAGTCTTATTGACCGCTTCCTGAATCGTCCGAAGAGGTTTCGAGACAGACATCCCTGAGTTCGAATCGTCACCCTCATCGGCACTGACAAACAATGTGGTTGCGTACCCAGTCGTTATGGCGGCGGTTGCCACCAGACAAGCGTACGTGCAATAGGAAGTTCTCATTTTGATCTCCTTTCAGCTGATTAGAAACGCCCTTTTGAACCCTCGAGGAACGAGAATTGCTTCTGACAATCCTCACCATCACTCCATTTTCAAGACTGCATTCAATTGAAAACGGTGTCAAGCTCCGTGACAGCCACTCTCAGAACCGCTAAGAAAAAGATTTAACCGCGAATGGACGCCAATCAACACGAATCATGGCAGGCCAAATTCGAAGGTTCTGAAGTGTTGGGAACATCAATGGGATACCACGACGATGGCGCGCAACGCGCGATCCTGGCTGGCAGCATTTCAAGTGGCTGGGATCATTCAATAGTCGAACCACCTTCTCCCAAAAAACAGAGCGTGTTTACCGTCTTCCGCCGCCTCCGCCGGATCGCCCCCCATAACCACCGCCGATTCCGAAGCTTCTTCCCCCCCCACTGAATCCGCCACTGCTCACTCCAGGGCTTCTTCCAGCGCCAAAGGTGCCTCTGTTCATGGAGGAACCGGGATTCGACATCCCACCAAAGCTGGGAGATACAGCCATGGATCGAGGTTGGGCGTAACCTGTGGAAGGCCTGAATCCGCTGGAGGCTAACGGCGATGATCTAACCATCGGGGCCGAGGTTTGAGGCGATATTGCTCCCATCGTCCCCATGTTAGGCCGAAAACTGGGGGTTTGAGGGCGGCTCATCATGGGGGTGGATTGGACGTTTCTAAAGGTCGGAGTTGCCTGGGGGGTTCGGGTTGGCATGCGAACGGCCGGGCTGGTGACTGGCGCTTGTGGACGGTTGATTATCGTGGTTGGCTGAACAGTCCTGGAGTTGGGGGTCCTCTGGGTGGTTGGATTGGCCATGCGGACAGCAGCCGGGTTAGCGATTGGAGATTGGGGACGGTTAACCATCGTGGTGGGCCGGACCGTGCGGGTGTCGGGCGTCGCTTGGGCAGTCCGAGTTACTGTCCGGGCAGCCGGGATGGTGGCAGGAGTCTGCGCACGGCTGGCCATTGCAGTGGGCTGAACCGTTCTGGCATTGGGTGTCTCTTGTGTGGTTCGATTAACCATGCGGGCAGTAGGACTGCTGGCAGGAGTCTGTGGGCGGTTGGCGATTGCGGTTGGCTGGAGAGATCTGGAACTGGATGTTCCCTGCGAGGTTCGATTGCCCAAGCCGGCCGTTGGGCCGGCAACCGGACTTTGTGGACGCTGTCCCATGCTCATCGGTCGCGCGGCGCCAGGTTTTTGAGTCTCCAGTGAGCTCCTGTTTCCCGCAATGCCTGTCCCCGGATACCCGAGGCCCGCCGAACCTGCTTGTTGAGGCCGGTTCCCTATTGAACCCACGTTGGCATAGGCTGCCCCCGGCCGAATCCCGGATCCCGTTTGGTTGCTGTTACGGTTGCGGAAAGGACTGCTAGCCTGCAAACGTCCTGGATCAGGCTTCCACTTGGCCCCCCCATATGGCCCTGTCCTTGAGTGGTATCCAGGGGAGCTCCCCGCGTAATAATGCTTGCCGCCATTATGACCATGACCATGGCAATAAACCCCCCCATGATGCCAGTCACAATCGTTGTAAAAATATGCCCCGACGGCGCATCCAAATCCAAACCATACCCAAGGCACATAACATGGATACGACCAGTAGGAGTAATAGTAAGAGTAATAGAATGGGTCGTAGTAGGGATAGTAATAATTGAAGGGAGAGCCGTAAACAAATGCGGGATGGTATCGAGGCACGTAGATGATTTCTGGGGTGGCGGGCTGAATTTGGACGATGGTATTGGTGACGACGGCAACCTGTTGTTCGATCACCTGCTCCACGACGACATTCGTCAGGGTTACGGTTTGTTGGGGGGTGGATTGAAGATTGCCAGCCTGACGGGCCTTTCCTCTCATGTTCTGGATGGCGGTCATGACCTCACCTTCCTGGGCCATGAAAGCCTGTCCCAGGTCGATGGTCCATTGAAGATTATGGTTCATTTGCGCCAGAACATCGGGAACCTGGGCAATGGTCTTGACATTCTCGTCCCAGGGTTGCGCGGCGAGGTTGGGGAGATTATTTGTGTTTTCCATGAACCTGGCGGCGAGAATAATATCGAGCGGATAGGCGGCAGCCGGCAGGATGGAGGCAATCAAGGTGTCGGGGTAGAGGGCAATGGGAGCTACTAATTGTTCCAGTTCGGTCAGGCTCCGCTTTACAGGGGCTGGCGTGGCTGCGGGATTTGTTTGGGCAGGGGTTGGATCGACGGCAGCGGTTGGCGTCTCGGCCAGAGGGGTCGTTGTTTGCACAGGAGTTGAGACCGCTGGGGTCTCAACGGCGGCGGCAATCCAGGATACACTGCAGAGGAGCAGAGCTGCGAGAAGGACGCTGCTTTTAGCTTTCATAACATAATCTTTCTCCGTCCAACTTCTAATGTAAAGCTAACACCGCGTGGCTGCTTGGCAAACTGAAACAACAGACTGCCGGACCATAAGCCTCGCCAGTGGGGTGGGAACATTTTTCTCGACCGATTTCGAAGCCCATTTCATTTCAGCCAGTATTGGGTGATTTCGCCCAAAACTGGCTGAGCCCGCTGAGCAATAGTCCCCGCCGTTTTCTTTTTGTGGGGCTCTTCACGTGACGCAATAATCCCGTCCCCCGGCTTTCCTGCTTGAATCCGACGGCCAGAACCTGAGATTTTCCTTTTCAAATGAAACGCAACCTTGTCATCGGGAGTCTTCTGCTTATGACCTCTGTTCCAGCTCTCAACCCTGTTGTTTGTGCCGCGCATTTCGGAGATGACGCGGCCTTTTTGAAAGGCCACACGGAGATCATTGTGCTGAGCGATCCGGCCGGCCGGGCCAAATTGGCCATTGCCCCCGCCTGGCAGGGACGGGTCATGACCAGCACAGCCGAAGGGGATTCAGGCTTGAGCTTTGGCTGGATTAACCGCGAGCTGATCGCCTCGGGGAAGATCCTCGAACACATCAATCCGTTTGGAGGCGAAGACAGGTTTTGGATGGGACCCGAGGGAGGGCAGTTTTCGATCTTTTTTGCCCGGGGTGCGAAGTTCGAGTTAAGCGATTGGCACACGCCACCCGTGTTGGATACCGTGCCATGGAAAACGGTTCATCACGCGGGCCAACAAGCGCGGTTTGTGTCCGAGTTCACGCTGACCAATTATGCTGGAACCCGGTTTGTTGTGGCTGCGGCGCGCGAAGTCCGTCTCCTGAACCCCGACGCGGTCTGGCAGAAGTTTGGGGTTCGCGCTCCGAACGGTCTCAGCGTGGTTGCCTATGAATCGGATAACCAGGTGACCAACATGGGCCAAACCGACTGGAAGAAAGAAACGGGTCTTCTCTCGATCTGGATTTTGGGTATGTTCAATCCATCACCCTCGGCGACGATTGTTGTCCCCATCCAGCCCGGAGCTGAATCACAACTGGGAGTCAAGGTCACTTCCGACTATTTTGGCCAAATTCCCCCCGAGCGTCTGAAGGTCAAAGACTCGGTGATTTTCTTCAGCGCGGACGGAAAATTCCGAAGCAAGATTGGGATCAGCCCGAAGCGCAGCCGTGCGATCCTTGGGAGTTACGATCCGGATCATCGATGTCTCACATTGGTGCAGTTCACGCAACCTTCGAATGTGACGGACTACGTCAACTCGTTGTGGAAGATCCAGGAGAATCCGTTCCAGGGGGACGCGGCGAATAGTTACAACGATGGACCGCCGGCGCCCGGGGCGAAGCCGTTGGGGCCGTTCTACGAGTTGGAATCCTCCTCCCCCGCGCTGGCGTTGACCCCCGGTCAGAGCTATTCGCATATTCACCGAACCGTCCATCTCACCGGTTCCATCTCCGCGCTGGATGAGGTGAGCCGGGCTGTCCTGGGAGTTTCATTGGAGGAGATTCAAACGGCGCTGGGAAACCCGTAGCGCGCCTGAGCCTCGCGCCGTCGGACGGGGCATGGATCCTGTCTGAGGCGCTTAACAAGAACACTTACACCTGCAGCCATGAACATGCCGATGCGAAACTCGCGATCATGGATCGCTGGGTTTGTCGTTCCCATTCTGATGCTGGGAGAAGCCATTGCAGCCGACCTTTCGCATCAGAACCGCGCCGACACCCACAAGCCCGCGGCGCTTAGCACGGATTACTTGCGGGTCCTGCGGCCGAACTCCAACACGGTTTGCCTGGAGGTTGCCGCGCGGAAGTTTGTTCCTTCGAATCACCAGGGACCGATCGTATGGCTGACGGGGGCGTCCCACATCGGCGAGTCGAATTACTTTCGCGCGCTGCAGCGGCACCTCGATGCTCAGGACTTGGTGCTGTATGAAGGCGTGAAACGATGGCCCGAGGACACGGCCGCGGGATCCCTTCAGGAAGTCGACGAACGCTCGCTTCAGCTGGCGGTTGCCGAGTCGCTGGGGCTGGCGTTTCAATTAAAGGCCATCGATTATCGCCGCCCCCATTTCCGGAATAGCGACCTTTCGATCCCTGAGCTTCAGCGGTGCCTGAGCCAGAACCTCGTCGATGCCCGGGATTCGAAGGGCGCCGGCGAATTAAAGGCCCTGCTGACGCTGATGGACGGCAGTTCTTTTCTGAGCAAGGTAGTGCAGTTCGGCGTTCGACTCATCGGATCCACTCCCAAGCTGCAAGCCTTGGCCAAGCTGGCCTTAATTGAAACCCTTGGCGAACTACGGGGTGACCTCTCGCAGGCTCCAGGTTTGCCGCCGGAGATCAGCCAGCTCGTGCATGTCATTCTCCAGAGCCGCAACGACGCTGTTGCCAAAGACCTCGCCACGGCGCTGAAACAACGGCCCCCCGTGCGAAGCCTCGCGATCTTCTACGGAGCGGCCCATATGCCTGACCTGCAAAAGCGGCTTTGCGATCAGTTTGCTTACCGCGTTGCGGGGGAGGTCTGGCACACCGCCATCTCCGTCGAGCCCGGGAAAAGCGGCGTCAACGAGGAGGAAGCCAACCTTATCCGCAAGCTGGTGCGTGCCCAAATGGACGAACTGAACAGCCCATCGGACTGAAGCCCTTGCCGTCCGCGGAATTCCCTCCAACCCGCAATCCGTTTCATCCCTGGTCTGTCTCAGGCGTCCTGGTTTGCGATCTGGGGAGGCTGCCGGTCGCAGTTTAACTCACTGATCTACCCGTTGAGCGTCCAGAAATCGTAGCCGATCACGGTGCTGTGAGTGTGTGCCGGGATGTTCATAACTTGGTTCAGACTACGATGGCCATCCGGGTTGTTCAATAGTAGAAACCGGCCCCAAATCCTCAGGGAAGATACCCGCAAAAAACCTAACCGCGAATAAACGCCAATGGACACGAATAAATGTGAAGGGATCCGACGGACTGAATCCGAGTCATTCCATCGATTTCCCACACCCTTCAGAGCCTTCGTATTTGGACGAGCATCTTCTGGTTGCCACGCGTGTCGATCAGGCGTAAGGATACTCTCAGCGAGAAAGAGGCCCAGACCTGTTCGCGTCAGCCGGATTCCGGTTGAACCACCGGTGCGAGGCTCCTCCTCGTTAAACCAAACCGCCGCGCCGTTTGAATCAGAAGATTCAATCTGCCCACAAAACCGGAGGATTCGACTATGCGCCATCCGAATTTCATTCGCGTGATTTTCCGCCTTGCCATGATGGTCGCCAGTCTTTGTTTGGCATGGGTCCGATGCGGTGCCGCAACCATCCACGTCAGCCCCAGAGGAAATGATTCCTCAGGGGGCCGCAGTTGGGCTGAGGCCGTGCAAAGTGTGAATCATGCACTGGCCCTGGCGATTGCCGGGGATGAAGTCTGGGTCGCCGCTGGCCACTACACGAACAGGGTGACCATGAAACCCGGCGTCGCCCTTTATGGCGGTTTCGCTGGAACCGAGACGTCGCGCGCCGAGCGCAACTGGCGGGTCCACGAGACGATCCTGGATGGCGGGGGCGCCCACATCGTGATCCTGGTGGAAACCGGCGGGCCTGAAACCATCGTCGACGGATTCACAATCCAGCATGGAGCCGGCTGCGGTGTGCGGCTCGAAAACTCGGGGGCCGTGATCTCACGCAATCGGATTCGATGGAACATGGCATCGTCCGGGCTGGCCTACGGGGCGGGAGTCTCTGTGCGGAACATCGGGCTGAACACCAACGCGGTGATCCGCGAGAATGTCATTCTGGATAACTACGCCTTTGACGGGGGAGGGATTGCCTGCATCGATGCTTCCCCCCATATCACGGGAAACACGATTGCCTGGAACACGGCCGTCCAGAACGGAGGCGGGATCAGTTGTTGGCGGGACGCTTCGCCGCTCATTGAAAACAATGCCATCTATGGCAACACCGCCAGTTGGGTTTGGGACGATGCCGCGGTGCCGGTGGGAGGCGGTGGCGTGTTCGCCACAGCGGATGATCTGGACGGACGCCCCCATCCGACCGCCCGCAGTTCTCCATTGATTCGCAACAACGTGATTGCGGCCAACGGCGCCGCAAACGGAGGGGGCATCGCCCTGATCGATGCCAACGGGGGGATTCCCATCGTGGTCAACAATACGGTGGTGGCCAACAACGGTTCGGGCATTCTCTGGGGAAGTTCCGCCTTGACTCCCATCGCTCCCCTCCTGATCAACAACGTGGTGGCCTTCAATCCCTGGGGCCTGGAACAGACGCCCGGCACCCCCACAAACGCGGTCATCGAAAACAACTGCGTGTTTGGTAATCGGGTTCACAGCTTTGGAGCCAATTACCGCGGATTGCCCGACCCGACCGCCAGCGGCGGGAATATCTCGTTGGATCCCCAATTCGCCTCCGTGCGATTGGGCAACCTCCATTTGCAGCCGACCTCCCCGTGTCGCGATGCCGGACAAGACCGGGGAACGATGCTGGGCACCGAGGATATCGACGCGGAATCCCGAATCCAGGGCAAAGCCGTGGACATGGGCGCCGACGAATCGGGCGACGCGACTTGGAACGTCTCGCCGAGAATTATCCGGGTGAAGACAAACGGCGACGACACCGGTGATGGCGCCTCGTGGCTCGCCGCCAAGCGGACGGTGGCGGCCGCGCTGGATGCCCTCCGGCCCACAGGCGGCGAAGTCTGGGTGGCCGAGGGGACTTATCCTGGGCACTTCTGGCTGCCGGCGTTCGCGCATCTTCATGGCGGCTTCACGGGGACTGAAATCGCCCGGGACGAACGTCGGCCCGCCATGCATCGCACTATCCTTGATGGCGGCGGCAAACCCAATGTGGTGTTCAGCGGTCAAGGCGGATTTGCGGTCAGCACCCTGGACGGATTTACCGTGACAGGCGGCGGCGCTTACCGCGGCGGCACGAACTACAACAAATACGGCCTGGGCGGCAAGGGAGGAGGCATCCTTGTGTCGGTCTCAAGCCCGGTGATTACCAATAACCTGATCACCCGCAACAGCCTGGCCTACGACAATACCACCAACCAGTTCCCTTCGTATGGGGCGGGAATCGCCTGCGAATTGAGCTATGCCGTGATCGCAAATAACATCATCGAAGAGAATGAAATTCTCAACGACTTCGATGGTAGTGGCGCGGGCGTTTACTGCCTCAAGTCAATGCCCTTAATCATCGGCAACCGCATCGCTCGCAACCGATCAGCCTACGGGGCCGCGGTCTATGCCTGGGCCTCGACCCCTCTCATCCTGGAAAACACGATCGAAGACAACAGCATGTACGTGCTCATGCCCGTCTTCTTTGGCGCGGTCGAGGGCGCCATCAGCATCCACTTGGCCGACGATGCCCTGGTCGAGGGCAACCGCATCTCGAACAATACAGCCGGCACCGGCGCCGGACTCTACTTCAGCGCCTTTCGCGCCGGCCGGATTCAAAACAACCTCTTTGCCGCAAATCGTGCCTACGATCCCACAGCATTCGGCGGACTCGGCGGCGGTCTTTACGTGTTCGTGACCACCAACGCCACCTCCGCAATCCGCGTCGCGAATAATACGATCGTGAGTAATATCGCCTCCAACAGGTTTCAGGAAATGGGAGGCGGGATGGCCTTTACCCTGGTCCCCCCCGCAACAAACCTGGTCATTGCGAATAACCTGGTCGTCTCAAATTCATCCGGCCTTTTCCAAACTCCCACATTGCCCATGACGAAACCGCAGCTCAGTCACAATAACGTGTTCAATCTCAGAACGAACTACGTCAATCTCACCCCCGGATCCAACGACGTCAGCCGTGCGGCGATTTTTATGGATCCGCCTTCGGGCGATTACCGGCTGGCCACCGGTTCCGCCGACATTGACACCGCTGATCCCGATGACGCCCCTGGCTCTGATCTGAATGGAATCGCCCGGCCGCTCGATGGGAATGCAGACGGCCAACCCGTCGCGGATCTCGGCGCTTTCGAGTTCGTCCACCCCACCGCTGACACCGATGGCGACGGTCTCCCGGACTGGTGGGAAGTCGAAATGCGTCTGAATCCTGTGACCGCCGATTCGGGCGATGATCCGGATAACGATAAGGCCTCGAATGCCCACGAGTTTCTCGCGGGCACTGTCCCCCAAGATTCCGAATCGGTCTTGGCATTGCAGGTCAACACGCTATCCAGCGGAAAGATCCAGCTCAGCTGGACCGGTGTTTCCGGTCGAGTGTATGACGTCGACCGCGCAAGACACCTGGACGAAACCCCAGATTGGATGGCCTATCAAAACGGGATTCCCGGAAACGGCTCGGAACTCACCCTTGATGTCCCCCGCGACTCGGATGCTGCGAGCTTCTTCCGCGTTCGTGTCAGGGTCCCCTGAATCCGCTTACCCTCTTCGCATGGTTGAATGCTGGCACCTCTTCATGCTGTTTGGAACCGGTTTTGTGGCCGGATGGGTCGACTCCATCGCCGGCGGTGGGGGATTGATCACCATTCCGGTCCTCCTGAGTGTTGGCCTGGATCCCCGGGCTGTGCTCGGCACAAACAAACTCCAGGCGACATTTGGCTCGGCCAGCGCGACATGGCATTACGCGCGGGCCGGCGCCGTGCCGCTCTCGGATTGCCTGCGGGGCTTCGTGATCACATTTGTTTGCGCGGCAATCGGGGCTTGTCTGGTGCAACGGCTGTCGAACGACTTTCTGGCAAAGCTGATACCACTGCTCTTATTCGCCGTGGCGATCTATTCGTTGCTGCGACCGAACCTCGGCGATTCCGAGGCCCGCCCGCGCATGGGCCGGCTGGGATTTGACTGGGTCTTCGGATTGTTGATCGGCTTCTACGATGGCTTTTTCGGGCCAGGGACCGGCACCTTCTGGGCCATGGCCTTTGTGCTCATGCTCGGTTTCAATTTCACCCAGGCGACCGCATACACAAAGGTCATGAACTTTGCCAGCAACCTCAGTGCGTTGTGCCTGTTTCTGGCCCTCGGCCAGGTTCTCATGGTGCCCGGCATCACCATGGGACTGGGACAGCTCCTGGGGGCGAGGATCGGCAGCCGGATGGTCCTCAAACACGGAACCTGGCTCATCCGCCCGGTTTTTACCAGCGTGGTTATCGTTCTGACCTTGAAACTCCTTTACCAAGCCTACGGTTCGCGAGGCTAAAGCGCAGGCTCGGTCTGCGGTAACTTGCAGGCCGGGAGCTCTCACACGGCGATGATTCCGACGTCGTGTATCCCTCGCGTCATTGATTTCCCACATCCTTCAAGACCATCGTATTTGGTTCGCCTTCATTAGTGTTCATTAGCGGTTGAGTTGTTTGATGCGCGGTTTTCGGCACGGCGATCCGCCTTGCCTCAAGACCTTGCGCGGCGTGTTCGCCAGCTTTGCAGCCGGGGAAGGTCAGAAGGATCCGCAGCTCGTCGGCACCTGGAAATACTGGCATTACTCGACCAGCGCCCTCGGTGGTTACAGCACCGAACGGACCCGATTCCTTGCGCTGCGCCCCGATGGCACCTGCCTCTGGTCTAGCCATGCCGAAAGCGGCGGGAGTGTCCAAGGCCGGGATTCCCTCGGCAACGAAACCTATCGGGCCGGCCACGTCGGCGTGGGGGAAGCCAGTGACCGCGGGACATGGTCTGCGGGCAGCGGGAAACTCTATGTCATGTGGCAAAACGGCAGCCTGAGTGAATGGGAATACACCGTCTCCGGCCAGACAGGCAGCCGCAGGTTGCTGCTAAAGAACAGCAACCAACAGACGGCTGACGAATGGATGGAGCAACCGCAATGAGCGTCGGATACAGCATCAAATAAACATCGCGCTCCAGGCAATCAGCCCCTCGGATCCAAGGGATAGAACGATTGAGGTTTCCTTTATGGCCTTTACTAATAAGTTGACATCCCCAAAAGACGGTGGCCTATTGAGGATAACTAATACCTGCTGAATGCTTCACAGGCGGCTTTGTTGTTGGCGCCGGCATGGCTGGTTGGAGAAAGGGAGTCGTATGCGTGCTTCTGGGAATCGTCCTCAACGGGGTTTCATTTACTCGATGTTTTTCACTTTCGCCGCGGGTTCATTGCTGCTCTTCGGTATCCTATTCCACTCGACTGAAGCCAGGGCGCAGTCGACCAACGCGGCCTCGGTCGGCGGCGACGCCAGGTTCGTGGAAGGGGAGATCCTGATCCAGTTTAAGCCGGGTGCAACCGATGAACTCGTCGCGGATGTTCTTCGACGCGCCGCGGTCGCGAGCGTCAAACATATCCTGACGCCCGCCATGAAACATCGCGGGAATATCGGGATTACCCGGGTTGAAACCCGGATGCCTGCGGTCCAAGCCCTGCAAGCGCTGCAGAATCATCCAGCGATCGAGATGGCGCAGCCGAACTGGATCTACACGCACCAGGCTGTTCCGAATGACCAGTACTACGTTAACGGTTCGCTCTGGGGAATGTATGGCGATGGATCTACCCCCATGAATGCGTTTGGCAGCCAGGCCGCCGAAGCCTGGGCGGCTGGCAACGTGGGTTCCGAGACTGTCTGCGTCGGTATCATCGATGAGGGCATTCAATACAACCATCCCGATCTCGCGGCCAATATGTGGGTCAACCAAGAGGAATATGAGGGAACAACCGGTGTCGACGACGACGGGAACGGTTACGCTGACGACATCTACGGCTGGAATGCCATTAACGACAATGGAGTTATCTACGATTCCAGATGGGACGACCACGGGACTCATGTCGCCGGCACTATCGGCGCAGTCGGTGGAAATGGAATAGGTGTGGTGGGTGTAAACTGGAACGTAAAACTGATTGCGGGCAAGTTTCTCGGGCCCAGGAGCGGCACGACCGCGGATGCCATTCAGGCGATCGACTACATGACCAATCTCAAAGAGAAAAAGGGGGTCAACATCGTCGCGCTGAACAATTCCTGGGGCGGTGGTGGATACGACAACCTGTTGCTCGCGGCGATTCAACGGGCGGCCGCGCAAGACATCCTTTTCGTCGCCGCAGCGGGCAACAGCGGTGTCAACACCGACATTAGTCCGTCGTACCCCGCATGCTACGACGACCCTTCAGTCGTGTCTGTCGCCGCCATTGACAGCTCTGGCAGTCTGGCCAGCTTCAGCAACTACGGAGCGACGACCGTCGATCTGGGTGCCCCGGGCGTGAACATCGTTTCCACGCTCCCCGGAGGTCAATATGGCGCGTATAACGGCACATCGATGGCGACACCGCATGTCACTGGAGCCGCAGCTCTCTACGCAGCGATGAATCCGTCAGCGACCATGACCATGTTGGATATCAAGAGCGCCATCCTAAGCTCAGCCGCAGCCGAGCCGACGACATCGCTCCAAGGCAAAACCACAACAGGAGGACGTCTGAATGTCTCAGGTTTCACCGCTGCCGCCACCGTGCCGCCCAATGCTCCATTTGGCCTGAGTGCCTCGGTCGATTCCAGGACGGTGAATATGATCCATCTCTCGTGGACAGACAATTCCGATAACGAGACGTTATTCATTATTAGACGGATCGGGGGTAATACAATCCCCGACATCACCGTGGCCGCGAATGTCACATCGTATGTTGATGCCTGGCTCGACCAAAACACGACCTACACTTACAGTATTGCAGCGCACAACAGCGCGGGTGATTCATGGGCTATGGATCCGGCATCGGCATCGGCGACAACGGGCCCCTTCCCGGCCCCAGCCACCGCCCAATACATCGCCACCGACACCTACACCAGCGGAAACTGGTGCGACGTTTACGGAGCTTCCGGGTACGGCCACTTGCCGTATGCAATAGATCCCGAGTACCCAGACGAGACATTAGTAAAGCCAGATTACTACGCCTTATTACTACCCGAGTACGGTTATCCCGATGGCGTGGCGATTGAGTCGTTCGGAAAAACGATCTATAATTGGACAACGTCCACAGCCGACACTCGCGCTCTAGTGAAGGTGTGCGACCAGGACCCGATCGCTCGTTGGCTGGGCTGCTATTACTCCGGTTCCGATTTTACCCTGGATCTCGACACGGGCGGCGAGGGCTACCAAGTGGCATTCTACGTGGTCGATTGGGATAAACGCGCCCGCTCGCAGAACATCGAGATTTTCGATTACTACCGCCAGACCTCGATCGCAGGCACCTTACGGAGCGTCACGGATTTTATAAACGGCAAGTACTTGATCTACAACCTTAAAGGCCGGGTGCTCATTCAATTCACTCGCACAGGGAACGAAAATGCCGTCCTGAGCGGAATTTTCTTTGATGCCCCCGTGGACAGCAAGCCCACTGTCTCCATCACCAGCCCCGCGAACGAGAGTACCGTGAGGGGAACGGCCGTCTCCCTCACCGCATCCGCAAGCGACGATGTGGGCGTTACGCAGGTGGAGTTTCTCGTCGATGGAGCTTGGGTTAACGAGGATAAGGATGACACTGATGGATGGTCGGCTACGTGGGATTTGACAGGAGTGAGTGATGGCGCCCACACCATTACCGCGATCGCCACAGATTCCGCCGGTCAAACGACTACCAGTGCTGGAGTCACGGTGACAGTAGATAACTTCGTCGATCCCACCGTGCATTGCGGAGACTTGGACGGATCGAAGACCCTAAGTTCCAGGAACTGGACGGCGACCGTCACTGTGACGATTCATAATGCGGATCATCAACCCGTTTCTGGCGCGACCGTGACCGGCATTTGGAGCGGTGGCTACAGTCACACAGCGAGTGGCACAACCGGCACCGATGGCACCGTCAGTTTCCCAACAGGAGCGATGAAACTTGCGAAAACCAGCGTGACCTTCACGCTCACGGGTGTGACGGCTACTGGTATGACCTACTCTCCCTCCTACAACCACGATCCCGATGGCGACAGCAACGGGACATTTATCACCATCACCAAGTAGCTGCGAGATTTCGGGTCTCATGGATCCCGGGGCTCAAGACTGACGACGATCCTGAGCCTCGGGAGGAGTGATCAGCCTCAGGGCTCCTGATTTCACACCTTAAAATGAAATCACCCAGGAATTTTTCTGACACCGATTTCTCACACGGACACGGAGCTCACGGAGATTTTTCGGAAAAACCAATTCTCTGTGGTCTCGGTGCCTCTGTGTGAGGTCAGGCTTTTTCCTTGGGTTCAGGAGTTCTGAGCCTCTTGCATCAGCCAACTTTATGTCGTAGTTGCGACACAATATTGTCCTGCGTCGGGCAAGGGGGGGACCAATGCAGCCGGCTTATTTCCCCCGACTTCAATCCGATGGAACGGTCATGACTGAGGCGTATGGCGGATTGTTTTGAGGTGATATCCCCGGTAAGCCAGCCAGCTCAGGAACATCAATAACGCCTGCCCGAAGGCGTGTTTGAGGGCGGAACGATACACCAGGGGGGCAACCAGGCCTGCGACGATCGCAAAAACCAGAACGTGGGTGAATCCTTGCAGCGAAGAGGCCAATCCTTTGTGGTGCGGAAACAGGTCGAGACCTTCAAGGGTGACCACAGGGACCATGAGAGCGAACCCGAAGGTGTAGACCGTCAGCGGCAGAACGGTCCACGGCACCTGAGGGGGAATCGACAGATTTATGGCAATATTCAGGATGGCGCCAACGGCCATCAATGTGAATCCGCGCCGCACCATGCGTCCCGGCGGCGTGCGTCCCGCCTTGTGGCTGGTGACCGCGGAACCGAGCATGACACCCGAAATGAGCGGGATGAACATCCAGGCGAACTGGGTCTCTGAAAGTTGGAGGATGTTCAACACAACATCGGGTGCTGTGGCGACATACAACAGAAAACCACCGGCGCCAAAAGCCAGCGCCAGGCAGGACATCATGAAACGGCCATGAGAGACCGTTTCCGCATAGGCTCGAAGCAGGTGTCCCGGATGAAACGATCGACGCAGGCGCGCAGGCAGGCTTTCCGGAAGGCCGTAATGGCAGGCGCAAATGAGTGTGATGCCCAACAGCCCCAGGAAGACGAACGGGCCCCGCCATCCGAATCCGACGTGAAGCCAGCCGCCTACGATCGGCGCCATGACGGGGCCCACCCCCGTCAGCATCGCCACCTGGGCCATGAGCTTTTGAGCCTCGGGGCCGGGAAACAGATCCCGAATGATCGCCCGGCTCACGATCATGCCCGCGCCGGCTGCCAATCCCTGGATCACCCGCAATGCCAGGAGCCAGTTAAAACTGGGGGCGACGATGCAGGCCAGGGTGCTCAAGATGTAAAAAAACAGCGAGGTCAGAATAATCCGACGCCGCCCAAACGAATCTGAGAGCGCTCCGTGGAACAGGTTCATCCCGGCCAGGGCCACAAGATAATGACTCAGCGTCGACTGCATCTGAATTTCGGTCACGCCGAAATGCGCCGCCAGGGCCGGGAACGAAGGAAAATAGGTGTCGGTGGAAAATGGACCGAGCGTCGATAGCGCGGCGACCACCAGGGCTAATTTCAGGTTTTTCACTTGAAATCCGCCCCGTCTGTTTTTCTCGGACTGTTCATCATTGATTCGTCAACAGGACCTCGCATTACATCGCACAAATGCCCTGGTCGCAATAAATTGTTGCTGGGTCCAATGGATCTGGCGTCAAGCCGGGGGTGTCCGTGGCGGAAGACCGTTGAAGACCGAGAATTCCACGCCCTCCCAGGCGGAGCGGGTGGACGAACGCAATTGGACTCGTGGCCAGGCCGGGATCCGAAGCAGCCCGGAGGGGATGGTAGCGAGGCGTTCCTAACCCGGAACCGCCAACTTAACCACTAATGGACACTAATAACCGCTAATAAAGGCAGGCCAAATCCGAAGGCCCTGGAGGTTCTGCACAATCGAGGGAATGTCCGGGATTTGGGTGGAATCGCGCGTCTTGAAGAAGATGGGCGATTTTAGCGCGGAGATGCGCCTGCGATGCTGAGGGTGAGTTCGATTTCATCGGCCACCTTGTCCTGAGGCGCGCCGGGATTGATATCGAAATCACTGCGCTTGATGGTGAAGGTCGAGCGGATCACGAGAAGATCCCCTTTCATCTGCCCATTGCTGCGGGCAGCGAGTTTGTCCTTTAGAAACGTCAGCTTGACCGGCACGGTAATTTCTTTCGCCACGCCCTTGATCGTAAGGCTGCCGGTGATGTCGGCGGTTGTGGTCTCACCGGTTGTCATCGGATTCTTCATGGTTTTCGCCTCGAAGGCGATCTCGGAATGTTTGGCCACGTCCAGCCACTGCGGGCCATGCAAGTGTTGTTTCATCATCGGATTGGGGACGTGCAAGGATGAGGCCGCGACGACAATCCGACCCAGAGTCGCGGCAGGATTTTCCGGATCGAAGGTTACCACGCCACTGATGCCATTCGCGCTGCCGTTGATGGCCTCCAAGGGGGCATCCAGCTTGAAGACCGCGTTATTGACGCCCTTGGGATCTTTGAAGTCGAAGTTTTGGGGGGCGGCGAGGACATTGCCATTCAGTGCGACAGCGATTGCCAGGGCGAGGAATGTTTGCTTCATAGGCTTTGAGTTTTTTCGTAATTTATAGCTTCTTGTTTTGGAGCATCAGGGAAATGCCAGCCAGGGCACCGGCGCCGAGCAGGGCTGCTCCGAGGAAATCGACTCCCGGAACAAACTGCCGGCGGTAGGTGATGGCCTCCAGCCCGGTGATCTCATCGACGGACTTCACAGGCACGGAGGTCTTGGTCCAACCGCGGTTGGCGCCGGCGCGCAGCCAGACAACCGCGGCTGTCAGGAGAATCCCGACTGCAAGAATCTGTAACAGGCGTTTCATGACCATACAGAACAATCCAGATCGATCATTGGGTCTTGCGACTCCTGACCATCGCCATAAGATGGCTTGGGTCCGCCCGCTTGTCCAACGACCAATTCTTTTCCTGAGCATTAACAGCAAGCATACGCGGGCCCGCATGGAATTCCGGCATCTTCGAGATTTCGTTGCGATGACCTCCGGCCTTGAATCACACCCCTCGGGGGACGCGCTTGGGTCTTACTCAGCAGACCGCCCGATGGTTTCATTTGACAGATGCCGGGGAAAATGTTTCTACATAGAGAAACACCATGGACAGAATCGTTGACATTGCCCGGGTGTTCGCGGCAACGCGGAATCCGCGGACCGTGGAACATCTGCTGCGGGCCCTGTTGACCGAAAGCGAGGCGAGAAAGCTTTCGTTGCGCTGGGACATTGTCCGGTTTCTGTCCGAGGGCGAGAGCCAGCGGGTGATCGCCCGCCGGCTGGGAGTCAGCCTGTGCAAGATCACACGGGGGGCGCGGGAACTGAAGAAAAGGGGATCGACGCTGAAGAGACTCTTTGCGCAACCGGCATCATCCTCTGAACGCACATCATAAGGAGAACCTCATGCAAACGAAAGTGTATCTGACCGAAGATGAAATGCCGAGGCAATGGTATAATATTGCCGCCGACCTACCGTCCCCCATGCAACCGCCGCTCGGGCCGGATGGCAAACCAATCACCCCCGACATGCTCGCCCCGGTGTTTCCGATGAACATTATCGAGCAGGAGGTGAGCACTCAAAGGTGGATCGACATTCCCGAGGAGGTGTTGGGGATTCTGTGCAAATGGCGGCCGTCCCCGCTTCATCGGGCCTATGCGCTCGAGAAGGCCCTGGGGACTCCGGCCCGGATATACTACAAGAACGAGAGTGTCTCGCCGCCCGGCAGCCATAAGCCGAACACGGCGGTCCCGCAGGCGTGGTACAACAAACAGTTTGGCATCAAGAAGATCACGACCGAGACCGGGGCGGGTCAATGGGGCAGCGCGCTGGCCTTTGCCTGTTCATTGCTGGGGCTCGAGTGCAAGGTCTTCATGGTGCGGATCAGTTTTGACCAGAAACCGTTCCGGAAACTGATGATGGAAACCTGGGGGGCGACGTGCATTGCAAGCCCTTCCACAGAGACGAATGCCGGCCGCCAGATTCTGGCGAGCCACCCGGATACTCCTGGCTCTCTGGGCATTGCCATCAGCGAAGCGATCGAGGCGGCCGTGACCGACAAGACGGGTTCAACCCGGTATTCTCTGGGGAGCGTTCTCAACCATGTGATGCTTCATCAGACGATCATCGGTCTTGAATCCAAGAAACAACTCGAGAAGATCGGAATCAAACAGGTCGATGTCGTCATCGGCTGCGCCGGTGGCGGATCGAACTTTGCGGGTTTGGCTTTCCCGTTCGTCAACGACAAGATCCACGGCGCCAGCATCGACATCATTCCCGTCGAACCGACCTCGTGTCCCACCATGACCAAGGGCCCGTTTGTCTACGATCACGGGGATACCGCGAAGATGACACCGCTCTTGCCGATGCACTCACTTGGCCACGATTTCATCCCGCCACCGATTCATGCGGGCGGCCTGCGCTATCATGGCATGGCGCCCCTGGTCAGCCAGACCATCATCGAAGGATTGGTGACGCCTCGCGCCATTGACCAAGTCGAATGCTATGATGCGGCCGTGCTGTTTGCCCGGACCGAAGGCATCATTCCCGCGCCCGAGACCAGTCACGCGATCGCCGCCGCCATTCAGGAAGCCCGGAAGGCAAAGGAAGAAGCCAAGGAAAAGGTCATCCTCTTTGGGTTTTCCGGACACGGTCTCATGGATCTTTCCGGGTATGACAGATTTTTCCAGGGCAAGCTTGTCAGCTACTCGCTGCCGGAGAGCGAGATGGGGAGCGCCATCAGGGAACTGAACGGTTTGCCAAGGCCGAAGGTCGTGCGCACCGGCAAATGGTGACGAGGGCGATGGGCGCAGTGGAGTAGCAGTGGAGCAGATCAGGGTTTCCGATCCAAACCGGACGGCGGTTTGCGTTGAGTGAGGCAGCCTCCGAGGGACGCCCCCGCCAAAACCCGAACTCATTTTTGAACAAACCCTAAGCGGGTCAGGTTCGTAAAGGATGCCCTCATGGTATCGATCGATCCGAATCAGGAACGGCATTGTCCCAGGCTCGGCCATTCCGTGACGCTCGCCTATTGCGTGCGGGAGGGCCTTGACCTTCCCTGCCGGCTTATCGACTCCTGTTGGCAGGACCGGATTCCGGTTCGCGAGTATCTCCTCACCCTATACTCGGAGTCCCAGCTGGAGAAGCTCCATGGCCCGACATCCAAACTGGCTTCGATTGTTGACCTCATCCACCAGGCGCGGACATCGCAATAAGGGTCTGCCTTGATTAGCGATTTTTGGGGGGCCATCAGCGGTTAAGTTGTTTTACGTGCGGTTTTTGACCTTCGATCTTGCCTTACCGACGGGGGACAATCATGGTCTTGGGCAAAGACTGGTTATGAACCCCATCCCATGGCGCATCCAAATTCTCCGGCTCGTTATGGCCGGTGCCTGTTCGTTTCCGGGGTTGGCAGATTCCGGTTCCCCGCGGGTATCCGCCCAGGAATTGCCGGGGCCTGATTCCACGCAACACCGCGAGGTCCGGCAACTCATCGCGCGCCTGTTACCGGAGCAGGCGAAGTTTTTTAGCGTGGAGTTTATTCCCGCGGAGTCGGGCCGCGACGTCTTCGAGGTCGAAAGCCGCGATGGTCGAATTGTGTTGCGTGGGAACAAGGGCATCTCAATTGCGGCCGGCTTGAACTGGTATCTCAAGTACGAGTGCAACGCCCATTATTCTCTCAAAGGACGCCAGTTGGCGATTCCCAAGAGCTTGCCAGTGGTCCAGGACAAGGTGCGCCGCGTCAGCCAGGATCGCTGGCGCTACTTTCTGAACTACTGTTGTTTTGGGTATTCATTGCCCTGGTATGACTGGGCGGATTGGGAACGGTTGATTGATTGGATGGCGCTGCAAGGGATCAATGCCCCCTTGTCGGTCACCGGACAGGAAGCGGTGTGGCGGGAGGCCGGCAGGCGCCTGGGATTTTCGGAGGGCGATCTGAAGGATTTTCTGGCCGGGCCGCCCTATCTGCCCTTTGGCTGGATGGGATGTCTGGATGGCTGGGGGGGGCCTTTGCCGCAATCCTGGGTGGATCGCCATGCGACCCTGCAACAGCAGATCCTGGCCCGGGAACGCGCCCTCGGCATGACCCCTGTTCTCCAGGGATTCACCGGGCACGTCCCTCCCGCAACGAGCCGCCTTTACCCAGACACCCGGCTTCACAAAGTGAAATGGGCTGAATGGGAAACGTTCCTGCTGGACCCGCTCGATCCACTGTTTGCCCGGTTTGCGGGGACGTTTCTTGAGGAACAACGGCGGCTCTTTGGCACAGATCACCTTTACGCGGCTGACACCTTCATCGAAATGACTCCGCCCAGTGGTGACACCAATTTTCTTGCGGCCACGGCCCGGGCGATCCACGGCGGGATGGCCAAGGCGGATCCGGATGCCGTGTGGGTTTTGCAGGGTTGGACGTTTTTAAACCAGGCTCAGTTCTGGACCCAACCGCGGATCGAGGCCTTCCTGAACGCAATTCCCGATTCGCGAATGCTGGTATTGGACCTGTTCTGCGATGTTACCCCTGTCTGGAACCGGACTCATGCTTTCTATGGCAAGCCCTGGGTCTGGTGTGCGCTGCAGAATTTCGGCGACTGCGTTTATCTGGGAGGGGCGCTGAACCGGCTCCACGCCGATCTGCCCGCGGCCAGACGTGATCCGCTCGGACGCAACCTGGCCGGCATCGGTTTTGTAAACGAGGGGCTAGATTACAATCCGATCCTGTTCGACTTCCTCTTCGAGCAGTCCTGGCGGTCCGAACCGGCGAACTTGGACGACTGGGTGCGCGACTACGGCCGGCGGATTGTTGGAAATGCTGATCCGGACTCGGACGCGGCCTGGCGCATTCTGATCGAGACGGCGTTCACCGGTCAACATCAGGTGGCGCCCGCCTATACCCAGGTGCCGTCGCTTGCTGCTGCCTCCGAACCTCCCTACAGCAATGAACGCCTCTTACAGGCCTGGCGATGCCTTCTCGGCGTCGCCCAGCGCGGTCCCATGTCTGATGCGATCCAATTTCAGTTGCTCATGGTGACTCGCCAGGTGCTGGGAAATTTCTCGGGGGAATTGGCCTGGCAAGCGATCGACGCCTGGCGTGCCAAGGATCCGCAGCGCTTCCAGACGGCCTCAGAGCGGATGCTTGAATTGATCCGCGATCTGGATGCTCTGCTGGCGACCCGTAGCGAGTTTCTGCTGGGAGAATGGCTGGCGGACGCTAGGCACTGGGGCGAGACCGTGGCCGAGAAAGACAGGCTCGAATGGAATGCGCGCCGGGTGATTACCATGTGGGGCCAGCGAACCGCCATCCGGGATTACTCGCGCCGGGAATGGTCCGGCATGCTCGGGAGTTTTTACCTGAAGCGATGGGAAAAGTTCTACGACGCGCTAGCGCGGAGCCTGGATACGGGCCGGCCTTTTGACGCCGCCGCATTTGACCAGGAACTGCAGCAATGGGAACTCGCCTGGGCCGACTCTCACGAATCCTATCGCGTCACCGCGGAGGGCGATCCCCTGGCTGTCTCTCAACAGCTCTGGGCTAAATACCAACCGGCTCTTGCCCGCTCCTATGCGCCAGAAACGACGAGCCTGACCACCGGCAAACCGTCGACGGCCTCCAGCGCTTTGCCGGGACATCCGGCTTCCTTGGCCAACGACGGCCGCATTCGGGATACGAACCGGTATTGGGCCACAGATATCCAAAACGATCCTGATCCCTGGTGGCAGGTCGATTTCGAAAAGCCCACCACGGTCGGGCGGGTCACGATCATCCCCTTCTTTGGTGATGAGCGCAGCTACGGATTTACGGTCGAAGGTTCAACAGACGGCGCCACATGGAAGATCCTCGCCGACCAGCGCTCGAATCAAACGGCTTCGACATCGGAGGGCTACCGGTGCTCCTTCTCTGCCCAGACGATTCGATACCTCCGGATCCGTCAAACCCGCAACTCAGCCAACTCAGGCCGCCATTTGGTCGAGGTGCTGGCCTTCGAGAACTGACCGGAAAACCGACGTACCCCGCAACGGGGGGCACCCACTCGACTTGGCCAATACGGTTAGTAAAATGCGGGATTGATGATGCCTGGCCCGCCCAAAACTCCAAAGTCATTTTGACCAGCACCCTCTGGATTTCTCTCATAGGCACCCTCTTGTTCGCATTTGACGAACCCTCGGTACAAGGAATCCCCCTCCTTCAACGAGGATGGTTTCGCTCTTCCAGGTTATGACCGCTAGCACGACCGTTGGCTCCAATACGATCCCCATCGGCAGCATCGAGGCCAGTTCTCTTTTCCTGCTCAAACCATGGCCTTCTTTACGGGTTCCGGGCATGGCTGCGGCTAAATCTCCAAAGAGAATGCCGCCATTTAGGCCATGATGAACCCTTGCCAATCCTTCTCGCCCTCCTCGGTTCCACCATTCTGGAAATTTATTGTGGCAATCGGTCTGACCAATCGCTTCCCGAAGTCGCTCGTCACCGAGCGATTGACGCGGCTTCCGTTTGACTCTTCTTGGCAGCGTTGGTGTTTTCGAGAACCACCGCAGTATGAATCAGATGACGGTTGCCCTGGCCGGCCGCAATCCCAGCGGTCTTATCCTCCCGAGTTTTTTTCAAGGCGGTCATGGCAGGTGGACACACATCCAATAGCTCCTTCCAGGACGTTAAACCAAACGACAACCGGAGTGCGAACATGGACGGCTGATGCTCCAGCGCGTGATCGTGGTGCCAAAGGAAGCGATCAAGCGCCGCCTCATATCTGCCTTGTTTCACCAGCGCCTCGGTATCGCTCAAATCTGCGCGGTATTGCCTATGATTTTGTGCCTTTTGACTTCCAGGATCATCAGGTCGGTGGTAAAATATTATCCTCATGTGCGGGACAACACAACCGGGGTTGTCAGCAGCAAGGGGAGGGGAGTTCACCACCACCCATTGGAGCGTGGTGCTAAGGGCGGGCCGCGGTTTTTCTTCTGCCGCACAAGACGCGCTGGAACAGCTCTGTCGGACTTACTGGTATCCGCTCTATGCTCATGTGTGTCGTCGCGGTTATAATCCAGATGATGCTAAAGACTTGACCCAGGAGTTTTTTGCCCGCCTGCGCTCCAAGCAGTGGTTGAACACAGCCAATCCAATTCGCGGCAGGTTCCGATCGTTTCCTTTGACCGCGCTGAACCATTTTTTGGCTAATAAAATCCTTGGTCGGACGAAACCATCGAGAGCATCGATTTCATTTCCACCATGAAAAATCCGTCGCCTTTTCTGGTGGCAATCACGCTGGAAAAATAACGAATTGAACCTTTTTATCCAGTCGGCGAATTAATGTGCAACTTTCGGCGGAATTTTCTTCAGTAATGTCGTGTTAAGACCTTTGTATTAAACCCGGTGCTCATGCTATGAAAAACTCCCGGTCAATCCCCTGGCCTCTCAGGTTCCGGTTGCTGTTCGCGCTCTCGGTGGCCGCCTTGCCTGGCATCCTGGCGGGCGCCCCTCCGTTAAGCGTGCAAAGCATAGCCAGAAGTGGCGCCAAGGTCATTGTCTCTTTCAATGGCGGGACGCTTCAGAGCGGAACCGCGATAACGGGCCCGTGGGCGGACGTTCCTGGCTCCGCCTCGCCGTATAGCACCTACACGCTCGGCACCATGCGGTTTTTCCGAACCCGGGACAATCTTGGAAACTATTCGGTCAATGCGGTTGGATATGTCAATATCAATCTTGGCGCCGGCTGGAACTTAATCCAAAATCCCCTTAATTCAGGCAACAACACCGTTGCTGAGGTTTTGCCAACCGTACCAGAGCACACCCGGATCATGAAGCAAATGATATCGGGGGTAATATTGTTTGAAATAAGCAATGACTACGATCAAGGGAGCTGGCGCGATCCCAGTATGGTCTTTAAGCCTGGCGAAGGTGTTGCTCTTTACTTGCCATCTCCGGGAAATACAACTGTGACCTTCGTTGGCGAAGTGGGCCAGGGAGACCGCAGCATCAACTTCTCTGCCGGGTTTAACCTAATCGGATCCATAGTGCCGCAAGCCGGCCGACTCGTGTCTGATTTGGGTTATCCGGTTGTCCATGGCACCACGATTTATACCTACTCGCCTGGGGTGGGATACACGGTTTATGATTATACCAGCCTGTTTGGCTGGATCCCTCACGAACCCGTGCTGACCGTTGGCCAGGCCTTCTGGAGTCATCAACCCTCAGCTGGTGCATGGACGAGGCAATTCATCATCAAATAGTTCCCGAGAAACGTTGGCGGATCTAAACAGACAATAATGGAGCGGGAAAGGTTATCTTGCATGAAGAAGTTTGGATTCCTGGTGATCGCGTTAACGATCGGCGCATCACAGCTTCTGGCGCAAGGCCAGATCGATTTCAGTAACTATAAGCCGGGTTTGGGCATCGATGCCCCGGTCTATGAGGTTGATAATATAACCCCGTTGGATTCCGGTTACTTGTGCCAGCTTCTAATCAAAAAAGCTGGTGATCCCGGATCCAATTATGCACCGGTGGACGCACCGGTTCCCTTCCGGAATCAACCCCCCGAGTATAACCCCTTTACCGCCGGTCGCGGCACCGGATATTTCTCCGGTGGTGTGGTAACCATCCCCTATCCAGCCGGGACTTGGCTAGAAGTCGTTGTGGCCGCATGGGATTCAATCGGTGGCACGATTATGACATATAAGGCGGCCGTTGCCGCGAGGGTAAACTGCGCAGAAACAGAACCGTTTCTGGTCAAAATAGCGGAGGGACCTTTTAATCCTCCACCCGTGCTATCAGGTCTCAAGAGTTTCCATCTAGGGGGCACGATGAGATACCGCTTGTCCACCGAGGTGTGGGCCGGAGTTGGCAGCGTGAGGGTGAGGCCGGGAAGTCCCGATGGCAAGTACAACTCCGGGACAGCGGTTCAATTATTGGCCAATCCGGCCCTTGATTATGTGTTTAGCAGCTGGAGTGGCGACGTCACCGGCTCGGACAATCCGGTGACCATCATCATGAACGGGACCAAGAGTGTGAGCGCGAACTTAGCGCGGGGCACTCCCCAGATCAACTACACCTTCGACGACGGCGCGGTTCCCGCTGGAGCAGACATCAGCGGCACATATCCTGAAGGCGCCACGCCAGTCGCCTATGTGGACAAAAATGGCGGCCTGTACGATAGCGGAGTGCTCAAACTGACGACTTCAGAAAACCATCAGGTCGGCGGATTCCGCTCGCCGCTGCTTGCGGGCGGAGCGCAACTCGGCGAGTTCATCTTCAAGGCGCTACACCAGAGCATGAGCAGCACGGGAGTTCCGGCCGACGGTTTCAGCATCAATTTCGCCCCAGACCTTCCGATCCTGCCCCCCGGCGACGCCGAGAATGGGGCGGGCACTGGCATCACGGTGACGTTTGACGTATACGACAACGAGGATGGCGATCCGAATAACGAGGACGGTGAAGCCCCGTCCGTTGACGTCTGGTACCAGGGGAAACTCGTGGCGGTGAAACGCGTGCCATTGGCTCCCTTCAATGCGGGTGCCTTTATGGACCTAAGGTTGCACGTAACTGAAGGCGGACTCCTCAGCCTGCTAATGATTGAGTCCCCCATTTTTCCGAAAGGGATCGTGGTGTATGATGGTTTGCAGTTGCCTGGCTATGAGCCGATGAGCGGACTCAAGTTTGCCTTGTATGCCCGGACGGGCGGGCTCAACGCCGACTTCTGGTTTGACAACATCGAGCTCTATTACCGCACCAGTGTCACCCCCGCCCGCTACTCCCTGACGACCTCTGTCCTGCCATCTGGCGCGGGCAGTGTCACCTCCAATCCGGCCCCCGAAGGCGATGGGAATTATGCGGAAGGAACGGTCGTTACTCTTTCTGCCAACCCGTCGGCTGGGTATGCGTTCAGCAGTTGGAGCGGGGATGCCTCGGGGGGAAGTCCGACCACGATCACGATGACGGGCCACAAGATGGTCACGGCCAATTTCGTGCCATTAGGTGTAGCGGACTTGCCGGGCTTGCGTCGGCAATACTACGCCGGAATCCCTGGCCAGGCTGTATCGGATTTGACCGCCAGCGCCGCGTATCCCCATCTTCCTGACGCGGTCGATATCGTGTCAATGCTGGAAAGCCCGTCGCTCTCGGAGGGTGGACCGGACTGGCACGACGATTACGGACAACGTTTGAGAGGTTGGCTCGTGCCGCCCCAAACAGGCACGTATGTATTCTACCTGGCCTCGGATGACCAGGCCCAAGTCTTCCTTAGCACGGATGAAAGTCCCTATAACAAGCGACTTATCGTCCAGGAATCCAGTTATACACTTTATCGGAATTGGGAAGGCACCGGTCAGCATCCTGCCCGGACCAGTGCGGCCATCTCTTTGAAGGCAGGCGAACGCTATTACCTGGAAGTGCTGCACAAGGAAGGGGGCGGAGGAGACAATGTGGCGGTGGCCTGGCAGTTGCCCGGAGGAGCCGCCCCGAAGAACGGTGATCCACCTATCGGTAACAGCTATTTGGTGCATAGGAACGACATGCCGGAGGTCCTGTTTCACATCGAACCGCCGGGCAGTGGGACTGTCTCGCTAAGTCCAGCGCCACCGCCTGGAGGACAGTACCCGGACGGAACAGTGGTGACATTCACGGCGCTTGCAAATGCCGGTTATCGGTTCGTCGATTGGAGCAAAGCTCTAACGGGTTCAGCCAATCCGGCCTCACTAACCATAATTGGCCAGCCACTGGCCATAGCGCACTTTATACCGTCCCCGCTCGCCACTCCGCAGCTCAGCTACGATTTCAACGACGGGAGGGTCCCGGCGGGGGCCGAGGCGGAGGGAATATTTACGACCGATGGCACTCGTTTTGCCTTGGTCGACAAGACTGATGGTGTGGACAATAGCGGGGTGCTCAAACTGACCACTTCGGAGAACGGTCAGGTCGGTGGGTTTCGCTCGCCGCTGTTTGCCAGCGACGCTGGACTGCTCGAGTTGACCTTCAGCGCGGATTTCCTGGCCGGCAAGGGGACATCGCCTCCGGCCGACGGGTTCAGCATCAATTTCGCCCCAGACCTTCCGATCCTGCCCCCCGGCGATGCCGAGAACGGAGCGGGCACGGGTATCACGGTGGCTTTTGACACGTTCGACAACGTGGATAATGATCCGAATAACGGAACAGGAGAGGCCCCGTCGATTGATGTCCTTTACCGGGGCCAGGTTGTGGCGGAGAAGCGCGTGCCACTGGCCTTGCTCAATTCGGGGAACTATCAGCCGGTCGTGCTAGGGGTGAAAGCTGGCGGGTACTTGGATCTGATAGTGGGCACGACGCCGGTTTACACCGATTTAGAGTTGCCGGGCTATGAGCCGATGAGCGGGCTCAAGTTCGCCTTGTATGCCCGCACCGGCGGGCTCAACGCCAGCTACTGGTTTGACAATGTCTGCCTTTACTACAGCACCAGCGTCCAGCCCCTAGGTATCAACTCATTCAAAGCCGATTTCCCGGAAGTCGTTTCGGGTGATCCAGTCGTCTTGCGCTGGGACATCAGCCAGCAGGCTACACAGATCACCATTGATAATGGCGTGGGAGACGTGACCCCCCAGACCGTGTCAGGTGTCGGCAGCGTTAGGGTGAATCCTACGACCACGACGACCTATACGTTGACAATTCGCCGTGGCACCGAGCAGAAAACTGCCTCCACGCGAGTTACGGTTATGACCGGCGTTGCCCCCAACTGGGCTGTGGTCGATAACTTTGACACTTACCCGGCGGGCTTCCTGTCGCAAACCGGTTGGTGGCTTGACCTGAATGGGAACTCCGCCCGCGTCGAAGATCGCAACGGCAACAAAATGCTCAGCGTTATGAGTGCCGACGGTGCCGCAGTTTTCCGTCTGGGCTATTTGGGAATCACCGAAGGCCAGGAGCGAACCCTGTTTTTCCGCATGATCGTTTCCGGCGATCCCATGGCCGCGCTCCGGCAAGTGATCGGCCTGACCGACAAAAACATTCGCGGGCACAGCGACACCACCGCCAATATAGGGCCGGACCTTCATCTGAACTATGATCCCGCGGCGCCCGGGTGGTTCCCCGGGGTTATTTATGGGGTTGGCGGCACTGTGGAGTATCCCGGTAATCCGCTCGAGAAGGACGTGGTCTACTCAGTTTGGATCGATATGAAGAATGTTCCGATGAATAACCCACTGTCCCCCTACGATGTCTTCTCTGTTTATATTCAGAAACAGGGGCAGACCACCCGCACAGTGTTGGTCAAAGATTATCTCAGTGATCGCGATCCCTACACTTCGAACCCTGTGCTTGGCCCAATGGCGCCGGATCTCGACAAGCTTTTCATTTCGGGTAACAGCGCCACCGCCAGCGCCTGGTTTGATGACTTCTTCCTCAGCAAATCGGGATACAGCGCGACGATGCCCGTGCCGTTCAATGAAGGGGCGGCACCCACTGGCTATACCCTAACGCTCAATCCATCACCCTTTGGCAATATTACAGCCAGTCCCTTGCCAGGCGCTAATGGCAAATATGCCGGGGGAACCGTGGTGGCGCTGACCGCCAATCCGTCCGCTGGGTATTCGTTCAGCAGTTGGAGCGGTGATGCCAGTGGCTCGGACAATCCCGTCACCCTCACCATGAACGGGAACAAGACCGTGACGGCGCATTTTACCTCGTCCCCGCTCGCTACGCCGCAGCTCAGCTACGACTTCAACGACGGAGTGGTCCCGGCTGGGGCGGAGGTAGATGAGATAATTTTGCCAGGTGACACTCCTTTTCCCTTGGTCGACATCTCAGGCGGTGTGGACAATAGCGGGGTACTCAAACTGACCACTTCGAAGAACGGCCAGGTGGGCGGTTTCCGCTCGCCGCTGCTGGCGGGAGGGGCGCGCCTGGAGGAGTTTGCCTTCGCGGCGGATGTCCTGGCGGGTAATGGGACCGAAGTGCCGGCCGACGGATTCAGCATCAATTTCGCCCCAGACCTTCCGATCCTGCCCCCCGGCGACGCCGAGAATGGGGCGGGCACGGGCATTACCGTGGCTTTTGACACTTTCGATAACGAGGATACCGATCCGAATAACGGGGCTGGAGAGGCCCCGGCGATTGACGTCCTTTACCGGGGCCAGGTTGTGGCGCACACGCCGGTGCCCCTAGCCTTGCTCAATTCAGGGACCTACCAACCGGTGGCGCTGGGGGTGAAAGCTGGCGGGTACTTGGATCTGATAGTGGGCACGACGCCGGTTTACACCGATTTAGAGTTGCCAGGCTATCAGCCGATGAGCGGGCTCAAATTCGCCGTGTATGCCCGCACGGGCGAGTTGAACGCCAGTTACTGGTTTGACAATATCGAACTCTATTACCGCACCAGCGTTGCGCCCACGCTGAGCGACGTTACCCGGCCCGGCGATCCGATTACGGCCACCTCGGGCAACAGCCCGGCCGGAGAAGATGTGGCCAAGGCCATCGACAACCAGACCGGCACAAAGTATCTGAACTTCGACAAGCTGAACGCCGGGTTTACGGTAATCCCGTCGGTAGGGCCAACGGTGGTGACCGGTCTGGGATTGACCTCGGCCAATGATGCCCCGGAGCGGGACCCGGCCAGCTACCGACTGGAGGGCTCGCTGGATGGCAAGACCTTCACCTTGATTGCAGCTGGGGCGGTGCCAGCATTTGCCGCACGGTTTATGCAACAGCAGCTGTTTTTCAATAACACGACTGCTTACGCCGCGTACCGATTGATCTTTCCGATGGTGGCCAACGCCGTCACCGCCAACAGCATGCAGATCGGCGAGGTGCAGTTGCTGGGAATGTTAGCGCCGCGATTGAACATTGCGTATGCGAATGGACTGGTGACGCTTTCCTGGGACTCGACAGCGAACGGGTATGGGCTGGAAACCACCACCCGCCTGGTGCCGCCGGTACAATGGTTCCCAGTGCCAGGAGTGGTGAACAATCAACTCACTGTGCCGGGAGAAGGTTCCACACGGTTTTACCGGTTGCGGCGATAGTGCGCGCAATCGAATCCACCTTGCCTGGCTCCTCTGGGTCAGGCACGATTCGAGCTCAACAAAATGCAATTCCCGACAAGCCAACCCCCCTTTTTGATCACCAGCGGATTTCTGGGCGCCGCCCTGTTCCTTGCAGCTGCCGCCTTGGGAGCGGATACCGATCAGCATCCGGTTGGCGGGAGCAATACTTTCCCGGTGGTCATTCACCTGAACGCAGCGAAGGCACAAGGTCCGATGCGCCAGATCTGGCGGTTCTTCGGCGCGGATGAACCGAACTACGCCACGGTTCGCCTGGCGCTACCCCGCCAGGCCGTGTCACTGCTGGTGTTCGAGTGGTAATCGGCTGAAGAGCGGTCATCCCGCAAATGGCTTTACAAATGCGTTCATCCTGTCGAGACTCACACAGTCGCTCTCCATGAGGAAGGCGCTTTTAATTTTAAGGTCGCGACAACGAATTAGTGGTCAAAGGCATTCGTCATGATACCTAAACTCGACTGGGAAAATCTGGGATTCAGCTATGTGCGGACAAACTGCCACATTCAATACATCTGGCGCGACGGCCGATGGGATGAAGGCAAATTAGTCAGCGAACCGTTTCTGAGCATGCACATTGCCGCGACATCGCTGCATTACGGCCAGGCCGCCTTCGAAGGATTGAAGGCCTTCACCTGCAAGGATGGCGAGATTCGTCTGTTCCGCCCGGATATGAATGGCCGGCGTCTTGGGACGACCGCCCGCCGGATTTGCATGGCCGAAGTGCCGGAGGCGATGTTCACCGACGCCGTGAAACGGGTGGTGGCGGCCAATCGTGACTTTGTCCCGCCGTATGGAAGCGGCGGCTCTCTGTATGTGCGTCCGCTGCTTATTGGGACCAGCGCGCAGATCGGCATTGGCCCGGCTCAGGAATATGTCTTTCTGGTGCTGGTCACTCCCGTGGGGGCCTATTACAAGGGCGGACTGAAGCCGGTCCGGGCCGTGGTGTTTGACGACTACGACCGCGCCGCCCCTCACGGCACGGGCCATGTGAAGGTCGCCGGCAATTACGCCGTCAGCCTCGAACCGCATCTCCTGGCCCATCATCGCGGTTTCTCGGTGGAACTCTACCTGGATGCGAAAGAGCATAAGTACGTCGAGGAGTTCGGGACTTCGAACTTCATCGGGATCACGAAGGACGGTCGCTATGTCACCCCCCAGTCTCATTCCATTCTGCCGAGTATCACCAACGACAGCCTGCAGCAGGTCGCTCGCGACCTGGGCATGGCTGTAGAGGTGCGGCCGATCACCTTCGACGAGCTGCCGGATCTGGCGGAAATAGCCGCCTGCGGCACCGCGGTCGTGATCACGCCGGTGAACGAAATCGTGCGCGGCGACCGCGTGGTGCGCGTTGGCCCGGCCGAAGGTTGCGGTCCGACCCTGGAAAAGCTTTATCGCCATGTGACCGGCATCCAAGTCGGCGAACAGCCCGACACATATGGCTGGTGTGTCAAGGTATGAACCAGGAAATCCACAGACGACAGTTCCTCGGTACCATGGCCAGCAGTGCTTTCCTGGCTGTTTCGGGATCCTCAGGGAAGGCGAAACCAGAATCGGCCGATCCGGTTCCATCGTCTTCTCCTTCAGCGGCTGACCAGGGAAGTAATGGCAGCCGCGAAGTCCGGCTGGAACGGCTGCATCCAAACGAAATCAAGCTGGCAATGCAGCAGTGTCCGGTGTTGTTTCAGCCCTTGGGAACCATCGAGTGGCACGGGCTTCACAACATCACGGGTCTGGATGCGGTCAAGGCGCATCATTTATGTGTGCGGGCCGCCTTGCGAGGGGGTGGATTGGTGGCCCCGCCATTGTTTGGTGGCGTCGGGGGCTTAAACGAGCCATACACCTTCGTGATGGAGCCAGAGGACGACGTTCATTCGGTATTGGTGCGGGCGTGGGTGGAAAAGTTGTGCCGGGAAGCCGTGCGGCAGGGTTTTAAGGCTGTGATCATCCTCACCGGCCACTATGGGGCAGCGCAGCAAGTGGTCATCCGCGACCTTGCAGTGAGGTTGAGCCGCTCTTTGGGTGTGCCGGTGCTGGGCACGCCGGAGTATTTCCTGGCGTTGGATGTCGGTTACCACGGCGATCACGCGGCCTGGGGCGAAACCTCACTGATGTTGTACCTCGATGCCAAGAGCGTCGATTTATCGCGTCTGGGCAATCCACCGCACCAAGGGGTGGGCGGACGTGATCCCCGCGAGGCGACCCGGGCGGATGGAGAAAGACTGGCTGAGACCATCATCGGCCGGCTCGCCAGGCTGGCACAACAAATGCCCAAGTGGGACGATGACGCCCAGCGCCGTTTCATCGCAGCCGAGGCCGCGCTGGTCAACCGGCAGATGTCCTTGGCGGCATCGGAGAAGGTAATTTGGGCCGGCTGGCGCAACATTGGGAAGGGCGTTTTCTCCGAATACGGCCGGCTGCTCGTGGAACAGAAGTTTGATGAGATTGTCGCCTTGACGGCTAAGCTGTGATCTTCATCCAGCGGCAGAGCAAATGTGACAAGGTTATACAAGTCGGCATAAATACCGCAGCATGTTGCGACGAGGCATTTTGGCGCCGGGCAAGGAGCGACGGGGAAGATTATCTGCAGGGATTCTTTGCTGACGAGTCTATAGCGATCGCGCTTGTTGCCGCGGTCATCATTCTGGCAAAGGCGCTGGGAGGTGCGCGCTCTCCCATTCCCGGATGCGATCGCAGGCTTCCTGGTAGTAGTCTTTGAAGGGATCCAGCCAAAGGATACGGCTGTCTCGCCCAAACCAGGTGAGTTGGCCTTTGGCGAACTGACGGATGGCGATGACGAGCTGGTTGAACAGGTCATCGGCGGTGCGCAACTCTCCGCGAAGATACCGGGTGATGTAGCGGTATTCGAGGCCGAGTTTGTCGAGTCTGACGTCGGAAACGCCGCGGGATCGAAGGCCGGCGACTTCATCGATCATTCCCTGGGCGAGACGTTCCCGAAGGCGCGCTTCGATTCTTTGTTCCAGGATGTCGCGCGGCCACGTCAGGCCGAGTTGAAGGCAATCGTATCGCGGGACGTTTTGGTGGGCCGCGGCGTCCGCGTAGCCAGCAGAGGTGATTTCGATGGCCCGAATGAGCCGCCGCCGGTTGTTCTTGTCGATGCGGCTGGCGGCGTCCGGGGCGAGTTTTTCAAGCCGCTCGACGAGTTGAGCGAGGGGAAGGGACTCGAGCTCTTCGCGCAGTGGTTCGTTCGGGGGGGCATCCACCAGTTGATAGCCATCGACGACAGCGCTCAGATACAAACCGGTGCCCCCCACGAGCAAGGGCATTTTACCGGCACTGAAAATGGAGTCGATGGCGCTGTAGGCCGCCCGCTGGTATTGGGCCAGCGAGTAATATTCCGTGACATCGGCCACATCGATGAGGTGATGTTTTACAATGGCGGCTTGAGCCGGGGTTATCTTGCCACTGCCCAAGTCGAGGCCGCGATAGACCTGGCGGGAGTCGGCCGAGACGATTTCGCCGCCGAAATGCTTCGCCAGGCAAATGCCGAGTTCACTTTTTCCCGAGGCATTGGTGCCGAGGATCACGACAAGTTTCCGCATGCTTGGAGTCTGTTCAAAAAGAAGGTTGTTCATGGCCGTTGAGTGACCCGGGCAGATTGAGCATGGGACCGACCTCGAAGGTCGCCAGACACACTTGCGCCCGTCCGGGATCATTCAGGCACAGGGCGCCCTGCCGGATTTTGGGCAACGCTGCGCCTTCGAGACGCAGAGGGATGCGTTGGCCCAAAGAACAGGCGTAGCTGGAAAGATCGGCAAATCCTTCTGTGCGCGCCTGGGCGCGAGTGACCAGACGGAACAGAACGCAACGGCCGGGACAGGCATGGTTCATCAGTTCCAGCGTCAGTCTGCCCATGGTGTAGCGGGGATTGATTTCGACGACGGGCTTAAGTCGGCAGTCCCCTTGCGGCGTCCGATAGACCAGGGCATCGATGCTGACCGGACCGATAAAGCCAACGCCGCGCAGTTCGGCTTCGAGCAAGGTAAAGATTTCGCGGTAGAGACGCTCGAGGCCTTCCGAAATGCCGTCCAGTCCATTGAGCAAAGCGGTCACTTTTTCAGGCAAGCAGCGACGATAATCCGCGTCCGCCCAGTTGGCCAGGAATTGCCCCCTGCAATCGTTGATGAGACCGGTATAGCCGCAAAGCTTGAGGTGCCGCGGTCCCATCTCCAACTGGACGGAGAAATCCAACTCACGTTCCAACCACGGTTCAACCACCAGCTGCCGGCTTTTCCCCAGGGCACGGGCCAGCCATTGCCGCTGCGCGGGCAATATTTCAGGTTCCCAGAGCCGAATCGCATTGTGTCCCGCCAAACCATGGGCTTCTTTGACAACCACGCGATGATGACCGCGGCAACGAATGTCGGCGATGGCTCCCAGCGCGTCTTCAAGCGTGTCCACCGCAAGGCCTGCTTCCAGCTCGGAACAAAGCCAGGATGCGGCGGCCCGCTGGGCCGACCGGTTTTTGGCTGGCGCGCCTAGCAGTTCCGCCCTACCCCGGGGGTCCAGTTTTGGAGAAGAAGCCTCATCTCCGCCGCGGAACCGGGCCAAGACCTTTCTGAGAAAACTGGCGCTCCAGGCCTTGGAATAAAGACGGGCGATGTCGTCATTGAAGTATTGAGTTGCGATTCGGGCTTCGCATGCAACTTGGGTGAAGAGCGGTTCGAGCAATTTGACACTGTCCGGCCCCCAGGCCCAGGGCCGCAAACGGCCGAGCTTCCTCTGACAGAGAGTGTCGGCGGGATCGATGCGCCCGTCTCTGAGTTCGACGAACTCCGGCGTTGGAAACCCGGCTTGCCTGAGCGAAGTGAGAAAGTCCGATGACGGCCGTTTCGACAGAAGCACAATATCGTTCGGTTGACAGAGGAATTGCGGCAGGTTGGCCAGATCTTCGGCGAGCATCGCCTGGTGTTTTACCGGCGCAAAACCCTTGCCCTGGGCGATATAACCCTCGGCAAAGGGGTTGAATAAAAAAACACTTGGGGGACGGCCGCGTGGGGCAGGGGGCCGGGACGTAGGCGAGCCGGGGTCATCATCGGGGATGATCGTCGGCGGCTGGGACTTGCCATCCGGGATCGTCGCGCAGTGGTCCTGCTCCATAGGGTTGATACGTTCCATTGTCTCCCGCCAAGTTAATGGATGCTTTCAGGATTGCCAATTCTCGTGACAGCGATTCATCTCACAAAAATTGGAACTTTGTAAGCGTCGTTAGAGATACAGGTTGGAGGGAGCCCGAGTCGTCCGGCGCTCCTGAGGTGGCGAGCTATTCAACAGCGGGTCCACCAGCCTGGCGAGTTTCACGCCACTGGTCAGGAAGGAGTTTGCGAACCTGGCTGGTGGTCATCGAGGGCAGGCGCTGCAGCACGGCGCCATTCGGGTCTGCCCCGAAATTAATAGGAAACTTCCTCCGCCAGGCAGTGGTCGATCCGGGGTGTCCGCTTGAGCCTGGATGAATCCCGCCGGAATTCGCGCTTGCCTTAATACAACGCCAAAGCGCTATTGGCCCAGTAACTCGGACTGTTAATGTAGTAATGCCCAGTTTGGTTCAGGCTTACGTTGTTATTAGCGGCTGGATTTCCCGTCCACTCACCCACTGCCGGGTAAATGAGGCAGCAGATGAAGTCCAAGGGACCATAGCTTTGATCCGGACGCCAGGTCTCCGTCGTATACCCAGGCAGGCTGGTCGACCTCACAGCATATACTCCGGTTGCTCCCTGCAAGGTCACATACGTGTTGTAAGAGGCAAAGTGGCAATCGTCGGTCTCGCCACTCATCAACAAGTAGGTCGTGTTGGCTTGAAGCTGGATCGGTTGCGACAAGGCCCCATACGCAATTTCATTCACCGGCTGGGACACCGTATTGATGCTCGTTCCCGATAAGGGTTGACCACTCGCATTGAAAAGTTGCACGGTATGTGTCCCGGTGTTCCCCGACACCGTCCACCGTCCCAGGTAGGTCGCCACCAGCGGGGTGGATCCCACTGTGAACTGGAGTCCTTTCCAGCCGGAGGCCGTCGAGAGCGGCCCGCTCAACGTTACGGTGTTGAGCAGAGGACTGAGGCCGCCCCCCTGCGCGAATTCGTTCCCCCGGAGGATCAGGGTTGGCGGACGGGCGGTGCCCGTTCCCAAAGCGAGGTGGGTTCCATAGCCGTCATATTCCCCGTAATCCACTCCGTATCGAAGCCGATTGGCGGTGAACTCTGCGCTCACGAGTCGGTTGTAAAGATCCTGCACAAAGAACGATGAGCAAGTCGAATTGTGGAAGTCGTTGCACAAAACCACGATCCTGGCTTGCTGGCTTATGGGATCGTTGGACCGTGCACTCTGGAAAGCCACCGCCCGCCCACAACTGGTGGCTACATTGCCCGCGACCGTGACATTCCGGCTCGCGGCCAGATGGACCGAGTTTGCCAGAGATATCGCCTCAGGCCATTGAATCGCCGAGGTCAGATTGAACTCGTTAGCCGAAACAATCAGGTTGTACGGTGCCCAAGTGCTGGGATTGCCGGTATCATGCACGCCCATGGCGCCTCCTGTCACGGTGTTCCCAACAAAGCAATACGCCGAATTAATGCTGTGGGTTGAGGCCGTGTTCGTTGTTGGATAATTGTGGAACGTGTTGAGCGCGCAGGACGAATTGCACGAGCTGAGTGTCTGGTAGGCGTTGCTCACGACTGTATACGGCCCGGCATTGAACTGGATTCCTTCCAGGCAATAGTTGGTCAGTCGGTTGCCACTGGCCACCCACTGACCGCCGTTGCTCAGCCAGACCAATCCATCCGAAGCGTAATCCGTGGCCGGTTGAAGGCTACCAATGTAGTTCCTGATCCATTTCCTTGGATCGTTACATTACTCTTTTTCAATAGCGCGGCGTGGTTTTGAAGTGTCCCTGCCGAAAACGCCTGAAACTTCAGATTGACCGGCCCGAAGCAGTGATCTGATAATCCTGCTGCTACAATACTGCCCTGCGTGATTGGATCGGCACTCCACGCTCCTATGGCGCCACTGGCGTTGGCCTTCAGGGCGATCTCGCTGTCATACAGAGTGACCCAGTAGTCACCGTTCTGAACCTCTTTGCTGAACAGATAGCAGGTCGTGTTGGCGTCCAACCTGACCTCGCTTGACAAGGCGACGTAGGCAGACTGGTCTGGCGATTGTCCGGCGGTATTGAGGGTTGCTGAGGCCACCCATGTCAGCGTGCCGGACACCACCTTGTAGAGGCGCAGCTCGTGGCTGCCGCTGTTCCCGCTTACGATCCAGCGGCCGAGATGCGTCACATCCAATGGAGTGTTTCCAACGGTAAAGCGGAATCCAACCCAGCCCGTGAATTGACGTGTCAGGTTGTTATTGATGCGTCGCGCGGATACCAAAGGCGCCGAGATATTACCATAATCCACGTCACTGTATGCCTCCATGGAATTCATCTGACTGACGTAAAATCTTCCGCTGGGCAACGCCACTGTCCCCCCGCTAGATGGCAAGGCGTCGAAGGCTTCCTGCAAGCGAAGCCCATTGGTTTTGGCAATGGTGAGGCTTGTGCCTGTGACCAGATTTGCCGAAACCTGGTATGTCGGATTGTTGATCGAGGCCGGCGCCTTGTAG
>ERZ795054.590-NODE-590-length-43474-cov-9.123149_pt1 | contig 43474 bp, 36 predicted proteins | sample MGYA00375138_ERZ795054 | MGnify/ENA primary metagenome ERZ795054 (study PRJEB30183, sample SAMN05720215) | anaerobic digester metagenome | isolation source: active sludge of municipal wastewater-treating anaerobic digesters | place: USA | collected 2014-12-23 ... | reverse complement strand
TGGCCAAAACTCCTGGCCGCAGAATGCATCGTATTTCGCAAACACCACACTAGGATTGACGGTGACACCGTTTTGGTGTCTATTGTGAATATGACGTCGATCACGTCCAAAGAATTGCACGAGCAAACGGGGGCCTTTTTAGATCGGGTGAAGCAGGGACAACGTTTCCGGGTGATACGCGGGGGCGAAACTGACGCGTGGTTGGTGCCTGCTAGTGACCAGATCGATCCGCCCTGGGATGATATTATGGCCGAGGTGCGAAAAGCTCGGTCACAAGCAAAACCGCTCCGTTCAAACCCTATCATCGCAGAAAGAAGAAAGCGTCACTATGCCGCTCGTCTACGCTGATAGCTCGGTGTTATTCGCCTGGTTCCATCCGCATGATGAGTTTTCGACCTTAGTGGATGCCGCCGTGCAGAAGCAATCCCCGGATTTTGTCTACTGGCCATTTCTCCGGTTTGAGTTGCGTCACAATCTGCGGATGACGCGTGTGGATTCCGACGGCGAGGTTGCCTGGCGCGCCTTAAGAGCGGCCGAGAAAACAGCATCCCGCCTCCGTTGGCAGGCAGACCTGGTAGCGGACAAAATTTTGGATGCGGCAGACGAACTCAGCGCGGACAAATCGAGCCTGTTCGATTGTGGCAGCGCCGATTATTTGCATGTGGCCGCGGCACGCCGGCTGAAATTGTTGAACGGGATTGACGAATTCTGGACGTGCGATACCGCCCAGGCGGCTCTCGCCAAGGCCACGGGTTTGAAAACACGACTCTTCGAACTCAAACGTCCCTCCAAAGAATAAAGCGGCCGAAAGTCAGCATCACAGGCCCGAACCGATTTTTCTTGTTCCATGGAGTCGTATCTTCCTTGCCAAATTCCTTCAACCGTTCCGGTGTGTCAATCTCAACGGGAAAGGCCGCTCGGGGAATGAATAAAATCCCCTCGCCAATCCCTTCCACTTTGCGTCAGGCCGTCCGGCCAATAGCGTCCTCAACCATCGATTATTTTCTTTGCCATGGCTGTTGCTGTGTTCGGAGCGCAAGTGGCTGCAGGTCTTAGCAATAAGCATCCCGCCACCACGATGGCCTTGCCATTCCGCGATGGTTTTTAAAATCAATCCCCAACTCCACGGCTCGGGTCATAAAGCAGCGGCGCAGGAAACGAGGGCTGAGTGCCTCATCAAATCTCCTTGCCTCCGTGTCGGAAGCGGGCATAATTTGTTCCGTTCGATATCCTCGTTCAACTGGATGGGGTCGTAGCTTAGTTGGTAGAGCGTCTCGTTCGCAACGAGAAGGTCGGCGGTTCGAATCCGCTCGGCTCCACCATCCAGCTCAGTTGAGGGGAAGGAGGCCCAGATCACAAGTCAAGAGCGGATGCACGGGAGCTGCGGACCGGGCTTGCGGAGAACCGTTCACGAATGAGGCGGATTCTTTACCGCTTGATATGTTCTCGAGGCGTTGGAGCTCGCGTCGCAACGCGGCGCGGCCCCGGAAGATATCCATTTTGACTTTGCTGAGGGAGATGCCGAGACGAGCCGCGATCTCGTTGTAGTTCAGACTTTCGAAGTGATACAAGACCAGGGCGATCCGTTGGTCTTGCGGGAGGCGGCTGATAGCCTTCTCGAGGTGTTGCTTGCGGTCAAAAGCGGTAAAATCGGTTTCTCGCGTATCGGAGACGAGCCATTCGTCGACCGAGGAAATAGGTTCGTTTTCACGTTCGAGCTCGGAAAAGAAGCACCAGCGATGGCGGTACCGGCTCAAGTGATTCAGACAGAGATTTCGGGTGACGGTCCGCAACCAACCCAGGGCGGTGGGACGGGTGCTCAGGTCATCGAAGTGATCGTAGGCGCGCAGGAAAACCTCCTGCGAGATGTCTTCGGCCTCGGTTTCATTTCCTAGCATGCGGGCCGCCAGGCCAAACACCAGGTTTTGGTGGTTTCGCATGAACGACTCAAATGTGGCCAGTGTTGTCATGTAAGGCGAACTCTCGTTGGTCGAGTCATACTTCTATCACGCTCCCGATTCCAAAAAAAGGGGTTAGGTTATAGCGGCCGAGTCGGCGGCCTTGGATTCCTCGACGATCCGGCCGTCGAAGAGATGGACCGTGCGATCGGCGTGTCGTGAAAACCGCGGATCGTGGGTGACCATGCAGATGGTGGCACCTTCCCGGTGCAGGTCGCGGAGCAGATCCATGACCGCCTCGCCATTCTTGCTGTCGAGGTTGCCCGTGGGTTCGTCAGCGAGCAGGATGGACGGTTTTCCCACCAGGGCGCGCGCCACAGCCACGCGTTGCTGCTGGCCGCCCGAAAGCTGGGAGGGATAATGTTTCACACGATGAGACATGCCGACTTTCTCGAGAGCCGCCCCCACGAGGCTTCTGCGTTCGGCGGCCCCCATCCCTCGGTAGGTGAGCGGGAGTTCGACGTTTTCAAAAACCGTCAGGTCGCCAATTAAATTGAAGCTTTGGAAAATGAATCCCACCTCGCGATTGCGGATGCGGGCGCGTTCGGCAAAATCAAGATTGGCGACGGGCTTATTGTTCAACCAATAATTGCCGTCCGTCGGTGTATCCAACAGTCCGAGGATGGAAAGCATGGTGGACTTGCCGCAACCGGATGGGCCGGCGATGGAGACATACTCGCCTTGGCGAATATCGAGGTGGATGCCGGACAAGGCGTGGGTTTCAACTTCATCGGTATAAAACACCTTGGTGATGCCTTCGAGTTTGATCAGGGGTTGGTTGTTATTCATGATAAAATCCATTGCTCAATGGCTTCGGGAATCAATTCAATCGCACGCGGTCATGAGCGTCCCATTGGGACATGTCGGATAAGATCACCTGGTCGCCCTCGTTCAGACCGCTGACAATTTCGATAAATCGAACAGAGCTGCGTCCCAATTTGACCGGGACCCGGACGGCTTCCCGTCCGCCATTGACCACCTTGAACAGGCCCACCGGGGTATCGGCCTGGCCTTGAATGGGACGCCCCACGTGCAGGGCATCCTCCAATCGTTCGAGTTCCACGGTGCCCTCCACATTCATATCGGGACGCGCCCCCTTGGGCAACGGCCCGTCCAGAGCGATATCAATCGTCACGGTTCCACTCTGGGCAGCCGGATCGATGCGAATGACGTGGCCGGCCACCTTGCCATTCCGAGTATCGACCAGAGCGGGCTGGAGCAATTGAACGTCTTTGGCCTGGGTTTCGGGAATTTTGATTTCAGCCTTGAGTTGAGTGGGTTGAACCACCCTGGCGAGCGTTGCGTTGGGATTCACTCTTTGTCCCACCTGCAGCATCTCACGATCTCCAATCTGCTGGAGCACTCCATCAATTCCCGCTTTGACCCGCAAGTTTTCGACTTGCTGCCGGCGAAGACTCAGCAGCGCCCTCAGTTTGGCTAACTCGGCCTCCTGGACCGCAATCTGGGCTTTCTGGGCAGCATCGCTGATTTTCAATCGTTTTTGTTCAATCTCGTATCGCGACTTGATTTCCTCGGCCCGTGATTTTGATTTTTTCTGGATCAGGAGGGGGACCAGTCCTTCCTTGGCCAATTGATCGTCGGCCTCGGCGTCCATCTGCGCGACCGTGTAATCAATACGCAGGGAAGCAATCGCCGCCTCCTGGGTTAATCGATCGCTTTCGAGTTGGACCTTTAGCTTCTCCAATTGCGCCTCCGCGGCCCGCAGCTGCCATTCTGTCTCAAAAGCCGCCTGTTTGAGTTCGGGATTGGTCAACTCGATAATCACCGTGTCCGCCTGAACCGCCGCCCCCGGCAGAATCAAAATCCGCTCCACCTGCCCCGCGGTGTCCGCCTGCACCAACTGGATTTGGGTCGGCACCAGCGTTCCGTTCCCCCAGACTTCCCGCACCATTTCACCGCGTTTCACGGTATCGGTGTAGATCGTGGCCTTGTCCACCGTTGGCGCGGCCGGTTTCAGTCGAGCCAATCCCATGGTGATCACGGTTAACACGACCAAACTCACGCTCACCCCCGCCACGCGCCGGATCCGACGCCTCTTGATCGCTGCTGTCCGCGGAATATCCATACGGCCTCGTATCGCTCTCAGTCCATCAACTTGAAGACAGCCCCAAGAGCCAATGCCACCACGGGCACAAGAAGTGCCGCTAACAAGATGTCTTCAAGAACCAATACTTCGTTCATAAGCCTGCGACTCTTTGGAATTACGGCGGATCTTCTCCGCTTTGTTCCCACTCGACACCCACCTCATTGCATGGGGCGTGCCAGTTTCGTTCAACCACCTGCCCCATGCCCCCCCAACGAAAGATGCCCTCGGATTAAGGGAAGGAAATTAATACGTAATATGTTGATATTTAATATCATATGGTTCAAAATTGGCCGGTCTACCGTTCCGGTTTTCTCCTGAATTCACTCCCGATTCCCGCCAAGCCAACCCTGGCATCGTGTCGGGTCATGTTCATCTGTGGGAACAGGCCGTCCCATTAGCGGGAAAGCATGCTCCATCCCGTTGACGCCAGAATAAGCTCCTGTATAAGGGACACATGCCTGTTCTTGCGTTATCGAGCCGATCCTGGGGATTCGGAATCGCGACCTTCCTGTTGTCCCTCCTTTTGACCCTCATCTGTATGAACGTTTACGCAGCTCAAGATTACTTTCCCCCCCTGGAATCGCAGGGCGGCTGGCGAAAGCTCAAGGATCCAGATTCCATTCGTCGGATTGCGGGCATGGACCCTAAAAAGCTCGAGGCTTTGAGCGATTGGCTGCGGAGATCGGACGATCGCAACTTTGCCGCAGTCGTGATCCGGCGCGGTTATATCGTCCTGGAAGAAGAACGAAACAACAGCGCCATTTCGAACGCGACTCGGGTTGCATCGTGTTCGAAAGCGGTCTGTGCCACGGTATTGGCGATTGCGTCGGAACAAAGCCAGGGGGGAACACTGCCCTGCAAAATGAGATTTGATGATCGGGCATTTGACTATATTCCATGGGCGCAGCCGTTGAGTGATCCGCGTAAATCCCGCATCACGGTCAAGCAGCTGCTCAATCACACCTCCGGGATTTGCCCCGAAGCCACCGGTGCACCGAATGATGGCAGCTGGGATTACATCCTGGGCCATAGCGGAGACGTCCGAACCGCGCAACTGGCCTTTGATCCTGGAACCGCTTGTGGCTACTCGACGCACGCGCTCGCCCACGCGTCGCTGGTATGCGAAACAGTGACCGGCAAAACTTACGATCAGTATGCGATTGAGGCCTTGTTCAAACCGCTCGGGATCGAGCACTGGTGGTTTCAGTATTACGAGGGCGGCGAGAAATATGGGCGGCATCCTTCGCACGGGCTGGGAATGCCGGCACGCGATTTGGCGCGGATCGCTTATTGCATGCTTCGCGGAGGCCGCTGGAATGACCGCCAGGTCATCCCTCGTTGGTTTATCGACGAGACCGCCGCCCCGACGCACGATGTAAAAACACCCGAGCTACGGTGGAAACTTAATCCACAGGTGTTCTCCCACGGCTGGGAATTACCTGCTCGTTTGACAGGCGAAGACGGTCGCAGCGGCGATGGCATTCCGGCTGATGCCCGATCCAAGCCGGGTTCAGGAGGGCAAATCCTGGCGTTTGTGCCGAGCCTGGATCTGGTCGTCACCCGCCAGACCGGCAGCAGCGGGCAGTGGACATTCGAAGAATACCTGCGCCGCGCCTGCAACGCGGTCATTCTGGAGTAATCCGCAATCCCCAATCCCCAATCGCCACGCCTCGGCACGAGCCCGCGTGACGCGAATTGCGCGTTGGGCATCGAGCAGGGGAACAAACGGTCGGCCGGCTGGCAGACGGTATTCGAGCACCACTCCCGTGATCCCGTGTTCGTTGAGCCAACCGGCAATCCCATGGCCTTCGGGTCCCACCACCAATCCCCCATAGCCACCCCCCGGGCAGATCACGATGGCGGTCCCGTTGGGTTTGTCGGGACGATGGATCGTGATTGTGGCGTTGTTCGTTTCGCTGTGGCCATTCCCAACCGGCGCGAGCCCCGGCCAGAGCTGCATCCGGAGAGGATGGGTTTCCGCGGAGGCCACCGGCGATGGAGATGCGAGGACGATGATAAGAGAGAGTACGGCCACAGCCGAATTCAGCCATCGAAGATTTGCGATGCGTTGCATAGGTAATCAGCGGGTATGCTCGTCATTCGCGCCTCGCCAGCCAGCCAAACTGCCGCCAGCAAAACCCGATACTATTTTTGAACAGCCCCTTAATGGGGTCACTTTTGTTTGCCGGGATGCAGTCCATACGCGACCCGAGCGTTTTTTGAAAACACCTTGTCGATTGTAGCCTGGCCCTTCTCCGAAAAATAACGGAGCGCGATTCGTTCGACGCGCCCCAACGGCGCGAACCGCTCGCTGACAGGCCAGTTGCTCCCATAGAGGAGCCGATCGGGACCAAAGGCCTTCCAGAGCTTATCGAGCACCGGGCGATAGAACTCAATCTCCTCGGGCGCATCGCCATTGCGGCGATCGGTGCCTTCAACCAGGCCGGACACTTTCATGAACACCTGCGGATGTTCGGACAAGCCGTCAATCATCCGGCACCAATCATCCGCCGGTTTCTTGCCTGTAACCTGCGCGTTCGCGACGTGGTTGATTATCAATCGGAGACTCGGCACCCGCCGGGCGAGCCGGACGGCTTGCCCGACCCATTCCCGCGGCGAATGCACTTCAAAGCACAGTCCGTGATCCGACACGGCATGGAGATCTTTAACGAATGCCGGTTCGCTCAGGAGCTTTTCGAATGAACCCTCCCGAATCCGCACACCGCGAAAGAGCGTCTGGGCGGCGAACCGTGTCAGCAACGCTCCAAATTCCGGTGTCCCGATCGGCAGGTTCCCGACCAAGCCCATGATAAATGGATCCTGCGCCGCCAGATCCAGGATCCACTGGTTGTCCTCAATCCAGTGGCTGGCCTCGACGACAACGGTTCCCTTCACCGGCTGGGGCACCGGAAGAGCGCGGTAATCCTTCGGCAGCACGGTGCGATACAGCAACGCATCGTCCTTGGGCGGCCAAGGCACACCCTGGGAACGCATCGGATCATAGAAATGCGTGTGAGTATCGATGATCTCCACGGGCTGAACCTCCGAGGTCTCCGCCGCACAGACACAGGCCGCCAGGCCGGTGGCGGCTTGGATAAACTGGCGTCGATTCAGGTTCATGGCAGCAACTCCAATCGGACCGGACCGATCAGGCCCGACCTCATTAACGGGTCGTCCGATGCGAATCCCTGGTAAGGCTTGAGGGTGCGCGCCCCCCGTTGGAGCGCCACGTTCGTTTTCGTGATGCGCTTGTCCTTTGGCAGTCCCGCGTCCCCGATAAGCCGGTTCACCCAGGTATTGACCACATCGATCTCCAACTCGTTATGACCTTGCTGGACGGCCCCTGTCAAATCGACACTCCATGGAGCTGTCCACACGACGCCAAGATCCCGGCCGTTCAGGCGCACCCGGGCAATGCATCGGACCTCACCCAGGTGCAATCGTGCGGCACGGCGGGCTTCACCCGCTGTCAGGTCGAAATCCTTCCGATACGTGGCGCGACCCGAGAAAAACCTGATCCGCTCATCGGAATGCAAGTCCCAAGGAATCAGTGGATCAAACACCGTCGATTCAGGCGCCCCACGCCCAGGTTCGAAATAGGCCGTCCATGGGCCTGTCAGGGCCACTTCCATCGATCGTGATGAGGCGGAGGAACGGGTCGTTCGGGGGAAAGCGGGCTTGCGAAAGACAACAAACATGGATCCGTTTTCGGGCAGCGAGAGCGAGACGCGCGGGCGTCCATCATGATCCACATGCCAGTCTGTGGCATTCATGATTCTTCCTGAGACAGCGTCCCACAACTCCGGTTGTCGACCGCTCACTCGAAAGGCACACTCGGCCGTTCCCTGGCCTGAGACGAAATAGATATCCGCCTCGGGTGTCCGACGGTGAGTGAACTCGAAGGGGCCTTCGAAATCCGGTCGGGCACATTTTCCCTCGAGCGCATCGTTCAAGGTCGGGGAGTTCTCCCAGAGCCGGTCCGCCAGTTCCCGCACCGCCAGGTCGCCCGAGGGATAGGCTGCCCGTCCGGAATCGCGGCTGGGTTTACGGCGGCCGAACACCACGGTGGCACCGGCATTCTTCAGTGCGGCGATTTTTTGCAGTGCCGCAAGCGGAGCCGTTTCCTCCTCGAGGTCCACCACCAGGACGCGGTAGCTCATGCCGTCGGGCAGGACCAGATTGCCCTTCTTAACCTTGAGCCGGCTGGTGAGCACTTCGGTGTTGACAAGGTCATAAGTGTACCCGGGCGGCAGGCGCATCGTTGCGCGCTCGCTCCAATCGGTCCCGCGCCCCCAGTGCTGATAGGATCGGTCTCCCATGTAAGCACAGACGTCGCTGACGAAACAGCCTTGCCGCAACATAAACTGACAGCGCCCCAAATACTCGATGAACGGACCGGCCATGGAAAACCAGGTTACGTTGGGGTTCAGGTGGGTGCCGGCGAAATACTCGCTGCCCGGTTTTCCGAACTCGGGCGGCGAACAGGTGAAGGTGTGCCAGATCAAGTGGTTAATGCCGTCGCAGAACGCGGCATCGGCGAATGGCTTCAAGACGGCCGGATAGGCCGACCAATGATGCACCATGTGGGTAAAGGCCTCGGCGGCGGCAAGCCGCCGGCCGTAAATATGCGCCGCCATCGCCGGCGGCCGGTTCATGTCCTGCCGTCGTTTGACGGGAGTTCCTGTGAACCAAAACTCGCCTTGGGGCATGTCGTTCCGTCCCAGAAACGCCGGTTGATCGGCTTCCGCGAAGGATGCCAGCTTCCGGTTCCACGGGCCACCCGATTCGGAATGCCATTGCAGCCCGTGTCGATGACACAACGCCTGCATGGTCCCATAAAAGTTCTCACGGAACACATCCCCGAGCGTCTGGTAGTAATCGCGCAGAAAGCGCTCCGATTCCTCGAGTGACTTCACAGGAAAACCAGCCAGCACCGGCAGCCATGAACGCAAGGCATAACCACGGTATTTCCTGAATTCCTTCTCCAAATCTGGCGTCCAGGTGGGAACGGCGCCTTCCCAGCTCACGCTATAAAAATGGGTCAGTGTCCGGCCGGCCAGCGGTCCGGCCTCCTCGAGGATCGTTTTTCCCATACGTTCGAAATGACCTGCAACGGCCTTGCGATCCATGACATCGACGTCGTATTCGTGACCTTCCATGGTAACGCCAACGAAACGCAGGATCGTCCATGGCCCTGGCGGCGCGTCCCAGTCCAACCGGCCTTGAGCGTTGATTTTTCGGGAGAGATCGATCACCTCGGCTGCGGCAACCAGAGAGCCAACTCGCGGCACGACCTCGTGCCAGCTTTCTGATTTATCTGCCAGAAGGACCGGTTCCGAGTGGCGCACAGCGAAGATTGCGACCTCCCAAAACGGCCTTTCGGACGGCTTTTTCAGTTCCCAACTTAAATGCCGCGGGCCCTGCACCGAAACCGAGCTCCAACGAAGTTGCTTCGGCGCGTCCTTTCCAACCTCCCAGGGTCCTTTCAGCGCGCCGGCACAACTGCTCAGGTTAAGGCTGACCCGAAGCCCCAACCGGTTTGCCTCCGAGAGCGAAAACCTGACCCGTCTCCGCCACTCAGGACTCATGAACTCCATCCGGCTGGGCGGCATGATCACGTGGTTTTGATCATCATGATACCCTCGCGCATCGAACATCAGCAGCCCCCCAACCCCCAATTGCCGCATGGCTTCGAGATCGCGCGTAATGGTGGGTTCATCCACGTTGCCATTCAGCCACCACCAGTAGACCCACGGCTTGTCGGAATCGGGCACCCGACGGAAACCCTGCTCCAACAGTCCAGGGGCGGCCTGCCCGCTCGCCAGCGCCAAAACCCAACCCACCAGCATCCAAAAACGTATTTTCAGGATGCCAAGTCTCCCGCCGCTCCTCGTCGTTCCCGAGGGATTCACACGATTCCCGATGAGCCAGATTGCTTTCATATTCCTCAGGGTTGAACCATCGGCGGGGAATCGGCCATAGTCAGACGCCGGAAGTTCGCAATGCGATGAAACGTGAGAAAGTTCGCGTCATGATTGTTGTGCGCGCCGCCCAGTCCATCGTCATAGGCCGTTCGGCAAACGGCAATGAGATCGTCTCCTTCAAACAACCAGTCCACATATTGGAATCCGTGCGATTTCACATCCGGGTGATAAAGCAGAATGGAGCGAATGGCCCACTCGAACAGGTTGGAGGAACAGGTGAGGGCGAGCGTATTGCGGATCCTGCCGGGATCATTGGTGCGATGTCGTTCATGAACCATGCTGGCCAGCGACCAATAGAGTCGGGACTGCGGATCAAACCGGATCGCAAATTTTTTCGCCCCGCCTGGAAACTTTACAAAGCCGGTCGCAGGATCAAACGAGGCTTGTTTGCCATCGGAGCTGATGCGGACGATGGCAGCCTTTTCGTCGGGCGACCGAGTCTGCACCCGCAGGACATCGACTAATCCACCATCGGGAGCCACCACAGCGTTGCCTTCGAGCCAGGCGCCCATATCCCCGCCGTTCCACGACCGGTCGCTCGGCAGCCACTCGGCATGCGTCCATTGGGCGGCATCCAAAAGATCCGCCTCCACAGGAACGGACAGCATCCCGGCCCGGTAATTGATCCCCCAGGCGACCGGCGGCTGACGCCGTTCCATGCCTCGCCACAACCGGCCGTTGTGTTCGATCACCGGCATCGGCGCGCAGTGATACTCGCCATCCTCGCGAAGCAGACCCGTTCGGCTGTTGGTGGGCGAGGTCCAGGTCTCTCCGAAATCCACCGATCGGCGGATCAGGATGTTGCCATGATGCCGGTCCGGACCCAGCAAATACAGGGCTCCGCGATGCACAAACAGCGAGGACCAAAACGCCCCCTGGATCTCCGAGACCTTTCTCCAGGTTCGTCCGCGATCGGACGAGCGAAAGATGACGCTCCGCGCGCTTTGGTGCTCCCCGGATGACGGACCAAAAAAATCGTGGGACGCCACATAATGCCCATGGGTCAGAACCGCCAGGCTTGGCGAACCAATGTAAAGCCCCGACGAAGCCGGGCTGTGGTCGATGACAATTCCCGGCACAAGATCGAATCGGGCCTGACCCTGCACCATGGCGTCGCCGGCCATTAAGAACTGCGCCGCAAACCAGAATACCGCCGCCGTTAAACCACCTTTGACTAGATCCATAAATCCACCTTAGCATCCTTAGGGTCCGTGCAAAAATAAATTCCGATTTTGCTGCTGAGGATTTGGTTCGCTGGCGAGGCTCGACGAGGGAAGATACCCGCAGCGGTCTCTGACCGAGGAGTAACGAAGCCAGCGAGCCAAAGCCTCGCAGCCCTCCGGGGCGGGGCGGCGCCGGGTCATCTGCGTTGTTGCGTGGACGGTCGAGTATCACCGAGGATACACTCCCGCCCACGCGCCTAGCATCTGACCCGGCGGCGCTCCCGCCAAAATCGGAAGTTATTTTTGCACGGACCCTTAGGCTCCCGCGTGAAGACGTTCTCCTTATGAAATCCATTGGCGGCAGGACACGGCCGCCGGGGGCGCCACAGGAAAGACCACCGGCCGGGCGGCCCGGCCTTGCGGAGTTCGTCGCCGCGATGCATGGCCCTCAGGCGCTTTGTCAGAATGTCCCCCTGGCAAGGCGATTGAGGACCGCCGCGCTCCAAAACGCTACTTGCAGTGAACCACGTTGACGACTTGCTTGTCCTCGAGCCGCAGCCAGGTGTCGAACGACGCCTTGCCTTCCTTCAGGACAATCACGCGCGAGCCTTTCGCATAATTCTCTTGTCCATAGGTGTTGTAGCTGATCCCTCGGGCGTAACCCAGCCACAACCCATGGAAACCGGTGATGTAGTCGTTCACATGATCATGACCGCAGAAAATGGCTTTGATGTCCCGATGCTCCAGAATCGTCGCGCACAGACCGCTATTGATCGCGGAACAACACACGTCTTCCTGCTTGATCCCGACGCGGGATTTGTTGGTGTAAAACAGGCCAAACTCCGGCAAAGGAATATGGAAAAAAGCATAGGACGGCAGAATATCGCCCTGGTTTTTTTGCCGGTAAACCTCAGACGCCTTCCGATACCACTGGATCTGGTCCCGGCGAATCCAATCATAGGTCTCCAGGTTGTCCTGTTTGTAATAAGCGTTGGAATCCAGCACATACAGCAGCGCGGCGGGCTTCTCCCCGGTTCGATCCATGATCGGCAGAATAAAGTTGCTGTCTCCATGAATGCTGGCAGGTCCGGGGCGGGACAGGTTCCCCGGATGTCCCAGCATGCACCGATAGACCTCGGCCCGTGTCAGGCCGCCGTGTTCACCGTCATGATTCCCCAAGGTCGCTGCCCAGGGAATTCCCCGCCGCACCACCGGTTCGGTCAACTGTTTGTATCCCTCCCGAACCGCGCGCAAATTGTCGCTTACGCAGTTGTCTCCCAGGTAAATCACCAGGTCGGGCTTTTCGGCCTCCACGATGGTGTCCATGGCCCGGAGGGTTTGTTGATCTTTATCGCAGTTTCTGTCCCAATGAATATCTCCAAAAGTAATGATTTTGAAACTCTTATCGGATCGAAACCTGAGGGGCGAGTTCGACGGGAAATCCAACTCGCTATCCGCAATTGCCGAACCGGAGGCTCCCAATAACAGGCATAAACCCAGAAGGTGTTCCCACCGTAAAAAATGATGTTTCATGGGTTCATTTCACTGATGGGAGCCATTCCAGGCAAGAACTTTATAGAATGATCCCGGACATTTTCCCCGCAAGTTGATCCGTCATTATCCGCTCAGCAATGGGCGGCTTTCCACCCTCGGGACAAAAATGCCCCCCTTTGTTGACAGGCTGTCCTTGGGGGGGCAATTGCTGTGATGGGATTTCCGGTTATGGATTCACAGGCTGTTTCCCTAAAGTCTCCGGCGATTCAAAGAGCTCGTCTTCCCCAAGATGTTTCAGCACGAACTGCTGGAGATCGGCGGTCGATGCGGTCAGGATCAGCCGGTCATCTTCCTGGTGGTGCGGCAGGGCGGTCGGATTCTTTTCGAGATGTTTGGACAGCCAGTCGTAATCGACTCCGGCCACCTTCAGCTCGGATTCCGACAAATGCACGCGAAGGAGCAAGTGTCCAGGAAACACCGAAAAGGCGACCAGGTCCGCCTGATCCTCGGCAAATTCACACTCGGAAGGGATCAGATCCAGAAAAGAATGTTCCTTGAGCTTGAACAGCCGGGCTTTAAACTTGCCTTTCTTGTCCTTGTTATCCTTCTTTTCGGTCAAGGTGAGCGTATAAATCTTCTTATCCGCCCCGTCGAATTCCCAAACACTCGGATTGTCTTTTTCTCCTTGTTCCTGCCATTTGCCCACCAGACGATTGTCGACAACGAGGTCCTTGTCGCTGCAGAAAGGATTCAAGGACGGGATGCAGGCGTTGAATAAAAACGCCGCGCCGATCAAGCTGAAGATATGGATTTTTTTCATGGGAGATTGCTTTCTCATCATCAGGTTCATTGTTGGATACGGAACATCATCAATCAGCGACGCCTGTTCAGCAAACGGGCCTTTGAGCGGCTTGCGGGCCGCCTGCCTTCCCACGGCGAGACTTCTGACACTCCGTATCGCTTGGCTTTCCCGGCACCATGCGCGAGTCAACCTATCGAAAAGAACATGCGTAATTCAGGCCGAAAAGGGATCATCGATCTTCGCCATTTTTCAACTGACCTGGAACTTTCCCAAGGTTAGTCTCATTAAAGATCGAGAGGTTCGAGGATTGTGGAATCTATGGATCAGCCAGCCGCTAAAGCGGAGTCTGTTTTCAGCCGGGCAATTGAACTGTCGCCGGGATCGGCGCGCGATGAGTATGTCGCGAAGGCATGCGGCGACGATGCCGGTCTTCGCCAGGAAGTCGTGTCACTCCTGCGGGCTCATGACGCAGCTGACGGCTTTTTGAGCTCCCAAGACTCGGTTCGAAGCAGTGACCTTCAGGAGATCCTCCCCGCATCCACCGAGACCTCGGCCCTGCATCCAGCGGCCCATGCCGCCGCCTTCTTGCTTCGGACCACCCAGACCCACGAGCTTCAGGTCCGGGATTATGTCGCCGCCCTGCCCGAAGGGATCCGCCAGGAGACCGGCGAACGGATCTGGGCCGGCCTGCGGGTCCGGCAAATGCGTTTCACATCGAAGCCTCCCCAGGACCAGGGCCCGGAGTCCTGGCCCCGGTTACCCGGTTTCCGGATCGAGCGCAAACTGGGAGAGGGCGGTGTTGGAACGGTCTATGCCGCGATCGATGAGAAACTGAATCGCCGGGTCGCTTTGAAGATTCTGCGGCAAAGCGCCGATACATCCGTTCGCCGCCGCATTCTCGACGAAGCCCGCAAGGCCGCCGCCCTGGGAGATCCCGCGGCGGTTACTATTTTCTCGGTGCTGGACGAGGCCGATCCTCCGGCCATCGTTATGGAATGGATCGAGGGCTTCCCGGTAGACCGATTTGCCGAGCGGCTGAATTTCGAGCAGAAAGCGCGTCTGCTGGGCGAAATCGCCCGCGCCCTCGCCGTCGCCCACGCGGGCGGACTGGTTCACCGGGACCTGAAACCCGACAATATCCTGGTCGGACCCGACTTGCGGCCGCGGCTTCTGGATTTCGGATTGGCGCTCTCGATCGAGGAAGCCCGTCAGCAGGGACAAGGCTTTGCGGGCACTCCGCTGTATGCCTCGCCAGAACAGGTGGCCGGGCAATCCGTCGCTCCCGCCTCCGATGTGTTCTCCTTCGGCAGCCTGATGTTCAAGGTCCTGACGGGACGAGCCCCTTTTGCCGGCGACAACATTCGCCAGGTATTTGAAGCCATTGCCACCACGGCCCCACCGTTTTTGAGAGACGTGGCGGTCGGCGTGCCGGAAGATCTCCAAGCCATCTGCCTTGCCTGCCTGTCGTGGAATCCATCCGATCGCCCCGCCGCCGCGGATATCGCGCTGGAACTCGGACGTTTTCTTGTCGGTGAACCCATCCGCCTCAAACCTAAACTTTACGACGACCTCCTCCGCCGGAGCATCAGCAACTACGCCAGCCAGGCGCAATCCTGGCAAAGCCAGAATATCATCTCGAGCGACGAACGCGATTCGCTGGCCGTCATCCATCGGCGATTGCTGGCAGATGAGGATCACTGGATCATCGATGCGCGGCGGATCACGCCGCTTCAAACGCTGTTGTCGGGCGCCACCTGGCTGACGGTCGTCGGCACTGTGCTCACGGTTTGGATGTTGCGAGACGAACTGGCCGCTCCCTGGCGCTGGTGGGTTCCCGCATTTTTCACCCTGACGCTGCTGCTGGGCGGCCACGCCGCACGCCGACAAAAGGAAACCCTCTCGGCGGCCACTTTCCTGGCCGGCGCCGCCCTCGCCATCGCCCCAACCACGCTGGCGCTCCTCGCCGAATGGCACGTGTTCCATCACACCCCCGAAAACATCGCCCAACTTTTCCCCGGTCGCTTCACGAATACGCAGGTGCTGGCCTCCTCACTCACCGCCTTCTCGGTCTCCATTTTCGGATTCTGGCGCCTGCAGATGACCGGTTTCGCCTGGACCACGGCCACGCTGGCCACCACGAGTTACCTTGGATTCCTGCTGCTCTTCAACTGGCTCGAACAAAAACCGGAAATCCAGGCCTTGTGGTGCCTGCCGATGATCTCGATGGAAGCTATGGCCTTGTTTCTGGAACGACGAGGCCGAGTGCGCTGGACGCTGCCTTTCCATCTGGTGGCGCTGGTGACTCTGGTAGCTTGCTTCGATGTCATAGCCCTCAACGGCCCGACCCTGAACATGCTGGGGGTCCAGGCCGATCGCTGGCCTTTCTTCGATGACGAACGTCAAACCAACTTGTCCCTGGTCTTGAATGGACTGCTGTTCCTGGGGTTGATGCTGCTCACGGAACGGTCCTCGAGCCTCGACCTGAGACGGGCCGGGAAACTCTTCGAAGTCCTCGCCATCCTCCACACCCTGGGCCCCCTTTATGCCAATGCAATCAACCATCGCGAAAACGCCCTGGTCCGCATCGATGTATGGGCCTATGTGATAGCGGCGTTGCTGTTTGCCATCCTCGCCCCGTTCCGATCACGATGGCGTCTGTTGGTCGGGGGATTGGCCGGGTGCGGCCTTGGCTGCTATTTGCTGGTGGACCTGGGACTGGTCGCGCGCCAGCCCTTTATCATCGGCCTGGGTTTCATCGGCCTGCTTACAGCCATGGGCACGTTTGTTTACGTCAGACGCAAATCCCAATTCAATCACCGGCTGCCTTGAATCAGGTCCTCTCCCCCGTCAAGGCGCCGTCATGGCGCGGTAAAGCCAGGCTCTGGCATAGGCCCAATGACGTTTGGCCGTGGGAGTTGAAACCCCCAGGACTTGGGCCGCCTGATCCAACGTCAGCCCCGCAAAAAAACGCAGCTTGACCAAGTCGGCTTTGACCGGATCGTGCGCGGTCAATTGACTCAACGCCTCATCGAGCGCTAGGATTTGCGCGTCTTCGGGCGCGGCGGCCAAATCCAGGTTCTCCAGATCAATCCGCACTCCAGCGCCCCCATGGCGCTCGGCGGATTTGCGTCGGGCGCGATCAATCAGGATCCGGCGCATCGCTTCGGCGGCGGCGGCAAAGAAATGGGCGCGATTCTCCCAGTGCGGCTGGCGGTCCCCGCCCAAACGCAGCCAGGCTTCATGCACCAGAGCGGTCGCTTGCAGGGTCTGGCCCGGGATTTCCCTCGCCATCTTCCACTCGGCCAACCGACGCAGTTCATCGTAAACCATCGCCAGGAGATCCTGGGCGGACGAGGCGTCGCCCTCTCCTGCTGATGGCGGGTTATGAGGGATCTCATTCATGCCAAGCCGATCATGTCGATAAAGGGTCCAGTCTGAGAGCCTGTTTCAAAACTCCGAGGGTCGCCTGCAGTTTTCAAACAGACTCTAACAATCATAGGCCTCAAATGAATGCCACAATCGAACGTTCAACCATCGCCGGCGGGGTCGGAAGCCGAGCACCGCCACAGAACCTCCCTCCAACTAAATCTGTTTTACGATGCCCCAGTAGACGTCAAGCCGCTTGCTCAGATATAGCCGGACGGCGTCCACCAATACCTTGGTTTCCAGCCGCTGGCCCGCGGCGATGATCTCCTTCAGCGTCATGTTGGGCGTCACCTTGTAACTGTCCTGGGCAATAATGGGCCCTTCGTCGAGGTGCATGGTGACAAAGTGCGCGGTCACTCCGATGATTTTGACCCCGCGCTCGTAGGCCTGGCGGTAGGCTTGAGCCCCGGGAAAGCTCGGAAGCAACGAGGGATGAATGTTGATGATCTTGTTCTTATATCGCCAGACAAAATTGGGCGACAGGATGCGCATGTAGCGAGCCAAGACCACAAAGTCGACTTCAAGCATTTCCAGTTCGGCAAGCGCGAGTTTCTCGGCCTCGGCCCGATCGGGGCTCTCAATGCAGACAAAAGGCAGATGATAAGACCGGGCCAGGGGCTCAAGATCACGGCGGTTCGAGAGCACGACAACAGGATCCGCCTTGAGATCTCCGCTCTTAAAGCCGGTGGCCAATCCCTCCAGACAATGGGATTCCTTGGTCACAAAAATGGCGCCGCGTTGAGGCCGTTGAGGATCAATGGCTTTAAGCCGAATTTCCATGGCCAGCTCGGCCGCCAGACGGTCAAGTCCCTCCCGAATCGCCTCGGGTTTCCATGAGTCTTTTCGCCAGGACGCCTGGAGGGTCATGCTGAACTGGCCCCGGGTGACCTGTTCCTCCAGGGCTTCAATGTTGGCCTTCTGCTCAAACAGGAAGTTGGTGACACGGGCAATTACCCCGGTTTTATCCTTTCCGATTACGGTAATGATGGCGAATTGCTTCATAAAAAGCCCTGCGACATGCCCAGGCTCGCTTTGTTTCTCAAATCCGGGGAGCCTGCGCAAGGGAGAAAGACTCAACGCCCTGTCGGACAAATATTTTGGCAATTCTTTTTGACCCGATCCGCAACTTTCCCTAGCCTCCCTTGTTTAAAACGTCTGTAATTCGAGCCCATGGCCTTCAAGTCCATAACCAGTGTCCTGGCTCAAGCTGAACTGACCAATCGAGTCCAGTTTGACCAGTGGCAGAAAGCCTGGAAGGTTGCCGTCGAAAGCGGCTCCCAGGAGAGTTTCTTTGCGTTTGTCTGCCGGGAGCTCGGCATAACAGAGGAGGTCTTTCTTCAAAAACTGGCGGCAGCCCTGAACTGGCCCTATCTCGACCTCCCCAAGATCAACGTCGGCACCGAAGCCCGGCAAAAAATATCGACCAAGGTCGCCTTTCAATACAACGTCCTGCCGGTCCAGTTCGAAAACGAAGTGCTCCAGGTGGCGGTCTGCAATCCCTTCGATGCCTCCATGGCGGGCGCGGTCCAATTTGATGCCCAGTGCCCCGTCCAGTTCGCCCTGGCTCCCCAGGCCGAAATCGAAAAGGCCCTAAAGAAATACTACGGCGTCGGGGCCGAAACCCTCGATGAAATGGAGGAAGACGAACCGATTGAACTGCTGGTTAGCGAAGATAAGGAAATCACCGAAAGCGACCAGGAAGCCAGCGTCATCAAGTTCGTCAATCAGATCATCTGGGAAGCCTTCAAGGATCGCTCCACGGATATTCATTTTGAGCCCGCCGAAGACGAGCTCCGCATTCGTTACCGGATCGACGGCATCCTGCACCAGACGCCGATGCCCCCCCAATTGAAGCGGTTTCAGGCGGCGATCATCTCGCGCATCAAAGTCATGTCCGGCATGAACATCGCCGAGAAACGCCTCCCCCAGGACGGCCGGATCAATGTGCGGATCAAAGGCGAGGAAATCGACATCCGCGTCTCGACCGTCCCCACGGTTTACGGCGAGAGCGTTTCGTTGCGATTGCTCACCCGAGGCAAGATCTTTCTTAGCCTGGATAAACTGGGATTCTCTCCGGCCGAGGAAAAGGCCATTCGCGAGTTGATCGTCAAACCCCACGGCATTTTCCTGGTCACGGGACCGACCGGGTCCGGCAAGTCGACCTCGCTTTACGCGTTTCTCAGCACGATCAATTCCGTCCAGAAACGCATCATCACCATCGAGGAACCGGTCGAATACGAGTTGAAAGGCATCAACCAGATCGCGGTGCGTCCCGAGATCGGTCTGACCTTTGCCATGGGCTTGCGACACATCCTGCGTCAGGATCCCAACGTGGTGATGGTGGGTGAGATCCGCGACCTGGAAACCGCCGAGATTGCCATTCGAGCGGCCCTCACCGGGCATTTGGTCTTCAGCACGCTGCACACCAATGACGCCCCCAGCGCCTTCACCCGGTTGATCGACATGGGCATCGAACCGTTCCTGGTGGCTTCTTCGGTCGAGGCCGTCCTGGCTCAACGGCTGGTCCGCACCATTTGCTCCCACTGCAAGTCCGAACAGAAGGTGGAACGTGATTACCTCCGCCGGGTTGGATTTCCAGAGAACGAAATCGCGACGGCGAAGTTCTGGCACGGCGCCGGATGCGAGGAATGCCGGCAGCTGGGTTACCAGGGCCGGATGGGCATCTATGAACTGCTGGTGCTGACCGAGGAATTGCGTCCTATGATCTTGAATCGCGCCCCGGCGTCCACCATTGCCCAGAAGGCGATGGAACAAGGCATGCGCACGCTGCGCATGGATGGTTGGAACAAGGTCCGCAATGCATCGACCACCATCGAAGAGGTTCTCCGCGTGACTCAGGTGGAGGAACATCTGGGAGCGTTGGTTGGAGACTCCAAGGCTGATGTATGGGCAAAGTAACCGCCACGCCTCCCCATCTCTGCAACATCCTGCGTCTGAGTGAAAACGCCCGGGATCTCTGGCAGTTCAACCTGACCGGGGCCAACGAAAACCTTGCCGCCGAAAACCAATCGCTTGCCTCGACCCCCCTGCCGGCCGCTCTCGTCGCCAAGACCTGGCGATCGCTCTGGCAACGCAAATTGAACGTCGCCTGGCTCCCGGCCGATCAGGTCTACCTGCGCGTCGTTCAACTGCCCGCCTGCGACCCGAACGAGTTGCAGTCCATGGTCGAGCTGCAACTCGAGAAACTCTCTCCCATCCCGGTGGCGCAAGTGGTTTGGAGCCTCGAGGTGGTCCCGACAGCCACTCGGCCAGCGGCGCCCCCCCCGACCCCCGAAACCGGCAGCGACACCGCCCCAGCCACTCCCCCCTCGATGCAAACCGTCATCGTGGTGATTGTCGCTCGAAACCTCGTGGAAGCGTTTCTAGGACAACTGGAGAATCAAGGATACCAGGCTGACCGGATCGAGTTTCCCGCTTTACACCAATTGCTGACCCTTCCGGTCGAGGCCGACAGCATCTGGATCTACCCCAAAATCGTTGAAGGCAAAAACACCTTTCTTGCCGCCTGGTGGACTCGGGGTGTTCTCCAGTATATCGCCCTGTTGACTCTGCCCAGCGACCCTCGCTGGTCCGCCTGCCTGACAGACCACCTCAGCCAGATGGCGTGGTCGGGCGAAGCCGAAGGTTGGCTGGGATCCAAGCTCGAATGCCACTTGGTGGCCGATCCGGAAACTGCGGCCGTATGGGAACCGGTCCTGAACGAGTGGCTCGGCGAGGCCCCGCGCGTGATGCCCCCCCTTCCTGCGCGCGATTTGGCGTCTCTCAGCGCGCGCCGCCTGATGAAACGGGAATCGCGGGTCAACCTGATGCCCGGCGAATATACAGCCCGTTACCGGCAGCAATACACCGATCGGCTGTGGATGCGCGGCCTGGGGGCTGTGGTGGTTCTTTACCTGATCGGCGTCCTGGTCTACCTGGGCGCCCTCGAGGTGCTCAAGTATCAATACAACCGGGTCCAAAAACACGTCAAGGCCCTGACGCCCGATTACCAGAAAGTCCTTCAACTCCGGGCAAAAGTTCAGGTCTACCAACTGCGGCAGGATCTGAAATACACGGCCCTGGACTGCTGGCGGGTGGTCTCGGAGTTGCTCCCCGAAGAGTTAACCCTCGAGAGCCTCAGCTTCCAACGAGGCAAACTCGTCGTCTCAGGCATGGTGCCCGCCGACCAAGTCACCAAGGTGAACGAATTCAACCAGGCGATGATTGGCGCGACAAGCGAAGGCCGGCGTGTCTTCAGCAAAGTGGGCTCTCCCAACTCCCAAACGGGCGCGGGCGGCCAGACTTACTCCTGGAACTTCAGCTGCGACCTCCCGGTCACTGAGATCGAATGAAAAGCCTTGGCCAATCCCTCAACCTCCGACCCCAGGAGATGCGCCTGGTGGTGTTCGTGCTCGCGCTGTTGTTCGCGCTGCTGAACATGTGGCTGGTCTGGCCGCACTTCAAAGATTGGCGGCGATACCAGGTCGATCTCGAGAAAGCCCGTCGCACCCTCGCCCAATACCAGGCCGAAATTGCCAAAGGCACCAATTACCTCCAGCAACTGCAGGAGTTCGAGGGCGCCAGCGCCGTCATTCCCGAGGAAAGCCATGCCGTTAATCTCAGCCAAACCGTCATGGCCCAGGCCATGCAAAAACAGGTCCGGTTCTCGGGAGTCAACATGCGGACATCGACCGCGGCGAAAACCAACGCATTCTTCGATGAGGCCATTGTCGATTTCGGGCTGAATCCCACCGGCCCCAATGAGCTGGTCAATTACCTGCTGGCCCTTGGCGCGGAAGATTCCATGATTCGCGTGCAGGAAATGACTCTTCGCCCGGACCAGACCAAGAGCAAACTCATGGGCCGCCTGGTGTTGGTGGCCAGTTATCAGAAGAAACCAGCCGCCCCACCCCCCTCCACAACTCCGCCGGCCCCGCGGGCCAAGGCCTCGGTTGTGACCACGAACAAACCTGATTTGAGGAAAAAACCGTGAACAGAATCAAAGCCCTAACCGTCGCCGGCCTGATGATGACCCTGGTGCTGGGATTCGGAGCTGAGCCAGCGTCCAATCCCCCCCCGCCATCGGTTCAGACCTCCGGGGCAACCACGAATCCGGTTTTGGGCCCGCCCATACCCGCCAATCGCCCTCCTGGCTTTCGCCGTGGACCCGCTCCCGCGTCCCAAACACAACCCCCGGCTGGAGCCGTTCCGACTCTCCCAGCCCAACCGGTTGACACCAATCAACCCCTGCCCTCTGTCACCGCCCCCGTCCCCATGCGCGGTCAATCGACCTCCTCAGTCTCTGCGATTCCCATTTCAGCACCGGCAAACGCGCCCGCCGTTGCGGCCCCCGTCCTCGCAACTCCCGCTCCATCCACTACGACGCCACCTCCGAATCCACCCTCCACCGCAACCGTGCCGCCTCCCACAGTCCTGGCCAATCCCCCTCGAACGGCGCCCAATGCGACTTTTCCCACCCTCCCCGGAGCCGCTGCCCAAATTCCACCCGGCCCCGCCGCCCCGGCGCAGACACCCGGATTCATGCCAGGCCAACAGCCCCCCATCGTGCCTTCCCCGGCAAGCACGGCCAACTTGGCAACAACAGCCGCTCCGGTCGATGAACCGCGCGAGATCGACCTAAACTTTCCTAATTCCGTCCTCGAAAACATCCTGAAAATGTATGCGGAATTGACGGGTCGCACCATTCTGCGCCCCGGCAACCTGCCTGCCAACCAAACCATCACGCTGGTCTCCAACGGCAAACTAACCCGCACCGAGGCCATTCAGGCCATCAACAGCGTCCTAACCCTGAATGGAATCAGCCTCGTCCCCGAAGGCGAACGCTTCGTCAAGGCCATTCAATCCACCCAAGTCCTCACCGAAGGCGCCGCCTTTTCCAAATTGGCCCCCGAACTACTCCCTGAAGCAGGCGAATTCGTCACCCAGGTGGTCCAGTTGACCAACGCATTTCCCTCCGAAGTCCAACCCACCCTCGCTCCCTTCGCCAAGATCCCAAACGGCATCGTGCCGATCGATAGCAGCATGACGCTGGTCATTCGGGATTTCGCGCCCAACATCAAGCGCATGATGGAAATCATCCACAAGGTCGACGTGGTTCCGCAGGTGGACTACAAACTCGAAGTCATCCCCATCAAATACGGCAAGGTGGAGGACATCTACAACGTGATGAGCGGCCTGATCGGAGGCGGCGGCGGAGGCACGGCTACCAGCCGGACAGGCGCCCAGGGGAGCACCTCGATGCGCACCCGAGGTTCAAGCACCCGCCGCACCGGCGCCACCAGCCGTGGCGGGCTCCAACGCCCCGGCCAGACTGGGCAACTGGGAGCCACCCAGGCGGGCCAGCCCGGACAACAATCTTCCTTCCAACAACGCCTCGCCCAAATCGTCAACCGCGCCGCCTCCGGCGGCGACCTCCAGGTCCTCGAAGACGCCCGCATCATCCCCGATGACCGCGCCAACTCCCTTGTGGTTTATGCCAACAAACAGGACATGGGCGTTATCACCAATATCGTGGGTAAACTCGATGTCATGCTCGCCCAGGTCTTGATCGAATCCGCCATCATCGATGTCTCCCTGAATAACAACCTGGTCTTCGGTGTTTCCATGGTTCAGAAGCCCAAAACTCGCGATAACATCACCGGCGCGGGAGCGGTCAACAACGGCCAAAGCCTGTTCGACGCCATCAACACCAATCTCACGACCGCCTGGCCGGGTGGCTTTAGCTATTTCATGAACTTCCGGGGCGACCTGGATATGGCGATCAATGCCCTGGCCTCGAGCGGATCGGTCACCGTCCTCCAGAAACCTCGCATCCAAACCACCCATGCCGTCCCAGCCAGTTTCTTCAACGGCCGCACCGTCCCTTACATCACTGGCTCCTACTACGGCGGCGCCGGTTACGGTAACAGCTCGCAATACCAGCAGTTGGAAGTCGGCATCGGCCTCGAGGTCACCCCTTTCATCACCCCCGATAAACTGGTGTTGATGGAGGTGAATCAGACGATCGACGAAATCTCCGGCACGACCAAAATCGATAATAACGATGTGCCCCTGACCTCAAGCCGCACGGCTTCGTCCACCGTGTCCGTGCGTGACGGCGAAACCATTTTCCTGGGCGGTTTCATCCGATCCTCCAAAGAAAAAACCCGCTCCGGAGTGCCGGTGCTCAAGGATATCCCCCTCCTCGGCGCCTTGTTCCGCAGCGATAAAAAGACCAGTGATCGCAGCGAATTAGTCGTTCTCCTCAGACCGACTGTCCTGTTGACGCCCGAAGACGCCTCAAACGCGGTCGAAGTCGAAAAACAAAACCTGCCCGGCGTCCGCCTCGCGGAACGGGAATTCAAGGATTCCGAGGAGATCGTCAATCGAGCCGCGGAGAAAGAGCTCCGTAAAAAGGACGAGCTGCGGGACTCCAAAGCCAAAAAGAACCGAAAATCCGCCCAGCCAGAGTCTAATCCCTGATCGGATCGCGAACTGGCTTCGCTTGATTGCGGATTGCGGATTGACATCGCAGCGATGCAAAAATCTTCGCGCAGATGACCCCGGCGCGTGAAATCCAGCCCTTCGTTAGGCCAGCTGCCACGGTCCGCTCGCTGCGCGCTGAAAACCATCAGCCGCAGACCCGTCCGATCGCCGTCTGGCGCGCCCAAGCGTCGGCTTGAAGAATCCGGTCCAAGTCGGGATGATCGATGGCCGTGTGCTGATTCATCACCCCGGCGACCAGGTCGCTGATCTGATCAAAGCGCAGTCTGCCCTCGCAAAAGGCTTGCACCGCCACTTCGTTGGCGGCGTTAAGCACGGCAGGTAATGTGCCGCCTCGATTGCCGGCCTGGCGAGCCAGATCCAAGGCTGGAAATCGCTTGTTATCGGCGGCTTCAAATGTCAACTGGCCCAATTGCACCAGATCCGTTTGCACACGCTGGCTGGCGATCCGCTCGGGATAGGTTAAGGCGTATTGGATGGGCAGACACATGTCGGGACTCGACAACTGGGCCAGCCAGGAGCCATCCACAAATTCCACCAGCGAATGAATGATACTCTGGGGATGCACCATCACTTGCACCCGGTCCATCTCCACTCCGAATAACCACCGGGCCTCAATCATCTCGAGGCCCTTGTTGAAAAGCGTGGCCGAGTCGATCGTGATTTTTCTGCCCATGCTCCAGGAGGGATGCTTGAGCGCGCGCTCGATGGTAATCCGGGGAAACTCCTCCTTGGGTGTATTCCGAAAGGGCCCCCCCGACGCCGTGAGCCAAAGCCGCCGCACCGAGTCTGCCGGCTTCCCATCCAGACACTGGAATATGGCCGAATGCTCGCTATCCACCGTCAACACCCGGACCCGGTGTTGCTCGGCTTCACGCATGACAATCTCGCCGGCCATCACCAGGATTTCCTTCGAGGCCACGGCAATGTCCTTGCCGGCCCGGATGGCCGCCAGGGCAGGCTGCAAACCCGCCGTGCCTACAATGGCGATCAAAACCAGATCCGCCTCGGGGAGTGTCGCCAAATGGACTAATCCCTCGGGACCCTGCCACACGTCGGTCTTTCCCTGAAGCCGCTCCCGCAAATCCACGGCCTTCTCGGGATCGTGCAAGCACACCGCCAGCGGCTGATGCCGGCGCGCTTGCTCGGCCAGTAATTCCGCATTGTTCCCAGCCGCCAGGCCAATCAACCGCAATCGGCCGGGGAAATCTTCGACGACCTTGAGTGTGTTTTGTCCGATGGAACCCGTGCTTCCCAACAACACCACGTTTTTCATGATCAAGCGGTCAGGATATGCCGGAGATAAAGATACATCAATGGCGCATTGAATAGCAGACTGTCTGTCAAATCCAGAATGCCTCCAATCCCGGGAAACCAGGCCCCGGAATCCTTGATCCCCGCCTCGCGCTTGAGCAGGGACTCGATCAAATCCCCCACAATGGCCGCGCAACTCAACAGGATCCCCAGTATCAGGGCATGCAAGATCGTGATCCCCGCAAGCCGATCCGGCGCAAGCCACACAAACACCAGACTCGCAAGGGTCGATGCCGCCACCGCCCCGCCTATCCCCTCCCAGGTTTTTCCCGGACTGATCCGCGGGATCACTTTGTGCCGGCCCCACAACGAACCCACCGCATAGGCGCCCGAATCACTCAGTTTCGTGACCACCAGAAAATACAACAGATAAAAACGCCCATCGATCCCCGGAAAAAAGGTGATTTTCTGAATGAAGTTCAGCAGCCACGGCACATACATCAAGCCCAATAACGTCGTGGCCATCGCGATCAATCCATGCTGCGGATTCGAGGACACCAACTGGCGAACACCCAATCCCAGGACAAACAAGATCAGAAAACTGGTTTCAAAATCGTTCGCCTTAGCCGGGATCACCTCGGCTCCCGATCGCCCCGATAAATAGAAAAAGCTGCAGACGATCAACAACAATCCGCCCAGCACTCCCCAATTCCTGTGACACCGCAATCCGGTCCGTTCCACCAACTGATAAAACTCAATCAATCCCAAAGCGGACAAACCGAGCATCACCAGCAGAAATACGTAGTCCGACAATGTGGCGTTGCCGGAAAACAAGGCCCCCAACACCAGGGACCAAAGCAGGATGGAAGAACCCAGTCGACGCCAGAAAATGGCCGACTTCGAGCTCGCGGCGGTTCCGGTACTGTTTGGAGCCATCATGCCGGCCCAGAGGATGGGCAATCGTCCGGCAGCTGTCGATTCAGAAAAACTACTCTGCCCTCAGAGGATCGCGAACCGCGGAATTCATCCCGCAGCATCGATCGAGAATTCGCCCCACCCTGAGATGGACCGCGGAATTCATTCCGCAGCCCCAACCCAAAATCGCCCCGCTGTCAGACCGACCCCTAGTGTGGTGTTTGCGAAATACGATGCATTCTGCGGCCAGGAGTTTTGGTCAGGAGCGAGGCGCGCCGACCGCGCATATCCGGAATGGATCTGTAAGGGAGGCGCAACAGAAGGCATCGTATTTCGCAAACACCACACTAGACCACAGCAGATCCCTGGGCCACGGGCGATGGATTGGCTGTCTCGACCGGGACCATGCCGGGAGCCTGATAGGCGCTGATGCTGTCGATGCGGTAATGCTTGCCCACACCATCCACCTCGAGATCCACTTCCTCGCCCACCGCGTGTCCCAGCAGTGCCTGACCCACCGGGCTCAGATAACTGATAATGCCCCGTTCGGAATTGAAATCCCACGCTCCCAAGACGGTGAACTTTTCCTTGTGCTGATGGAGCAAATCGGTGGCCTCCACCACCGTGCCAATGCTGACCACATCGGTGCGTGGATTGACAAAGTCGGTGCCCCTTGAGCGGGCGAGTTCGGCCTCGAGCTCGGCCTTGCGTCGCATCAGGAGCTTTTGCATCTCCTTGGCGGCTTTGTACTCGTGGTTCTCCCTCAGGTCGCCGTAGCTCCGGGCGAGCGCGATCTCGCGTGAATTGGCCGGGATTTTCTTGTGCACCAACTCCCCATATTCGTTGCGCCGACGTTCGAGACTTTCCCATGAAACCATCAACGGCGCATCCTGACGGGTGCCATGATCCCCGGACACCATCGACTGGATCGCGGGAAAATGCTTGATGATCCGCGCCAGCAAAGACCGCTTGTCCATATCGTCAAAACTGGGCGACAGCTGAAGGTTCCGCGTCAGATCCCGAATCAGATCGATATCCGCCGACTCCACCAGATCCAGCAGCAACTCCTGGTCATCCAATAATAGGTCTCGGAGCCGATTGGATCGTTTTTCGTTGAACTGATCCCGCTCGACGGCGGATAAAATCGCCCGAAATACCTCGGGACCAATAATATCGGCAAAAGTGTCTGATCGCTCCTTGGCCAGCCAGTATAACAGATCGCTGCTGGCCTGTTGATGATTGATCAGGCGGCCCAGCGTTTCTTTCAAAACCTCCAGATGACCTTCCTGCACCAACAGTTGAACGCACTCCGCACATAACCGAGGAGAAACGGTATTAATCACCTCCAATAACGACTCCACCCATTTCTCGGGCATGCAGTCCTTGAGCGAATGCAGGGCTTGTTTGTGTCTGACGCTTTGGATCTGTTCCAGAACCTGGTTTAAATTCTGGGCCTGTTGCCATATCGATAACGCCGTCACCTGATCGGCCGGAACCGGCAAATTCAGCGTGGATTGGATCTCATCCCGCAGAAAGACAGCCTCCAAGGCCAGGGACGGGATTGTGCGCTGGTGACTCGCAATGTCGTTGTTGAGGGTCTCCACCATCTCCTGAATGGCCGCCGACGCGTCATCAAGGTCCTGGCGGCTTTTAAAAAGCTCGTGGGCATGCACCAACCTCGCCTTGAGCCCCTTGGCGGAACGAAAGGCCTTCAGGAGCCGCGCCTGCAAGGATACTTCCTCAGGCTGATAAAGAATCGGGTCCGTCTTCTTGATTGGAACGATAAAGTGCCCGTCTTTCTTCAACTCGCGCTTCGCGACTTCCCACCATTTGCGCCAATCCTCCGTGATAACGTCTGGGACCAGGATCTGCTGGATCTGCTCAATGGTAGCTTTGCCCCCGTAACTCGACAGAACAATCTGGATCAGGTTCAGATGATTCAGAGCCGCCATCTCTCGAAGCCCGGCCAGATCCGCCGCCTTGCGGGCCATGATGTGGTCCTTGGGGATCGGTTTAAGCGATTCCGCGGCAAAGTTTAAGTCCATCTGATGGCCAGGCTTGGAGGAAAAATCGATCGTAAACCGGCCAAAAACCGTGTCCATCGTCGTGATGCGGCCGAACCCCCAGCTTCGATGCGAACAGAAACCGCACTGAATCAGTTGCAGTAGCGGCGCCACATGGAGCCGACTGATCTTGCCGGCGGCAACCATTTTCTCGAGCTCTTCTTTCATAATTCGCTGTTTCCTGCTGCCCAGGTTGTGCAATTATGAGTTGTGCTTGCAACAAAACCAAGAGAAATTGCCGTAAATTTGTTGCGCCAGCGTGAGGAACACGAGGCCTTTATTGAAACGCTTCTGAACGAAGCGCTTGATCGATGCCCCTTCAACCCTCTCGATAAGGCGCTCGTCCGCGAACTCGTCCTCGGAGTGGTTCGCTGGCAGATCGCCCTCGATTGGCTGATCGATCGAAAAACAACCGGACGCCCCCCCAAACCCGGCCTCCGAATCCTTCTGCGCCTCGGCCTTTATCAGATGTTCTGGCTCGACCGAATCCCCGCCTACGCCGCCGTCAACGAAACCGTCCAACTAGCCCGTCAAACCGGCTTCACCGCCCAGGCCGGTTTCGTGAATGCCGTCCTCCGCGCCTATGGCCGCGAACTTGATCCAACCCGGCTCCTCCTCGATGACCTGAAAAAAACCCATCCCTGGCTCGGCTACTCCCATCCCCACTGGCTTTACGAACGCTGGAATCAGCGCTGGGACGCCGAAAATACTTCTCTCCTCATGGCTTGGAACAACGGCCCGGCCAGCACTTACGCCCGAATCAACAGCCTCCGAACCGCAACCACCGACCTCCTACCCCAATGGGACCTCGAAAAAATCAAGACCGCCCCCTGCGCCTTTGACTGGACCGGGACCAACCTGGTCTTCGAACTTCTGGAACATCCTCCCCTGGATACACTCCCGAGTTTCAAGAAGGGCGCTTTCTATGTCCAGGATCCCAGCACCCTCCTCGCTGTCCACCTCCTGAATCCCCAACCCGGTGAACAGATCCTCGACGCCTGCGCTGCCCCGGGAGGCAAAACCACTCTCATCGCCCAATTCATGAACAACCGGGGCCGAATCGTGGCCGAAGACACGGACGAGACCCGCATCCAGCGCCTCGAAAGCAATTGCCGCCGCCTCGGCGTCACCTGCGTCCATACTCGTCACATCCCTTTATCCTCCGACACCGCATCCCCAACCCCCTCGCCATCAAGTGAATCCACAGCCGCCTTCGATCGGGCCCTGGTCGATGTGCCCTGCTCCAATACTGGAGTTATGCGGCGGCGCGTTGAACTGCGATGGCGACTGCGCCTCGAGGAAATCCAGCGCCTGTCCCGAATTCAATTTGACCTGTTGCTTCGCGCCAGCCGCCGTCTGAAACCCGGCGCAACCCTGGTCTACAGCACCTGCAGCCTCGAATCCGAGGAAAACGAACAACTGGTCCGCAAATTCCTGACTGCGGCACCCGATTATGTCCTGCACACCGAACGCCAACTGATCCCGTTCCGCGATGGAACCGACGGCGCTTATGTGGCACGCTTTCAGAGAAAGCCTTGAGCCGGTAAATAATGACCTGTAACCGGCTCGATAATGAACGGTCATAAACCTTTGATGTGCTAGTCAACACAGTGGAACCATCCAGCCAGGAGCGGATAGACAACGATCATCTCTTGCTGCAACGGGTGCGCGAGGGTGACGAAGACGCCGCCCGGGACTTGGTTCAGCGGCTCTATCCATTGGTCATCAAACTGGTGCGCAGCCGCCAAACCCGGATGGTTTCCGAAGATGATCTCGTACAAATGGTTTTCACCAGAATATTTGCCAAGCTCGACCAGTTCTCAGGCCAGGTCCCCCTGGAACATTGGGTCTCACGGATCGCCATTAACACCTGCCTGAATCAGATCGCCCGCGAACGCGTCCGCCCCGAGTTCCGATGGTCCGACCTGACCGAGGAACAGGAACGCGTCATCGAAAACCTCACCGCATCCGCCAACGAACTGCCCGCTTCCGAACAACTGGCCGCACGCGAATTGGTGGAAAAACTGCTCGAACACCTGAAACCCGAAGAACGCCTGGTGATCACCTTGCTGCATCTCGAATCCCGCAGCATCGAAGATATCCGCAAAATGACCGGCTGGTCCTCCCCGCTCATCAAGGTGCGCGCCTTTCGCGCCCGGCAAAAGCTGAAAAAACACCTCCAATTGCTTTTAAAGGAGCCAACATGAGAATCAACGACAACCATTTGGACCGGCTTTTTCGGGCCGCCTCCCGGGCATACCGGGCTGAGTCCGAGGAGCTCAGTTTTGCCACCGAAGCCCGGCTCATGGCCGCCTGGCGTCGAAGTGAAACGCCCTCCAACGGCTGGGAGTGCGTCACTCTATTGCGCCACGGCCTGATCTGCGCCTGCATTCTCATGGTGGCTTCCGTCACGCTGGGTCTTCTCCACGGCAATCCCCAGCCCGAAACTGAATGGCAATACGCCAACACCCTGACCCACCTGACCCTCAACCGATGAACCACCTGACCAAAGGCAAACTGCTGGGCTACCTGGCCGCCATCTTTGTTGCCGGCCTCATCGCCGGCGGTGTCCTTGGCTTTAACTACGGACGGCAATCCTTTTTTAAACCGCCCCCCCCGGATCGAGTCTCCCGCAATATCATGAACTGGTTGAAAACCGAGCTCCAGCTTTCCCCCGAACAAGCCCGCCAAATCGAGCCGATCCTTGAAGAAACCACCCTCAAAATCAACGCCCTCCACCAGGAAACCCGCACCAATACCATGGCCTTGATCCGGGAATCCCACCAGCGCATGGCCCCCTTCCTCTCCGAGGCCCAAAAAACCAAACTCGAGGAACTCGGCCGTCCTGGTCCCGGCCCCGGTCCTGGTCCGGGCGATAAAGGCCCCGATCACCGTCACCCCCCCAAGCCACCCCCCGAGGGACATCATTAAGGCCGTCTATCGCAGGGATCTCCCCGTGCCTGTGGAACTCTGCTCATCACAATCCCTCGCCGCCATTCGCATTTCCTTGCCTCCTTCGTAATCATAATCATAATCATAATCATAATCGTAATCGTCTTCGTCATCGGGATCGTCTTCGTCATCGGGATCGTCTTCGTCATCGGGATCGTCTTCGTCATCGGGATCGAATTCCGAGATGCCTCAGCTTTTAATTTCGATCACAACCACAATTTCCAAATTGCGAAATCCTCGTCCTCCTGCGAACTCATGATTTGAATCAGCGCCTTTTTTCCTCACGAAAGCTTGCAGACCGCCGGTTTTTTCCCGATAAAATGCGGCCGTATGTTCAAGGGTCTGATTGATTGGTATTTGAATACGCTGGAAACCGGGGGCTACCCTTTGATCGCCCTCCTGATGGCCATCGAAAGCTCAATCGTCCCCCTGCCCAGCGAAGTCATCATTCCCCCAGCCGCCCACCTCGCCCACACCAAAGGCATCATGGGCATGACCGGCATTGTCATCGCCGGCGCCATCGGCTCCTGGATCGGCGCCACCGTCATGTACGCCATCGCCCGCTGGGGCGGTCGCCCCCTCGTCATGCGCTACGGATACCTCATCCTCGTGACCCAGGAAAAACTCCGAGGCGCCGAACGCTGGGCCGCCCGCTATGGATCCATGGGGGTTTTCATCTCCCGTCTGCTCCCCGTGGTCCGCCATCTCATCGGCCTCCCCGCCGGGATTGTGCGCCTGGACTACATGAAATTCAGCTTCTACACCCTGATCGGATCCGCCCTTTGGTGCGCTGTGCTATGTTGGTTCGGGATCAAAGCCGGCGCCAACGCCCATGACCTCCATCGATTGTCCTATTGGATCGGCGGCGCTGTCCTCATCCTTGCCGCCATGTATTACGTGTTCGTTCATCGATTCATGAAAGACACCCCCCCAGCCGACTCTCCGGAAACCCAATAAACCCCAAATCCTTTGTTATGCGGATGATTGGTCATCTGAACGCCGAGGAATCCGCCAGGATTTTTGGCGATTTCCTTTACGTCCAGGGTATCGACAACCTTGTCGAATCCGAAAAAGACGGCTCCTGGAGTGTCTGGGTTCATGCGGAAGAAGAATTGGAGAAAGCCCGGAGTCTCCTCAAAGAATTCCAGGCGCAATCCGCCGACCCCAAATACGCCGCCGCCTCCCGCGAGGCCCGCAGACGCCGGTCGCACAACGAACAATCCGACCGGGCTTACCGCAAGAAAGTCCTCGATGGCTCCATCCTCTGGCGGTCCACCAACACCCCGGGTTACGGATACATTTCCCTGGCCCTGATCATCGTCTGCGGGGTGGTCTTCTTCCTCTCTCGCTTCGGACAGGACATGCGAAATGTCGGCTGGCTGTTCATCGGCAGTTATCAGTCCATGGGCGGAATTCTGGATCGCCTCGGCGCGTTAACCGAAATCCAGCACGGCCAAATCTGGCGGCTTGTCACCCCGGTGTTCCTTCACTTTGGATGGATGCACCTTATCTTCAACATGATGTGGCTTCTCGACCTCGGCACCATGCTCGAACTCCGAACCGGCCGCCTCCGCACCGCCACGTTATTTCTCGGCCTCGCCATCTTCTCCAACCTCTGCCAGTATCTCGTCGGAGGCCCCAACTTCGGAGGCATGTCCGGCGTTGTCTATGGGCTGTTGGGCTATGTTTGGATTCGCGGTCGGTTGGACCCGCTCTCAGGATTATTTCTGCATCCCAGCACTGTGATCATGATGTTGATCTGGTTTTTCCTCTGCTTATTTGGACTTGTGGGCAAGATCGCAAATACCGCCCATGCCGCCGGCCTTCTCCTTGGCATCCTCTGGGCCTATATCGAAGTCCGAAGCCGCGAACGTTGACCCCATGGCTTTGTGCCCGGCCTCCCCCTGCCCGTCAGTCGTCCTTCACTGGCCGGTACCCAAAAACCGGTGCAATCCAAAAAAACACGCAAAAACCCTTGCACCCATCCTGCCGCTGATTTAAAAAGGAGATCCTTTGAGACGCGGGGTGGAGCAGCCCGGTAGCTCGTCAGGCTCATAACCTGAAGGTCACAGGTTCAAATCCTGTCCCCGCAACCAATTTTCCAGGGTTTTCCATCAGGAAAGCCCTTTTTTATTAACGGGTTACGATCTCGACACCGCCCGACTCCCTCCCTGTGCAATACTCTGCAATACTCTGCAACGCTGTGATCGATTGCCAAATTTTTGCCAAATATTTGGCCTTTCAAACCTGGCAAGTTGGCATTGTTTTGGGATCGGCAAGGAGCTACACCATTTTGATGACGCCTAGTCTTAAGTTCTAAAATGGCCATAAATCCGAATAAAGCCATCCCCACGCGGGTGGGGAGAACTCGTAGTGGTTGAAAAACGATTCGGCGTGTTCCGGACCATCCCCACGCGGGTGGGGAGAACCGCGTATGCCGCCGCTTGGATTGCCTTAAGAGCGGACCATCCCCACGCGGGTGGGGAGAACGCACGGATGCCCAAACCCGGTTCCTGAGCCCGCGGACCATCCCCACGCGGGTGGGGAGAACTGCGTGAAGGCAGGAATCACCGAGGCACAGCTCGGACCATCCCCACGCGGGTGGGGAGAACGCTTCTTGCTTTGTTTTGTTTCTGTCTTTTTCCGGACCATCCCCACGCGGGTGGGGAGAACGAAGGCGGTTACGTCGATGAACGTTACCTCTTCGGACCATCCCCACGCGGGTGGGGAGAACACTGAAATACCAGCAGGTTACGCGGCCGTTTTCGAGCTTTTTCCGGAGATTAGAAGGGCTGGTTTTCTGCCTCTACCCATTGTTCGGCCACCAACCAGAGGCCACTAATCTCGGTGTCGCGCCGGTCGGGTTCGCCCCAACGTTCGATCTTAAATCCCTGGCAATTGGGCTCGCTGGTAAGAACTAGCAGGCTCATGCCTTTCGCATTGCGCTTTACATAGTCAAGCACCTTGTCACGGGTACGTCGGTTCACTGTTCCGACGAAGACATTGGGCTTAGGCTCCAAGAACCAGCGTTTGAGGATGCCACGAATGGCGGGTGGAGTGTCATTGGCTATGAGGACGGTCATTCGATTGCGGATTGCGGATTATGGAATCAGCTCAGAGCCGAAGGCGGGCGGCCACCAGCCTGGACGGGGGCGGCTTCGGCGGTATCGAACAAGGCGGCCAGATCTTTTGGCATCCGTTGCAGGAGGCGTTCCTCCTCGACTCGTTGCTTCAACAGTTTCCGCACCAGATCACCCTCGTCCTTCGGGTCCTGCCGGACGGCGAGAAACGCAGCGGGAATGCTGGTGAGGTGCTTGTAGAGGTCGGCCACGTCATAGACGAATGGGAGTGTGCCGGCATCGTGGATGAAGCCGAGCGCTGGCACGTAACCGAGCGAGCAAATGACGGCGGCGCAGAGGGCGTAAAGGCTGGCATTGGCGGCGGAGAGGGCGCGGTTGATGTTGTCGGCGGTGTCCCAGTTCTGTCGGTCGTAGTTGCGGCCTTTCCAGGTGACGCCGTGCTTCAGGCCGAGTTCAGTGTAGAGAGCACGGACACGCAAACCCTCCATGCCGCGCAGTTCCTTGACGGGTTTACCTTCCACGTCGGCATCGGGGAATCGCATCTTGAACATGGCGCGAGCGATCTGGGCACGGCGGCGTTTGTCCGCCCACGCCTCGGCGTGGAGGCGGGGCATGTCGTTGGTGTGATTTGGCGTGAGGCCGAAGGCGTAAAAGCGCAGTGATTCCTCGCCGGTCCAGCACACGGGGGTGTTGGACTCAGCGCAAGCCTTCATGGCGGCGTGGGTGACGGTGGTGCCAGGGCCGAGGATGAGTGCCGAGACCGTGGCCACGGGCAGGCGACAGAACAGTCCGTCGGCGCTGATCCATTTCACGCTTGAATCGTCCACTTCGAGCCGACCGTGTTCGAGGTAGAGGGGGGTCCAGCGGTCCTTGGCCGGGGCCAGGGTTTCCAGCGGCGGGCGTTCGAATAAGGGCATGAGCGATTTAGGATTTTGGATTTGCGAATGGCGATTTGGAGAAGCGACGAATCCAACGCGGGGCGTGGCGCTCGCCGATGGACTTGCCGTAGCCGAGCGGCGCATCGTCAATCGTGTCGGAGCCGGCGGCGCCGGGCGCGGTCTCTATAACGTGGTCGAATTGCTCTATGGATTCTGTTCCGGCGAACCCGGCGCGCTGGAGCAGGTGCGGCCAGACATTTGCCCGCTTGCCGGGCGGGGCTGCCAGCACCGGGCTGGCGGGAAGGCAGCACTTGCGCCCGAGCCAGACACCCCACTTGGGATTGCTCAGGGCGGCGGCGACTTCTTCGATCAAGCCTGCTGGGCCTTCGAGCAGCACGCCGAACCGGGCGTCAAGGAGGTAGTGGCGCTTTGTAGGCTTGATCTCGGAATCGCGATCTTCAGCGGTTATGGGACCATTTGCTTTCGCCAGCAGTTTGGCCACCCTTGATGCATTCGCCCCTGCTTCGCGGGTAAAAGCGACCGTGTGGTAATCCTCCAAGCGGAGAATCGGCAGTTCGTCTCCGCGCCGATTGCGGCGGAGCAGAGTTACCGTGGTGATACGCAAAGGCTGCAGCCGAGCCAGTTGGTCGGCTTCGTCTAGGTCGTGTTTGTTGATTCCCATCGCAGCGGCGATCAACCCAAACACCCCGCTACGGGTTGGATGAAGCGCCGTGGTGCGGCGTTCAAAGCGCGAGGCGTGGCCCCACGACTGCATGGGGCCGTCGAGCAACAGGGCGAGGCAAGCGTTAGCTAACATGCTTGGTGAGGGCCTCGCAGAAGGCGTTGAGGTTCTTGTTGGGCAGGATCACTTCCTCATCGCAGGCAATACCCCACGTTTCCTTCAGTTGGGCGTGATGAGCCTTCAGGGCTTCGATAGAGGCATTCATCAGTCCGGATTTCGGGCGAACGGGCGTTTCGAAGGCATTGATCAACTGGACGGGTTGTCCGGCGGACTTGAATGTTCCGATTACGCATCCAGGAAGGGTGTGGGCGTTCATGGAGTTCTTCCGCGCGCCGGGAACGGTCATGAGCGTGGCGCGAATAAAGGCGTCGACGATCTTCTGCCGAATTGACAGGTGATCCGCCCCAAGAAGACTGCTCAGATTCGCGCTTGGTTTGCCGTCTCGATCTGTCTGGTAGAATAGTTGATCCAAGTTTAGTGCCACGTAGCGGTAGTAGACAGCGGAGGAGAATTCCAAAGTTCCCATCATTCCACTGCCTGTCCGATCTTCTTCGCCGACGGTGGGGTCTTCCTTTTGACGGTCATCAACGGCTGTAAAAAAATCCAGATCGTTGTCGGCCTTGTGTGTGGAAAGAGCATGGCCAAACATGGCGGCCCCTTCCACCGTAATGGAATGATCACTCGCGACCATACGACCGAACAGAGCGATGTCTGCCGCGTCTTTAAGCGCCACATTGTTACAGGCTTTTGCTGCGATCTTGCCTACGTCCAGACTGCTGTCTCCCTTCTTCTTTATCTTCGCGCCAGATTCGTCGGGCTGTGATGCGGCCGGGGGCGCTGCTTTCGACGCATGAGCGAGATCTTTGGCAATGCTGTCGAGTTCCGCCGGAGAAAGAAACATGAGGGTTTTCACTTTCTCGACTCCCTTGGCGGCAGCTTTCTCGTCCAATGTTGCCAAATAAGCCCCCGTAGCGCGGGCAAGCTCCAATGCGCGTTCGCGTTCTACGCCGATCTTTTCGATCCGATCTGCCAGTGGGATGATGATCAGCTTGCTGCGCTCGCCTGCAAATATGGAGGGCGCTTGTTCTTGAAGTGCGAGTCTAATCGGTCGTTTGAGCGACTGGCTGGAAAGCCTGGCGCGGTTGACGCCGCCGAAGACGGCAGTCTTGGGCGAGCCGACGTCATCACGGTTCAGACAGGAGACAGGGAACGATTGGAGGATGTGGAGTTCAATCAGTTTCATTTTGTTTTGTTGAGGGTTAAAAGTTGATTGTTGAGAGATCAGGAAATCGGTGCCAACACGAGCAGGCCGAAGCCGAAGGCCTTGGCCGAGCCGATGCCGGAGGCGACGGTGACGCGGAACTGCGTTGGATCGGTGACTGTAAGTTCACCCTGGAACTCGACGGCGGTGTGCGTGCCGTGCGAGCGCCTGTCTTTGTGGAAGTATTCCTGGCCACGCGGAAGGGTCCGAAGCGAGTCGGCAGAAACCTGGAAGCCTCCAGATTCGGCTTTGCGTTGCAGCCAGGTGATCAGATCTTCGCGTTTGGTAATCGCGCGACGCTTGCGTTTCTTGGCGTCGGCGATGTAGTTGCCGTCCTTGTCCTTCACCGGCTTCCAGGTTGGGTTGGCCAGAAGGCTGAACCGGTAGCGGGTGCGCGCGAAGAAACGCTCGGGAATATCCTTGGTGCCGAAGCAATCTGTGGGACACCAATCGGGCTTAGCGGGAACGGAGCGGGAAAGAATCAGAACACGATAGTCTTCTTCTTTTCGGTCCACGCGGACGAGAAAGTCGCGGACTTGGCCATCTCGACCGCCGAAGGCCTGCCAAACGCGCTGGTGCCAATCGTAGGTGTCGCGAATGCGGAGCAGACGGATGGCGTCCTCGTAGGAAACGAGAATCTGTGTGAGGTGCAGCGTGGGGGTGGCGGTCGGAGTCTCAAGGGTTGCCGTACTCATACAAATGCGGGGTTGGAGGTTGGAATCGCCTCGGGGACGGCGGCTTCGCCTGATTGCCAGAAGGCTTTGGCCCATTTTATGCGTATGTCGTCCGAATACCACGGCCAGTTCCAAAGGTCGGCAAAGAGGCTTTCATAGTTCACTCCAATGCCCTTGCTGGCAGCGAGGCGAATCCAGGAGCGAAGCTGGCCGATCACATCCTCGACGCTGTCGCAGGCAAGCAGGCGACGGAAGCGGTGCTCGAAGCTCTTCGCGATGTCCTTGCTGTCGCCTTGGGCAAGGCGACGGCAAGTTTCGCCAAAGCTGCGGGCGGTGGATTCATCGGGATGGATGGCAAAGAGCGCCGCGATGGCCACATATGCGGGCTGGCCGATGTCGCCGCCGAGGCTGGCAATGACGGGCCAGGCGTCCACGTGCAGACGCGGATTCTCGGTGAGGCCGCGACGGAGGGTGGCAAGTTTGCCGCGGTCATTGCAGGCGCGGCGCAGCGCGCCGACGAAATCGGCGGCGCGATCCTTGGGGGTACGTTTGGTTTCACTCATGGGCTTTGGACTTGGGTTCAGGATTTGGTTTCGGACGATAGGCAAGTTTACGCAAGCCGAGCGCGTAGGCTTCGATCTGGCGTGGGCTCTGGCGCGGACAAGATTGTTCATAGGCTCCGAGCGCCGCATCGGTGACAGCAATGCCCCAATCGCTGCTGGGGATGTCGGCGAAAAGATCCGGGTTGCGGGCGAGAGCAAAGAGGGCAGGCAGGTGTTGTTCGACGCGTGTCCAGAACTGTTGTCGGGCGCGATCGTAGGCGGGAGAGCCAATCTTCAAGGTGGCGGCGTAGGTTTTGACCGCTTGAATCAAGACGCCCTCGCGCTCCTCCGCATGGGCGATGCCTCGTTCATACGCGGCACGGCCCAACTCAGTGAACATGCCCGGCGGGATTGAGTAGGTGGATTCAACCACATCCTCGATCTTCGCGTTCTTCTTCGGGAAGATCATCGCACCTGACCAAATGGTAATTCCGGAATCGGGAATCGGATTGCGCAAGGCCAGCGGGCCTGAGACGCCGTCCGTCTGCCGACCCTTGACGCAGATCGCGGGCAACTCGCGCCAAATCGCTTTGTCTGCGCGGATGCTCAAAGGCACAACCTTGGAGTTCCTTGCGACGACCGTTGCAGTAGCTTCCCGAAAGCCCGAGTCCTCCATGCCTTCGTAAACCAGTGCGTTCGCGAGGGTCATAGTCCTGTAAGAATCCAGCCAAATGGCTCGCGCGAGCGGAACAAGACGGCCCAGGTAGCTTTGAGTAAGGGCATGCAATTCTGTATTTGAAGGCTTCTTGGTAAGTTTGATCTCCCAAACTGGGCGGCCTGCACCTGATGGTGAATAGCAGTCGGTGATTGTCTCCAAGGTCAAGAGGTTCAGGTGGATCGTTCCAAGCAAGTTTTCGCCCAGAAGAAACGAATGGAGCATGCTTTCGTCAGCACACGGAGAACGCCCCTTATAGCCGCGCCCAAGCAATGGTGAATAGCACTGGTAGGTCAGGAGGTATAGTGCTGCTTGGGCTGCGCTGAATTCTCTTGCATCCGAAGCTGAATTGTCAAAGAGGGTGGCGTTGCTCTCTCCAGATGCGAGACAAAGGTTCAGTCGCGTGATGCCTTCGTTCTCCATGACTGGGGCGGGATCGGCGATACTCCCTGGTTTCACTTGCAGAAACCGTTGACCGTCTCCAAACAATTCAAACGCCGCCTTCCACTTCGCCAGATAGTCGCGGACGCGCGGTTGGATGAGCGGTTCGCACGTTTCCCATGCCGCTTCGTCCGCCGGGCCGTCGAGCGCGGCCTGGGTGATGCAGAGCAGCAGGCGCATGAGGGCGATGCGTTCGTGCGGCTTGGCGGCGAGGTCGCGCAGGTTGTGGGCCTGGGCGAACAGGTCTTGGAGGCTGAACAGTTCGCGGCGGCCATCGGCACGAAGCGCTGGAATCCAAGGGTCAATAGTCAAATTCATCGTCGTCGTCCTTCCAGGTTTGCGGTGCGGGTTGTGGAGCGCGTTCGGCAAAAAGGCCGAGGCGCGGATCGTATGTCATCGGGGAAACGTCTTCGCCGAAAAGGCAGCGCCCGTCGTCGCGCACCACGGCGACCACAGCATCGGAAGGACCGTGCAGGTCGAGCCATCGCGGGCGGGGCGCATTCGCGGGAACCATCCAATGCGGGGCGCGCACCATCCATTCGAGCAGGAAGCGGGCATGGGCACGCCGCCATTCGTGTTCGCTTATTTCGACGCGCGAGCCATCAAGCGCCGCGAGCGTGGTGAGGCCGTTGAGCCCGCCCGTGATGGAGCGAAGCAGGATGACCGGTGTGGTGGGAGGGCCTTTGCGCCGGGTGAGGATTTCCTCCTTGTCGGCGAGCACGGGATTGCCCAGCACACGGGTGGCGGCAGCAGCATTGGCGGCAAGGGTGGCCTTCTCGGTTTCCAATTCCGCATGGACTTCCCTCCAGGCGTCTGCCTCGTTCTTGTCCGGTTCGGCGTAGGTGGCTTCGAGCAGTGGGCGGATATCGGCTGGGAGATTGATTTCCGTTTGCGATTGCCAGACATCCATCGTCCGCAAGAGGACATAAGGCGCATAGACGCGGGCACTGCGTCCGAAGGACTTTTTCAATGCGCCGGCATCCGCATTGGCAGGCAACTCCGGTAGGCGAATCCAAAACTCCGGTTGCGAGGTGGGGCGGTGGGGACGTTCGTGCCGCCACAAGCGTCCGAGGCGCTGAAGTAGCATATCGGTGGGAGCGAGGTCGGAGATGATGAAATCCAAGTCGATGTCCACGCTTTGCTCCACGACCTGGGTTGCTATGAGGATGGAGCCTGGCCCATCGGCGGGACGGTTTTTGCCGAGCCGTTCCAGCCAGTCGTCCTCAAGTTGCGCGCGGCGTTGAAAGGGAAACCGGCTGTGCAGCAGGCCGACGCGCACGAGGCATTCACGCGCTGAGCAACAAGCCTCTCGAAATGCTTCCTGCGCCTCGATCACCGTGTTGCGAATCCAGAGAACCTGTTGACCGGCCTCGGCGCGCCGGACAAGCTCGGCAACAGTTTCGGCTTCGGGGATAACAGCCGGACGCAGAGCGATGCGGCGTTTCGATTTCCAGTCAGGGGCGAAGTGTCGGGCGTTTCCGTTTACGCCTGTGGTGATGAGCGGGTAGGTTTGCGGCGAATCGGTTTCGATTACACCCGCTCCCTTGAGCAATTCCCTGCGCCGGGCGGCGGTGAGCGTGGCGCTCAGGACGACGACAGAACAGCGGAGATTCACCAGCTCGCGGATGAGCGCCGCGACGAGCGTGCCGGTGTAGATGTCGTAGGAATGGACTTCGTCGAGGATGACGACCTTGCCGGCGAGGGCAAAACGCCTGACAAAGAAGTGTTTCACCGCCACCACGGCTTGAAGAGCTTGGTCAATTGTGCCCACACCGTAAGTGGCCAGTAGTGCTTGTTTGGCCGAGGCAAACCAAGAGCGGGATTCACGAACACTCTCGGCGGGGTCGTCACTGCTTCTATCGGATCGCCAGTGGAACGTCGGCCGGAGGCGAAGATCGAAATCGTCTTCTAGCCAGGCGTTTCCGTGGGCCAGTCGCAGCGGCGCTTCGTCCACCAGCGTATTGCGGAGGAATTGTTCGACGCGCTTGTGAATCCGGTTGCTGGTCACCTGGGTGGGGAGCGCAAAGTAGATTCCGTGGTTGGGGCCGACAGCGATCCATTGCTGTGCGGCGAACAGGGCTGCCTCGGTTTTGCCGCAGCCCATTGGGCCTTCGATGATGATGACGCCGGGAGCTTGTGCGGCCTCCACCACGGCCTGTTGCAGCGGATTCGGGATGAAAGGGGTTTGCTGTCCGGCGAAGAATGCGGTCGCAAAGTCGGTCTGCTTGAGCCGCCCACCCGGCCAGCCGATCCGAACCAGCGCGCTCCGCGCCTGCTGCCGGGCAACTTCCTGTGGCAGCCCACGTTTGGGTGAGAACCACGTTTCGTTCGAACCAATCCAGTCCGCGACAGTTATGAGTCCTGCGAGAAGCCACAGGTCGGAGTGATGCGGAACGAAGCGAGGATCAGGCGGTAAGTCAGGTAGAGCGCCAAATAGTGAAATAAGTTCCCGAGCAAGTTTGCCGCGATGAAGCTCCGCCCATTTGGCGAGGGCTTCCGGCGTGCTTTTGGGTAACTGCGCAGTTCTACCTTTCGGCCGACCATGATGCGCACCAACGGCAGCGGCCCAGAGCCGGGCAGGCGCAGGCTGAAGCGAATTTTGGAGGAACACCTGGCTGACCAAAGCATGATCGGAAACGGATAGCACAATCTCGCCCGGTGAGAACTTCGGCAACCGGTCGTCTTCCAGCCACATCGGACACTTGGCCTGGAAGCCAAGCGTGATCTTCCCGATGTCATGCAGCGCCGCCAGTGTGACCGCGCCCGGCGGGAGCAAGGCTTGCACGCGTGGCGGCAACGCCGCGATCAGCGCCTCCGCCACGCAACCGACATTGAGGCAGTGGTCATAGACAGAAATGCCGGGCATATCTATTCCCTCGGCATTCTTCGTGGTCTTCGCCCAAAAATGAATGTTGTCCGGATCCATTACCTCAAGATTTAAGCATAGGGGGTTGGTCAAATACGGTCCAACCCCCATATTTTTCTTCGGCTCAATTTTGTAGCATCGATTCCCTCATTTCTGCAAAAGAGATCGATGGCTTTTAGTCTTCCGACACGGGCATCGTATACCGACACCTCGGGTAGCCTGAGCAACCCCAGAACTGTTTGCCTGCTCCCGCACCTTTAGCGGCGGTCCGCAAAACCATCTCCCGTTCGCACTTCGGACAGTACTTGGATGTATCCCGGAGGATCGCCAGCGTTTCAGGATCGTAATTGGCGTCTGTTGCCTCAAGTAATTTCGCCAGCCCCACCTCATGGACGATTTCAATGCCATGCTTTTCGGCCAATTGCCTTGCCTCAGAACTGTAGCCTCGAAGCGTAATGAAAATCCCTTTCTGAATTCCAGCATCGGTCAGAGCCCCCAGGAATTCACGCACCGCCTTGACCCCCACTTTCCAGGCTTTCCAGTGTTTGCACTGGACCGCTGTCCGCTGCCCCTCCTTTTCAATCAGGAGGTCAATGCCCCCATCAGGATTTGCTCCGCCTCTCCGGGTCACCATGTAGCCCAGTTTCCGATAAG
>ERZ795054.589-NODE-589-length-43476-cov-6.389880_pt1 | contig 43476 bp, 36 predicted proteins | sample MGYA00375138_ERZ795054 | MGnify/ENA primary metagenome ERZ795054 (study PRJEB30183, sample SAMN05720215) | anaerobic digester metagenome | isolation source: active sludge of municipal wastewater-treating anaerobic digesters | place: USA | collected 2014-12-23 ... | reverse complement strand
TAATTACGATCTTCTTCTGATCCTTCTATGCACTCCCATCAGCGCCAGCGGGATGAGCATCATGACCATGGTGCTCATGAGTCCCGGAAGCAGCGGACGGCTGCCGCCGGCCATCACCGATGCCTCGGCCGCTGAACCGCATCCGTCGGTCGACGAGTGGCTTTTAACCCTGGAGCTCGTGTCATCGTCGCCGGGAGTGACGCTGTCGTTGTCCCCCGGAGTGACTGACCCGCCGCCATTGTCGGTGTCGCTGTCGGAATCGCCGTCATTATCGGTTCCGTCGCTGTCGGACTCATCGATCGTGTCCTTGTGGTTGAGCAGGTAACGGTCGAACGCCAGGTTGCCGTATGCCGGATCGGTAAGCCACTTCCAGGTCGCGCCCTCGTTGTTCGTGTTTGTCGTCGTGAAATCAAGGCGCGCCTCGTGCGAATCATCTATGACGATCTCGTTCCAGGACGGGATGAGAATCGGCATAAGGTGCGGCCAGTCTGATCCGGTCATGGTCACGCGTATGCGGTGTCCCTTCTTGAACACGTTGCAGGTCGGCCACAGCTCGATCACATATTCATACAGCTCGCCCTCGTCGATGAGTTCCGGGTCCCAGTCGGGCTCCATGTAGAACGGATCGAACGGCGTGTAATCCGGATCTATGGCGTGCTCTGTCGCGAACATGGATTCGCCGTCGTCGCGCTGGCGGTGCGACGCCCTGAGCCAGCCGGAAGTGATGTTGCGGGCGCGGCCGTTGGCGAAAACGTCGTCAAGCTCGGCAACGAACTGGACATCGTTGTCATACAACACGCGATCGACGATACCGGTAGAAACATCGATGCCGAACATGGATCCAAGCATTCCAATTATGGAATCCTCGAAAGCGGCATCGATCATGCTTCTGTCCTTGAAATCGGTCCGCGCCCAGAAGCGCAGGCTTACCGGGCCGACAATCTCAGTGTCCTGGGCAAGCGGTTCGGTGGTAAATGTGGGGATCTTCCAGTCGTCACTACGCTCGTCCTCATACCACTGTGCGCCGTCGATATTGTAGCCGAGGAAAAACTTCGATATCTGGCTGACCATTGCGGGGATACCCATCAGCCACCTGACAGATGACCTTGAATTCTCCCCGTGGAACGAATTCAAAATCGCAGCGTGCTTCATTACGGGGTTTTCCGATGTCAGATCGCAGTCTCCCCTGCTCCATTCCAACGAGTAGATCTGGTTTTCGCCGTCATTGGTAAAATCATCGCCGGGAATCGGATCAGCTTCCTTTTTGGAAAGATGCAGCGACTTTTTAATCACCCTGCTCGCCGGAAGCGGCCACTCCTTCTCGGCCCTCCACCGGTCGACCCCCATGACCTTTATCATGACCGGGAATTCCTTCATGAAGCAGTCTTCCTCGCCGCGCATCTTCCAGTCGAACCAGCGCGCGTAGAATGCGCCGGTCATGAAGCTGTTGAGCCCCATAGCCATCGAACCGTCGATGTGATACCAGTCGCCCACGATAAGCGCCTTGTCGCTTGCAGAATGGTTCTTGAGACCGTAGGTGTACTGGTTCAGACAGCCGCGGGTGAAAATATCGAACCATCCGCCCATAATGACCGTCGGGAGTTTCGAGGGGAACACCCTCTTGCCTTCATTTTTTATACCGACGTCCCAGCCGCCTTCGGGCTTGTCGGGCCAGTAAATGAACGGGGATTTTTGTAAAAATTCCTCGCTGCGCATATCGTTGTTCGATAAAAATATAAGGTCATAAAAGGGCTCGAGAAATCGCTGGACTGACGCAAGCCACTCGTCGCCCGCAGCCTTGATCTCCTCGCTGGAGGCAGTATAAAGGTCATAGGGAAGCTGAGCGTCTTCGCCAAGGTAGCTCAGTCCGGGCATAACACTGAGGGTCTCGGTGAGGAGTATCCAGAAAGTGATGAATTCGAGGTCGAAAGTACCGCCGTGGCATGCGATGTCGGCATACACGTCGCTGTAGGGGACCTGGGCCACGCTTGCCTTGAAGTGGATGGGAACACCCTTGCTGTCGACATCGACGATTCCGGCCACCAGCATCTGGAGAATCCCCATGTACGAAGGACCGACCATACCGACCGTTCCGTCAGACCAGTCATGAGAAGGAATCCATCGGTCGATGATGTATTTTACGTCGTATGATTCGATGAAGCCCATGGTGTTCCAGTGTCCTTCAGAGGAGCCTGAACCGCGCATGTCCGCCACTACGACATTGTATCCGTATGAAACGAGTGGGATGACCAACACGCTCAGGAATTCTCGCCTGTAGGCCGTAGCCATGAAAATCGTGGGCTGCGGTTCACCGGAAAGCGCCTTCTTTGTTTTTATGACCAGCGCCCAGAGGGACGCAGATACTTCGTCTTCGGCGTACTTTGATTCTTCCAGGTATGGATTTTCAGAAACCGGCACATTGATGCGGGCATTGATATCGACAACGCACCCCAATATACCGGCCTTTTCGAGTTCGCTTTCAACTTCTGATTTTACAGAATCCGCCATCATGCCACCCGCTTTCAGAACGGTTGGCATACCTAAAAAAAACAGCAATGCTGTCAATAAACACACGGGAAAGCATTTTCTCATGGTCTTCTCCTTTGGACCTTTTTATATTTTCTGAAATCAGACTCGGCTGATTATTAATACTAAGCATGTGCAAAATAGTGTCAATAAAAAAACCGACAGGTCGGTTTTTTTATAATACTCTTTATTAGAGTTTAATATAATGCTTGATCTGGATTATTAAAACTGCAAGCTGGTATTCATGGGCCGGCTTATAGAAACAATCGAAAACACCTATCTCCTCCGGCGGGATAATCACTCACTGCAAAAAGACACATGGCGGCAGGTATCCTGCGAATATTTTCCGAAACTGAGCCCTGAAACCGGCGCGATACCATCCAAGATCATCTCGAGTGAAGCGGGCGACCTCGGCCTGGCCATGCTCTGGATAGTGCAGGCCTCTCTCATCCGCGGCATGGCTTCAGACATTAATTCAAGCACGTCCGAAAAAGAAATCCCCCTTACCGATATAACGCCGGCCCCGATATGCGCGCTCGCCCACAATGACGACCGGGAAAACCCCGTCATCCTTGCAGCCGGGCCCGTGCTGAACGGCGCCAAGCGCTATATCACCGGAGGAACGACATCCGACATCATCTTCGTGACCGCAAAAGAAAAACCCGAAGACAAGATATCGCACCTGTTCGCCCTGCGCACCGCCGATATCCCCGCCGGTTCCCTGACAGAACTGGACCTCGGATGCCTGAAAACCGTGAGTCATGGAAGGCTGACCCTTGCGAGCTATCGACCGCGTGCGGATGAAATCGTTTCAGTGGATGAAAAGACGCTCCGCAGGTCGATCAGGCGCTGGAGCATCATCGAAAGGAGCCTGATTCTGCAGTCATTCATCGGGCTGATATCGTATATCAACGACAATGTTGAACGCGAAACCGGATCGCCGATCATCGGCGGGAAAGAAATTGAGGCCGCGCTTCAGTATGCGGACGATACTGCGGCCGAGCAGATCGCGGCCGCATTCCGTGGAGGGCTCATTGAGGAGAAAAACGCCGATTTCGGGCGGATTATGGGCTTTGTGCAGGCCTGCAACGCCTTTCTCGAAAAAAACAGGCACACGCTGAGTGAAAACCTGCGCGAGCGCTTCCCGGACCTGAACTTCATGCAGAAAAACAGGCGCTGACCGCATTCGATTTCCAGGGAAATAATTTCCTTGCCAAAATCAGGCGCGTGCAAAACAATGATTGAACAGAGCTTAAATGCGGCCCGGCGTCAAGGCGGCGCAAAAGCCTGCGGGGACATCCTCCCCTAATTCGACGTACAGGATACAGCAATGTTCAAGGACATAGAAAGCACCGTCAAGGCCCTGGAAGGAGAAAAATACATCGCCTCCAGAGAGATTGCCACAACGGTTTACCTGGCTCTGAAACTGGATAAACCGGTTCTGGTCGAAGGGCCGGCGGGAGTGGGCAAGACCGAGCTCGGAAAATGCGTCGCGAGCGCCCTGGGGATCGACCTGATCAGGCTCCAGTGTTACGAAGGACTTGACGAATCGAAGGCCCTGTACGAGTGGGAATATGCAAAACAGCTCCTGTACACCCAGATACTCAAAGACAAGCTCACCTGCATGATGGAGGACACCGACAGCCTCAAGGAAGCCGTCAACAAGCTCACCGAGGAAGAGGACGTTTTTTTCTCCCGGAAATTCCTGCTGCCGCGGCCCATACTCAAGGCCATTTCCGGGGACAGGCAGAGCGTGCTCCTGATCGATGAAATCGACAAGTCGGATTCCGAATTCGAGGCCTTTCTGCTTGAGGTCCTCTCGGATTTCCAGGTGACGATACCGGAAATAGGGACGGTACAGGCGAAGCACAAGCCGTTCGTCATCCTGACATCGAACAACGCCCGTGAAATGTCTGATGCGCTGAAACGGCGCTGCCTGCACCTGTACATCGATTATCCGACCAGGGACCTCGAGGAGAAGATCGTTTCCCTGAAGGTGCCCGAGTGCAAGAAGGAGCTCGCGAGCAGCATCATCACAGCCGTGCATAAAATCCGCACCCTGCAGCTCAAGAAAGAGCCCAGCATCAGCGAAACGCTGGACTGGGCCAGGGCGCTCGTGCTGCTCGGATACGAGTCGATCGATTACGACATAGCCCTGGACACGCTGAATTTCATCCTCAAGTACGAGAAGGACATCGAGCTGACCAAGAAGCACGCCAAGGAAATATTCCACTGAAAAGAGGCCCGCTACGAAAAAAGCCACAGGCATCGAGCAGAAATTTTTCGAATTCATCGACGTGTTGAGAGACGCCAATGTCAGGATTTCGACCGACGAGGTCCTCGCGCTCTTCCAGGCCCTCCCCCATGTTCCCGCGGGCGAGAAAGAAATCTTCAAACAGACCCTCAAGACATCGCTTATCAAGGATTACACCGACATACCGGTGTTCGACCGCTGTTTCACCGAGTATTTCGAGGGAATCGGTGAGATAATCGGTAACATCGACGAGCTCGACGCGCTCAGGAGGACCACCGCCCTCTCGCCGGACGATGTAAAAGAGATCGAAAACAGCCTTGACGCTTTCATCGATTCCCTTTCCGAAAACCTGATCTTCGAGAAGGAACCCCAGGAGATATTCGCCCTTTTTATTGAAGAAATGCAGGAATCCGCATCATCAGGCGGATCGGGAATGACCATATTCCAGACCAAGCGCGGCCGCGTACAGTCCCATTACAGCAAGGGAGAGGAGGGCAAGGAGGGAGATGAAGACCTGGCTGAACTCAGGGAAATACTCCTCCATATGGTCGTGCAGAAACTGAAAAAAAGAAAGGTCGGACGCGAGATACGGGACCGCGAAGAGTATCTTCTGAACAAGTTCATCTACCAGCTCAAGCCCGACGAGGTCAAGGAGATGAGGGAGCTTATCCGCAGGTTCGGTCAGAAGCTCAAAAACAGGATTTCGCTCAGAAAAAAAAGGGTCAAACACGGGGGCATCGACATCAAGCGCACATTCAGATCGAGCCTTCAGTTCGGAGGCATCCCCTTCAAGATATTCTACAAGGACAGAAAGATCGACAGGCCCCAGCTTGTCGTCATGTGCGATGTCTCGGGGTCGGTGAACCAGTACACCCGTTTCATGCTCCTCCTGACTCACACGCTCCAGAGCCTTTTTTCCAAGGTCAGGACCTTTGCATTCATAAGCAATCTGGTTGAAATCACCCCTCTTTTCATGGAGATGGACCCCGAAAGGGCGATAAACTCGATATTCAACGACACGGAATTCACCTACGGCTGGGGAAGCAATTACGGCAGGAGCTTCGACATGTTCATGGAGAACCACAGCGACTCCCTGAACAGAAAGACCACGGTCCTGGTGCTCGGAGACGCCCGGAACAACAACCAGGATCCGGGCCTTTCTTCATTCATCAGAATGAGCGAAAAATCGCGTAATATTTTCTGGCTGAATCCCGAAAAGAAACACCTCTGGAACTGGAACGACAGCATCGCGGCCGTTTACCAGCCTCATTGCAGGGAGATGAAAGAAGTCAACAACTTCCTGGATCTTTCGGAATTCATTGACAAACTCTTCAGCGATTATGCCTCATAATAAATTTCTACTTTACAATAAACATCGCCTCATTTAGAATGAAACGTTAATTTCATTTGTTGCGCCCCCTGGTCGGGGAAAAATCAAATAATTATTCTGGCGAATATTCCGATTTATTACTATATAATATTTCATAAAGAACATCAGCTGAATAAAGAAAATATTCTTGATATTTTATCATCTTTATACGATCGTGTGGCATATTCCGGGAGGATATAATGGATATTGAATTCAGAGATTACGGCGAGCATAAAATAATCGCGGTCAGCGGTGAAGTTGATCTCTACAACGTCAGCGATCTCAAAAAGGCCCTTTTCAGCGTTACCGACGGCAAGTACCCCAGCGTCGTGGTAGACATGAAAAACGTCAATTATATGGATTCATCCGGAATAGGCGCTCTCGTAGCCGGCCAGAAAAAAATGAAGGCGCATAACGGCAAGTTCGCGCTTATCAACATTCATGACGACGTACTGAACATCCTGAAGCTTGCGACGCTGGACAAGTTCTTCAAGATTTACGAGGGCGAAGACGAACTCATCTGACCTCAATATTCCCGCTTAAAAACAAGTACGGTCATATCATCATGAGGGCTGGCGTCCGCCCTGAAAGTATCGACGTCTTTTACCAGAAGCTCGACGAACTCCTTTGCATTGAGCCCTGAATGCTCAAGCAGAAGCCTGTGAACCCTCTGCAGCCCGTATTCCTCTTTCTGGGGATTGCGCATCTCGGTCACACCGTCAGTATACATGACTACTATGTCACCCGGATTGAGCTTGACCCTGGCCTGCTTGTATTCGACATCCTCCATTATGCCGATAGGCACGCCGTCGAGCTTTGACGCGGTGCATGCGCCCATCGCGGCCCTGTAGCAGAAAAGGGGGCCATGGCCCGCATTCGCGAAGGAAAGCTCCTCGGTCTTCCGGTTGTATATCATGAAAAAAAGCGTGGCGAACTTGTCTATGGCGAAATCGGCGCTCAGCGAGTCGTTTATCGCGCTGACCACCCTGGAGCAATCGACGTCCTTTCGGGAAATATAGGAGGTGAAAACCGTTCTGATCATGACCATGACAAGGGACGCGGGCACCCCCTTGCCCGAAACGTCGCTTATGAGGGCCCCGACCCTGTTCTCGTCGATATCGATGTAATCGAAATAATCGCCACCCACGCCCTTGGCCGCCCTGGTGAACCCCTTGATCTGTATCCCGTCCTTGTCATAAAAAGCCATCGGATTCAGTCCTTCCTGGATGTCCTTGGCCATTTCAAGCTGCTCCTCCATGATACGGGACTCGATTTCCTTGTTTTTCGCCTCCTTGATCTTCGAGGTCATCACGTTGAACTCGCGGGCGAGCTGTCCCAGTTCATCGGAACTCTTTATGTCGATACGGTAATCGAGGTCCCCCTGGCCGATAATGGCGGCGCCCTCCGATAGCTTCCGTATGGGCCTTATGGTGACCATCGCCAGGATTATGGAACCGAAGATGGATAACAGGAGAAAAACAAACGATATGGGGCCAATCACCTTTACCAGGTTTTTGCGCTCAGTCCGTATTACCTCGTCGGACAGTCCGATTATCGCCGATCCGAGCTTTTTATTGTCGAACTTGCTGTAAATCAAACGCGAGAAATCATAGATCTTGCCGCTATTGTCCAGAGGATCTTTCAACGAAACGATCGCGGTATTTCCGTCGGCCCTCTCAAGGTTTCGCGCGACTTCGTCGTCGACCGGCTTCCCGATGGTGCGGCCGGTCCTTTTATCGAAATACTGGATGATATTGTCATCCTTATCGAGTACGAATGCGTACCGGAGATATGGAATTTTCTCAAGATCCTTCATCGCAGCGATAATGGCAAGCTCGTCGGCCCCGATCGATTCGAGGGCTGTGTTGGACAGGTGGACTATTTCTCTCTCGGTAAGCTGGAATATCTGCTCCCTGAGGAGGCGGCTCTCCCTCCAGACCAGATAACCTGTAATGGTCATGATGACAAAGAACACGAGCGCAATCACCGAAAGGGAGAATTTCATACGCAGACCGAACCGAACCCTTGCCGGCGCCGGGGCGGTTTCAGCCGGTGGAGCTTCCGGAACCATATCTTCCGGTTCGATCTTCTTTTTCTCAGCCATTCATCACCTGCCTAAAAACACGAGGGTTTTCCTGATATTGTTTTTCGCCTTGACATTGTCTGGGTCGATATTGAGCACTTTTCTCCACTCTTCGATGGCTTTGCGGTAATCATTGCTCGAATAATAATTGATGCCGCGATAGTAATGCTGCTTGGCCTTGAGCTTCTGCTCCTCGGTAAGCTCGACCCTCGCGACAGCGGACCCGGCCTCGCCTCCCCTGAGCTGGACCTCTATCTTGTTGAGGCTTATTATAGCCTTGGTGTTGTTGGGCTCCTTGTCAACAACATACCGGAGCAGCTCGGCCGCGCGTTCATAATTTTTCTTGCCTCCCTTCTGGTAGAGACCGAGAGCTTGAGCGTACATCTCATCAACCCTGGCGGTTTCAACCGGTGTAAGGTCTTTGACCTCGCCCACGGTAACTCCGCCTTTAGCCTTTGCGATCAGCCTGTCGATATTCGGATAATTCGCCGAAATGGCCTTGACCAGCTCGAATTTCTTGAGTGCGCCGCCGAAATCCCTTTTCTTGAGCAGCGCGGTCCCGTCAGCAACCGTAGTTTCGGTTATACGCTTGAACGATCCAGGGTTTATTTCGATGAAGCACTTCAAACGGTATATGTTCGCGTTCTTGTTCTTGGGAAAAAGATCGAGTATCTGGTCCCATTTGTTCATAGACTCACGGTACAGCCCTTTCCTGTACAGCTCTATCCCCGAAAGGGAGAGAGCGCTTACCACATTGTAATAGGGGGAATTGCGGTCAACGATCTCCTCTTCCAGTTGCCTCTGGGCGTCCTTTGCCTGCGCAAGGTATTTCTGGGCCTGTTTGTTGTCCGGGTCAAAATAAAGAGTCTTGCTGAAAGCAGCGATCGCATCGGTGAATCTGCCGTCAGAAAGGGCGAGCATGCCGTCCTGGAACTCCTTGTTGATCGTTTCCATCTTCCGGTATTTTTCCCTCTCGATATACGCTTTTCTGAGGCGTTCGATATCGGCGAGTCGCTGTCGCGCATCCTTGTAATTATCGATAAGGGCGAGTGCGCTTTCCAGGTCCTCCTGGGCCAGATCAAAATTTTCTTTTTTTATGTTGTTGATTCCGGAAACATAGAAGTCCTCCGCCTGCTGCATTCTTTCCTGGTACAGCCTAACTTCGTCGATTTTTTCATTGATCAACGTTATATAGTTTTTTGCCTCCCGGTTGCGCTCATCGATCTTCAGCACCTGTTCGAATTCAATCTTCGCGAGCTGGTACTTTTCCTTATTAAAAAGATCCTTGCCCTGCGCCATAAAAATCCTGATCTTTTCGAATTTCAGCCTGTTGTCAATGGCGAGCCTGCATTCCCTTTTACCTTCGTTCGCCTCCACATCTCCAGGAAATATGGACAGTATTTCCTCCCAGTACTTGAGGGCGATATCATAATTCTCCCTGGTCATCTCCTCTTTTGCGAGCACCATCAGCTCCTCATATCTTTTCCTCTGCGCCTCCGAGACCCTCAGCCGGTCCTTTGCAGAATTTATCTCCTTCTCGAGCTCCTTCATGTCATCGAGCATCGCTTTGAGCTCCTCGTCACGGGGATCGATCCTGTAGGCCGTGATAAAACTGTTGATCGACATTTCACCGGAGGATATCCCCTCCTTAAGCCTGTCCTCGGCAAAGCGCTTTCTGGTCACCTTGAGATAGAGCCTGGATTTCTGGTACTCCATGTCCTTTTGCTGCTTGAGTTCGTATACGGATTCTATCTTCTTCTGGATCTTTTCATCGCCCGGCTGGCTGTCCAGAATATTGAGCCAGATCGCGACAGCCCTGTTATAATCCTTATCCTGAAAATACTGCTGGGCCTGCTTGTCAAGCTCCCTTAAATCAATATCCTGGGAAACGGCCGTTACCGAAGGAAAAAGAACGACAAGTAAAAACGCGAATACATGCTTCAATCCGGGTCGGATGTGCGAAATTGCCGGGGAGTATAATGAATTGATTGTCATTTGTTCCAGTGTGCTATTGATAAAATCCCGATCAGGCCTCTGAAAAATCCTTGAATTTTTCCAAGGCTCCTCACATATTGTGCAAATAAGCGGGTGTAATTCAGTGGTAGAATGTCAGCTTCCCAAGCTGAACGTCGCCGGTTCGACTCCGGTCACCCGCTCATTCATCCACCTGTAAATCAGTTATAATAATCCGGCTCACAGCGTCGTCAGCCGCTCATGATTCTCAATATATTCATAAACTTGAACTGCATGAGACGCGAGTAAAACGAAACCCGCGAACCGAAACCGAAAAACACCGTACAGAAAAACATGACGAACACGAGCCCTGAAGAGAAAGCCGGCCTCGCCGAAATCTTTTTTCCAAGGTCGGCTATTATATATTCTACCGGATTCTTTTCCCTGGGCAGCATGACCGTAAAAGACGCATAAGCGGGTTTCGTCCAGTAATATTTCTTTTTACCCCCGACCATGCGGAAATACCTGCACCTCACCCCGAGGTAGGCGGTCCCGTCCGCCAGATTGTCGACAAGAATGACCGGCGATTTGATATCCACCTTCTCCTGCACCGCTCCGGGCGAGTTTCCCCGGTAAAAAGCGAATCCGTCAATCTGCGCCCTGGGAATGTTTTTAACCTCAATACGCGCTTCAAATGATTTACCGGAGAAAAATTCCGTTTTCCTGAACGGCAGCACTATCGCAACCCGCGGCTCATCCGAGGCGGTCCTTATCCCGGGTACCGCCGTCCTGCCCCCCCTGGGGACCTTTGTCAGCGAAGTCTTGGCGATCATTCTGATCTTCTCGACATCGATCGCCTCGGCGTGGCCCACGATAAAATAATAGGTGGCAGGGGGCCCCATCTGGTTCGTCTTGTCGACGGAGCTGATCGAGAAGAAGTATCCTCCCTCAGCCATGTCTTCCAGCTTCAATTCGAAATTCGAAGTGAAGGTTTCGGGAGGGGCGACACCGCCTTTCGCCACGCTGTAATAAAATCCCTTGAGCCTGTCGATGTCATCCACCGCCCACCTTAATACCGGCGAGGTTGACTGGGTCTCAACGCCTTCCTTGTGCGTCGGTGAAAACACCATCGGCATGGGAGGCGGTATGGACGATATGCTGAGCCTGTAATGGACCGTCCTGCTGACGTTACCGGCTCCGTCGATGGTCCTGATATGAAAATAGTTGACCCCATCCGGAAGCTCGGTGATGACTTTACGGGTAGCGTTTGACTTTGTGTTCACGATATCAGGGGGATTGAATTCGGGAAGGCTGTTGACGACCGTCACATAGCCCGCCACCCCGGATTCATCGTCCGCCTGTTTCCATTCAATGACCGCAGATGAGTTACGGGACCAGACGCCCTCAGGGTGGGTCGGCGAATAAACCGCCGGGGGCGCGACATACTCGTCAGAGTATTTCCCCATAATCCTGCCCCGCTCTTCCCACAGTACGACGATTTTTTTCGCGGCATACAGCATCGACGGGTTGTACGAGGCGATATTCCTGTCAGATAGCTTGGCCTCGGCATCGAAGGTCCCATCTCCGGGATTATACTTCCTTGAGTAAACCTGCGCGACCTTGTCCCTCTCGTCATACCAGACGACGAAAACCTTGCGATCGTCGCTCGATATCGAGGGGTTGAAACAGTTGGCGGGCGTGCCGGAAACGGCAAGAGGATTCGATTCCCAGGAGTTACCCTGGTCCTTTCCCCGAAGAAGCTTGATGGACCATGCTTTTTCGTCGTTGTTCTGGTAGGCAACATATATGGAATCCTGATAAAGCGCTATGGACGGGGCGGCGTTGTTGCCCTGACTCCGCGTTATCTGCCTGGCTATGGTCCACGATGATCCGTAATTGGTCGATTTCATGAAATACAGGTCGTCCCTGAAATTGCTCCCCCTGCCCTGCCACACGATAAATATTTTTTCCTCTGAAAAATATATGGCCGGGAAAAAAGCCCCCTTCATCGACTGCTTCAGGCTGATCAGGGGGGCGCTGGAGCCGAAACCTGCTCCCCTGTCTCTGCGGGCGTGATACAGGTTGAAATTCCCTTCCTTCAGGCCATGATAGAAGAGGTGCAGCCCGTCCCGGTCATCGTAAAAAACCATCGGAAGTATCTCCATTTCAAGGCCGAGCGGTACAAGTGCGGGCGGGCTCCAGGTCGTTCCCATATCGGAAGAAAGGGTGATGAAAATTCTCGAGGCCGCGTCTTTTGACACGAAATCGTGCCAGGCAACGGCGATGGCGCCGCTTTTCGACAGGGCCGCAAACGGTTTCTTGTCGTTTTGATAATCGGTTGCCGCCACCTGAACCGGGGGCAGAAACGACGACCCTCCGTTGAATGACAGTGATGCATAGATGCCGGCGCCCCGGTCGCCCTGGGCCTCATAGACGGAGACCACGAAATTGCCCCTGCTCGCGACATTGAAGTTGCGCGCGGTCATCTGGTAAGACGAGACGAGGAACGCCTTCTCCCATCCCACGGGTTTTGTCTGTATTTCATCGGAGCTGAAAAAAATGACGGCCGCGAGGCCGAAAAACAAAAAGATAATCATCGACCACAGGGCCTGCCTGATAAAAGAAAGCCTGAAATAGAGCATTATGATGTATGTCGTCAGTTTTTTCATGGCCTGTACAATATTTCCCCTATTTAATATCGTCATTCCCAGGGGGGATAACGAATATTAATATAGGATCCGGGCTCTTCCATATATCACCGATTTGATAATATAATCAATCCAAAAATGAAAAACAAGTCCCTCAAATTATTATTGCTTATTTGCCTGAAGTGGACTATATATGACAGAATTTTTCTTACTGGAGAAGAAAATGGAAATACGCGATATCATCCAGACGGAAAAAGACAGGCTCTTTATCGTCGACCCGGAATGCTATGTCCTGTTCACCGGAGATTCAACCGACGATCTTAAACCCTTCATAAGAATAGGCAACTGGATCAACATGCCGGTGGAGCTTATTCCCCTGATAGAAAACATCATCATCACCGATTCCCTTCTCGGCAACCCTTCGCTTGAACAGTTCAACATCGATATCCAGCTTCTACGGGAAAACAGGTATATCGGCAGCAGAAATATCGTCAGCCGCTATCTCGAATTCCAGAAAATATTCGGCCTCGACCTGACCAACGCCACCGTGGTCGACATCGAAAAAGACATCCCTGAAATCACCCGCGAGCCGATATCCGGTAAAAACCAGTTCACCGGGGTCTTCTACCGCGACGGGAACCTGAAAATACTTCATGGCGACGACATCATCCTCGACCTGAAAGCCGCCGAGACTGAAACCGTGAACTACAGGACGATTTTCGACAGGATCCGCGACCAGTCGTCCGGCAGCGAAAGTTACATGAAGTCCGGGATCGTCATCGTTGACCACAATCCCCTGTTCTACAACCGGAACCGGTTCACGGCCTATCTCTTTCCAACGTACGTGTTCACCGATTTTTCGAGGCTCGGGATTGACCCGGCGAGGATACGCAACCTCGTGTACCCGTCGACGAATTTCATCAACCTGACGAAGCTGCTCAAATGGGTCGGCCAGACCCAGGGCGCGGTCAAGATATACAACGACTCCGGGGAAATGATGGAGCCGGTGAAAAAGCTGTTTTCCGGGGCGACCATCATCAGGGAAAATTTCACGGGAATGGAAATATCCGAGGACGGGCTCACAGTCACAGGATACCCGGGAACATTCAACATCAGGCTGCGCTACAACAGGATGCCGCCGGATGGAAACGAATTCGTCATCGCCTTTATAAAGACAGCCGGAGGCGTAGACGGCATCGTGAAGGAAAAACCCGACGCGATCGTGATCACCTATTCGGCCTTCGAGGACACGAACCTTCTGCTGCGTTCTTCCGATGTCCCCCTCGTCGTAGTACCGGACGGCAACCCGGGAATAATCCGCCTCGCACATTCGGACCTTCCGGTACTGAAAGAGGGCGTCCGGTACGAATTCCATTCCACTGCCGACCCGTCGCATCTCTGGCTCCTGTCGGGGCTTGACCGCCAGTCACTCGAACAGGCTCTCGCCTCCCCTTCCCGCAGCGCGGCCGGGATCGTCGGCTCGCAGAGCGCCTCCGAGGGCGACGCGGATTACAGGATCAGGCTCAGGAACATCCTGTCGATCATCGCGCTCGAGCTGAACTCAACCGAGGACCGGGCCTATGCGAAGTCCCTTAAATCGATTGCATCCGACATCAGAAAAGCGGCGGAAAAACCTCCCGTCACCGCGGAGGAGCTCTTTCTGCAGGCGCATATCGTCTTTCACAACGGCTACGTGTACGAATTCCACGAGGCCGGGACAAGGGAGGGCGCGACGTGCTTTTTCGAGGACCCGACGAGGCAGGGGACCGATTCTCCCGTTTATTACGACGAGAAACAGATAAAGTTCTTCGAGCGGATTCGTGAAGACAGGGCGAGGCTACAGTCCCTCCTCGACCTCTATTTCCGTGAAAACGGCCCGGCATTGCTCAAAGACCGCGACCTCGCAGCGCTCAAGACGCTCATCGAAAAACGAAAAGAGGATTACCACAGCAGCCTGGTCTCGACAGAGACCAGGGTCACGCCCCGTGATGACGACACGGTCCGCAACCTGCTTGCGGACCGGGAAAAAGGACCGTCTCAAAAACACGAGGGAGCGCCTCTGCCCGATCCGAGGGCGGCGTTCAAGGCCCGCCCCCAGATCCCCCGGAGAAAGGCGCTCATGCTTTCCCTGCTCCTTGCTGCCGCGGTCATCATCGCCCTCGGGGCCATCTTCGCCGGCCGGTATTTCATCACCAGCGGCACCTCCTCGGCGACAGGCCTGCCGGGCGCAGGCGAAAGCATCCCCGCCGAAGAGCCCGAAGAGTCGGTCCATATCGACGACAGGGACATATTTCACTATGCGAACAGGGTCGCGCTGAAAAACGGCTACCATGCGCTGGTCTTTTCCAGGTTCAAGGAAAAAAACCCGGACTGGATTTATCCTTCGAATGTCTTCACCATGCTCGACGGTGAACGGGTCACGGTAAAATACGGAGACACGCTCTGGGAGCTGTCACGGAAGAAGCTCGTAAAGATGGAAAAAGAATTCGGAGCGCTCATGGAAAAGGCCGCCTCCGCAAGCGGCCGGGAAGAGAGGCAAAAACTCCTGAAGCAGGCAAAAGATTTCGCTTTCAGAAAATCGCATTTTTCGGCGATACAGGAGATGAATGACAAGGACAGAACGAAATAGGCTGAACGGGCGATGAAAAGGGAACCGGGAAAAAAATACTACGTCGAGCCCGTCGAGATCGAGATTTATCTGAAAAAGGCCGGCAAGGTAAGGACCATCATAAAGGACCTCTTCATCGAGCTCATCGACGTGGAGCCCATCAATCAGAAGAGCGCCGAAATCTTCGAGTTCTTCAGTTCCCGCTCGGAGCCGATCGACCTCATGGAAGTCCAGAACCAGTTCCCCGAGACCATCAAGATCATCTACGATTCATACTACCAGAACATGGACCTCTTCGAAAAGCTGAGCATGCATTTCAAGTCGGGCCTTACCGGAAGCACCGTCTCATGGCGGCAGGCCCTTTACTTCACCGAACTGCTGATCAAATACGAGCCGACCCTCGCCTCGACCCAGGCCATCGGCGACTTTCAGACCTACAATCTCAACTACCTGATCAAAAAGCTGAATGAAATCGGCGAGGAATACCTTCTCGAGGATTCTATCGTCAAGTACCTGATCAAGAGAAGAAACTACGCATACGAAGGAAAGCCCCGCGACAAGGAGTTCGACAAACTCGTTGAGCTCTGGGAATACAATATCAACGAAAAATAACCCAACCCCGGCGAACCGCCGCAGGGCGCGGCGGTTCATCGCGGCCGGTCATTCAAGCGCCCTGACGAGCGAATTCCGCACCGCAGCCACATCTCCCCCGTCGACACCCATGATCAGATCGTTGCCGACAAGAGTGGCCGAAGTCTTTATACTCTTTTCGAAAACATGCCGCCACAGTTCTGCGCCAGAGTCCATGTCGAGCGAATAAAGGTTCTTGCCGCTGGTGACGAATATGGTCCTGCCTGAAATCTCGGGCTGCGTCGTTATCCGGTCGCCCAGGTTGTTTTTCCACGCAAGTTTTCCGGATGCGGTCGAAAGCGCGTAAAAATAGCCGTCGTTGGAGCCGAAATAGACGCTGCCTCCGCTCACGACCGGCGTGGACAGTATCGCGTCCCCGGCCGAGAATTTCCACAGCTGCCTCCCTTCGGCGGCGTCGATCGCGTAAATGCTGCCGGTATAGCAGGCCACATACAGGCCGTTCCCCGAAATGACCGGCGCTGCGGAAACGATCCTTCCGTCGACCCTGAAAGCCCACTTGATATTGCCCTTTTCGGCGGACAGCGCGTAAACATTCTGGTCCTCGGCCCCGACGTATACGACGCCCCTGCCGACCGCAGGTGAAGCATATACCCCGTTTTCTATGTCAGCCTGCCAGATTTCGCTCCCGTCAGTTTTAAGGGCATACACTTTCCCGAAGCTTGTCGCCACGTAAATCGTGTTCTTCTCGATGACCGGCTGGGAGCCGAAAAGAAGCGATCCCTCGATCTTCTTTTTCCAGTTGATGCTCCCTCCCGCCACCGAGAGAGAGTACAGGTCGCCGCTGTTGGTGACGATGTATACGCTGCCGCCATGAGCGACCGGGGTGGATTCGATGCGCCGTTTCAAATCCATTTCCCAGATTTTGATCCCCGTGGAATTCATCGCGATGACCGATCCCTCCTGCATGGCGCAGACGATCAGACCGCTCTCAAACACCGGTTTGACGGATACGTTTGACCTGACGCTCTTCATCCATTTAACGCGATCGAGTGCGACGATGCGCTCCATTTCGGCGGTGACCGTCGCTGTTTCTTTCAATTTCAGCTCGATTTCACGGGTGAAAGGCTTGAACCCCCTGGCCTTTACCATGACCGTCGATTTTTTACCCGCCTTGACCGGCGCAGTCACCTCGTCGGTGCCGACGAATTTCGAATCGATGAAGATACTGCTGTTCTTCACCGGCGAAACAACTGTCACCCTGGGGCTCTCGGTGAACTCGGGCTTTACCGAAAGCTTTTCCCCTTCCCTGCAAGAAACGGTTTTGTTGAAGTCCTCATATCCCTCGACCGAGATCCTGATGCGTATCTCCGAGCCGGGTTCGGGACGATACCTGACCGTATCGTGGCCCATGAACTTATCGTTTAGATATATGGCGCTTCTCTTGTGCGGTGACGAGACCAGGAGCTCCGCAGCCCCGACGGCTTTGACCTCCGCTCCGGCCGGCTGCTCGGCCTGCTTCTCCTTTTCCTTCACTTCCTCGATCACCATGTCGAGCTCTTTGACTGCTGCGACATCCGCCACTTCGACTTTTTTCTCGATCTTGATCTGCACCGGCTCCTGCTCCTTCCTGCGCATGATCTCGAAATCCGCCAGGACTTCCTTCACTTCGACATCCTTCGCCTTGAAGGATTCGATCGCCCGGGTCTTTTTCTCCTGGATTTCGCTTACCGTTTTATCCTTTTCCTGCTTGAGGCTTTCAATCTCCTCGACCTGCCTGATCTCCTCCACGTGGCGGGTGATGATCTTTTCGATTTCCCTGTTTTCCCGCTCAGCCTTCCTGTTGTCGATGTAGGCGGATTCATTGATCTCGACCACCAGCTTCTCAAGCTCGACCTTTTCCTTGAGCGAAGCCAGCGCCTCCGACCTGGAGATGATCTTCTCCTCGACTTCTTCGAGGGCGGGTATGCGCCTCTGGAGCTCGACCTTGCCGTCCACGACCGATACCTTCATGTTTCCCTCGGGTCTCGATTCGACGATGAATTTCGTGCCCCGCACGGCCGCGATCGCGGTCGGGGTCTTGACTCTGAACTGGTCGCCCTTGAGCAGCTTTTTCGGGTTTATGACCGACTTGCCGACCTGAAGCTGGAGGGTGCTGCTTTCAGACCCTTCGGCGCTTCTGAAAAGGCTTTCGAGCAGGAGATGGGAATTCTCCTTGACCGAAACGAAGGAGGAATCGCCGATTACGATGTTGCACTGCGACGCAGGGCCGGTTTTGATCTCGTTGCCCTGGTACAGTATCATGTTTTCAGCCGCCGGATTCCACGCCTCAGACTCCTTGACCTGGACATCCCCTATTGAAAAAATCAGCCGCGCGCTGTTCTGTTTCTGTTCGGCGGATTTGTCCGAACAGTGCAGGGCGAAGAATACGGCAAACAGCAGCATGGCTGAAAGAACTGTCATTTTTTTCATGGCACACCTCTTGATACAGTAGAAGACCGTGATATGGCAAATTTCCACAACGCGGACAGGAATATAATAATCTATCATAAATTTCAGGAAATGTGCAAGATAATATTGGGTTTTTGCGGCGTTTTATCTATATGCGGGGGACTTAGTAGAAATACCAGTACACAATGTCAAGCAGCGTTAAAATGAGATAAACCGCAGACAGACCGATAATCGATGCGATGATGGCTTTTTTCACCTGAACTTACCTGGAGGCGCGAATTACATCAAATACATGACGTTCACCCTTGCGATCGACCACTATTGTCACCTTCGTTCCGGCCTTGCCGAGCAGGAGGTTCTTGTACACATACTCATGGGTCATCCCGTTTCGCAGGGGCACGCCGTCAATCTGGACGATGACATCGTCGGCCTTGATACCGGCGTCATAGGCCGGCCCTTCGTATACGCCGTGAACGACATAGGGGGCCTCATCGCTGATCTTGCCTTCACCGGTCGGCACTTCTATACCGAGCCGGCCCTGGCCGCTGTCACCGGAACAGCACACGGCTGTAACAGCCAGAACACAGAGCAGGATTGCAATATTTTTTTTGATCGCCATATATCCTTTCCCGGAATGAAAAATGCGGCAGGCCGGGCGCCGCATCAGCAGATTATGATATATATAATCAGGATTTACCGATTATTTGCAAGCAGTTTTTAAGGCGTTCCGGCAGGGGCGTCTTTCGCCTTGTCGGCCTGCCCCGGGGCTGACTCGGTTTTGGTCTGTTCTCCGGCCTTCGGTTGGGTGTCGTCCTTCAGCGGAGGATACTTGTCGACCGGCTCGCCGTCATAGTTCGCCGGCGCGCTCCTGTCTACCGTGTCGTCCTCGATCTTCACCTGGTCAACCAGGATGTTGAGGAAGGACTCCCTGGCGAGACGCTGATAATTGTCAAGCAGATGGATATTGTAGGTTTCGAAGTCGATTTTTTTCGATTGAAGCGGCTGCGCCTGCTCCCCCTCGGCCGGGGCGGCCTGGGCGGAAGCGACAACCGCGAAGGTCGAGCTCGTCAGCTTGTAGTTGAAATCCTCGACATACTTTCTCATGATGTCTTCGGCTTGGTCGAATTCACGGTTCAGTATATAGCGGGCCGTCCTCGTCTCCTGTCTGAACCGGACCCGGCGGGACACCTTCTGGTCGAAAGCGGTATCGCCTTCTTTCGCTGGAGCCTCTTTTAAAGATTTCTCATACTCGTCATACGTCCTTGAAAGCTCGTTGATCATACCGGCGTCGTCAAGTCCGATAAAGCGGTTGTAGTACTGGTTTCCCTCGTCCTTTTCGCGGGCAAGCAGGTGATTGTAGATCTTCACTTTCACCTCGTCTTTCTGGCTTTCGAAAAGCGCGAGAAATCCGTATCTCTTGGCGCGGCGCGCCATTTTGATCGCTTCTTCATATTTATAAAGCTTGTAGGAATGCAGTTTGGGGTTGGAGGCTTCGCCGACCGTATAATGGGTCCAGCTGACCGTCCTGTCCCTGTAGCCGAGAGTGAGGTAAAGCCTGGCCCTGGCGTTCTTTGACATGATGATCCCGGGAGCGAGTGCGTCAAGTATCTGTTTTGCGGCTTCGAGGTAATGGTCCCTCAGCACATCCTCGTACAGTTTGACCATATCGCCCTGGCTCGCGTAAACCCGCTTGAAGGCCCGGCGGTAGTCGGATTGAAGATAGGCGACTTCGCCGTTAAAGTGCTTCTCATAGGCCGTTTTCAATTCTTCCTTTTTGTCGTCTGCGAAGTTGGTCACCGCGGTATTGATAAAGCTCACGAAATACCTGTTTTCCCTCAATATCCTCTCGGTGGTGGTCTGATCGGTAAAGGAATAGACATCCCCCCCGCATATCAGAAAAAAAAGGAACCCGGCTGCCGGGGCGATTCTTCGTAAAAATATCTTCATGGCAGGTCATCCTTCCTTAATTGATGAGGCGACGTCTCATTCCGACACGGTCAGCTCTTCATCCGCTACTTCATCACCGTCGATGAACGCCTTTATTCTGTAATCCCCGCTTTTCGACAGGTACTCGGTGGGAACATACGAGCTTATTTTCGGGAAACTCTTTTCGATTTCGAAGGTGATTTTCTTGTAATACTTGTAATCGCCGTTCTCTTTTCTCTCGATCTGGACAGTCATGACGTCGCCGTTCAGGGGACCGCTCTTCAGGCCCAGATAAAAAAACATGTTTTCGCCTTTCTTGAATTCGTCGACGCTGTCGCCGTCTGCGTTTTCAATGAGGCTGTTGGAAATGATGAAATCGACATTGTAGAACTGGCTGCGGATGAAAAAGACAAAAATCACGATCGCGATGATGATTATTGCCGCGGTGGCCCCTGAGCCGATCTTGCCCTTCTGAGAAAGACCCCTGATTCCGGCTATTATCGACTTCTCGGAAGGCTGATCGCCGTCCTGGCTGTTCGTTTGTTCTTCTCTGGTCATGGTTTACCCTCTGGCGCCGTGAAAATCGACTGGAGCTGTAATCCGGCATCAATCACGGCAAAATAAAGGTCTGCGGCCCTGTCCAGGCATAAAAAACATGGATCTCCCGCCGACTCACTATATTTATCGTACTTACCAATGGTAAATCAATCATTTTTTCTGAGTACGCCGCGTCCCGGGCCGTAATATTTTTGATTGACATGCGGGACTTTACGGATAATATTACCAAAACTGAAATCAAACCAATACTACAATATCACAAAGAACTTTTTACTACACAGAAATGATAAGTAATCGGTATTTAATCCCCTTGACCCAAATGACGATATTATGGACGCTACCATACTAAAGCCGCAGGGACAATACAATAATGAACAGCTCTGAAACGAAAGAATACTCCGAAGACAATATAATCATCATAAAAGGCCGTTTCAAATCGAGCCCGATGAACCTGTACGGCCAGTTTTTGATCATCTTCAACAACAAGAAGCAATTCGAATCGTACAATATCGTGGTGTCGACGTTTTCCGACGCATACGAGCTCGAACCGCATATGGGATGGGAGAGGTTCGAGGAAAACATCATCAATTTCAAATGGAAGGGCAATTACAACGCCAGCATGACCAGCTCCCTCATGGACCAGTTGAAAAATTTCTCCGCCGACTACAGGGCCGTGGGGCTCCTCTTCGACAACGCATACAACTACGACTACGACAATATGGATGTGACCCTGTATGACCTGATCAACCGCATCGTTCACGATAAAAACCTGATACTCGAAACAGGCATCCAGGAACTCACACAGGAAGAGTTCATCCAGACCAAGGAAAACAGGGGCAAACAGAAGGACGAGCCCGCCGAGCCGGTCACCGTGGGCGAATTCGAGGTCCAGCTCGCCGAGGGATCGGTCATTCTGCCGATCAAGGGAATCGTTGCGCCGGTACGCGGCAAGGCCATCTATGAGCTCAGGATCGGCGACAAGATCATGGTCAGGATACTCCCCAACTCCGACAGGGCGAATTATTTCATCGATCTTCTATCGCTCAGGGACGACACCCAGCGCGACGAGAAGAAGATCAAACCGACGCCCGCTGAGGTGATCGACATTAAAAAGGGCACGGGAAAGAGAGACCCGGTCGAAATCCTCGTTGAAATAGGTCCCGGACTTTACGGAAAGCTCATTGAAGACGAACAGCAGGTCAGGCTCAAGATGTACAATCCTGAAATCGACGGGCCGGTCATAAAAAAAGACCTGGGGCCCTATCCGGACAACCTGGGCCAGGCCGCCGGATCCAACAAGCTCGGAATGTCCAAGGGATCGATAATCCTTCTCGTGCTTTTCCTGGTCATACTGACGCTTTTTCTCATTCTGATCTTTCTAAGCTGGTAACGATCCATGCCCGCCCGCTCCGTTCGGGCACAAAATGAGGAACAACATGAAACAAGATAAAGAATACACGCTCAAGCTGGCCCATGAAAACAATGTCAAATTCATAAGGCTGTGGTTCACCGACATCCTCGGCTTTCTGAAAAGCTTCGCCATAACCATCGAGGAGCTCGAGGACGCGCTCGAGGAAGGAGTCCGCTTCGACGGGTCCACCCTGCACGGGAACATACGCTGCGACGAGCGGGAAATGATCGCCGTACCCGACATCACGACGTTTCAGCTGCTCCCGTGGAGGCCGAAACAGGACTCGGTGGCCAGGATGTTCTGCGACATCTATCAGGTCGACATGACGCCGTATGAAGGCGACGCCCGCTATATACTGCGCAAAAACCTGAAGATAGCGGCCGAAAAAGGCCTGACCTTTTACACCGGACCCGAAATCGAGTTTTTCTTTTTCAGAAATTCATCTTCTCCCGAAATACTCGACAGGGGGGGATACTTCGACCTCACCCCGCTCGATGTCGCCTCGGATTACCGGAGACAGACCGTGCTGGCCCTCGAAAAAATGGGGATCGACGTGATTTCGTCCCACCACGAAGTGTCGCACAGCCAGCATGAAATCGACCTGCGCCACGGGGACGCGCTGAGCACCGCCGACAACATTATGACCTTCAGGCTCCTGACCAAGGAGATCGCGCAGCTCAACAACATTTACGCTTCGTTCATGCCCAAACCCCTCGCAGGGCAGAACGGATCGGGCATGCACATTCACCAGTCGCTCTTTGCAGACGATGAAAACATATTTTTCGATCCCAAGGCGAAAAGCCATCTTTCGGCCGCAGGCAGGTGCTATATCGCCGGCCTGCTCAGGCACTGCCATGAATTTTTCGCGGTGACCAACCAGTGGATCAACTCCTACAAGCGTCTTATCCCGGGATACGAATCGCCGACGCACGCGACCTGGAGCGATATCAACCAGACCGCAATGGTGAGAATTCCGCAGTGCCGTTCGGACAAGGCCGCGTCCATGAGGGTGGAGCTCAGGAACCCCGATCCCTCATGCAATCCATATCTCGTGTTTTCGGCGATACTCGCCGCAGGGCTCATGGGGATAGACAACAAGTACGATCTTCCCGAACCCGCAAACGACGTTCCGGCCACGCGCGGCCACGACTATTACGAAAAACTCGGCGTCGCTCCGCTTCCGAGGAACCTGAACGAAGCCATCACGTTTTTCGAAAAAAGCGACCTGATGAAAAAGACCCTGGGAGAAACGATCCACAGGAACTTCATCGAAAACAAGCTCCTCGAACTCGAACGCTACATGAGCTACATTACGGATTACGAGATAAATGAATACCTTCCCAAACTCTGATCCGCGGTCAGACGTCGGGCCAGGAGCGCCGATTCGCAGGCCGCGTACAGTTTTCCTTCCGGGGCGGGGCGGATGAAGGCCGCCCTGATCGGCTGCGGGAGAATCGGTTTTCTGCTCGAAAACGATCCCCTGCGCTACAAGCCGTGCACCCACTGGGGGGGAGCCCGGTCGGCCGGCATCAGGATCAACCTGGCCTGCGACATCAATCCCGGACGGCTCGACGCATTTTCGGCCGTTGCCGGCATCCCCGCTGCGAGTTGTTTTGACAGCCATCTGGAGCTCTTGCGAAAACATTCGCCCGAATTCGTCGTAATCGCCACATGGACCCCGAGCCACGCCCCGATCTTCATCGACGCGGTAAAAAACGGCGCCCGCGTCATCGTAATCGAAAAACCCATGGCGCCCGACCTCGCATCGGCGCGAAAGATGATCAGGCTGTGCGAAAAGCGCGGCGTCAGCCTCATCGTGAACCACGAGCGCCGCTACGACCCAAGATACCGGAAGGTGAAAAAGATGATCGATGACGGGGCGATCGGCGAGGTCAGGACCGTGCATGCATCGATGCTGACCGGCGGATACAGGGGCGTCTCAGACGCGGCCGAAGGCGGCGGGCCGCTCTTGCACGACGGCACCCATCTCGTCGACATGGTCAGATTTCTCTTCGGCGACATCGTCCGGGTGAGCGGCGAATTCTCGAGGGAAGGCCGCTCATCGGGATTCGAAGACAGAGCGGTCGCATGGATGAAGACTGAATCGGGAGTGGACGTGTTCCTCGAAGCGGGCGGTTCCAGAAGATATTTCGTGTTCGAGCTCGAGATTTCGGGCACGCTGGGGAAAATCGTCGTCGGAAACGGATACGAAGCGCTTTTCATGCGGAGAAAATCTCGCCTGTACACCGGTTTTCACGACCTCGCAGAGGCCGCCTTCCCCGGATACGGAAAAGGCAACTGCTTCAGCGAACTGTACCGGGAAGCGAAGAAAGCGCTTTCGGGCAGACAGAAAGGGATTTCATCATCCGGCGCAGACGGGTGCGGGGCGCTTGAGGCGATCCATGCGGTCTATCTCTCTGCGCACCGCAACGGAGCGGCAGTCAAGCTCCCGGTCAGGCCGGGGGATGTTGACCTCGGCGAAATATTCGGCCTCACCCGTACCGGCGCAAAAAAAATCCTTTGACTTTTTTCATCATCCGGATTATCCGGAGTATATCATTTTGGCTGCTTTTCACCGATCCATGGCGATGAATTATGAAAAAAACAATTAAAACCATCAGGCTTTCACTGATCGATGATTATATCAGGATAATTAAAAGCCTCGCTGCGCGGGGACGCTCCGCATACCAGACATACCTGGTCTATCCGCTGGGAGCCTGGTCGAAGGTGGTCCCGCAGGAGCCGATCGCAAAGCTCATGGAGATACTGAAAGACGCCGAGGAATCCAGAAGTAAAAGGCTGCCCCTGATCTACAAGATGGCGATCGTCAAGTCGGTTTCCCCGGAGCAGCTCGACCTGTCGATACCGGGGACGATCTCCATGAGTTTCCTGAAATCGATGAAGGACATCCCGTTCCTGCCGAAATCTGATGAAGCGATCGAATTCGTAAATATCCTGAGCGGCCCGTTCAGGGACTACTCGGGGATAGAATTCAGGCGGCTTAAAGAAAAATTCGCCGAAGAGATTTCCACTGCGGAAACGGTTGAAGTTGAAAAGCTCATCAAAAACCTCGAAGGAAGGGACGCGGACAGGGAAAAGATCGCAGCCGACTCCGAGTGCCACCTCGAGACGATCAAAAACCTCTTCGCGCACGGCCCGGATGCGCAGCTCAGAAGGGAAATAATAACCTACCTGCTCAAGTTCTCGACACCGACCTATCCCGACATGCATCACCCGGTGCTTGAAATGATAGACTCCATCACGAAGAACAGGGGGGGATTCAAGAGGGAAATACTGGACGCGACCGCGGTCATAATCTATCATGAAATACTGAAAGCAATAGGAGCGGGCGAGCTCAGGAAAGCGGTCACCCTGATCAGCAAGTATACCGTCATCTTCAGGGGCGACCCCGACACGCCCAACTTCCAGGAAGTGGGCTCGTTCGAGAAAAAGTTCTTCAAGATAATCGAAGACAGGGACCTGTGGGAAAGGCTGTAGACAGCATAGTGTCAGCCAGGAAAAACGGCCGCTGGGGAATGGTCGTTTCGATCACCGGCAAAATGAACATAGAGACTGTACCGGATTTTGAAAAGGAAATATCCTCTTATCTGACCGAAAATGCCGGCATCGTTTTCATGGACCTTTCCAGCGTGGCCTATATCGATTCTTCGGGCACGGGGGTTCTCATCAGGCTGAACAATATGGCGAAAGTCGCCGGCACGCGGATAATTCTGTATAATCTGGCCGCGCCGGTGCGGAATATTTTCGAGCGTTCATACCTGGACCGTTTTTTCACGATACAGACCGCGGACAACCTCAGGGAGACCTACCCGGGAATGCCCTTTTAGATGAAACCCTCTTCGGCGAGCTTTCTTTTCAGCTCACCGTCCCGCACGCGGTCGTCTGCCCGGCCGTTGCCGGCCAGCATCTTCTCCACATATTTGGCAAGAATGTCGGCCTCGATATTCACCTCTGCGCCAGCCGTCCAGCCGCCGATTATCGTTTTGTCGAGTGTTTCGGGGATGACATAGAGCGAGAACCCGCCTTCATCGGCCTCCACGACGGTCAGGGAAATGCCGTCGACCGCGACCGATCCTTTCGCCACGACGTATTTCATGATTGCGCCGCCGGCAGCGACCGAGATGGAGCAGCCGCGCGAGTCCCTTGTGAGGCTTCTGATCACGCCCTTCCCGTCGACGTGCCCCTGCACGAAATGTCCGCCGAAGCGCGAGTTCGGAGACATGGCCCTCTCCAGGTTCACCCTCGCCCCGGCCCCGAGCGAGCCCAGGGTCGTCACCGACAGAGTGACGCTCGAGGCGAACACGGTAAAGCGGCCGCTGCCGATTTCGGTCACAGTCTGGCACGTCCCGTTGATTGAAATCGAATCGCCCACGGCCGTTCCTTCGAGCACCGTGGAGCACCTGACGTCGATGAGCCTGCCGTCGCCGCTGGGCCTCGTTCCCGTGACGGACCCTATTTCTTCAATCAGCCCTGTAAACAACCTGATACCTCACTTAACCTCAAAGTTGTACCGCTCGGCGTAACCGTTGACCAGAAGATCGTCCCCGATCCTGACCGTCGTCACATCCTCGATCCTGAGCGAATCGGCCATGCGGCCGCATCCCCCGCCCGAAATCGCCGGGATTCCCGCGCCTGCGATCCTGGGAGCTATGAAATACAGGAACTGGTCTATTTCCCCGCAGTCGAGAAACGAGCCGGCAAGCCTGCTCCCGCCTTCGAGCATGGCGAACATGATTCCCTTCGATGAAAGCCATGCGAGCATCTCCCTGACCGAATCGAGCGGATCCTCAGAGCGCGTTTTCACGATGTTGAGCCCGGCCGTTCTGTGCACGAATCCGGGATCGCGCGCGAGCGAATCTATCTTCTTCGCGTTCTCGAAAATCACGTGCCTGTCGTCGGCGAAAAATCTGGCGCCGCGATCGATGTCCTCGGGGATTCCCGACACCACCCTGAGCGGCTGCGTGCAGGGCCCGGACTGTCTTTCGATGAGCGCGCGCAGAAAAAAATTGTCTCTTCCTTCAAGGGCATTTTCACGGCCGGCCAGCAGATCCCTCGCCGCCCGCCCGAAATCATCGGGCCGCGCGGTGAGCGCCGGGTTGTCGGTATGGAGGGTGTTTTTCCCGACGATCACGGCGTCTACCCTGGCGCGCAGCCTGTGTGCGATGCAGCGAGAGCTCTCGGATGATATCCACCGGGAATCCCCGGAGAGGGTTGCCGTGCGGCCGTCGAGGGTCATCGCGCATTTATGCACGACAAAGGGGGTCTTTTTCAGGATGCTCTTCCTGAAGGGCCGGATGAGGTCTGCGGCCGCGGCCGCGAAGCCGTCCATCATCACGACATTGACGCCGGCCTCGCGCAGGCGGCTGACTCCCTTTCCCGCGACGATCGGGTTCGGGTCGAGTATCGGGACATGCACCGTGCGTATCCCGCTTCTGATTATGGCCTCGGTGCACGGGGGCGTCTTGCCGTAATGGTTGCACGGCTCGAGGGTGACGTACATGTCCGCTCCCTTAATGTCCCCGGTGGCCGATTTGATCGCCGAGACCTCGGCGTGGTCTGAGCCGCATGGGCACGTGCCGCCTTCGGACAAAATAATTCCGTCTTTGACGATCACCGCTCCCACTGCGGGATTCGGGGACGTCGATCCCATCCTGTCGAACGCCAGGCCCAGGGCCCGGAGCATGAATTCATCTTTCGCTTTCATATTATGACCGGTTCAGCCGCCGGATATATTTCACTCCATGCCGACACGGGATTGTCAACAACATATTCGGACGGCGCTACGTATCGGCCGCATGGCTGATTCTGTCCGGCTGAACAGATTCGCCTGCCGGGTAAAAATGACCAGGGGCTGATTAAATCATCAGCCCCTATTTACCGTGAATGCCGACAAAGGCGGGAGAATGGATGGCTGGCGGGTACGTTGTGAACCCGGCCATATGTTTACTTCGATGTGAGTTTTTCCATGGCGACCAGGACCGGAGATGCCAGGTACACTGTCGAATAGGTTCCCACGAAAAGGCCGAACAGTAAAACCTTGGCGAAGTCATTCAGGCCTTCGCCGCCGAGAAGATAAAGCGAAAGGACCGAGAAAATGACCGTCAGGGTCGTCAGTATCGTCCGGGACATGGTTTCGGTGATCGACCTGTTGACAAGGTCAAGATAGTTCACCTTGGTGGTCTCGTTCTGCAGATTTTCCCTGACGCGGTCGAAGATGACGATCGTGTCGTTTACCGAAAAGCCGAATATGGTCAGGAGGGCCGCAACGACCGGGATGTTGAATTCAACGCGCGCGAAGCCAACGAACGCGGTCGTGATGATAATATCGTGCATCAGGGCGGCCATGACCCCTAACGAATACTTGAATTCGAACCTGAATGAAAGATAGACCATCATCAGAACAATCGCGACGATCGAAAGCTTCAGGGCCGATCTTTTCAGGAAAGAACCGACCGCGGGACCGACGTTTTCAACGCTTCGGAATTCGACCCCCGCGAATTTTTCCGTGAGCGCGGCCTTGAGCTTTTCGGATTCCTTCAGAGACGTTTCCTTGCCGCTCTCGAGCTTGGTGGATACGATATATTCGTTGTTTTCGCTCGATCCGATCTGCTGGACCGAGGGATTGAAATCCTTGAGCGCGGTCCTTATTTTTTCTTCGTCGATTCCCTGCGAGAATTTCGCGATGATCTTGACCCCGCCGACAAAGTCGACGCCCATGACCATGCCCCCGTTATAAACGGTGAAGCTCGTGAATACGGCGAAAAGCGTCAGTGAAAAACCGAAAGCTATCCAGCGGTATTTAATGAAATTAATAGTACGTTTCAACACCGGACTCCTTATATGCTAAGTTTCTTTTTCTTCTTGTTGAGAGAGATGACGTCATAGACAAAGCGCGTTATGTACAGCGCGACGAACATGCTGCTGAGCAGCCCTATGAACAGGGTGACGGCGAACCCCTTGATGGGACCGGTTCCGTACTGCGACAGGATGAAGGCCGCGAGCATGGTCGTCAGGTTCGAGTCGAATATCGCCCAGAATGCGCGGTCAAACCCGTATATGATCGACATCCGGACCGACTTCCCGGCTTTCAGCTCCTCTTTCATGCGCTCGTAAATGAGCACGTTGGCGTCGACCGCCATACCGGCCGAGAGTATGATTCCCGCGATGCCCGGCAATGTCAGGGTGAAGCCCATCCACGAGAGAAGGGCGAGCTGGAAAACGGCGTTGAGGACAAGTCCGATGTCCGCTATGAATCCAGCGAACTTGTAGTAGACCAGCATGAAAAGCATGACGCCGGCGAGGCCGACAATCACGGCCTTCACACCCGATTCGATCGAATCCTGACCGAGGGACGGGCCGACCGTTCTCTCCTCGATGATCGCCAGGTCGACAGGCAGCGCGCCCTCCTTGATGATGCGGGCGAGGGTCTGGACCTCCTCCTGTGTGAAATCGCCGTTGATCATCGCCTGGCCGCTGGTGATCTGCACGTTGAGGCTCGGCGCGCTCCTGACCTTGTCGTCGATGACGATCGCCAGTCTCCTGCCGTGGTTTTTCTGCGAGGTGACGTCGGCGAACTTGGTTGCGCCGCCGGGCGTGGTGGTGAAATGAACCGCCAGCCCGCCGTACTCGTCCTGGCCGACCCAGGCCTTGTTGATGTCGTCGCCGGCGATCGAAACGTTTCTTTCAAGCACGATAGGATATGACGGCACGATTTTTTTCGTGTTCACGTCGCGCACATAATAGAACAGCACTTCCATCTGGACCGGCAGCTTGATTCCCTCGGATATCCGGCCTGCAAGCTCATCGAGCTTTTCCCTTTCCTCGGGAAATCCCTTCTCTTTATAGTTGGCCTGCAGCCAGTCGGTGGCCATTTTCGAATAGCGGTCATCGACGAGCCGGTATTCGACGCGCCCCGTGGTTCCGATTGCTTTCTTGACTCCCTGCGGGTCTCTGACGCCGGGCATCTGGATTTCTATGGCCTCGGCCCCCCGCGGGCGGATTGAAGGCTCCGCAACTCCGAACTTGTCGATCCTGTTCCTGATCAGTTCGAGCGCCTGCTGGGTGATTTCGTTTTTATCGGCCTCGGTCAGCGTCTTGCCCGTCTTTTTTTCAAACTTCTCGAAATTGGCCCGCATGACAAGGTGTATGCCGCCCTGAAGGTCGAGTCCGAGGTTTATCTTTTTGGCCATGAGATACTCTTCGGCCCAGTGCTTGAGGAATGAGGCGTCCCTGACGCCTTCGTAGGTCCGGATTTCATTCATGATCGCGTCGGTCAGGTTTCCGCCTGCAACGATGATGGTCCCGTCCTTCTTCTGGATTTCGTATGACCCGGCCGAAAACCGGTCTTCCACTTTCTGTATAATCTCGGGGCCGGCGTCAGGCATAAAAAAGACCTGCATTCTTTTTTCGCCGACTGTCGGAAGGATGAGGGCAATGGAAAAAAAGATGACAAACAGGATAAAAAGCAGCTTATATACCATTCCTCTGGTCATTGAATTCCTCTATCGTGAAATAAAGTATTTTACATCCGTTCAAGCGCAGCATGTGCCCGGCGGAGATCGTTCGAATCAGCGTTTTGGATAGCTCCGCGCCACCCTTCTCCCCCCGCCCCTGGAGCGGAACCTGTAAAGAATGAAAATCACGGCGATGAGCAGAACCAGCGCGACACGCGTCAAGGTGTCTCCGGTCTCCTTGCTCAGGCCGAAAAGTCCTCCTGTGTCTTTTCCCGCATCGGACTGCGCCTCTGAAGGATTTTCGGCAGTCATTTCATCCGACGATACAGCCTGCGATGAATCGGTCTTCCTGACCGGCGGCATGCCCGGTATTCTTGCATACCTGTATTCCTCGTCGTTGACGTCAAGCAGGCCCGATCCGGCCTGGGGAGCGGCCGCTTCTTTTGCCTGAATGTCTTTCCGCTGGTTTTTTTCTGCGGCTGCCGCCTCGGCTTTCACGGCCGGTTTCGGCGCTGCAGCGGCCGATGGTCTGGCCGCCTCTGCATTCGCACCGGCCTCGCCGGCAGGCTGCACTGAAGGGGACGCGGCCCTGGGCGGCGGGGTCGCCGTAGTGTCTGCCGGCTGAGCGGAATCCGCCGAAACGGTCTGATCGGCCCCGGCTTCAGCGTGCTGTTCCTGCGCAAGCAGGGACGATACGGCAAGCGTCGCAAGCAGGATGATGCACGGGAATGTCAGCTTTTTCATATTCATGTCAAGCTCATGAAACTTTATTCTGTACCGCGCTTTTGGTGAATTCAACTTTGGTGTTGCCGGAAATCTTCAGCACGACGATATCGGGCTCCTTGAAGCTGTCGACCACGCCGTATATTCCGCCTGCGGTCAGGACCCTGTCGCCCTGTTTCAGCGCCTCGATCATGCCCTTGCGCTCCTTCTCTTTCTTCTGCTGGGGCCTGATAAGCAGAAAATAAAAAATAACGATCATCAAAACGATCGGTATGAGGCTGAAAAGGGATGAGCCTGCGGCTGCGCCGCCTCCGGCCTGAGCATATGCTGTTCCAATCATGGTATACTCTACTCCTCAAAAAAATTAGATTCAATAATGATAAAGTAAACTATTATGTCAACTTATAATCGGCGCTGAAAATTTAAAAAAAACGCAAATACCGGCCATCTTACCGTCAAGCCGCCCGTGTTACCGGCCCTGAATGACCACGGGCGTGCCGATTATGACATAGCGTTCGAGTTCGACTATGTCGCTGTTGAACATGCGAATGCAGCCGCTCGACGAGAGATGCCCTATCGACGCCTCGTCGTTGTTTCCGTGGATGGCGATACCCGAACCGGGGCCGGGCAGCGCGCCTCCTTTTGAGCGAACAACCGACCCTTCTTTCACCGCTCTGCCGTATTGTTCGATATCGGACCGGCTGGGATAGCTTAGCAGGAAAAACCGCGGCCCGTACGCGTCGCAGCCCAGGTCCGCTTTCGGAAACCCGTATCTGCTGTGGCCGTCCGAGGCCCTGAAATAGACGCTGTTCATGTCGCGCAGCTTCCGGTAAGCGCCGGACGATCGGTCCGCATCCATGCTGAGAATTTCGGTGACATGATAGGCGCCTTCGGGAGTGCGGTTGTCGCCGGCGTGAACTTTCGCCTTTTTATCCGGATTGAGCCCGTAGGCTATGCGGTAGGATGCGACTCTTCGCATCCTGCGGTCGTAGACTTCGAGGGTGAAGTCCTTTTTGCTCACCAGTATGGCGTATTTTCCCTTGAATCCCCGGAACGCCTTTTCGACCTCATCGGCTCCCCCGCCGCAGGCGCAGAAAAAAAACGCGAGGGCGGATACGATCACAAGCGGAAAACTCCTCACTGCCATGACTCACTGCCTCGATACGGGATCCGAGCGCGACTCGAGCCTCTCGATCTCCCTGAGCACGTCCTCGGTTATATCGTATTTTTTCTTTCCGTACACGACCTCGTCCCCCAGGTTGAATACGAAATCGGCGCCGGACGATTCGGCGACGTTCCTGACCGCGGTCTGTATGCGGCCCAGAAGCTTTCCCTTGTACGCCTCTTCCTGCTCCGCGAGGTCCTGGAGCCTGCTTCTTCCCTCGTTGAGCTTCCGGTAGAGCGCCTCGCGGTCGGCGCCGTCTTTCAGGATGAGCGACTTGTTCTCTTCGATTTCGGCGGCGAGTTTATCCCTCTTCTCGTTCATCTGCCGGGCCTTTTCGTCCCTGTTCAGCATAAACCCGTACACCGCCCTCAGATTGATGTAACGGATTACGGGAAGGCTCGCATCCGTTTTCTTGTCCTTTCCCAGAGACGAGCAGGAGAGGACAAAAGCCGCAGCGAGGATGATGGCGCTTCCTTTTTTCACGACGTTAAAATCTCATGTCTCCGATCCCGAACTGGAAGGTCAGGTCGTTGAGGTGCTTCACGTCCTTGCCGTCGAAAATGAATTTCCTCCCGAACCAGAACCTGAGCGGGAGCATGGGGATCTGCACCCTGAAGCCGAACCCGTACGAATACTTGAAGTACCTGAAGAACTGCTCGAACCTCATTTTACCGATATCATCGAGACGGTAGAGTTTGCCCGCCTTAATATCGTCGGCAATCACGTCAAACTCGTCATCGTTCAGCTTCTTCTCCCAGTATCTGTCCGACCACAGTGACCCGGCGTCGAAGAAAACGGCCATCCAGAGCATCTGGGGATGCAGCGGTATGCGAAGCTCCGCGCCGAAGAGGATCTGGTGGTTGAGGCCGAGGTAGCTCCAGGAATCAGGCAGGTCGTTGTCATAGTACTCCCAGCCGCGCAGGGTCTCGGGGCCTCCGATGAAAAGCCGGTCCTCGGTCTCGAGCCAGGGATTGCGCACAGGGTCCTGATTCACCTCTCCGAGCGGCCTTGTAATGAAGGTGCCGCTGGCCCGCAGCTCGATGACGAGCTTGTGTTCCTTGAGGAACGGGATATGGATTTTCGGGTGCGAAAGGTACCATGCAATTTCCGGGTTCCACTGGAGAAAGTGGTCGTCGCCGCCGAGCATCCTTCCGCCGTTGATGCCGAGCGTCAGGCCTATACGGCCCCCGGCGGTCGGATTCAGGTAATTGTCCTTTGAATCATGAAAGATATAGTATGACAGCGTGCGCCGCTCCTGCAGCCCCAATCTTGCCGATATCCACAATGAATCGGGACAGTTCCCGGAGAGATTGAGATATCTCTTGAAGTAGTGCGACCAGTTAACGCCGACCGAATAGTAATACTGGAACCGGTACGAAAGTCCCAGGGAATAACCGAAGGACTGCTTGTCATAATTCGCATCCGACGATTCCTGGTAAATATCCCCGGTCTCGTAGGTGTACATGGTGTAGGAGACCGATGTCGACAGCTGAACCGGCCAGCCGAACAGCCAGCGCTCGTAGAACGACAGCGTCACAGAAGTCTTCATAGGGCCGTACTCGAACTTGACCCCGATGTTCTGGCCGTTTCCGAGCAGGTTCTTCTCTCCGACGTCCGCGTAAATCGAGAATCCCGACGTGGTGCCGTATCCGCCGCCGAGTGAGATAGTGCCGGTCGGCTGCTCCTCCACGTCGATGACCAGGTTCATGTAGCCGTCCCGGCTGCCGGGCCTCACGTCGATGTTGACTTCCTTGAAGAACCCGAGATTGTATATCTTCTCCCTGGTCAGCTGCACCTTGCGCGAATCGAAAAGCTCGCCTTCCTTGAGCAGCACCTCCCTGCGGATTACCTTGTCCTTGGTCTTGGAATTGCCCTTGATGATAATGGTGTCTATGTAGGCCTGGCTCCCCTCTTCCACGAGAAAATCGATTTTCACGAACTTGCGCTTCTCCCTGACTCCATCGACATCGATTTCCCTCTCGATGATCGTCTTCTCGGGAATCACCCTCGCGAATATATATCCCTTGGTCGAATATTTGAAGCTGATGCTCTGCCTGTCCTTGGTGAACTTGGTGTCGTTGAAGACCTCGCCCTTCTTTTTCAGCTCGAATTCCTCGAAGAAATCCTTCGGCTTGAAGACCGGTTCCGGCTTCTCGCCGCGGATGGACATGGTGTATCCCTCGAAGTAATACTTCCGGCCCTCGGTAACCTTGATGGTGATGAATAGCCCGCGCTTGTCCTTCTTCTCGGGGTCGATCCACTGGTTTTCGACCGTATCCTGGACTATCTGCGCGTCAAGGTAGCCTTTTTCCCGGTAGTAGGCGATAATCTTTGTTTTGTCCTCCTCGTAAACGTCTTCCTTGAAATTGCCGTCCGCTATCAGGCCGTCTTCCTCGGTGTCCATGAGGCTGGTCAGGATTTTCGAATTGACGTTTATGGCCCCGAGAACGGAAATTTTCTGGACCTTTATCTCCTCGCCCTCGTCGATTATAAATATCACATTGACGATATTTTCTTCCTTTTCGACTTTCTTGATCTCATAGGTTATGACCGCATTGAAAAGCCCCTCTGAATCGTATTTCTGCTTCAGAAGGTTAACGCTCATGTCGAGATAGTCCTTTCTCAGCGGGTCGCCGTCCTTGAGCAGAATCGCCGAGGCAAGGTCGGATTCCATTATCTCGTCAGAGCCCTTGAAAATGACCTCTTTGATCAGGGGCCGCTCCTCGCAGGCGAAACGGAGCCAGACTCCCTCCTGGTATTCCTGGATCTCGACGGTCACATTCTTGAACTGCCCTTTCTTGAAAATCTCCTTAATGTCTTTCTGGACTTCAATCGCCTTGAGAGGATAGCCGACCGTGGTCGTCATGATCTCGAGCAGGTCTTCTTCCTTTATGTTGATCAGGCCGGTGAAAGTGACCTTTTTCACGGGCTTGTTTTCATATTTCGAGGATTGCGAGAAAGAGCCGTGAAATGCAAAAATTGCGGCAACGACAACGGCAGAGATAATCGTTTTTTTCATCCGTATTTCCTGTGTTCCTTACCCGGACAGTTCGTCCACCGAAGGCTGCATTAATATCATCCGGCCATACAACTGCTATTCAGAGATCCCGGCCCTTGATGAATCAATATTCATTTATGACCGATTGTCAACGGGAGACCGGCGGCGGAATCCCGGCAAGTCATCCTCATCTTTCCTGAACGGAAATAATTCTTCGACCGTTTATATTGAAGCGGGCCGAATGTCAAGAAATTATGTATTTAAAAATCATATGACGGGGCCCTGCGCCTATATGACGATTTTCAGTCCGGCCATGAAAACAATACCCGGCTCGGGATAACCCCTTCTGTAACTGTAAAAAACGTTATATAAATTATCGAGTTTCGCGAAAATCGAAAAAGTCTCCAGAATTTTGACCCTCGCTTCGAAAGAGCCCCACACATACCATTTGAGCGTCTCGTCATCTGACGGATTCATATACCTCATGCCCTGATACTGGTTGCTCCAGTCGAAATCCAGCCATTTTGACGTGAAGCCGAGCAGAACGCCGGCTGCATGCTCGGGCCTGAAGGTCACGTTGCGATCGGCGTAGAATTTCTGAAACACGTAGTTGAAATTGAGTTTCAGGCCGGTTACCGACAGGGCGAAATCGAAAGTGAGGTCGCATTTCAATGTAAGATACATCACATGGAGGGTCCGGGCGGACAGGAGGTTTTCGGGCGTCAGATAGTAGTTATAAAAGCGCGAATTGTCCTCGAAATCAAAAACGGTTTTGAATTTCAAAGCTTTGAGGTATGCGCTCTTTTCGCTGGTAAATTTGAAGTCGAGGTTTGATTTAAAATTGAGGTGGTGCGCTTTCCCCGGATCGAGCCTGTAATCGGGATCGATATACTTTTTATCGAAATATACGTTTTCCGGGTTGAACGGCACAAGGTCATATACATACGACACTTCGAGGGAGGCGTATTTCAATCCCGATGAGGAGATGTTTATCTTGCCCGAGGGGAAATGGCCGCCGTCCTTGTTCCAGATATAGAGGAGCCCCGGCTCAATTTTCATGTACTCGATGAGTTTGAACCCCCAGAGGAATTCGCTCGAGAGATAGACGTCATCGGGGGCCGTCGAATAGTTGTAGTACCGCGCCGAGGCGTCGACCCTGAACTTGTTCGCCGCCGACCATATGTATTCCCAGCCGACGCCGCCGCCGAGCTGGTAGAAATCGCTCTTGTCCACGTCAGACGACTGGGCCGATACAAGCCGGTGAACATACTGCCCTCCGCCGAAACTGAAATCCCAGCGGGAGGGCGTCGGCTTGTATTCGTTCTTGAGGTTCACGAAGACCTTGTCGGTCTCCTCCCTGCTGAAAAATCCGTTGTCGAACATGCCGTGCGAATCGTTCTGGACCTCGAGCTGAGGGATGATTTTCCAGGTGTCGATAACATCGATGATGCCGGTGAACCCGATCTCGCCCTCGTAGAAGCTTGAATTCTGGAAGTCGAAATCATTGGACCTGCGAAGGCCCGCATTGAGCTGATAAGAGAATTTTCTGAAATCCTGCGCCAGATAGAACGACGTGAGAACGTTGTTGTACATGCCATACAGGATGGTGCCGTCGATGTTGGCGTTGAAGAACTTCTTTTTTATCATGTCCTTCAGGTCGTCGGGAGACTGGGGCTTGTCGCCGATTGCCGGCTGCGCTTCTGCGGCGGACGCATCTTTATCGGCAATCTGCCCGGTCCCCTGGGCGCCCTCGCTCAGGCCAGGTTTCTGCTGGGCGGCGAGCGGTAAAGCAAAGACAGCCGCGGCGACAAAGGCAAGGCACACTAATGGTATTTCAGATATTTTTCCGATCATATGAACCCGGTGATATAAAAGACTCATTTTTACGTCTTGCGGGAAGGAATCAAGTAGAAAAAAACGGCCGCTATAAAAAAAGACTTTGCAGAGTGTGCCGGCGAACAATCGGAAACAGTACCTGGAAAGGAAATTACTGGCCCTCTCTTTTCACCGCATGTCCGCATTTCCTGCATTTATAGATTTCCTGGGGAACGCCGCAGTCCGCGTAAACCGTCAGCGTGTATCCGCATGAACAACGATAACTGTACGACTTGATATGATATTCTTTCATACTATTTTCCGAAAGACCGGATACCACATTATCGGCAGACGGGACAGGCGCGATCAGATAAAAAACAGAAAAGGGGCCTCTTAAAAGAGCGCCCCTTCGCATGCGTCAGATGGATTTATCCGCTACCTGAGCTCGGCGGCCTTGTCGGTCTTTTCCCAGACAAAGCCCTGGTCCTCCCTCCCGAAATGCCCGTAATTCGTCGTGGCCCTGAAGATGGGCCTGTAAAGATCGAGGGTGCGGATTATGCCCGCAGGTTTCATGTCGAAGACCTTTTTCACTCTTTTCGAAATTTCATCCTCGGATACGGTTCCGGTGCCGAACGTGTCGATCATGACCGAGACCGGATCGGCGACCCCGATGGCGTAGGCGAGCTGCACCTCACAGCGGTAGGCGAGCCCCGCAGCCACGATGTTCTTGGCTATATACCGGGCCATGTATGCCGCCGACCTGTCGACCTTGGAAGGATCTTTCCCCGAGAAGGCCCCGCCGCCGTGGCGACCCATGCCGCCATAAGTATCGACGATAATTTTTCTGCCGGTAAGCCCGGTGTCGCCATGGGGCCCCCCCACGACGAAACGCCCGGTTGGATTGACGTAGATTTTCGTGTTCTTGTCGATGAATTCCTTCGGGACCACATTGACGATGACGCTGTCATACATCGCTTCGGATATTTTCTTCAGCTCCACCTCGGGAGAATGCTGGGTTGAAATGACTATGGCGTCTACTCTTTTCGGTTTTCCGTCGGCATACTGGATGGTTACCTGGGATTTCGAATCCGGTCTTACAAACGGCACTTCGCCGCTTCTGCGGACGTCGGCGAGGCGCTTGACCAGCTTATGGGCGAGAAGGATGGGCATCGGCATCAGCTCGTCGGTTTCCTTGACGGCATATCCGAACATCATGCCCTGGTCGCCTGCGCCCTGTTCGGCATGGAGCCCCTGCCCCTCAGTGACGCCCTGCGAGATATCGGGCGACTGGGTATGGACAAAAACGTCGACCTGACATGATTTGGAGTCAAAACCTATCTCCGGGTCGGTGTATCCGATGTCATTGGCCACCATTCTTGCGACTTTTTCGTAATCGACAGAGGCGGATGAGGTGATTTCCCCTGACAGTACTATCCTGTTTGTCGTGGCGAGGGTCTCGATCGCTACCCTGGATCTTTTATCTCCCTTGATATGCTCGTCGAGAACGGCGTCAGAAATCTGGTCGCATACCTTGTCGGGATGGCCTTCAGAAACCGATTCCGAAGTGAAAATGTAATCCTTTAATGCCATGTTTATTCTCCTTTTTGTCACTTATTTCCAGTGGATGCATTCCGCGGGACAATTGTCGATGACATCCTGAATGCGCCTGGTGTCGGCCCCGGAGTCGTTGTGAACCCTGCTGAAACCCTCGCGGGTTATTTCAAATACTTCCGGAAGCCTGTCTGCGCACAGCTCGCACCCGGTGCATTCCGCGGTATCGATAAATATTTCACGCGCCATTGTCTGGACTTTTAATCAGCCGTGACAGATCACTTCTCTGTTTTTTGCTGATTCTGGTTTTGAGTGTTCTCTTCTGAACCGGCCTGATTGGGCAGTTTGGCTTCGGTCTTGACTGTTTCGTCGGCCTGCAGGACTTTTTTCTCGAGGGAAGACGATATTTTTGTTTCAAGAACCGAAAGGCCCAGAGACCCGAGAAGGAAAATTGCGACCATTATGGCGGTCGCTTTGGTGATTACGTCGGCGGTCGAGGAACCGAAGGCAGACTGGCTCGATCCGCCGAGTATGCCCATCCCGGCGCTTTTGTCGGACTGCAGTAAAATTATAATAATAAGCAAAACGCACAATATAAGAAAAAGGACCGTTGATATCGATAATAAAATACTCATCACACCCTCGTCAGTATCATCAAAATGAAAATGCACGCAATCGCACACGCCCTAGCTTCAAGCATGTTCTTTTGTACCTTGATATATCAGACGTTAATAATGTCAAGAAAAGAATCTGCTTTAAGGCTGGCGCCGCCCACAAGAAATCCATCGATGTTTTCCATGGCGTAAAGCCCTGCGACATTGTCGGGCTTGACCGATCCCCCGTAGAGTATGGGAATCGAGGCGGATATCGTCCCGCCGTAAAGTCCGGTCAGGACATCCCTTATATAGATATGGACCTCTTCGGCGATTTCCGGGGTTGCGACCTTGCCGGTCCCGATCGCCCAAACAGGCTCATAGGCAATGACGGTTTTTTTCATCATGTCGGCCGTGATCCCATTCAGGGCCTTTTCCGTCTGTTTCTTGATTACTGCGTTGGTTACGCCTTTTTCGCGCTCTTCCAGAAGCTCCCCGACGCAGACGACCGGCTCCAGGCCGTTCTCGTGTGCGGCCTTTACCTTGCGGTTAACCGAATCGTCTGTTTCACCGAACACATGACGCCGCTCCGAGTGCCCGATGAGAATATAGCGGCACCCGCAATCACGCACCATTGACGGGGATATCTCCCCGGTAAAAGCGCCCTCTTTCTCGTAATGCATGTTCTGGATTCCGACCGCGACGGCCGATCCTCCACACTTCGCTGCAAGCTCCCGGGCGTACACTGCCGGGGGAAAAATCACCACCTCCCGGCCTTCTTTCAGCGTTTTCGTTCCGTTGACCAGCTCGTCGACGAGGCCTGCGGCCTCCTTCCCTGTTTTGAACATCTTCCAGTTGCCGGCAAAAATTTCTCTTCTTCCCATTAAAACCTCATAGACTTTGATTGATATGGTCGACATGACCGGTTTGACGACCGGAACCTGTTCTTCAGGGCGTCAAACCTGAATTTTTCACTTCATGATGTACTGGATCAGATCCACGACCCTTACCGAATAGCCCCATTCGTTGTCGTACCAGCTGAGCACCTTGACCATATTGCCGCCCACGACGGTCGTGGAATCGGCGTCGATTATCGAAGAATGGTTGTTCCCCAGGAAATCCACCGAGACGAGGAGCTCATCACAGTACTGAAGGATTCCCTTCAGTTTTCCTTCAGCCGCTTTTTTCAGCGCGGCATTGACTTCCTCTGCCGTTACCTGCTTTTTGACCAGGCAGCAGAAATCGACGAGAGACACATCCGGGGTCGGGACCCTCACCGCAAGGCCGTCGAGTTTCCCCTTGAGCTCCGGGATGACGAGCGTTACAGCCTTTGCAGCCCCGGTGGTCGTCGGTATCATCGAAAGCGCCGCGGCACGCGCCCGCCTCAGGTCCGAATGAGGGAGATCCAGTATTCGCTGGTCATTGGTGTAGGAATGGATCGTCGTCATCAGGCCCTTTTCAACGCCGAACTCGTCGTTGAGCACCTTGACGACCGGCGCCAGGCAGTTTGTCGTGCACGATGCGTTCGAAATGATATGGTGCTCGTTCTTGTTGTATTTGTCCTCGTTCACGCCCATGACGACGGTGATGTCTTCGTTTTTGCCCGGAGCGGATATTATGACCTTTTTCGCCCCTGCTTCGATGTGGGCCATGGTTTTCGCCTTGTCCCTGAAAACCCCGGTCGATTCAACGACCACCTCGACGCCGTCGGCCTTCCAGGGTATCTGCTTCGGGTCCTTCTCGGAGTGAACCCTTATCTCCCTGCCGTTCACGATGATCGCATTTTCCCTGGTTGAAATCGAACCCTTGAATATGCCGAAAACCGAATCATATTTCAACAGATGAGCAAGGGTCTTCGCGTCGGTCAGATCGTTGATGCTGACGATTTCGATATCGCCGTATTTATCGGGGTTCAATAATATCGCGCGGGTGACGTTTCTTCCTATCCTGCCAAAGCCGTTAATGCCTATTTTAATCCCCATATATCCCTCCAGAAGTCTATTTATAGTTTATTTAATGGACTTGCCGCATATCTCATCTTTGATGGGGTGCAAGAGGCGAATCCCCTTATTATGCCCCCGCAGGGAACTTCCCGAACGCGGGACGGGAGTTTCGCGACAAGTCAACATCCAATTGAATATTTAATATCCAATATAGATTATTTTAGCAGAACTCACATTTGTCAAGTAAATCAGCTGATATTATCCATAGTAATCCCTGCAACGGCCTTTGCCAGAAAAGACCCCAGCGCTTCGTTGAAAAGCTCCTTATGATCAAAATGGGGAATGTGCCCTTCGCAGTCGAATTCGATATACCGGGCTCCGGGTATCCTGTCTGCGAGAAACGAAGTAATATGAGGAGGAACGACTCTGTCTTTCCTGTTGGCGATGACCAGTACCGGGACGCTGATACCGGGCAGCACGCATGAATAATCCATAGATTTGCATATTTCCAGGTCGCGCCTGACCGTTATCCGCTCCTGCTCGCCGAACCCGATCTTTGCGAACGAGGAAAGAAGTGCGGCGTTCTGACTGAATGTCGCATTTATAAAATAATCGATGAAAAAATCCACATCCCTTTCCAGCATGTCGAAAAGCTCCCGTGCTACCGGAAGAACCGCCCCTGCCGAAATAAGCACCATCGCGAGCAGGCCGTCAATCCTCGACTGCAGATCGAGGCACACCCCGCCGCCCATTGAATGGCCGATCAGCACGCACGCGCCGACCGATTCGCGCTTCAGAACATCCAGCACGGAAGAAACGTATTCCTCTATCCCGGGGGCCGCTTTCCACGCCGACTTGCCGTGACCGGGCAGGTCCACCGCAATAACGCGGAAATTTCTGCCGAAAACCCTGAGCTGGTTGTGGAAAAGCTTCGAGTCTCCGCCCAATCCATGGACAAAGACGAGCGTGACCGCTCCGGGCATCTCGTTACAGCGGTATGCCACCGTCCCTTCCGGCGTTTCCGCTGTTTTCATCATTATTCTCATTGTATCGCGCTTACCTCGATTCATGCATGTACAGAATCATATAAATGAAACATTGCGGTTGATCATCCGATCGGCAGCCTTCCGGAATCGGTGACGGAATGGAATCACTGAAAAAACATATCAAAGATATTAGTCAACTGAAAATTGAAAACGGCAAAAAATTAGACGCGAAAATACATGACACGATAGGCATGTGTCAGTGGCTCAAACAGACGATGAAGCTGGATATCAGAACATAGCAGGAAAAACTTTCCGTCCGACAAGACCGCCGTGAAGAAATCAGGCAAACAAATCAGCCGCAGCGAAAAATCGAGAGAATCCGGTCATGAGAGAATACCGGTTTACCATGGATATGCCGGGTACTGAACCGCGGCATATCCACCGGCCGGCATCAATGGTGCTCCATCATGCTGGTTGCAGGAGGATAGATGCCTTTTTTTCTACGGTAAATCGCTATGCCGAAGCGGATGCATCCGCAAATGCAGACGAAACCCGCGATTAAAGCGGCGATGTAGATGAAATTATGAACAAGTACATGGTATTCGCGGATCCAGTTCGATAAAAAAAGGTCCATTGCCATAAAAAACCACCCCTGAATATGGATTATAACATTAAATATTGTATAAAACGAAACCGTAATATTCTGTCAATTGTAAAATGACCGGATTCGGGATTATTTTGGCAAATAATCGGCGCGTCTGCGAAAAACGGCCCCTTGAATACTCATATCCTGAGACCGAGTTCAGCTCCGAAACGTGCCGGACTGCCGTCATCGTTCAGGTGGACAATGACG
>ERZ795054.587-NODE-587-length-43490-cov-7.276482_pt1 | contig 43490 bp, 34 predicted proteins | sample MGYA00375138_ERZ795054 | MGnify/ENA primary metagenome ERZ795054 (study PRJEB30183, sample SAMN05720215) | anaerobic digester metagenome | isolation source: active sludge of municipal wastewater-treating anaerobic digesters | place: USA | collected 2014-12-23 ... | reverse complement strand
ATCATTATTCGGTCAGGGGCATTATATGGCTGAAGTATTCCTCAATCCCGTATTCACATCGTTAAGCGGCCGCGTCGGCGATATTGTATTCTACGGCTACGGCGGCAAGACGTATTTTCGTTCGTACGTGAAGCCCTGCAATCCCGACACGCCCTCGCAAAAACGCAATCGGGGCCTCTTTGCCGAAGCCATGAAGGCGTGGCGAAAACTCTCCCGCTTCGATAAAGATAGTTATCGCCGCAGGGCCGGGCGTCTGGGCATGACCGGGCACAACCTGTTCATTTCACGGTACATGCGTTCCCATGCGAAAAGCACGGCAGGCGGGCAGGGGGAGGATATGGCCCGGCAGGATGTTCGGGACTTTCCCTGCGCCATGATTCCTGTGCACGTTCTATCCCGCTCCGTCTGTGGTTCTATGCCGGTTTTTTTCGCCCGGGATGGGGTTCCGGCGCGGAATGTATCCCCGCCCTGGGCTTTTTTCGGGGCGGTTTCAGGGTAAGCCGGAACTTGTTGTGCTTGTAACTATTTCTGGAAATCGAGCGGTATCAATCCGGTTTTTTTCCGGCTCTTTCTTCGAGAATATAATTGCGTAAAGACCGCTCTCCGCGCATGATATAGAGGATATAAATGTCTTCCTTTTCGGATTTATAAAATATTCTGCAGGGATTTACAATAAGCTCGCGGTATGCCGTTTTATACAATTCGGGAGGTTTTCTGCCCGATTTCGGATGGGATTTGAGCCGTTCGACCGCATTAAAAATTCGCTGAACGAGTTTTTTAGCGGCATCGCGATTATCAATCGCGATGTGTTCGGCAATTTCTTCCAGATCGGTCAGCGCCGGTTCCGACCATATCAGTCGAGCCATTTTCGCATTATCCGCCTGGCTTCGTCGTGTGAATACACCCGTTTTTCAAGGATGGCCGTTTCGCCCCGGGCGATACCTTCGAGTATCCGCATCCGCTCTCTCATGCTTTCATAGTCGTCTGCGTCGACCAGGTATGCCGACGGCCTGCCGTGTTGAGTGATCAATATCGGCTCCCTCGTTTTGTTTAGTTCGGCAAGTATCTTTGTCGCTCTTCTCTTCAGGGACGTCACTATTTCGGTTTTCATAAAAGTTATACTATAGTGGTACTTCTTGAGTGTCAATAAAAAATAACCTTTCCGTATAATCCCGGAAAAATATTAACATAATTTTTCAATTCCTCCGATATAAAACGTAAGAATTTACTCAGTGGAACAAATACACTATCAGGACATATCAATGAAAGCGCACAAACTACTAATTGTAACCTTGATTACGGCGGCAATCACTTATTCCGGCCACGCTCTGCTTTCAAAGGAAAAGACGTTCGAGATAATCAACGTGGACAATATTTCGGATTACAATCAGGACCGCGTCGTATACCAGCGCATCGAGAAGTACGTCGATCCCATGAAGGACGGCTCGATCGAGGCGCTGCTGATCATCCAGAACAAGAAGACCTATCTCATGATGGACGGCTTCGACGCCCTGACCGACGTCCAGGTCAGCAGGATGAATACCGCGGTGCAGAACAAATACATGCTCGACGAGGATTACTGGGTAAACAAGATAAACGGCAAGCCGGATTACGTGCGCACCATTTACCGGCGCTCCGACCTCCTGATCAACGCGAACGAGGAGTTCGTGACCACGAACTTCGGCTCCTTTTACCGCTCGGTGCGCGACAAGCTCCTGAACAAGCACGTCGAGAAGTTCCGCAATCTCATGAGGAACAGGGGCGAGTCCGACATGCACGTATCAAGGAAGCTGCTCCCGATGCCGGTTTACATGACCGAGGAAGAGCGCAAAAAGCCGAAGTACGCCATCGCGGCAAAGGCCAAGGCCAAGGACGAGACTATTTATTACTGCGAGGACGCCGACGGCGACGGCGTTACCGAAAGCTTCTGGGTCCACGGCGGCGACGGTTTCGACTGGGGATACAAGTCCGGCCCGAATATCATTTTCATCTACAACAACCAGGACAAGGACGTAGAGACCATCATCGGCAAGCTCGCCAACGAGTCGGTTTACGGATCGGTTGAGGACGAAAAGGAAGTGATCAAGACTTTCCCGAAGGAAAACGAGGTCAAGGACATGATCGAATGGGTCACGCCGCTCGACGAGTTCTATCATGACTGATAATAGACTTTTTGCGAAACTGCCGTCTCGCACTCTGAAAGGCCCCTGTAGAGGGGCTTTTTAAGGGGCTTCGCCCCTTAAACCCCATTAAAGACAAGATATGCAATAAGCCTAATAATATTTTTTTTGTTCCCTGACAGTCGAGTACGGGTTGCGGCCGTAATGGTGCCCGGGCCAGATGACGGTTTCGTCTGGCAGGGAGAGTATCCTGCCCCGGATCGAATCCATGATCTTCTTCATTGACCCGTCCCCCAGGTCGGTCCTTCCCATGCCTTCGGTGAAAAGCGTGTCCCCGGTGAATACGTGCCCGGGCGCGTAAAGGCTTATCGATCCCTCGCTGTGCCCCGGCGTGTGCATGACTTGAAGCGACGCGCCGCCGAAATCAACGACATCGCCGTCTTTGAGCAGTGAAACAGGGGCCGGCGACTTTTTTCCGCCCACGAAGCGCGACAGCACCCGGCTGGATATGCTTCCCAGCTTCGGCGCGTCGAGCTCGTGGATCAACAGCCCCGCGCCGGTCCGCTTCATGACATGGTCGTTGCCCGAAGTGTGGTCGAAGTGGCCGTGGGTGTTTATCACCCATTTAACCTTCACCGAGTGTTTGTCGACTGCGGCGAAGATCCTGTCGAAATCCCCCGCAGGGTCGATGAGCACGCCTTCGCCGTTTTTTTTGTCGGCCACGAGATAGCAGAACACGGCCATGGGCGTGACGAGTATCTGTTCGATGATCATGCTGTCAGAATCCCCCGTAAATCCTGAAAATTCATTCAATCCTGGCTGATTCTGGATACCGTTGACCGTCCGGTCAAGCTTAAAAAATCGTTGCAATGGAGCCTATCCTTCTGCGATACTATCCGCCGGAAGGGCCTGACCATGAAAAAAATCGTTTTTACGATTATCGCCGTTTTGAGCTGGATGGCGTTACCCCCTGATCTGGGAGCCGATACGCTCAGGTGGGCCATACCGGCCGGGTATCGTCTCGAGATGGTGCGCACCGCATCGTGCCAGTTTCTCATCAACGGCAAATCCATGAAATTGTACGAGGAGCGGAACATCATCGACCTGTTCTGCGCCTCGGGCGAACAGGCCATGAACCGGGTGAAGGGGCTTTTTTCAGTTTACCAGCGCGACAAGGGAGAAGAGGTCTTCACCCTGGTTGAACAGCATCCCTCCGATTTTTCTATCGCATCAAACGGGATGTTCGCCGTGTCCGATGATGCGTACATGCCGAACCTGAGAAACATCCCCTCTTTCCCGAACGGGCAGGTGAAGCCCGGTGATGCCTGGCAGGGCACGGGGGAGATGGTGATCCGCGGTTTTTCCCGTCCTCTCAAGCTCGTTTTTCCGGTGAAATACCGGTACCGGAAGGACGCCCCCGGTGTGAACACCGGGCTCGTCGATTTCGAGTACGAGATAGACATGGACATGCGCAAGGGCGCATATCCTCCCGATTTTCCGATAAGCATCATGGGCTCGAACAGCGGAACCATGGTATGGGACCTGGAGCGCGCAATCCCCCTGAAAGGCGAGGAGCAGTACCGGATCAGGCTCATGGTCGGTGAGATCGAAAGCGGCGTGTCTATCCTCGAATACCGGGTGAAATTCATCGTGGGGTGCACGCTCTATCCGCCCGTCACCGACGAGGAAAAGGAGCGCCAGAAGGAAGAGCTGAAGACGCTCATCGACCAGAACAGCCAGATAGAGGTCGGCGCCGACGACCGGGGAATCGTCCTCCGGCTCGGAGAGGTTTATTTCGATTTCGACTCATCGTCCCTGAAGACCGAGGCCAGGCGGAACCTCGATGCGGTCGTGTCCGCGGTCCGTGACAAATACCGGGGACGGGAGATAATCGTCGAAGGCCACACGGACACTACCGGAGGCAAGGATTACAACTACGGCCTTTCCCGGAACAGGGCGCGGTCAGTGGCCGAGTACCTGAAGCCCGGCATCCAGAGCGACAAGATATCTTTCAGGGGCCTCGGGCCCGACAAACCCATGGCCGACAACTCGACGTCCGAGGGCAGGCAGAAAAACCGCAGGGTCGAGATCATCATCAAGCTGAATTGATATGTTACTAAAGAAAAATTTTTTCATCCCCACGAGAAAATTCGAGATCATCGCGCACCGGGGCTCTCCGCGCGAATATCCCGAGAACACGGCCGAGTCGTTCGCCCGGGCGCTCGAGATATGGTCCGATGCAGTGCTCGAGCTCGACGTGTGGCGGACCGCGGATGAAAGGATCGTGGTCATGCATGACGGCGTTCTCGATGCCTCGACCGACGGTTCCGGCCCGGTGGGCGCCGCAACGCTCGCCGAAATACGGGAGCTCGAGGCCGGGCACAACATATCGTTTGACGGCGGGAAGAGCTTCCCCTTCAGGGGCAGGGGATTCAGGGTCGCCGAATTCGGCGAACTGCTCAGGAAATTCCCCCGCGCCCGGATGTCGGTCGACATCAAGTACGACTCGATAGAATTCGCCCGGAGCGTGCTTGACTGCATAGAGGAAAACGATGCGGCAAGCCGCGTCATCGTCGGTTCGTTCCACGGGAGGATAGTCTCGTGGGTCAGGAGGGCCAACCCGGTGGTCGCCACGAGCTTTTCGAAATGGGAGATCATACGTTTCATGGCCCTGCAGAGGCTCGGCCTGGCTTTTCTCGCCGGGACAAAGGGCGATGCTTTCATGGTGCCGGAATATACCGGCGCAGACAAACCCGAGTACCTGGGACGAGGCGTTTTCCAGGGGTTGAGGCTCGTCAGCAGGGGATTCATCCGTGCGGCCCACCGCGCCGGCGTCCCGGTTTTCGTATGGACCGTGAACCGAAGGGACAATATGGACCGCCTGATCGCATGGGGAGTAGACGGCATTGTGTCTGATCGTCCCGCTGAGCTCGTGGACGCGGCGCTGAGTCTGCTGCAGGGGCGATAAAACTCATTGACATATTTTTTTGCCGTCGGGAACATGTCAGTCATCACTTATATTTAAAGAGGCAAGAGAAATGTTCTGGAACGAGCAGCTGGAAACCATCGAACGCAAGGCCCTGGAGAAGCTGCAGCTGGAGAAGCTCAGGAAAGCTCTCGCGGCCGCGGCAACGACCCCCTTTTATAAAAAAGTTTTCGCCGACAACGGGGTGGATGTTTCACGGATCACTACGCTCGACCATCTGCGCGATCTTCCCCTGACGACCAAGCACGACCTGAGGCTCTCCTATCCCGACGGGATGGTCGCCGTTCCCCGCACCGAGATCGTGAGGCTTCACGCCTCCTCTGGCACGACGGGAAAATCGACCGTGATCTTTTACACCGCCAAAGACCTGGCCGACTGGGCCGACCTCATAGCGCGAAGCATGATGGCCACGGGCACCACCAGGAACGACGTGTTCCAGAACATGATGGGATACGGCCTTTTCACCGGCGGCCTCGGGCTGCATTACGGGGCCGAGAGGCTCGGCTGCCTCGTCATCCCGTCTTCGACGGGCAACAGCCTGAAACAGATCGAGCTCATGAAGGATTTCGGGACCACGGTCGTCCACATAACGCCGAGCTACGCAATGCACCTCGCGGACGTCGTTTCCGAAAACGGCATCAATCCGCCCGATCTCGGAATAAAGAAGGCCTATCTCGGCGCTGAGCCGTATTCCGAAGGTGTCAAGAAAAAGATTGAGGGCCAGTGGGGCCTTGACGCCTACAACTCCTACGGCCTCTCGGAGATGAACGGCCCGGGTGTCGCCTTTGAATGCGAATACAAAAACGGCATGCACCTGTGGGAAGACTATTACATCATGGAAATCATCAATCCCGACACCGGCGAGCGTCTTCCGGACGGAGAGGAGGGCGAACTCGTGCTGACCCACATCAACCGCGAGGCGATGCCCATCATACGGTACCGCACCAGGGACCTGACGCGCATCATCCCCGAAAAATGCGCCTGCGGCCGTACGCACCGCCGCATCGAGCGCATCAAGGGCCGCACCGACGACATGCTCATCGTGGGCGGGGTTAACGTTTTCCCGTCCCAGATCGAGACCGTGCTCATGAACGTTCCCGAGGTGGGAAACAACTACCAGATAGTGCTCGACAGGCACAACAACCTCGACAGGATCCACGTGCGCGTCGAGCTGTACAACAAGATGTTCGAGGGCGACATCAAGGCCCTTGACGCGCTCAGGAAAAAAATCGTGGAGCGGCTCAAGGCTCTCATAACCGTGAACCCGAAGGTCGAGCTCCTCGAGCCCGGGTCGCTGCCTCCGAGCATGGGGAAGGCGGTCAGGGTCATCGATAAACGGGAGATTTAACCCATCAGAAAGGAGGGACATATGCCGCAGCAGGTTTCGGTTTTCGCTGAGAACAGGCCGGGCAAGATTGACCGGCTGACCGAGGTACTGGAGCAGAAGAGCATCAATATCCGGGCAATCACGATATCCGACTCGGGGGATTACGGGATCATCAAGCTTCTCATAGACAAGCCCGCGGAGGCCTGCGAGGCCCTCAAGGAGATCGGTATCGCCGCCACGCTGAAAGACATCGTCGCCGTCAAGATCGCCGACAAACCGGGCGGCCTGCACAAGGTGTCGTCGATTCTCGCGCGCAAGGGGATCAATGTCGAGGACGCATACGGGTTCACCATACGCGAGAGCGGCCAGGCTGTGTTTGTTTTTCAGGTCGAGAACGTCCAGAAGACCGAGAAAATCCTCGTGGATGAGGGTTTCACGATCCTGAGCAACCAGGAGCTTTATTATATCTAAAAAAAATCATCGGGGCCTTGACGAAAGGCCCTCTTAAATATATATTATTTAAGAAATATATAAAATACTTAAAAACTTAATAAACCCAAGGAGCTTCCAATGGAAAATTTGACGAAAGAAACCTTTAAACAAAAAATTTTTGATTTTGAGAATAAAAAGGAATGGGAGTATGCCGGCGGTCTCCCGTGCATCATTGATTTCTATGCCGACTGGTGCGGGCCCTGCAAGATGGTTTCTCCCGTGCTCGAACAGCTGGCGAAAGAATACGACGGCAAGATTAATATCTACAAGATCAATACCGAGCAGGAGCAGGAGTTGGCGGGAATCTTCGGAATCACCAGCATACCGAGCATACTTTTCGTGCCGCTAAACGACAAACCGCAGATGGCCATGGGCGCCATGCCGAAACAGGCATTCGTGAATGCCATACGCGATGTCCTGAAAGTTAATTAGAATTTGTGTTTTGATGCAGAAATCTTCGATTTCTGCATCAAAACAATAATCATTTTTTATTGACGCTGATCAGCGAGCATATTTCCCCGGTATCATCCGAGGCAGTGGAACTGTTGTAGGTGTCGGGCATCCATGTCCCGTCCACGATATACTTGTAGCGATAGGTGCCGGGCGTTATCCTCTTGACCAGGCGCCAGATACCGTCATTACCCTTTTCAAGCAGATCGTTTTCCGGGTTCCAGTTGTTGAAATCCCCCACCAGGGAAATCATTCGCGCACCGGGCATGTAGATGCGGAACTGCACAGTGCCGGGTCCGATTATTTTATACGTGACGTTCTTCCCCTCGCGGCTGTAGGCGGGTGATGCAAGAGAAACATAGGACCCGATCCCGTCGTCCCTGCGCAAGCTGTTGAGCGGGTCAGGGGTCCATATCCCGCCGACCTGATATTTGTATTCGATCCGGTCTCCGAGGCCGTATTCTTCGAGAAAAAAATACCAGATTCCATGATTGTTTCTGGTCATGCGCCTCGGCGCCCACTGGGAAAAGTTGCCGGCAATGCAGACCGACCGCGCGTCGCGATTGCTATAGGTGAACAGAAGTCCCCTGCTGATGATGGATGTACCGCTTGAAAGGTTATCGAGCTTCACCATTTCAAGCTCGCGGGGCGGTTCTGCGGTTTTAAGGTGCGTCAGATCGTAATAATTGAACTCCCCGTGGCTTTTATAATCCGACCTGAAAGCCACTATCTGCAACAGCAGAAGTATCGTGATAATGCTTTTTATCTTCATCAACTGACCCCGCAGTGAGGGCCTCTCAGTATTAAAATCCCCCGGCGGCCCCAATAACTGTTTTAATGTTACAGTATTTATGTCGATAATTGAAGGGAAAATATTTACAGTATTTTCGCGGCAGTGCGTCATGCGGGCGGAAATGATGAAAAGTTCGGAAAGGCCGTCCACAAGTCATTATTGGATATTGCATGACACTTCACGGGGAGATAATAACTGTTGACTTTATTTTGGGCTGAATGTTAATTTATGCCAGGTGATCATTAATGGGCGATAGTGAAAAGGCCATAACCTATACTCCTGAAGAACTTGCAGAAATCAACAGGATAATTGCATCCATCTCCTCGGCTCCCCCGGTCCCGGAAATGAAAGCGGAAGCTCCGGCCGTCAAAAAGCCGCAGCAGAAACCGGTCGAGCAGCCTGACGAATATTTCGGAGAGCCGGAAGACCTCGATCTTCCGACCGGCGACCTGGACAAGGCCGTTTCAGAGGAAAAATTCGAGGAGGATTTTTCGTCGGCCGAGGAAGCCCTGCTGGACGAGGACCTTTCACTGCCTGAAGAGGATGCGACCCTGGCTGACAGCCTCGATCTCGGCGAGGAAATCAAGCTCGATGAGAGCGACCTGGAGGAAATATCCTCCGAGGATCTCCAGGACATCTCGGATTTCGTGCAGATCGAGGAAGCTCCTGAAGAAGCCGGGGAGGCGGTGAAGCCGGCGCCGGAACCAAGGCAGAAGCTTACCGAAAAGCTGGCCGAGAAGTTCGCCGAAAAATTTCCCCGCAAACCGAAAAAGGCGGCGACGCCGCTGGATCAGCTCGACGCCCTGACCGCCGGCGAGCCCGAGTCACTGGACAGCCAGGACATCTCCGAAGAGCGCTTTACCGATGAGGCCGCCGAAGAGGCGGCTCCCGCGCAGGCAGAAGCCGGGGAACAGGATGAATTTGCCGATATCGAAGGGATCGATTTAGGCGAGCCGGTTCCGGAAATTAAACCGGGCAAGAAAGAGAAACCGGCCGGAGTATCCCTTGAAAAAGAAGCCGAAACCGAAATCCCGGACCTTTCCGACATATCGATCGACGATGCCGGAAGCATTCCCGAGGCCGGCGTTGACGATATCCCTGAGATCGACCTCGGTGAAATATCCGACGGGAAGAAGCCTGCGGCCAGGGCGGATAAAGAGGCCTCCCTTGAGGAGGAATTCATCGAACCCGGTCTTGATGAGCTGGGAAACGAAGATCTTGTCGATCTGGGCAACCTGACCGACATCACTTCTGACAAGAAATCCACGACTAAAATGCCCGAACCGGAGGCGGAAATCCCTGATATAGGGATAACCGAAGAGGCGCTCGACGAGATAGATAAAATTGATATCGGCGAAATCGAGGAAAAAAGACCCGGAAAGCCCCCCAGGGAGGAGGAGTTCACCGTCGAGCCGATGGATGAGGATGAACCGGCCAGGCCTTCGAAAAGGCCTGCCCCCGCAGCCTATCGCGCCGATGAATCCGGCGAATCGGTCGAGCTTTCAGACAGGGAGTTGAAGCGCCTTAAAAAGGCGATACTGCTTTTTAATCCGGCCCTGATTTCAGTCATAAAGGACGTTATCGTCCGTGATCTCCTATCGCCCGGCGATACGCGCCAGCTTGTCGATTTGATCGTCACGGGCCGGCCCGAGGAAAATGTCCACAGGTTCCTCGAAAGGAAACTGAACAGGAAAATCGACCTGCGCAAGGAAACGCCCTCGGGAAGGAGAGTGCTGTACTCCAGGGCCGAGTACACGCGAGAGGGCAGGGAACGCCAGCGCAGGCTGTTCAGGATGACGAAGATTTTCGCTGTCGCCGCGGCCGTGGGTTTCATCATAACGATACTGACCTATCAGTTCGCATACAAGCCCTATATGGCCAGGAAGCTGATCGCACAGGGCGTCTCGCTGATCAGGGAGAGGGGGGACTATCAGAAAAAGCCCGGGGATTACCGGAAGGCCGAGGAGCTTTTCAAGAGGGTGCACGAGGATTACAGGGAAAACTACCTGCCGGGCTACACCGCGTACGGCAGGGCTTATTTTGACATGAAAGAGTATTCCCATTCTCTGGACAAGCTGAACAGGGCTTTCGAGATCGATCCGCGCGACCCTGAGGTTCTCAATGGGCTCGGATATTATTATTCGCGCGTCCCGAACGAGTATTACCGCTCGATAAAGGGGAGCGTCAACCGCTGGTATTACAAGGGCAAGAAGCCAGAGATGGCGCAGCAGCCCCAGCTCGAGGTAGCCATCAATTTTTATAAAATGGTGCTTCAGCGCGACAAGGAAAACGTGACGGCGCTGTTCGGAATCGGAAACGCCTATTTTCATCAGGGCGAGTACCTCAAGGCCAAAAAATTCTACGAGGACATCCTGAAAGTCGATCCGGATTCACCGATCGGGTATGCCGGGCTGATGAACCTTTATGTGGAAAGGGATTCTTTTCCGCAGGTGGCCTCGCTCCACGCCGAAATAAGGGAAAAGGAGCTTATGCCCGAGCTTCCCTCGGCCCTTCTGGGCAAGCTGGCCGAATACTATCTGTCGAAAAGACGCAGCGACGATTCGAGCGTACGCATCGATTACGGCGTCAAGAGTCCGCGGATCATCGATGATGAAGACAATACCTATCCTGCTGTGAGGTCGGTGCTGAAAGACCTGGCAAAACGCGATCCGGATTATCCTCCACTGCAGGTGCACTGGGCGCGCCTCAACAGGGCGCAGAAGAACTATGCGCTTATGGAAAAGTATCTCCAGAAGGCCATCGATCTTTCGCCCAACTATTTCGGCGCGCTTCACCTGCTCGGCGAGTACCATTATTTCACGAACGAGCCGGTCAAATCGTATGAGTACCTGAACCGCGCCGTCAATGCGCACAGCAACAGGCCGGACTTCACTCTTGATGATTTTTACAAGGAAACAGAAGAGCTCGGCAAGACTTACTCCATCATGGGAAATATTTTCTATTATTTCTTCGACAAGCTCAGGTATCGTTACGGTGATCTCGAAGACGAGATGATCGAGGACGATAAGGACAAATACCTGAACTACAGCATAGCCAGGGAAAAATACGAGGAAGCCCAGCGTCAGGGATTCAAATCGCCGGAGGTGCACTACAATCTGGGCAGGATTTATTATCTCGACAAACTCTACCAGGACGCTCTCGACCAGTGGCTCAACCTGTATGAGGAGTTCGTCACGCGGCCGGAGCTCATGTTTTCGCTGGGCAACGCCTTTTACCATCTCGGCAATTACGAGGCCGGCAAGGGCGAGTACCTGAAGCTCGCCGACGCCTACGAGGCCGATGCCGAAAGGATAACGATGGTGCAGTACGGAAACAAGGACCACATACGGATATTCCGCACGCTGTCGGCCGCGTATAACAATCTCGGAGCCATATACCAGATCCAGAACAATGAATCAAAAAGCGGAATCTGCTACTGGAAATCGGTGGATTACGCCAAGCAGCTCGAGACCGAAAACGCCATCGCGAGGGTGAACTTGGCGAGGTCTTTTAACCGCGAAATTAGGACCGCGCCGATTCTGGACGAGGAGATTCCCTACAGCATCGACATCTACCGGGAGGACATGCGTTGAGGGCCGGTTCTGCTATCGGGGCATGCTTTTTTTCAGAAGCGCGTATTCGAATCCGTCAATCAGCCCGTTAAACGACGCGTAATTGATGTTCTCCGACAGTGATGAAACCTTCCACACGTCCTCGCCGTCGGAAAAAATGATCGTTACTTCGACCACCGTACTCGTGCCTCTTCTGGCGTCCAGTATGTTCGCCCTGTAATCCACCAGCTTGATATTTTCGATCTCGGGAAAAAGCGGAGTGAGGCCCTTTTTCAGGACGTTCGCAAGCGCGTCGACCGGACCTTTGCCCGTGGACGCCTCGTGAATCGTCTTGCCGCTGGCCTCTATCTGGACGGTCGCCTCCGGTTCGACGCCGTTGTCGATAAGGCGGTAATTGTCCAGGATTTTGAAGGGACGGCGGTAACTGTTCAGCGTCCGGGCGATGGCCAGTTTTTTGGATGCGTCTTCAATGTTGAAATTCAGCATGTTTTTCACCGCGATCATATCTTGTGGCCCTTTATCGGGTTTTTGTCAAGAAGAAGATTTCTGTGCGGGTCACCCGATGGGCCTGCCGGTAGCCGGGGACAGGATTTCACGTTTGCCCGAACCGTAATCCAGGGTTATTCTGGATCCGCTTATGGCGTATTCGCGCAGGTCCCGGCCGACCGGATGGTGCCACTCCTTGCGGCCGGTGGAGGTCTCGACTTTGATCAGGTAAAAATCGTTTTGTTCGTCGGGGAAAATGAGGTAGAGCGAGCCGTCATGCATTGCGCTCAGGAAGCTCTTGCCCGGGATTGACCAGAGTGTCGAGCCTTCCTGCTTGTCGAGTGCGAGAAAAAAACCCGTGGTGTCCGAGGATTCGCCCGAAACGTAAAACCTGTTCCGGTCTTCGATGACCGAGGAAATATAGTCGATGCCGGGGATTTTCTTTATCCAGCGGTTCGAGCCTCCATCCTGCTCCCTGCAGAGCAGGATGGATTTTTCGGCGTCGAAATGCAGTTCGGCGCTGCCTGGATCAAAGATTTGTGAATGATACAGCGCCATCAATCATCAAGAGAGATGTCCCTTGATTTTGAGCCCCTGGATCACTATGCGCGCCATTTCGTCGTTCGAGAATTTCGCCGCGTTCAGGATCAGGTGGTAATTATGCGGATCAAGTATGTCGAAATTGACATACTCCCTTATGTAATTCACCCTTCTTGCCGTGTTGTCGATGACCAGTTTTTCTGCTTCTTTCTTGTCTACGCCCTTGATCTGCATGACGTTCTTGACTTTATATTCCATGGGAGCGATGATGCGGACATTGTAACCGCCCTTCATTTCGCGGGTGATGACGTTTCCCGCCCTTCCGATTATGACAACGTTGCCGTTGGCCGCGAGCATGCGGACGGTCTCGGCGAGTTTTCTGTATACGGCCACCTGGGGCGGAAAGCTGCTGAATGACGTGCTCAGGACGTTCGCCATCTGCTGGCGGGCGTCGTCGGTGAGGGTTTTCGCAAGCGACTCCGAAAGCCCCATGTCCTGCATCACTCTGTCCAGAACCTGTTTATCGTATGCCGCCCATACAAGCCCGTCGGGATATTCGGCGTTGAGCAATTCGACTATTTTTTTGCCGAGATCATATCCAAGACATCCGTATTCCCTTTCTATGGTAATGAACGGCTTGGCCTCGGTATCATGCAGTTTGACTTTGGCTTTTTGGGATTCCCAGAACTTCATCTGATTGCCGATAAATTTTTCCATTGCTAAATATCTGGACATCATGTCTCTCCTTTAAAATTGAAAATGATACAACTATGGCAGAAAGGCCCTGCTCATCCTGCTCATATCTTTTTTGTGAATACCATCCGCCTTTGACTAAACATGTTATAATAACAGCATATGCCGATTATAAACTGTTCTTATCAATAATAATATAACAACTATCTCAGGTATAAATTTTAAAAAGGGGAGTAAAATAGCAAGAACTTTTCTCATGGCTTTGTCTATAAAAAAAGTAAAAAACTGTAGAGGGGGATAATCTTTTACCGGGCATTACTGGCCGTCTTGAGCGAGCCTATCGCTTCTCCCATCTTGACTCGCTGGCCGGCCGCAAGCTGATTGAACTCCATGAATCCGCGGGGGAAAACGAGGATTACGGTCGAACCGAGGTGGAACATTCCTATTTCGTCCCCCTTTGAAAGGGGATAACGGTTTTTACCATCAAAAAATACTTCGGTCTTTTTACTGAACGGACGGTTTGTCTCCATGCTGTCGTAGGAAACGGAAATTCTACCCACGTTCATTGCGCCAACCTTGCACATGGCGACGGTTTTACCCCGGCATTCGATGAAGCTGATGAGCCTTTCGTTTCTGGTGAACAGTCCCTTGAGCCCTTTTGCCATGTATTCCTGCACGGTGAAAAGCCTGCCCGGAACGTGAAGGTATCCGGCGACCACGCCCTCCACAGGGGAATGTATCCGGTGGTAGTCGCCCGGCGAAAGATACAGGGTAACGAACGATCCGTCGAGAAACTCCCCGGCCTTCGGCGAGGGGATGAGGTCCCTGACCGAGTATTCGATCCCCTTTGCCTGGATCATGGTGTCGGAGGACAGTCTGCCGAACTGGTCGATGCGCGCATCGACCGGCGACACGACGCTGTTTGCGGATTGGTCGATGGTGCGCGCGCCGGGTCTGAGCTTTCTCACGAAAAACCGTTCGAAACAGCCGAACCCTTCTTCGGGCTCGATATATTCGTCGGTTATCGAAAACTTTCTGGAATACCATCCGATAAGGGACGCGAGCATGGGCCGCGGCAGCGGGATCCTGACGATCATTCCGAACAGCCGTGACAGCAGGTTCTGGGGCAGAATCTTGAATAGAAATATGGCGGTGCGGGCTGATTTTGTCATGCAGCGGTGTTTTCCTGTGATTTATTGCCTGGAGTAAATGCCTTGCTCAGAGTAAAAAAACGGCTGCGAGGGGTTTTGTCAAGAATATATCCGGCATCCGGTGCAGGTTTGCTCTGAGCAGAGCTGATTTTTTTACTCTGAGCGGCAAATTTTGTGCTTAATTGATATCCCTGATCCGGACTTATCCGCCGGAATATTTTAATAAAAAAACGTCAAATGCTTGACATTAACCGTGCGGTTAAATAGGGTGCCATCTTAGTTTCTATTTTTTAACTGAACGGTCAATATTGATGTCTGAAGAAAATACTATACCAAAGACCAGCGAGGAGCGGGAATCCCGCAAGCGCATTCTTGCATGCGCCAAAAGCGAGTTCGCCGAACGCGGATTCGGGGGCGCGCGCATGGCCGAAATCGCTCACAAGGCCCAGGTGAACAAAGCCCTGATCCACTATTACTATAAAAGCAAGGAGCTGCTTTACTTCGAGGTCATCAAGAACATTTTCGGATACACGGATATCGAAATCCCCATTCCCGTCCCGGAGTATAGCGGAAAGCTGGCCCTGACCCCGTCGCAGAAGCTTTACGTGGTCCTCTATTTCATGGCGAATTCGCATCTCAAGGGGGCCGACCCGGAGACCATCAAACTTTTTTTCTGGGAGATCGCCGAGGGCGAGAAATACCTCAACTACTTCATGGAAAAATACACCGCCCCGCGCCATATAAAGCTTCTCAACATCATCAGAGAGGGCGTCGCGGCCGGCGAATTTGAAACTGAAATCCCTGAGCTTTCGGTGGCTGCGATTTTTTCGTTTATCACGTTCTATACGATTGATATCAAGCTTTCGGGAGGGCAGCACAAGTATTTCTTTGAAACCGAGATCCCGGACTATAACGAGGTGGTGCGCTTCATGATCGTCAACGCGTTCAAGTCCCTGCGCCCCTCGGGAAAACCCTTCAAACTGCCCGAGGTGCCGGCGGATTTCATGACGTATGTCGACACACTGCTCGATATTCTCATAGCCAACAAGAACGAGGGCATCATGGGCCAGATTATCGGCAGGGTCGAGGAGATGATTTTATGATGGCCGGGTTTCACCGATACGGCGGCTGAGACAGAAGGTCATGCTTATATATTCAGGATATTATTGTCTTTCAATGAACAGGAGTATGTCATGATTAAAAGAATGCTTTCACTGACGGCGATTGTTTCAGTTGCACTGCTCGCGGGCCCGGTCCCTGCGCAGCAGAACGGCGGCAACGAGATAAAACCTGTCGAGATCGAGCTCGCCGACGAGCCTGCTGTGGTCATCGGCGGCGTCGAGTTCACCGTCGGCGACGCCATACGGTACGCCATCGAGAAGAACCACACTATCATTTCAGGGGCCTACGACGTGGCCATGGCCGACACCGACGCCCAGTCGCTGAGATCGAAGTATTCGCCGGTGATCATCGGCGAGGCTGGAGGGAAAAACCAGAAAAATACTGAAGGCGCCCAATTCCTTTACGGGATTGAAAGCAGTTCCGCTGATGCATCAGTTACTGTTGCCAAAAAGTTTGAAACTGGAACCTCTATCTCCACTGGTCTGAAGTATAATTATACGGATTCGGATCTTGCAATGAAGAGTTTTTCAATTCCAGGAATAGCTAGTGTTGAATTTTTAGAGAAATATCATATGCCCATATACTTCGTGCAGGTCGAGCAGGAGCTCTTGAAGAACGTTGTCGGATACGCCGACCGCCGCACCGAGAAGAAGGCGAAGCTGGGCGCGGACATACAGAAGGATTACATCCTGTTTGCACTGTCGCAGGTCGTGGTCGGCGTGATCGCCGATTACTGGGACGTGGTCAGCAAAAAGACCGTGCTCGCGAACGCCGATCTCCAGGTGCAGGAGACCAGGAAGGTCCGCGACATCATCGCAAGGAACGTGCGCCTGGGCCTCTCGGACGACTTCAGCCTGAACTTCTACAACGCCAGGCTCTCGGGAGCCGAGGCCCAGAGAATCGAGGCCCAGCGCGCATACCGCGACTCGCTGAGGAAGTTCCTGACCACGATCAACTTCGACAGCGAGGGCGACCTGACCGGGACCGCAATCATGACCGAGAACCTGCCGGCGCTCAATGTTGAGGAGGCCCTGAAGGCCGCGTATCAGAAGCGCGCCGACTATATCAACGCGCAGCGCCAGCTTGAAATATCGCGCCTCGAGCTGCAGATTCAGAAAAACGACGCGCTGCCCTCGCTCACCGCCGAGTTCAACGCCAGCACCATGGGCCAGCAGAAAGATGCGGCAGATGCATTCGAAGACATGGGCAAGTTCAAGTACACCAACATCGAGGGCAAGGTCAAGGTCACGTATCTCTTCGACAACAGGGCGCAGACCGTTGCCGAACGCAACGCGCGCTTCAGGCTCAAACAGGCCGAAATCGGCCTCGACAAGACGCGTCGTGAGGTCAAGGACGACGTGATTTCCAAAATCGAGCAGATCAACGCCACCCACGGCATGTACATAAAGATGAAGGATGCCCGCCGCGAGGCCGAGGTTTCGTACAGAAGGATGGTCGAGGACCTGCGCAGGGGGCGTCTCATGGCGACCATCGTCAAGGACGGGCTCGACGGGCTCATCGAGTTCAGGCAGCGCGAGCTCGACGCGCTGGTGTACTACAATATTTCCCTGCTTCTGTTCGAGGTCTCGAAGAACGAGCTCTACGAGAAATACAACATCGACGTGAACAAGTATATCCCGAAGGACAAGAAGTGACTTATTTGAATTGAAATTAGGGTAAACGGCGGCGAATAGACATGAATAGAGTCATAATGTTTCTGATGAACCAGAAGCTTCTGGTCAACCTGGTTGTAGCGCTGATTCTCATCCTGGGATTGACCGTGCTCATGAGGATCAACCGGGAGTTCGTTCCCGAAGTCAACTTCGATATGGTCACGGTCACTACGATTTATCCCGGCGGTTCGCCTGACGAGCTCGAGCAGCTGATCAGCATCCCCATAGAGAAGGAGCTGCGCGAGGTCGACGGACTTGACAAGGTGCGCGCGTACAACATCGAGAACGTCTCGGTCGTGGCCATATATATCGACGACAGCGCCAAGGACAAAAAGCAGGTGGTCCAGGACATCAAGGACGCCGTTGACCTGGTCGAAAATCTGCCGGACAAGGCCGAAAAGCCGATCGTCGAGGAAGTCAAGCTCGAAAAGTCCATGGTCATCGACGTGGCGATATACGGCAGCGACGGGAGCGTCCCTTACGGGACGATCCGTGAGGTAGCCGACGACTTCGAAGACAGCGTGTACGAGCTGGATGAAATCGCCGAGGTCGAGGATTTCGGCTTTTTAGACAGGGAATATCTGGTCGAGGTCGACCCCTCGGCCCAGATGAAGTACCGGATGGGCATGAACACGGTCATCAACACGCTGGCGACCCGGAACCTCGACCTGCCCGGCGGGCCGCTGCGCCTCGGAGACAGGGAATACGTGCTCAGGACAAAGGGCCAGTACAACGACTCCGGCGAGATACTCGGCACCGTGCTCATGTCGAACGACATGGGATTCGTCACAAGGATCAGGGACGTCGCGACGGTCAGCGACACATTCGAGGAAGCAACGGTGCATCAGAGGTACAACGGCCAGGAGGCGATCATATACAGGCTCTGGAAAAAAAGGAGCGTTGATGAAATCGTGACCGTAGACAAGATCAGGGATTTCGTCGCCCATTACAAGAACAAGTATCCCGATCAGGTCAAAATCCAGCTTTTCAACGATTACAGCAAGATGACCCGGGAGCGGATTTCAGCGGTCCTCAGCAACGCGGTGACCGGCTTCATTCTTCTCGCCATAATACTCACCATGCTGCTCGGGCCCCGGATGGCCGCCATTGTTGCGTCGGGGATCCCAATCGCGTTCATGGTGGCGTTTATGGGTATGAAGGCCGGAGATATCACGCTCAACGTCATCAGCCTATTCGGGATGATCATGGTCCTCGGGATGATCGTCGACTTCAGCATCGTGGTTTCGGAGAACAGCCACCGGTATATGGAAACCGGCCTGTTCAAGGACCACGCCATACAAAAGGGCGTTTCCGAGGTTGTGTGGCCGGTGACAGTGACCCTGATATGCACCTGCGCCGCATTTGCCCCGCTGCTGATGCTCACCGGCCTCATGGGCAAGTTCATTAAGGCCATCCCGATGGTCCTCATCCTCTGTCTGTGCGCATCATGGTTTACCGCGATGTTCGTAATGCCGACCTATCTTCAGATATTTTCGAAGGAGCCGAAGATCAAAACCAAATTCGATGAACTGAAAAGCGAGGACAGGTATTTTGAAAAGGGTTTTTTCGGATTTATCCAGAGGAGATATAAGAAACTGCTCGCCGTCGCTCTTGACCACCGCTATGTCACCCTCGGTGTCCTGATCGCGCTTCTTGCGGGATCCCTGGCGCTGGTCCGGGTCATCGGTTTCGTTTTCATGCCCGGCGGCGGCGCCGAACAGCTCGAGATTAAGACGTACCTCCCCCAGGACACCAACCTGGCCGCGAACCTCCGCGAATCCCGAAAGATAGAAGATATCATAATGAAGCTTCCGAAAGCGGAGTTCGAAGCCCTTCATTCAAGCATCGGAGAGGAGGTCCCCTTCGTCCTTGATCCCAAGCCGGGAGAAGGGACCCATAAGTCGACGTTCAAGATATATCTCACCTCGTTCCATGACCGGGAGAGGGAGGCCCGGGAAATCCTCGACGAGCTCAGGGTGAAAATAACGGGCGCGCAGAAAAAAGGCCTCATTTCTCCTAACATGTTCGTGAGATTTAGCGTTGAGGAAAAAGGCCCGCCGGTGGGTAAACCGGTCAACGTCGAGATAAGGGGAAGAGACCTGGCCGTCCTCGGTAAAATCGCCCACGAGTATATGGATTACCTCCGCACCATCGACGGCGTTCGTGACATCACCATGGACCTCGAAGAGGGCAAAGAGGAATACCGCTACAAGGTGGACGAGGTCATGGCGACCAGGGCCGGTTTGTCCACATACGACGTGGCAATGGCGCTGCATTCCTCGTACCAGGGTGCGATCGCGACGAGCGTGCGCAAGGGCGAGGAGGACATCGACATCAGGGTCCGCTTTCCCGAAGAGGCGCGCAAAAACAGGAAGAGCCTCGATTACGTGATGATCGCCAACAGGAGCGGCGGCCTCATCCCGCTCGACAGGGTGAGCTCCATGACGAAACAGCCGGGTTATTCCCAGATCAACCGGCTCAATTACATGAGGCTGGTCCAGGTCCAGGCCGACGTCGACCTCAACAAGGCAACCTCGATTGAGGTGAACAGGGCCGTAGAGAAAAAATTCAGGGATATATCCGCGCGATACCCCGGTTACTCGGTCGCGTACGGCGGCGAGCAGGAGGAGACCAGCGAGCGTATGGGAGAGCTCGGCACCCTGTTTCAGTTCGCCCTGCTGATCATATTCATCGTTCTGGCGGTGTTTTTCGGATCGCTCATGCTGCCGGTGGTGGTCATGGCCGCGATCCCCTTTGCTCTCGTGGGCGTCATATTCGCCCTTGCCGTGCACGGCGAGCCCCTGTCGTTCATGAGCGTGCTCGGCCTTTTCAGCCTGGCGGGAGTTATCGTCAGCAACACGCTCGTTCTGGTCCAGTTCATCAACAATCTCAGGGATGAACATCTTCCCATGAGGGAGGCGCTGATCGAGGCCGGGGTCATACGTCTGCGGCCGATCATCCTCACTTCCGGGACAACGGTCCTGGGGCTCATACCGTCGATTTACGGCCTCGGGGGCAAGGACTTTTTTGTCGCGCCCCTGGCCCTGTCGTTCGGTTACGGCCTGGTGTTCGCCACCGTGATCACGCTTATCCTGATTCCCTGTTTTTATCATATCGCAGAGGACATCAAGGGCCGGACATCGAGGCTCCTCGCGGTAGCGGGCATAACCATGAGCCCGGCGATATATACCCCGCCTCCAGCGCCCGTGCTGCCTGGAATCCAGCGGTCCGAGGAAGAGGGCGGGGATGTCAAAGCATCGAAAAAGGAAAAGAAGAAAAAGAAGCAGGATTGACGGATGAGATATACAGGACGGCCCCGTTTTTTCGGGGCCGTTTGTTTATTGCACTATGATGAATTCGACGCGCCGGTTCTGCGCCTTGCCTTCCTCGGAATCGTTATCTGCAATCGGCTTGCTTTCGCCGTATCCGACGATCGAGAGCCTTTCGGCCTTCACTCCCTTTGCCGCCAGGTATTCCTTGATCGACTCGGCCCTGCTTATGGACAGGATGTGGTTCGAATATGCCTTGCCTTCGCTGTCGGTATGCCCTTCTATACGGACCTTCTCGCTTCTTTGGGACAGTATGCCCGATATCTTGTCGAGTTCCGGATATGATTCCGGAAGGATGCTCGCGCTCCCGGTCTTGAAATGAATTTTGTCGGATATGAAGAGCACCTCGTCCTCATGGATCGAGTTGAGGATGGCCTGAATCCGTTCGATTTCATCTTCGCCCATTTTTTCGGGGTTTGAAGGCGGACTGTCCTCCAGTACCACGAGTTTTTTCTGGTTCGAAAGCAGAACGGTGTCCTCGTAAAAGTTGGAGTTGTAAACGCCGATTATCCCCGACAGGGCATATACGGTCGTTGCCTTTTCGTCTGACGGTTTCTCCTGATCCGCCGGCTCCCCGGATTTTTTGGATACGGCTTCCTCCTTATCGGCGTCGGTAACGGCCGGCCCGACTACAATCCCGAGTTCCGTTCCGCGGATGGCCGCGACCGTTGTATCGGTATGGAGCTCGATCGTGTGGGTTTTGTGTATCCGCTCGAATTTGCCGAATACGGCCCCCTCCTGCACCTGAATTTTCAACTCATTAATGCTTATGTCCTTGATCCGCATGCTGCTGTTTTCGGAAACCCGGATCGCCGTTCCCCCGTGGAAGCGGATGTCGGCGAGTGATTTCTCTCCGGACCGGACCTCGCTGTCGTCGGTCAATTTCATGCCCACGACCGCGTCGCACCAGGCCGCATCGCCGGCCGTCTTGCATTTGACATCGCCGATGACATAAGTGATTACAGGGTTCTGCTTGATAAGTACGGGCGGCTGCATGAGCATTGTGTCGCTCAGCAGCAGATAGGCCACGGCGCCGGCGACGGTGAAGACAAGCGCGCTGATGGCCAGTAAAAGTATTTTTTTCATTTTGACAACCCCTTGAAATTGCCCAATTTTATAAAATATTAAATTAATGTAAATTAAAAATTGGTTAATTCTAATTGACATCAATAAAACTTGACCTTACAGATATTCTGTATATATATGCGAAATAGATATGCATAAACGTTTGAAGAAATATATCAATGAAGCTTTCGGGGATTTAAATAATATACCGGAAAACTTGAAGGATTTTATCGCCGTCGTCAACCGTGAGTTTGACGCCCTCGATAAAGTGATCCATGCTACTGAAAAAGTTACGGATGAAAACATCCGCGATCTGATAATATCCAATGTAGAATTAAGCACCTATCTAAACGCATCGCGCGACCTTATTTTCAGGATCAACCGTTTCGACAGGATAATCGATTATGTCGCCAACCAGGATTACCTGGGCCTGAACCTGGACCAGTTCAAGGACGGGCCGGTCGGCGGGCTTCCGTTATGCGACGATGCCGAATTCTTCTCGAATGCCCTGAAACAGGTCCGGGATCTCAAGCTGAATCTGACGATCGAGTATCCTGTCATAATAAACGGCGAGGAAGTTTTCCTGAACGCCAGGTTTATGCCTATCCTGCAGGATGAAATCGTCATGGTGATCCGGGACATCACCGGAGAAAAGAGGGCGCTGAAAGACCTGCTTCGCAGCGAAAAGAATTTCAGGCGACTTCTTGAAATACTGCCGTATCCGGTGGCGGTGCATAAAAACCTCGAGCTGGTCTACGTGAACGATGCGGCGATCAGGCTGATTGGCGCAGAGGAAGCCGGCCAGATTGTCGGAACGAATCTGCGGGATTATATACATGCCGAGTCTCTGGAGACCGTCAACAGAATGTTCAGGGAACACGTAAACGGCGCCGACAAGCTGATGTCGTACCGGGAAAAGATCGTGGACCTGCAGGGCAACGAGTTCTACGTGAACCTCATCAGTTCAATCGTTACCTGGGGCGATGATTCAGCTATTCTTGTCATCGGCCGTAATATAACCGACGAAATATTAATGCAGGAACGGCTGGTGCGCGCCGAGGAGATGTACCGGATCCTTGCAGAAAGAATGTCGGACTCCATATGGATGATCGACAGCAACAAAAAGATTCTCTACATCAATCCGGTCGACAAGAGAATAACCGGCTATGATCCGGAGGATTACGAAAAGATTGGTAATGACCGGATTTTTCCGGCCCCTTCTCTCAAAAGACTGAATGAGACTATTGACGATCTTTTATCAAAACAGACCGCTGAACCGAATACCGATATTGGCGGCGCTACAGTCGAGATGGAAGTCTTTAAAAAAGGCGGAGGTGTCGTTCTGGTTGAAGTGAACCTTTCGCTTGCAGCATTCGGCAGGGATAATCCCGTTGTAATCGGCGTGGTCCGCGATATTACCGAGAGAAAGACGATCGAAAATGAACTGAGGAAGGCCGAAAAATGGCGCGAGCTCCTTCTTGCGACAACGCCTGACATCATCTACATGCTCGACACGAACGGAATTTTCACCTATATCAGCCCGAGGGTCAGGGAGGTGACCGGCCATCCCGAGGAAGAGTTTATTGGCAGGCGTTTCAGCGATTTCATCGAAGAGAGCGAAAAAGATTACGTCAACGACAAGTTTAAAACCGGAATAGACAGGGGACAAAGCTGGCTCTATCAAATCACCGTGGCCTTTGACAACGGCGACAGGATTCCCATGGAAATAAACGTGAGCACCATGCACGACAAAGACGGGACGCCCATAGGAAGGCTGGGGGTTGCAAGGGACACCAGTCATAAAATGGGGACAATCAGGTAACACCGCCCGGATTCCGCGTTCTAAGAATCACATCCGACTTATGTATTGCTTATTATCGGGATTCTGCTTATTTTTTATACAGGATCCAACAGCCGATTATTTCGAAAAAACGATTCTGATATAACGAGGAAATTCATGAATAAAAAGATACATCACCAGAGCAACAACATGATTTACGTATTCAATTCCGGCAAGGGGATTCTGCAGCACGTCAGCCGGATAACAAAGACCGATTCCGACTGGAAAAAGATTCTCGCCCCTGAACAATACCGGATAGCACGGAAGAAGGGAACCGAAAGGGCGTTCACGGGTAAATACTGGGACCATCACGCCCGGGGCGTGTACAAGTGCGCTTGCTGCGGCAACGACCTGTTCAGGTCAGAGTCGAAGTTCAATTCGGGGACGGGCTGGCCCAGTTTCCTTGCTCCAATCGCCGACCAGAACATCGTCACGAGGCCCGATGTCAGCATATTCATGATGATGAAAAGGACCGAGGTGGCATGTTCCCGTTGCGATGCGCATCTGGGCCATGTTTTCAATGACGGGCCTGCGCCGACGTTCAAGCGGTTCTGTATAAACTCGGCGTCGCTGGCCTTTCAGCCTGACGCGGCCTAAATTTTCTTGTAGATCATCTGCTCGTATCCCCTGAGCATGTAGAAGGCCGCCCGCTGGAAATACAGAACGACCCGGTTGTTCAGATCCAGCGACTCCCTCGCCGATCTCAGGCTGTCCTCCTCCATCCTGTCAATGACGAACAGCCAGAGGTGTCTCATCTGAAGCGCAAGGGCTTTTTGCGCCTGAGAAAAAGGTATGCCTTCCTCGCACCTCTCGCGGCCGATCTTGATGTAACGCTCGGCGATTTTTTCCTTGGGATATTCCTTTGCAATCCACTTTGACAGGTCCTTGTACACCATGTCGCCCGACCTGTATGCTGTTTCACGATCAGTTTTGCGGTATGCCTCGGTTTCGGGGTCTTTCAGCAGGCTGTTCATGTAGTGTTCCGTTATTTCCTCGTGGTGCTGCTCGATCAGGGCGACAAAACTGTTCGACACGATGTCGTTGCGCTTCAGCTTCTTCGTTGTCATGGCGTCATAATCCTCCGAGCGATATATTGTTTCGCGCGAGTTGTGCGAGCTTTTCGATCTTTTCGGCGTCGTCCGGCGTGGTCAGCGCCTGGAGCATGTAGACCTGCTTCGTCACATGGTAGGTGTCCTGGGCGACCAGGAGCAGGGGGATGTTTTTCTGGGCCGCACCGGCAATGATATTCGGGGGCGGCATGATGTTGTTGGTGAGCACGATGGCCGAGGTCCCTTTTTTCAGCGAGGCCAGTATCATGTCGCTCCTGTCTCCGCTGGTTATGGCCACGTTGTCGTTTCTGGCGAATACCGGGTTTCGCAGCGATTCTTCGGCTGACATGGCGCCCACGAAAAAATTTTTCACTATGTTGCCGAGCCCGCCCTCGCCGCCTATGACCTTGGCGAAGAGGTTTTCGGCGAGGTAGCGGACGGAATAATGCGTCAGGGAGTCCTCGTACGGCACCACGCCGAGGACGTTTATTCCCGACGAGGTTATGGTCTTCAGGGATGTGTTCGTGAAGTCGTCGATGTCGCGGACCTTGTTTATTATCACGCCCGAAATGGTTATCCCGGGGACGCTGCAGTATGACCTGAAAAAAGCGATATCGTCGAGCACTTCATCCGCTTCTCCGCTCGCGACGAGTATGACGCCGGCACCTGTGTATCGGGCCACGGTCAGCGGGTCAAGCGAGATCGAAGCCCCGTAGCTGATATCTTTGCCCCCTTCGATGAAGAGCAATTCGGACCCTCTGGATGCTTTTGCGGCCATTTCGGGCAGCGTTCCGGACAGGCTGCGCTCATCGTGCACGAAACGGAGCTTGGGATGGCTGAATCCCAGGGTCATCTCGTCGGGGTTCAGGTCAAGCCCCCAGAGCCGGGTCACGAGCGCCGCGTCGTGGTCCCAGCTTATCTTTCGCTGATAGACCAGCCTGTCGCCGAAAGGCTTGAGGTATCCGCATTTCTTTCCCGCGGCCGAAGCCATTCCAATGATAAGGCTGGTTTTGCCGGCGTTTTCGCGTGTTGATGCGACGATATATGCTTTCATTTCAAATCCTCCCTTGTCTTCGCTATGATGATTCTCGCATCGACGGCCATCCCGCCGTCACCCTGGTCGTAAACGACCACCGGATTGATTTCAATGTCGGTGATCATGTCGCATTTCATGATGATCGTCCCGACCCTGATGATCGTGTCGATGACCCACTCGATGTCCTTTCTCTTTTCTCCGCGGACGCCGAGCAGCAGCGGGAACGAGCGGATTTCCCTTATCATGGAATCCGCTTCGTTCAGGCTTATGGGCAGCGCCCTGAACGCCACGTCTTTCATCACCTCGACGTATATGCCGCCCAGCCCGCACATAACGATCGGCCCGAACGACGGATCGATGCGCGAGCCGATGATTATTTCCGTTCCCGGCCTGGCCATCGAGCAGACCTCGATGCCGTCGATGACCGCGCCCGGCTTGTACTCCCGGACGTTTTTCATGATCGCCTCGTATGCGTCGATCACTTCCTCGTTCGAGAGGATGTCGAGGGCCACGCCGCCTGCGTCGCTTTTATGCAGGACGTTGCGGGACACGATCTTCATGACCACGGGATAGCCGATCGATTCCGCTGCATCGATCGCCTCCCGGATGCTTCTGGCAATGACGCTGCGCGGAGCCCTGACCCCCGCCGCATGAAGAATTCCCGCGCTTTCATGGGCGAGGAGAAAAGACCTGCCCTCGGCAAGCGCGCCGCCGATGATGCGGTTGATCTCCGGCACGTCGATCAGGGCTTCTTCGACGTTTTCCGCGCCTTCCTTGATTCCGGCGCTCTGCCGGTTCGCCGCACCCAGGCAGGAGACGGCGGCGTAGACGTCCCCGAAAACCGGGACATTCTGTTTTTTCAGCCTGGATATGACGCTTTCGACCGCGTTCCCGCCTATGGCGGCGAATGCGATTGGTTTCCGGGCACTGACATGGGCCGCGGCCGTTTCGCTGATCATCGGCCCGAGGTTTTCAGAATCGAATGACGCCGTTTCGCAGTACAGGGCTATCGTCGCATCCATCGAATTGCTGGCAGCTGCGGCCATGAGCGCATCGCGGTAGTCGTTCGAGCCGGCGCCCCCGGTTAGATCGACCGGGTTCCTGACCGAGCCGAACGCGGGCGTCACCGGTTCGAAGGTCTTTTTCAAGGTTTCCTGGTCGTCGAAGAGGCCGATGCCGTATTTTTCGCAGGCGTCGCTCGCCATGACCCCGATCCCGCCGCCGTTGGTGACGATGACCGTCCTGTTGCCCGCAGGCGCGGGATTGAACGCGAGGAATTTGCACCAGTTGAAGGCCTCCTCCACGCTTTCGGCGCGCAGGACCCCGCACTGCCTCATGATCGCGTCGAATACGTCGTCCGAACCGGCGAGAGAGCCGGTATGCGAGGCGGCGGCCATGGCGCCGCGCCTGGATCGGCCTGATTTTATCACGACCACCGGTTTGAGCGCGGTGGCGCGTTTCAGCGTCCTGACGAGGGCGGCGCCGTTTTTAACTCCCTCGATGTAGAGCAGTACGACCCTGGTTGGTTCATGCAGCATCAGGTAGTCAAGAAGGTCGGATTCGTCGATGTCGGACTTGTTGCCGAGAGAAACGACTGCAGACAGGCCTATGTTGTCCACGGCCGTCTTTCCGATCATCGCGATGCCGAGCGCACCGCTCTGGGTGAGAATCGCCACCGGGCCGGGGCTTATTTCGGTTGCCGAAAATGTCGCGTTGAGTGAAGCGTTCGAGGAATATAGTCCGAATATGTTCGGGCCCAGGACCCTCATGCCCGCGGCCTGCGCGGTGCGGGCTATTTCCGTTTCGGCTTCCCTGTTGCCGGCCTCGGAAAAACCCGACGTGATGATCTGTACGTGCTTCACGCCGCACCCGGCGCAGCTTTTCACGGCTTCGGGAACGTTCTTCGCCGGAATGACGATCGTGGCCAGGTCGATCCTGCGGCCGATATCCTCGATACGCTGATAGGCGTTGAGGCCGAGAATTACGCCGCCCCGCGGGTTCACCGGGAATACCTCACCCCTGTATCCGCCGTCAATGATGTTTTTGAGTATGCTGTGGCCGATTTTTCCGGGGTCGCCTGAAGCGCCGATCACTGCCACGGATTCCGGTTCGAAGAGAGTTCGTATGTCAGCTTTAGTCGCCACCGCGCTTCCCTCCTTTCCCGTGTTTTATTTGAACCTCATAATCAGCTCATATGCGCCGAACTCGACTTTCTTCTCCATTTCGAAGCCCATTTTTTCGAAGACATGGAGCATCGGCTTGTTCTCGACGAGCACGTCTGCGGTGAATCCCTGCAAGCCGTCGTTCTTGGCGAGTATCGTCAAAAACGAGAGGAGCTCGGTGCCGATGCCCTTTTCGTGATAGCTGTCCCTGACCGCAAACGCGACCTCGGCGGTCTGGGTGTTTTCGTCTTTGATGGTCTGCCCCATGCCCACCGCGATCTCCTTGCCGTTTTCCTCGACGGTGGCGAGAATTACCAGCTCCTTGGTATAATCGATGATGACGAATTCCTGCCGCATTTTGTGGGGCACGTCTTTCCTGATCGACATGAAGCGGCGCTGCAGGCTCTTGTCCGACATCGAATAGAAGAGGTCCTTGATCAGGGGCTCGTCGTCGATCTTGACCGGCCTGAAGAACACGACCTGGCCCTTCTTGGTCGTTCTTACGGATTCGAGGTGCTCCGGGTATTCTCCCTTTTTCCCGGGAATAAAGGCCTGGTCCGGGTATATGAGGTTGAGCTTCTTCGCCTCCTCGATCAGCTGCGGCCTGAATTTCGGGTGCGCGATGGCGATGAGGCTCATCGCGCGCTCCCGGATGTTTTTGCCGTGTATGTATGCGATGCCGTACTCGGTGACCACGTAATGGATGTCGCCCCTGTTCAGCGTAACGCCCGCGCCGCTGTCGAGGAACGGCACGATCCGGGAAACCTCGTCGTTTCGGGCGGTCGACTGTATCACGAGAATGGTCTTTCCGCCGGGCGCCACGACGGCTCCCCGCATGAAATCCGCGCTCCCGCCGATGCCGCTGTAGAACATCTTGCCGATGGATTCGGCGGTGGCCTGCCCGGTGAGGTCAATCTGCAGGGCCGCGTTGATCGCGGTCATGTTGTCGATCTGCGAGATTATCTTCGGATTGTTGGTGTAGTCGATGCCCCTGAACTCGATCAATGGATTGTCGTCGATGAACCGGTAGGTCTTTTCGGTGCCCATGCAGAACGAGGCGATGGTCTTGCCCTTGTTGATGTTCTTTCTCGAGTTGTTGATGACCCCGCTGCTGATAAGGTCGGCCATTGAATCGGTGAGTAGCTCGGTATGGATGCCCAGGTCGTTTTTAGCGCTGATGTTGTTCAGGATGGCGTTGGGGGTGCTGCCGTATCCGACCTGGATAGTGTCGCCGTCGTTGATTATCTTGGAGACATATTTGCCTATCTGCTGGGCTATTTCTCCCGGAACCTGGGGCGAGTATTCGAGCAGCGGTTCGTCGTGATGGATCAGGAAGTCGATGTCCTTGACGTTGATGAAGGTGTCGCCGTGGACCCTGGGCATGCTGTTGTTGATCTGCGCGATGATCAGGCTCGCGTTGTCGATCGCGGCCCTGCATATGTCGACGCTTATGCCGAGGCTCACGTATCCGTTCTTGTCGGGCGGGGAGACCTGTATGAGAGCGACATCGATCGGTATCCTCTTCTGGCTGATGAGCTTCGGTATCTCCGAAAGGAAAATCGGGGTGTAGTCGGCCATCCCGCTGTTCACCGAATCCCTCGTGTTGTCGCCGACGAAAAATGAATTGTGTCTGAAGTTGTAGGTGTAGTTCTCGTCGGCGTAGGGCGCGACGCCGAGGCTCCAGATGTGCATGACCTCGGCCTCCGCGAACGCCTTGGGGTTCGCCTCGATGTACTTCATCAGCGCCCTCATCGTGTACTGCGGCTCGCCGCATGCGGTGCTCAGGAATATCCTGTCGCCCCGGTGGATGTTCGAAAAAATATCTTCCTCGACCGCAAACTTTTCTTTGAATTTTTTTTTGGTGCTTTCGATGTTGGCCATGTTTCGCTGAGGCATTGGTCCCTCCCCTTATTTTCTCATGCTGTCGTTGATCGCCGATATGAGCTGGTTCATTTCGAAAGGCTTTGGAAGAAAATTCTTGAATCCGAAATTGGCGTAGTTTGCCCTGACCGGATCGTTCGCATAGCCGCTCGATGCTATGATCACCGCAGCCGGGTCCATGGCCAGTATCTTTTCCGCGGCCTCCTTTCCGCCCATTCCGCCGGGGACCGTAAGGTCCATGAGCACGAGGCTGTATTTGCCGCCGTTCCTCGATTCGCGGTCGTACATCTCGATGGCTTCCTTGCCGTCCCTGGCCTGGTCGACCGAGAACCCGACTCCGGTGAGCATTCTTTTCACGATTTTGCGGATCATCTCCTCGTCGTCCATGACCAGTATTTTACCCTGGGAGACGTTATTGTCGTGTGACTGGGCCGCGACTCTGGCCGGCGTTCTGTCCGATGCGGGCAGGTAAACATGGAAGGTGCTGCCTTCGCCGGGCTTCGTGTCGAACGAAAGGTGCCCCCTGTGCTTTTTGACGATGGAAAAGCAGGTGGCCAGCCCTATACCGTTGCCGGTCTTTTTCGTGGTGAAGAACAGGTCGAATATCTTTGCGCCGTACTCCGCGGGTATTCCGTGGCCCTGGTCACGGATGGATATTTTCACGTATCTTCCCTCGTCGAGAGGAAGACCGCCGCTTTCGCTGACGGAGACGTTTTCGGCGAAAACCTGGACGGTCCCGCCGTCGGGCATTGCCTGCATTGCGTTGATTATGATGTTGTCGATCACCTGGTTGATCTGCCCCTCGTCGGCTTCGGCCATCCAGAGGTTGTCGGCTATATAGAATTCGGGCCTCACGTTTGAGCCCCTGAGCGTGAAAGATGACGAAGCGTACACGAGGTCCCTGATGTTCAGGGGTTTTTTTATGGGTTCGCCGCCCTTGGAGAACGTGAGAAGCTGCTGTGATATGTCCCTCGCCTTGAGGGAAGCGCGCTCCGCCTCGTCGAGGATTTCGAAGATATCGCTTTCCCGGTCGATGTTCAATTTTGCCAGGTTGATGTTGCCGAGTATGCCGGTCAGGATGTTGTTGTAGTCGTGGGCGATGCCTCCCGCGAGCAGGCTCAGGGATTCGAACTTCTGAATTTTCATCAGCTCCTGTTCGATTTTTTTATGGTCGGTGATGTCGGTCACCACAGCGAACCTCTCTTCGCTTTCGTTTGTCCCGTAGCCGATGCTCTGGAGAGACAGTATCGACTGTACGGTCGATCCGTTTTTTGTGATCCACTCGATGTCGATGGATTTCACCCGGTCCGGCGCGCCGGGTTTCGCCGCTATCAGAAATACCTTGCCGTTGGATTCGTCGAGAAAATCCGTCGCGGCCCTGCCGATTATTTCTTCGATCGGATAACCGAGTATATGGCAGAGCCTGGTGTTCGCGTATGTTATTATGTTGTCCGGGGAAAAAATAAAAATACCGTCCATCATGGTCTCGACGAGCTGCCGGTATTTTGCCTCGCTTGCATGCAGCGCCGCCTCGGCCAGGATGCGGTTTATCACGCTGCCTGCATGGGCCGCGATCATTTCAATCGTGTTCATGACGGCCTGGGAAAGCGGGGATTCCTTGTTCGAAAACGAGAGCAGAAAAATCGCCGGGTCTTCTTCTTTTCTTATCGGGATGATTGTGGCTCCGGCCGCATTGAGCCTCGCCTGCAACCGGCCGAGAACGCCGGGCAGGATCCCTGCGCCGATATGAGAAGCTCCGCCGATCAGAAGATCATATTCATCGGTCCCCGGGGCTATCCTCGCTGACTCGCCGATGCATTCCTGGTCTGGCCCCGCGAACGATGCGAGCAGCAGGTCCTCGTTTTTTTCATCGGTCATGTATATGCATGCAGCCGAGATATCGGGGATGCCGCTCAGGACCGGGACGAGCCTGTCCAGGGCCTCGCGAAGTCCCGGAGCGGTCCCGAGAACCATGGCGGACTCGTGCTCGACCTGTCTCAGTATTTCCGATTGTCTGCGGTCCGTGATATCGGTTATTACGGCTATGACTCCGGTGAAGCCGCCGTCTTCGTCATACTTGAAATCCCAGTCGATCTGAACATCGATCAGCCTGCTTCCGATGTTTTTTATGACGTCGTAATATCGGGTGTATTTCTGTCCGGAGGCTTTTTCGGCTGTGAGGTCGAAAGTGAGCCCCCCGTTCGTGATGAAGGAGCCGAACTCCCTGCCGATTATTTCGTCCTTCCCGTATCCGGTCATCGCACAGAAGGATTCGTTGCAGAATGTGACAATTCCCTCCCTGTTATATTCAACGATGCCGTGGGATATGGTTTCAACAAGGGTCCGGTAAAGCGATTCGCTGTGCTTCAGCTTCTGCCCGAGACGGTGCCTGTACAGGACGGTTTCGATGGTCGAATACAGTTCGTTCATGCTGACCGGCTTGATTATATAGCCGTAGGGCTCGGTCTTTTTCGCCCGCTCCAGGGTCTGCTGGTCGGTTGATGATGTGATATAGACCACGGGTATGTCGAAACTTTTTCTTATTATTCCCGCTGTCTCAATGCCGTCGATCGATCCTTCGAGCACGATGTCCATCAGCACGATGTCCGGCCGCATCTTATCCGAAAGTTCAAGTGTCTCTCTCCCCGATCTGGCGACTGCGACGACGTCATACTTCAGGTTTTCGAGCATACGCCTTAACCCGAGCGCAGTTATGGCGTCGTCTTCGACGATCAATATTTTCGGATCATTCATGGTGCCTGGCCTGCGTTGTTTATTATAGCACGATTTGCCCGGTTATGCAATAGCCGGCCCTTATTATTCGCGCAGGGGATGACGGATGGCTGGAGTGAATGAGTAGCAGTCAGGATGCGGCGCGGATGCCGTGAAGAGGGAAGATGTTTTTTTCAATAAATTCGGCTACCCGTTCCGCGTCAGCCCGGCATTCTTTTTTATCGGCAGCGGCTGCGGAGTAGGGGGGGTCGTCCAGCGTGCCCATCTGCGCTTCCGGCCCGTACATCATTCCTCCGACGAGTCCCGCGAAGGCGTCGACCGGCTTGATGCCGCACAGTGTCGCCCAGGCCAGGGCCCACAGCGCGGCGGTTTTATGCACATTGTATCCGCCCCCGCCGGTCGCGATGATTCTCGGGCAAAGCTCTTTGAGCGCGCCGAGCGAGTCCTTGTATGCCGCGCTGGTCAGGTTCATGTGTGTCAGCGGGTCGTCCATATGCGCGTCTCCGCCCACTTCGATGAAGATCACGTCCGGAGCGAAGGCCGTGATCAGGGGGGGGACGATCCTGTGAAAGGAATCGAGATATGTTTCATCGTCGGTTCCAGGGCTGAAGGGCAGGTTCACGTTGAAGCCTTCACCTTCTCCGGTCCCGGTTTCGTTTTCGAATCCGGTCCACGGATAAAGGGATTTGCCGGTTTCATGCAGCGATATCGTCAGCGCCCTCCTGTCGGAGTAGAAGGCGTCCTGAACGCCGTTTCCATGATGGGCGTCGAGGTCGACATAAGCGACTTTCTTGCCGTGGCTTAAAAGGGACGTTATCGCGATGGCGATGTCGTTGATGTAGCAGAATCCCTCGGCCGTGTCCATGCCCGCGTGGTGAAATCCGCCATGCGGGTTGAACACGAACCTGGCCTCGTTTTCCAGCAGCATCATGGCTCCCTGGTGTGTAGCGCCTGAGGCCAGGAGCGAGTATTCGAACATCCCCCTTATCACGGGGTTGTCGCCGGTGCCTATGCCGGCCCTGAGCATGTCGAGGTCGTATTCGCCGCGGTCGCAGCGCTTGAGGAGCTCAATGTATTCGGGCGTGTGAAAAGACAGCAGCAGTTCTTCATCGATTTTTCGCGGAGCAAGCACCATCTGCCCCGGTTCGTTGATGAGCGAAAACCTGTTCAGGAGTTCGTAGAAGTATTTCGCCCGGGCGGGCTTGAAGGGGTGCCCGGCCCCGTAATCGAACGACGAGAGGGTGTCGGAATAGAACAGGATGTCGGCGCCTGGGTTTTTCATCGAGCCCGGTCAATTTGTCCGGTCAGGATCGGTTTCCTTCTCCTGAACGATATTTTTTGTGGGTGCGTTCTCTTCGGAGATTTCCATTAGCTTGATGGTCAGCTCGCACGCTTCTGCCGCCGCTGTTTCGATTTCATTTAGCAGGCGGTATGCCGGGTCCGTTTTTTTCAGGTTCTTTCTGGCAAGCGACGCCTTTTCGCTAATGGGCGACAGGAGCCCCGTAAAATTCTGTGCTATCCCCCCGACAAGAATGCCGAGTGACTCGATTTTTTTTGTTTTAGCCTGGGCCTCGGTCGCTTTTTTCCGGGAGGACAGGTCGCGTATATTGAGCAGAAAATTTCTATGGCCGGATTTTTCGACCGGGATCACGGTCAGGTCGGCCGGGAAAGTGAATCCGTCGCTTCTGATGCAGGTGAGGCCGGAAAGGGTCATTTTTTTATGGAGGCCGCTCAGGCAAATCTGGACCGATTGATTGTCGGTAAAGAGGGACAGGTCTTCCAGATTTTTATCTACCATTTCGTTTTTGTGGAGGCCTAACATCTGGCCCGCGGAGCCGTTACAGTCGGCTATTCTGCAGTCCTGTGTAAGCACAAGGATCGCATCCGAGGATATATTGAAAAGGGCCTTGAATTTTTCTTCTTTTTCCCTCAATCGCTGCTCTTTCTCTCTCCGGTCGGTGACATTCCTTGAATTAACGACGTAGCACATGATCGAGCCGTCAGGGTCGACCACTTTCACGACCGAGACTTCGAAATGGAGCCAGGTCCTGTCTTTACTGAGATATCGGAATTCAAAATACGGCTCACGGTTTCGATAGAGATCGGGGTCGGTGAAAAGAGCCTGCAGAAACGACCTGTCGTCGGTATGCAGGTAATCGAGCTCGTTCTCCCCGATCATTTCGACATGGTTGTAACCGAGGCACCTTTCGACCGAAATTGTTTTATACAGGATGGTCCCGTCGACTGCGAGAATCGATATGATGTCCGACGTGTTTTCAATGAGAAAACGGTAGTGGCGCTCGGCCAGCGTGAGGGCCTTTTCTGTTTTTGACAGCTCGGAGACGTCCCTGATGATTCCGATCGTGCCCACATACGCCCGATGCTCGCTGAAATCATGTTCGTAGACACCGCTGCAGAAAACTTCTCCCTGCAAGAAGTACTTTTCGGTTTCAGCTCCTTCTTTGGATGCGAGTCTGACCCTGAGATTTTTGGTGATTCGTTTTCCGGTTCTCCTTTCGTCGAAGAGCTTGACTTCTTTCTTGCGTTCTTTTGATTTTCGTATTTTTTCTACGGCCCCGCTGTGCTGAATGGAGGGTATGTCCTCCAGGTGGAAGATGGTGCTGAAGTGTTTTCCGATGAGCTCCTGGGCCTTGTAGCCGAGGCGCTCGACCGAATCGTTTATGTAGATGAATTCGCCCCTGGAGTTGATTTTATAAACAATGTCGGGCAATTGCTGAATGAGGTCCCTGTAAAACTCGTTCATTCCGCAGTCGTTCGTTAGATCCATTTGCTATATTGTCCGAAAGTTTTGATTCGTATTTGATTTTTAATAAGTCGATCATAAAAAGCAAGTATAAAATTTTCAGGATGAGTTTTTATTATGATTTTGCCGGATAAGGGGATGAGGGCTTTCGCGCGCGTCATGGCAAGTAGCTCTTTCTGTCGTTCATGAACGATTTATAGAGCATATAGTGATCGGTTTCTTCGTAGAGTATCGGGGCGATGGGAATACGGTCAAAGGAGTAGATGACCGAACCGGGGCATGCCATGATTATCGGCGAATGGGTGGCTATGATGAACTGTGAATCGCCGGCTGATGCGCACTCCCTTATTATGCGCACCAGTTCAAGCTGCCTTCGCGGGGACAGCGCGTTTTCGGGTTCGTCGAGCAGATGGAGGCCCCGTTTGCGGTATCTGTTTGAAAAGTACGACATGTGGCATTGTCCGTGAGACTGGCTTGTCAGCGGCCTTCCTCCGTACAGGTCGAGCGTCCCGGGTGAAAGCGAGGCCCATTCATCGACGTTCTGGGCGAAATTGATGAAAATTTCCGATGCAAAGAAAGAGCCGGGAACCGGCTCGTCCGTCCACCCGAGCTCGATATAGTTGCAGAGCTCGTTTTCGAATTCGTTGTAATGCGGCCGCTGGCGTTCGATTCCCGACCAGATGTGGATTCCCGCTTTCCGCGCGATCGCCTTGAGCAGAGTCGATTTACCGCTGCCGTTCTCTCCCGCGAAAATCGTGACCGGTGCGGCGAATGTCAGGCCCCCGGTTTTTCTGAATACATCAAGACTGAACGGATATGAATCCGCCGCAGGATATTTTTCTCTGAGAAAAGTCAATGATGCGACGTGCATGCAACGATTACCCCGCCGGGGTCAAGATATATGACCTGCATAAACCCTGCATCCGAAAAGGCAATTGTTTTTTCATGCGGAATCAAAATTCCTCTTGACAGAAATCCCCCGATGTTTCTACTTGTAGAAACATTATTTCATGGTGGGTCTTGCCGGATGGACAGAATAAAGGACATATCCCGCGTTCTCGCGGCGACCGAAGATGCTCGGCTTATCGAGAAGTTTCTAAGGAGCCTTCTGACCGAAAACGAGATCGGCGAACTGTCTTCGCGCTGGGAACTGGTTAAAATGCTCGATGACGGCGCCAGCCAGCGGAAGATCGCAGAAAAGCTGGGCCTCAGCCTGTGCAAGATCACGCGGGGATCTAAGGAGCTGAAAAAGAGCCCCTCCGCTTTCAAGCACATGATCGATCTGCATAGAACACTGTGAACCGGGTCGTCCGGATGTCGGGCGCCGTTGAATCCTAAAAAATCTCCAAGGAGAACAATATGCCTACAAAAGTATTTTTAACCGAAGATGAAATGCCGAAACAGTGGTACAACCTTGCCGCTGACCTTCCGACTCCCATGCTGCCGCCTCTCGGCCCTGACGGGAATCCCATATCCCCGGACATGCTCGCGCCAGTGTTCCCGATGAACCTCATCGAGCAGGAAGTCAGCCAGGAACGCTGGATAAAAATCCCCGAGGAGATACTCGAGCTCCTGTACCGCTGGAGGCCGACGCCGCTGCATCGCGCTTATGCCCTGGAAAAAGCCCTGGGAACGCCGGCCCGGATCTATTACAAGAACGAAAGCGTGTCGCCCGCAGGCAGCCACAAGGGCAATACGGCAGTGGCCCAGGCATGGTATAACAAACAGTTCGGTATCAAGAAGCTCACAACCGAGACCGGCGCCGGCCAGTGGGGCAGCGCCATATCGTTCGCCTGCGCTCTTCTGGGACTCGAGTGCAAGGTCTACATGGTGCGCATAAGCTTCGACCAGAAGCCGTTCAGGAAAACCATGATGCAGACATGGGGCGCGGAGTGCATTCCCAGCCCGAGCACCGAAACCAACGCCGGAAGGGCCGTTCTTGAAAAGGACCCGGACACGCCGGGAAGCCTCGGGATCGCGATCAGCGAGGCTATCGAGGAGGCCGTGACCGATGAGACCGGAAAGACCAGGTATTCGCTGGGAAGCGTTCTCAACCACGTCATGCTGCACCAGACGATCATCGGCCTGGAGGCGAAAAAGCAGCTGGAAAAAATGGGTGAAAAGAAAGTCGACGTTGTCATCGGATGCGCGGGCGGCGGAAGCAATTTCGCAGGCCTTTCGTTCCCGTTCGCAAACGACAAGATAAACGGCGCCGACATCGAGATCATCCCGGTCGAACCCGCGTCGTGCCCGACCCTGACCAAGGCCCCGTTTGTGTACGATCATGGCGACATCGCCAAGATGACCCCGCTCCTGCCGATGTATTCCCTCGGCCACAGCTTCGTGCCGGCCCCGATTCACGCGGGCGGACTGCGCTATCACGGCATGTCTCCCCTTGTGTCACAGGCGGTCGTCGAGGGGCTCATGACCCCTCTGGCGATCTCTCAGATCGAGTGCTACCAGGCCGCGATGCTTTTCGCCAAGACCGAGGGTATCATCGTTGCGCCGGAGACGAGCCATGCGGTTGCGGCCACGATAAGGAAGGCAAAAGAGGCGAAAGAGGAGGGCAGGCAGAAGGTGATCATATTCAACCTGAGCGGCCACGGTCTCATGGATTTGTACGGCTACGACAAGTTCCTTCACGGCAAGCTCGGCGATCACAAGATGACAAAAGAAGAGGTCCATCAGGCTACCAGGGAATTGAAGGGCCATCCGAAGGCCGAGATGAGAAAGACAGGCAAGTGGTGATATGGAAACGGCGCGCCTGACGGCGCGCCGCAAATTTTATGGAAAAGAACCAGTTCGACGAAATCGAAATCTACTGCCGCAGGCTGGGGCACTACGTGACTTTCAAATACTGCCGCTCAATGGACGGCGGAAATCCCTGCCGGGGCGTGTTCGACTGCGCCTTCGAGAAAATCCCGGTGCGCGAGTACATGGCCGAGCACTATTCCGATGAAGAAATCGCAGCGATACTTTCACCGCCCGCATCGAAGATCAGCAGCATCATCGACCTGATCGAACGCGCGAAAAAAAACAAGCCCTGACCTACCGGTGATAATCCTGCAATGACCTGATGTCCCAGATGCCCTTCTTCTTGGCCTCGATGCCTTTTGTCGCAGCCATGGCTGCCGCCATGGTCGTGATATACGGGATCTTGTACTTGATGGCCGCCTTCCTGATATACGAGTCGTCGTGTTCGCTCTGCTCGCCGCTGGGCGTGTTGATCACGAGCTGTATCTCCTTGTTCTTGATCCTGTCCACGATGTTCGGCCTTCCCTGGTACACCTTGAGCACCGGTTCGGTCTCGACCCCGTTTTCCGAGAAGTAGCGCTGCACCCCCTCGGTCGACAGCACCCGGAAACCCAGACGCTTGAGCTCTCGTGCGACCTGCAATGCCTGGGGACGGTCGTTCTTGTTGACGGTCAAAAGAACCGTTCCCTCCTCGGGCAGTGACTGCTGGGCCGCCTCCTGCGATTTGGCGTAAGCCAGGCCGAACGAATCCGCAAGCCCCAGCACTTCGCCGGTAGACCTCATTTCCGGGCCCAGTATCGGGTCGACTTCCGGGAACATGTTGAACGGGAACACCGACTCCTTCACCCCGAAGTGCTCGATTTTTTTTCGGGCGAGCTTCATATCTTTGAGGGTCTTGCCCAGCATGATCCGGGTCGCGATGCTCGCCATGGAAATGCTGCATACCTTCGAGACCAGTGGCACGGTGCGCGAGGCGCGGGGATTTGCCTCGAGTATGTACACCCTGTCGTCGGCGATCGCGTACTGGATGTTCATGAGCCCCTTTACGCCCAGCTCGATGGCGATTTTTCTTGTATAGTCCTCGATCGTCTTGATGTGCTTCTCCGGGATGTTGACGGACGGAAGAACGCACGCCGAATCCCCCGAGTGCACGCCCGCGAGCTCGATGTGCTCCATGACCGCGGGCACGAAGGCGTCGGCGCCGTCACATATGGCGTCGGCCTCGCACTCGATCGCGTTGTCGAGGAACCTGTCGATGAGTATCGGCCTTTCGGGCGACACGTCGACCGCGGCCTCGACGTAGCGCTTGAGCATCTCCTTGTGGTGGATGACTTCCATGGCGCGACCGCCCAGGACATATGACGGCCTGACCATTACCGGGTAGCCGATCCTTTCGGCGATCCCGGCCGCCTGCTCGAAGGTGCTGGCCATGCCCGATTCGGGCTGGGGTATGCCGAGCTTGCGCATCATTCCGCTGAAGCGCTCCCTGTCTTCGGCAAGGTCGATGGATTCGGGCGTGGTCCCGAGTATGGCGACCCCGTTTTTCTTGAGCTCGTTCGCGATGTTCAGCGGGGTCTGGCCCCCGAACTGGACGATCACGCCCATGGGCTTTTCCTTCTGGTATATGCTCAGCACGTCCTCGACGGTGAGCGGCTCGAAGTAGAGCTTGTTCGAGGTGTCGTAATCGGTCGATACGGTCTCGGGATTGCAGTTGACCATGATCGATTCGTATCCCTCTTCGCGCAGGGTGAACGCTGCGTGAACACAGCAGTAGTCGAACTCGATGCCCTGGCCGATGCGGTTCGGTCCGCCGCCGAGGACCATGATTTTTTTGTTCGAGGAAACGCCGACGCTGTCGGTCGCGTTGTATGTCGAATAGTAGTAGGCGGCGTTCTCGACGCCGCTTACCGGGACCGCCTCCCAGCGTTCGGCAAGGCCGAGACCGATACGCCGGTCGCGGATATCGTTTTCTGACCCGCCCGTGATCTGGGCGAGGTATTTATCCGCGAAGCCGTCTTTTTTTGCCCTTATGAGCAGGTCGTCGGGGATTGCCTTTCCCTTGTACTGCAATATTTCGTTCTCGAGCTCGACGAGCTCCTTCATCTGCTGGATGAACCATTCCTTTATGTGGGTCCTCTCATGCAGTGTCTTCACGTCGATGCCCTTGCGCAGGGCCTCGTACATGATGAACTGCCTCTCGCTGGTCGGCACGCTGACCTGCCGCAGCAGTTCCTCTGCGGTAAGGGAGTTGAACTTTTTCGCGAACCCGAGGCCGTAGCGCCCGTTCTCCATGGATCGAATGGCTTTCTGGAAGGCCTCCTTGTAGGTGCGGCCGATGCTCATGGCCTCGCCCACGGCCCTCATCTGCGTGCCGAGCTCGTCTTTAACTCCCTTGAACTTCTCGAATCCCCAGCGGCAGAACTTGACCACGACATATTCTCCCGACGGGGTGTATTTCTCGAGCGTGCCGTCGCGCCAGTAGGGGATTTCGTCGAGGTCCAGACCGCAGGCCAGCAGCGACGAGATGAGCGCGATCGGGAACCCTGTCGCCTTGGACGCGAGCGCCGACGAGCGCGAGGTGCGCGGGTTGATCTCGATGACCACGACCCTTCCGGTTCTTGGATCGTGGGCGAACTGGATGTTCGTGCCCCCGATCACCTGTATGGCCTCGACTATGGAGTAAGAATATTTCTGCAGTTTTTCCTGCAGGGCTCTGTCTATGGTGAGCATCGGCGCGACGCAGAACGAGTCGCCGGTGTGTACGCCCATGGCGTCGACGTTCTCGATGAAGCACACGGTGATCATCCGGTTTTTGGCGTCGCGCACGACTTCGAGCTCGAGCTCCTCCCAGCCGAGCACCGATTCCTCGATGAGTATCTGGGTCACGATGCTCGCCGCGAGACCCCGGGACGCCACTTCCCGGAATTCCTCCATGTTGTAGACCATGCCTCCGCCGGTGCCGCCCATGGTGTACGCCGGCCTTATGACCACCGGGAAGCCCATCTCCTCTGCGATCTTTTCGGCCTCGGCGAGGCTGTGCGCAGGCTTGCTGCGGGGCATGTCGATGCCCAGGCGCTCCATGGTCTTTTTGAATTCGATGCGGTCCTCGCCGCGTTCGATTGCGTCGGCCTGCACCCCGATGATGCGCACCCCGTATTTTTCGAGCACGCCCTTGTTGTGCAGCTCGGCCGAAAGGTTCAATCCGGTCTGGCCGCCAAGATTTGGCAGCAGCGCGTCGGGTTTTTCTTTTTTTATGATTTTTACCATTGTCTCGAAGTTCAGGGGTTCGATGTAGGTGATATCGGCCATACCAGGGTCGGTCATGATGGTCGCCGGATTGGAGTTGACCAGGACTATCTCGTAGCCGAGGCTTTTCAGCGCTTTGCAGGCCTGGGTGCCTGAATAGTCGAATTCGCATGCCTGGCCGATTATTATCGGGCCCGATCCTATGATCATGATCTTGTTGATATCTGTGCGTTTGGGCATTTTATCCTCGCTAAAAATGGTTTCCTTTGATAAGTGCTTTTTGAAAAGAAGGCATCGGATTAAATTGTCAATAAATAAATCCGGGCTTAATTATTCTTTTAACTGTGCTGGTTGAACAGGTGAAAATGTTCGCCCGGGTCGTGTTTGAGAGACTGGTTCCCCAATTCTGGAAATCACAGGGTATTATTTAGAATTATTTGTCGGAATTTGTAAAAATATTTCAATAAATTTTTTATATGTGTTTTTTGTAAACAAAAAAATATTTCATTTAGAAATTTTCTTTGACTTCACAGTGTCAATTTTTAAAATGCTAATGTTAACAGAGAAGGATTCATTCCGGAATCCGCCTCAAATGCGTGTCGTCTAACGCGCATGCTCTTTCAATCCGGCATAATTATTAAAGAGATATATACTCACACATAAATTAGGAGGATATTTATGCCTGTTACCAGAAAGGATTTCCTGAAGCTGTCCGGCATGACGGCTGCAGGAGCTTTCTTCGGCGGCACTTCTTTTCTTACCGGGTGCAAAAGCTATCCCGATAAATTGAGGGGCGCAAAAGAGAGCACCACCATCTGCCCATACTGCGGCGTGGGCTGCGGATTGATCGTATCGGTCCGCGACGGAAAGGTCATCAACATCGAGGGCGACCCCGATCATCCCATCAACCGCGGGACCCTGTGCGCAAAGGGTAACGCGCTCTATCAGATTGCAGTAAACCCCATCCAGCGAAGGCTGACCAAAGTGCAGTACCGCAGGCCGGGCGGAACAGCCTGGGAGGAAATTTCCTGGGAACAGGCGCTCAAGATGATAGCCCGCAAGGTCAAGGACACCAGGGACAAATCGTTCGTCGAAAAGGCCGACGGAGTGACCGTGAACAGGGCCGAAGCGCTGTTCAGCCTCGGCGGCGCGGCGCTCGACAACGAGGAGTGCTATCTCGTATCCAAGTTCGCGAGGATTCTCGGCATCAACTATCTGGAACACCAGGCCCGTATTTGACACAGCGCAACTGTCGCCGGTCTGGCGGCTTCTTTCGGTCGTGGAATCATGACCAATCACTGGATAGACATCAAGAACGCCGACGTCATTCTCATCATGGGAAGCAACGCGGCCGAAAACCATCCCATATCGTTCAAGTGGGTGCAGAAAGCGAGGGATAACGGCGGCAAGCTGATTGTCGTGGACCCGCGCTTCACCAAGTCGGCTTCCATGGCCGACGTGTACGCATCGCTCCGGCCGGGCACCGACCTCGCCTTTCTCGGCGGGATCATCAACTACGCCCTGCAGAACGACCGCATACAGAAGGAATATGTCGTCGAATACACCAACGCATCGTACCTGATCAGCGCCGACTACAAATTCAATGACGGTATCTTTTCCGGTTACGACGGCGGTAAACGCGAATATGACAAGAAAACCTGGGGATACCAGAATGACGACAAGGGGATTCCGAAGAGGGACAAGACGCTTCAGGATCCCCAGTGCGTGTACCAGCTGATGAAAAAGCACTATGCACGGTACACGCCTGAAAAGGTCGAGCAGATCACCGGCTGCCAGAAGGAATCCTTCCTGAAAGTGGCCGAGCTGTTTACCTCTACGTGCAAACCCGACAGGGTGGCGACCATCATGTATGCAATGGGTACGACCCAGCACACGGTGGGCACGCAGAACGTCCGGGCGTACGCGATACTGCAGCTCCTGCTGGGCAACATCGGCCTTGCGGGCGGCGGCATCAACGCGCTGCGCGGCGAGTCCAATGTTCAGGGATCGACCGACGCCGGACTTCTCTGGCACATCCTCACCGGGTATAATCCCTGCCCTGAGGCGAAAAAACACCCGAATTACGAGGCCTATATCAAGGCGGTCGTGCCCAAGACGAACGACCCGATGAGCCTCAACTGGTGGTCGAACAGGCCCAAGTACATCGTCAGCATGCTCAAGGCGTGGTTTGGCGACGCTGCGACCAAAGAGAACGACTTCTGCTTC
>ERZ795054.584-NODE-584-length-43632-cov-8.886110_pt1 | contig 43632 bp, 74 predicted proteins | sample MGYA00375138_ERZ795054 | MGnify/ENA primary metagenome ERZ795054 (study PRJEB30183, sample SAMN05720215) | anaerobic digester metagenome | isolation source: active sludge of municipal wastewater-treating anaerobic digesters | place: USA | collected 2014-12-23 ... | reverse complement strand
GGGGTGCACTACGGGCACCTCGTGAGCCGCAGCGGCAAGGAGGTGCGGCTCACCGGCTCGCGTCGGATTCACTACTGGACCGGAGCGCTGTCGTGCTCTGAGCTGGCGACTCGCGGGCCGGGCGCAGGATCGCGGATCGGCGACCCGATCAGCGTGACGTTGACGGAGGCGATCGAGGTGATCGACTGTTCGCCCTCCGCCGAGAAGGTGATCGAGTCGTACCCGCGGTGGGAGTCTCGGTCGTGAGCACGGGGATCTCGGGAGCTGGTAGGGGCTCCGGCTACGGCGACGGCTCCGGCTACGGCGACGGCTACGGCGACGGCGACGGCTACGGCTACGGCGACGGCTACGGCGACGGCTACGGCAACGGCAACGGCAACGGCTACGGCAACGGCAACGGCTACGGCAACGGCTACGGCAACGGCTACGGCTACGGCTACGGCAACGGCTACGGCAACGGCTACGGCACAGCTTCACCGCATCGTCTCAGAAGGCAGGCTCCCGCACCATGACGGGTTGGGTTTACATCAAAAAAGGCGCTACACGCCCGTGGGGAGATGTGCTGGTCGCACGCCGCACGGGTGGCGATGCAGAGGATCGGCTAGCGGCGGCCATTTGGGGCGAAAAGCCGGAATGGCGCACAACTGTAACCATTGCCCATTGGCACAGGGGCCGCAAGAAGTGGACACACGGCCCGCGCGGCGAGGAAGTGCGTGGTGTCTATGCGTGGGCGGCCCTGCCAGACGCTCCGTTCCTACCAGAGGAATTTTGCACCAGAGAGGACAGCAGATGAGTGACTTAGTGGAGAGGCTGCGGCGCGGAGACCCGTGCATTGAATGCTGCGACGACCGTTGCAAGGTAATGGACGTTCGCTCCGGGTGTACATGCGCCGAAGCTGCAGACACCTTAACGCGCCTCACCGCAGAGGTGGAGAGGCTGCAAGCCATCATCACGGCAGCGGATTGCGGTTCGCCAATCTATAAGGCCGTCGAGCGCGTGCTTGATGAAAAGTCCGCATGGATTTCGCGGCCTAATCATGAGGTCACGAGCGCGGTTGCGCTGTCCGCAGGAATAGCATGGTCAATCTATTACCCCTTGGAACTGGTAGATCAAAACCTGTCACTGCAACTAGACAACCTCCGTCTCACCGCACGCGTGAAGGAGCTGGAGGCGCCGCTGCAAGCAATCTTTGACCTGCCCGGCGAACTGAACCCAAGCAACTATGATCACGATGACGTCTGTGCTTGCAATGCCGCCTTGTGCGAGGCTTTTACCATCGCCCGCGCCGCCCTCTCCCCCGCACCTACAGGAGGACAGTAGATGCCTGTCGTATCGTTTGAATATGTCGAGAAATATGAATCCCTCACCGCAGCCCGCGCTGAATGCGAGAGGCAGTATCAAGAAAAGGTGCAAGAGATTATAACCCTCACCGCCCGCGTGGAGGAACTGGAGGCGGCGCTAGACGCTGCCCACCTGGACTTTGCCAGTGAAAACTACAACGTATCCAGCCTCACCGCCCGCGTGGCGAAACTGGAGGCGGCGCTAGACTGCGTGCTGACGGGCAGGGGTGATCCTGTAATGGTTGCCGCTATAGCTCTCCACGGTGATCCCCGCGCCGCCCTCTCCCCCGCACAGCCTGACGGAGACAAGTTATGAGTCTAACACCTGACATGATGCCAGCATGGGAACTCAGAAAGCATTTGGATGACCGTGACGCAAGCATTGTCATTCTTGGCAATGAAGTCACCAGCCTCACCGCCCGCGTGAAGGAACTGGAGGCGGTGTTGCGACAAATCGCTGATGCCCCCGCGTGGGGTGCTCCCAACAGGTGGGAACCGACACCGTTTGAGGTGCGCCAGTTAGCCCGCGAAGCCCTCTCCCCCGCACAGGCCGCGCCAGAGAAGGGAGGTGAGTGATGAGTGAGGAGGGTATCATAGTCATGACATTCATAATCTGCATGACCGCAGGGTTTATGTTCGTTGTTTGGAGGAGCCCATGACTAACATCACCATCCCGCCCGAGGCGCTGAAAGAGGCGGCTCAAGATGTCTGCATTGTCATGGGGCATAGATGGGAAAAACTTGGCGAGGATGACCGGGAGTATGCGCTTAGTATTGCCCGCGCCGCCTGCCTCGCCATGCTGCGAAGCTGGCCGGAAGTTGGATTTGTCCGACAAGATATAAATACGCCTGTCTCGTATCTTGTCCTCCCCCTTACGGAGCCCAGCGATGCTGACAAATAATCAACTACCGAAAGAAGCTCTTTGGGCAGCCATGGAATGTCAACAGAACGGCGGCAGCGTTTCGTCAATCATCGCCGCCGCCATCAATGCGTGGCCGGGGATGACGGCAAAGCAACCTACCGAGTATGTGGCCCTGTTCCACTGCACCGCCCCCGCCATCATCCTCCCCCTCACGGAGCCCCGCACCAGCGGGGAGTATGCCTCCGAGAGCGGCTATTGCGGAGGGTGCTAGCGATGAATGACATGACATCAGCCACCCCCCGCCCCGGCAGTCAGGCAGCCATTAACGATGGCTGCACTTGCCCCGTGATAGACAATCATTATGGGCGCGGTGTGCAGACCAAAAATGGCGTTGAGTTTTGGATTTCTGGAGATTGCCCTGTCCACGCAAAACCGAGGAGCAACGCCAATGACAAGTGACGAAGCCCGCGCGGCGCTGCGCGAGAAGGTGGCGAGAGCGATATACGAGCACACCGGCGGCACAAAATGGGATGTTCTTGGCGAGGAAGGCACCAAAGAAGACTATCGTATTGAGGCAGACGCCGCCATAGCCGTGGTGCTGGAGGAAGCGGCGCGGGTGGCGGAACCGAAGAGAAAGCCCTGTGACTGCGTAGAACAGACGCCAGACGGGACATGGTTCTGTGACTGCGGTTGCACTAACAGCGGAGACTTCGCCAATGCGATGGCGTGGTGCAATGACGCAAACATCGCCGTCGCCATCCGGGCGATGATCGGGAAGGACTAGCGTTTGTTCCGACACTTCTTGGCGAAGTTGTCCCACTCCCCGCCGCGCCTGGCACAGTCGCGCATGGCCTTCTCGTCTTCCGGGCTCATGCGCTTGGACACGAACGCCCACACAAACGGCCACAGGCGTTGAAACAGCCTGTAGCCAAATTCAATCCAGAACTCAGGTCTTCGCGCAAAGAGGAAGGCCCCGGCGATTAAGCCGAGGCCGACAAGCACATAGCCGATAACCTCCGGCGCGGACATATCACGCCGAAGTCTGTTTGTTCGGGATAGCCCACACCAGAACCGGCGTGAGAAGCCCGATAATGGTTGTGATTTGCGTCTCCGAAATCCAACTCAAGTTGAAGCCGGTGAAGCTCTGAATGATGAACAGCAAGCCCATCACCATAGCAACTAACGCTTTGTCCACCGAGGTAATCATGTTAACATGCTCCTATGATTGATTTGACATGCACAGTTTGCGGGATGGCCTACAAGGTCAAACCCTATCGGGCAACAATATCGAAATATTGTTCGCCAGAATGCAGAGCGTCCAACACCGCTAAATGGACATCCAGGCCCATTGCAGATCGGTTTTGGGAGAAGGTTGATAAACGTGGCGCAGATGAATGCTGGCCTTGGCTTGGCGGGACCACTTTTTACGGATACGGAGTGATTGGCAAGGGACGCGATAAACTGATCCGCGCACACCGGCTGTCTTACGAAATGCATAACGGGCAAGTTTCTGAAGCAGAAGTAATCCGCCACACTTGCGACAATCCGCCATGTGTAAACCCGCGACATTTGATCAAGGGAACGCAAAAGGACAACATGGCCGACAAAATTGAACGCGGTCGTCACGGACACCCACCTAAAAAACTGTCTGATGAGGCCGTTGCAGAAATTCGCAACAGCGCGGAAGGTGTTCGTTCCTTGGCTAGAAAGTTCGGCGTGTCTCCCGCCCTTGTTTGCAATATCAGGGCAGGAAGACGCCGAATAGAAAGATGACGGAGTACACATCAAACGGGGAAGCCGTTTTTCTTTGCCCACACCTTAGCCGGGAAACAGGGGCACGCTTTTGCCACTCCCGCAAAATCCCGATGGCCTAGAACCTTGGCCTTAGGATACTTCTTCAAAAGCCCCGTCAACAGCTTGCGGAGAGTGTCCCACTGCTGCGGAGTGTAATTGTTTTCCGGCTTGAAGGTTTCGTTGTTCAGCCCGCCCGCAAGGCAGATGCCGACTGAATCGACGTTGTGGCCTTTGACGTGACTGCCGATGGCGTCCACGGGGCGGCCCGCCTCAACCTTGCCCGAGCGGCGGATGACATAGTGATAACCGCACCCGCTCCATCCTTGGGCGCGATGCCACTGGGTTATTTCCTTAACGCCCACGTCCATGACGGCGCGGGTTGCGCTACAGTGGATGACGAGCCAATTCGTGCGCTTGCGGTTCAAAGGTCTTCTCCTGGTTCGATGCTGTCCTGTGTCGCGTATCCCGTGCCGCCCATGAGGACACAGGTCATGCCGTCCTGGCGGCGCAACATGATTGTGAATGTTCCGGTTGTCGGGTTGCTGGTGAGGAACATCACGCCGCCAGCCGTCACGCCAGCGCCAACGATGCTTTCGCCGTACTGGTCTGCAATGCGCTTTTCGACCATGCCTGTCGGGCCGCAGGGCTGCTGCTGGGCGAGGAGAAGGGCGGCGAGGATGGCGTTCATGCGGCCTCCACCGGGGATAGAGCCCTGTTTTCGCCCCACCCACGCTTAAGCCTGTACAACGCTGTATGATATTTTACACCAACACGATTGCAGGCATCACGCAGGCACATCCGCTCACCATCAACAGTAACCCACTTGTTCCGTCGTGTGTTTCTCGACTGTTCTGCGGGTGTGGCCCACCTAACGTTTCCGGGTTCATAGCCACGGTTATTGTCAATTCTGTCCACGCTATGCTTTGGGCTTGGCCGTGGCCCTATATGTTCGATGAACCTTGCAAATCCGTATTCCCCTAACCATTCCCCGCAAATGTGAATGCCCCGATGATAATATGAATTGCGGTTTTCTTTCCCGGTGCCGCGCCGCACCATTCCTTCCCAAATCTGATATTCCACTGTTCTGGATTGGCCGTGCGTAGTCATCATTTCACGCCGCAGACACCCACAGCTTGCTGTGTTGCCACTGCGGAGCGAATAAATGCTTGCTTCGTACGTAGCGCCACAATCGCAACCACAAAGAAACATGGCGTGCCGGAACCGCTTTCCCGATTGCCGGAACTCGGAGAACTTGCGGACAGTCAACCGCCCGTACTTTTGCCCGTAATACTGTTCTGGCTCGAAACCCCGCCCTTTTGGCATCAGAGCATTCCCGGACGGAAAAAGCAGAAGAAGTCCGCTTTCATGTTCCCAACGGGATAGGACGGGATGCACATATGCCAATTGCCGTCGCCCGATTCCTGAATGCGTTCTTCCGGGACAATCGTATCCACTGGCATCGTGCGGAGCGGGTTCAGCTTGCGGGCCTGCTCAACCGTCAGCCTGATCCGGTAGCCTTCCGGCACGGGTTCAAGAACACCCGGCTCAATGAGCAGTTCGTTGCAGTCGCCAGATTTGGCGCTTGCTGCCGTGGTGCAGCAAGATCCGCCTGTTACGGGGTCGCGTTGGCCGATATACCAATCATGGGCACTAGCCGCCGTTGTGAGGCACAGCAGCGCCGCTAGGGTAATCCATATCTTCATCCGGGGGCGTCTCCATTAAGGTTGACTCCCCGAAACCCTTGACCGCTGTAACAATGCGGTCAGGTAGCCTGCGCCATTCTATCGGCTTGTTCAGGCTCTTGTAGTGGGCAATGGCCGCTTTCATTCCGGGGCTCACACCCAAGCATGAATACACGGCAACGAGGTCGGCATACTTTCCCCAATTTGTGCCGACCTTTATTCCCAAAGCACGCTCGTATTCGTCGTCATCGTTGAGCACTTCCGGCAAGATCAGATGACTTGCGAAAGGTGACTCGCCGCGCCGGATGCAGTCCGCAACCGCGTGGTATAGGTAAAGGCGATGTTGCTCTTGCGTGTAGTACGGAGTAGCCCTGAACGGGCTTTCAATTACTACCAGCTTGGATGGCGGAAGGATGCTCATGCTGCGACCTTCTGCTTACCCTTCTTTTGCGGCAAAATTGCGCCGTGTGCGGAATAAATTTCACGCCCTCTGAAATATGCTACGCCGTCCTGCACGACAACCAACTCAGGCGGAAGCAGCTTCCCCCGCTTGTATGTCGCCACGCAAAAGCCGGACCCCCAATTGAACGGATTATCCTCGCCATAGATGAACTTATCAACAGTCGGGCCGAAGTCGCTGAGAGTGCCGCAATCCACGCCGTAGCGCCGCCCGCGATAGTCCGTTAGCGGCGTAACGCATAGCCGGTGCAAGTGATTTGAGAAAAGGTGAAAACCAGACTTCAAAACATTGTTCCATGCCGCGTGAAGACCGTTATGCCACCGATGCTTGACCATCGTGTCGTCATTGATTTGCGTTGACCAAGCAAAGTTCCATTCGCTGAAGTGGTCCGGCAGGTCAGTCCCCGGAACCCCGACATATTCTCCCGCCTGCTGTGCAAGCCGCGCCGAAAACCGGGTGTCGTGGTTGCCCATGTTCCAGACGAGTTTCGCGCTGTTAGGGCATACGCTGGCAATCTCGCCTAGCATTTCCTGGCAATAGGCCAGTTCGTCAGCCACTTCCGGCATCTTGGCCCATGACGTGGCCGGGTGGCGCGATATTCTGGCACCGTCGAAGGCGTCACCGTTGCAGATGACCAGTTCCGGCTTCAATTCCTTGATGATCTGCACAAGTGCTTGGTGCGCTGTTGACCTGTCCCCAGGCCAATAGTGGGCATCTCCGAAGATGACCACCTGACCGTCTGGAATGTCCAGCGTGATGCGGTGTCCTATGCGGTCAACATGCGCTTTTGGCCGCCCGCTGCGAATATTGATGGCGCTGTCCAGAATTAGGCCGTGACGGTCTTCAATTGCCTTGCGTCTAGCATATACGCCCCTCAGATTAAGCCCCAGCGCCTTCGCCACCGCTGCGGGTGATCCAAGCCGCTTCCAGGCTGTGATAAATTCATCATCCGTGAATTTAACGGGCATCCACACTCCTATTCCTTGCGAAAGCCAAGACGCCATAAAAGGTCGGCCAGCGTCTTTCCGGCTTCGTCTATGTGGTTTTCTTCGGTGTATGGGAAAAGCAGATGAAGCCCCTCGTGCAGGGCGATATCCATTTCTGTCTTGGGTTCTAGTTCGGGGTCAATTTCAATGCGCCATTCGTCAATGTAGGCTTTGCCCCAACAGCCCTTGTTCCGTTTGTGCGAAAACCGGACCTTCCGCATATCAGTCAATCGGCTGGGCGGGAACCTGACGGCGCAACAGCGTCTTTATTTCTGCCAAGTCGGAGCGGATATAGCCAAACTGCTGCTCAAGAATGAGGATGCGGCTTTCATAGGAAGTCGTTTTGTCGCCTGACTTCTCAAGCTGCTCGATTCGGTTATCTATATTCGTCTTCCATGTCGTGCCGACATAAACCAGCGTAAGTGTCTGGATGACAAACATTACAATGATGCTGATGGGAACCTTCTTGTCCAAGTGCCAGTCTTCCATGAAAGCCCCCCCTATCAAGCGGAACGAAGCGCGATTGTCATCGCGGCCCATGCATTTACGTTTGAGTTTCCAAAAGCAGCCGGATTGAACGCGCCACCCGGCCAGCTTGGGACATGGCCAATGCCGAGAATACAATCATAAAGGTCATTGCTTGATGTAGCGAGGAAGTCCGTCAGTTCTGAAGATGTGAAATTCCCAACTTCTTCCACTTCTCCACCGGCTCCAATCACGACAAGGAAAGTGTTTTGTGAATTTGGCGTGATGCTGGCCGGGTCAACATCGCTGTCCGTACCTGTCGCAATTGTGACCGCCACGTCAATCGGCGTTACAGTGTCCACATTTCTAAACACATACACAGCATAACACCCGGCGTCATTGTCGCTGCCCGTAGGTCCAAAAGTGACCTGCGTGTCGGCTGTTATACGCTTGAAAGCCACGCGCAGATTTACATCAAACGCGCTACCGTCAACGTACATTTCCGAGCCTATGAGTTCATAAGGATCGGTGCCGTCCGTGATGGCCAGTGTGCGGTCTGTATTGGAGCCCGTGGCAAACACGGCAATGACAAAATCACCGGACGAGGCAGACGAGGCTATGCCGCCCGTCAAACCCGAGTTGAGAGCAAGCGTTCGGCTGGTCGCGGCGCTGCCCGCGAAGTCAGCAACCGCGCCTCCCACGAACACGATGTTATCCGGCGCACTGCTGCCCACGACGATGCCACCTAAACCCGGAAGCATGGTCTTAACTCACGTTGCGAATGAGGTTGCCAAACACGATTGGCCCGGTCGTGCTGATGACCTGATAAAACAGGATGTCCTTCGCGCCCGCCGATGCCGTCAGCGTCGGGTCTGTGCCGGACGGGAACACCCAGGCGGATGAGAATGTCAGGCTTCGGGGCGTTGCGCCCTGCGTGATATAGATGAAACCGGATTGCAGTTTCGAGGCATTGGCAACGCCAAGGGTCGAGTCCGCCGCGCCGGTCGTGAGCGTGAAGTTGAGGCCAGCGGAGAAGTCTGCCGTGGTCGTGCCGCCCGCACTGTAGGAAAGCGCCACGGACCCCGCCGCGCTCCATACCTTGTCCGTCACAAGGAACTTGTCGGCATCGTTGGCCCAAAAATTGGCGGCGGTCGCCTTGGCCGCTGAAAGGCTGTTCGAGGTAACATAGTTCGTCAGATCAGCGGCGGTCAGGTAGTCAGCCGGAACGTGGTTGTCCGACACGCTGGAAAGTGCCGCCAGGGAATGGGAAGCGGATAGGGAACCGGAATCAACCGTAACCGTGATTGTGGTCTCTGAGGTGTAGGAAGACGAGACAATCGTGCCATAGCGGTCACTGGAGCCGCTGCGGAGCCGCCAGCGGCGGTTTGCCACCCACCGGGCCGTCTGGTCGCCTGCCAGCTTGAACGCCGTCTGTGAGGCTACAGAGGCCGTGGCGCTATGCTCTACCCAGCCCCACTCATCCGGGCTGTAGATGGCGCGAATTTGGGCCATCATCTCGCGGGCAGAGTTATTGACCGAGCCGGGGGCCTGGCCTTCTGCGAAATTTATGGTGTTGGCACCTCCCGCAACGGAAGAATTGCCGCTGGCCGACGAGGACCATTTTCTAAAGTTGGCCATCTATGGCTCCTGTGGTATAGGGGGGAATGCAGAAACAAAAGCTGACGCCGTGGCATTGGGCGTCCATCATCGTTTTGATGACGGGCCTATACCTATTTAACCACGGCTGGCCGGGTTAGTTTTGGGCTTGGACGGTCCCAGCCGTGCCCAGCAGCATCAAGGCGCGGACGATGGCCTGTTTCTGCTGTTGGCTGGCGTTGATTTGGGAAACGGCGTCTGACAGCATTTTCTGTGCAATAGCCGGATCATTGGCGCGGAGCGCGTCTGACAGCATTTTGCGGACAGATGGCGGTTGCCCCTTTAGCGCCGATATGCCCTGAAGAATGGCATTCTTGGCAGCGCCCGTAAGATTGCCTGAAAGCATGTTGCCAAGCACTGACGGGTCTAAAAGGCCAATGTCTGCCTCGTCACCAAGGTTCATGTCCGTTCGTGAACCGCCCAACGCCTGATCCCGTGTTTCAAACATGGCTTGTTCGCGGCCAATTCTGCGTCCAAGCTGGGGAGCCTGACCGGGTGCGGCAAAAGCGGGGAACTCCTGGCCAAAGGCATCATTGATAAGTGGACGCACTTTGTTGACGCCCACCGCCGCCTGTTGAGTTTGGGCAATGAGCGGATCGGCGTAACCGGCGCGAAACGCTGCCTGTTGTGCCGGGGTTTTCTTCTGGAAGGCCGGAATGGTGTCCTCAAACCGCCCGCCCATCGCTGCGGCCCTGCCCTCATCCACGGCGTCAATGACTCTGGAATCGTCTGCGTACTGCGTCAGCGCCTTCTTGTAATCCTTGGACGCGCCCGCAAGGGCTGAATCCAGTTCATCCAGAACCGCCTTGAGTTTTGAATATTGGTTATTCTTCCCGGCGCGATATGCGGCGCTTGCCATGTCTCCAATGTCTTGGCGGACAGTGAGAAGCGCATTGAAGTCGATCTTCTGTGCGCGTCCATCACGGCCCACAAGCATGGACCGCACGCGAGTCATAAGCCCTTGGATGGTATCATCAGCCATGCCGGGAACGTTCATTACCCTGCCGCCGATTGTGGGCTTGCCAGCAATGCTGTCGATCTTGGCTATGACGTTATCGGTGTTGACACTGGACGCCGAATTTCGGGCGGCAGTATAGTTTATATCGCCACCGGCCTTCCGGCTTTGCTTAAGTGCTTCCGTGCGCTTGAGGGCTGTTGCCGGGTCGCCAAAGCCTTCGGAAAGCGCAGTTGATACACGCCGCCCCTGCCCCGCCTGCCGCTTGTTCAAGAACTCCACCATTGGCGTTCGCCCCTCGTTGGGGGTGCGAACAACGTTTCTGGCAAGTCGCTGGCCGGGATAGCCCATAGCGTCCATAACGGAATATACGTCCTGACCATCGGCGCGGGCCTTCGCCAAGTCTTGCGCAATAGCCTGCGGATTGGTTGCGGCCTCGTCCATTGCCTTGGTAAGAACTCCCTGAGTGGCCTTCTGCGGGAATAATCGAGACGTGATCGGCTTAGCAAGCGCCCCGCCAACCTTGGCCACGGCTTGCCCGCCCGCACCAAGGGCGGCACCGACACCAGCGCCAAGGCCAATGTTTGAATCGTTGCCAGCAGCGGTCAAACCACCAAAAGCCCCCCCGTCAATGGCCATTCCGCCAAGTTTTCCCCACATACCCGGAAGACGGGTTGCCGTAAGCCCCATCTGTGCGGCCTTGACTGCCGGAACAACAGACCCGCCGATCTCCGCAACAGCCCCAGGAATGCCTGCCCGCTCACGGGATGCGGCGGTTTCTTCGCGCCTTTTGAAAAGGCGCTCATCGTATGAGCCGCGCCCGACAAGTTCATCAACCTTCGCAAGAGCCTTGTCTCCGAAGCCAAAGGTCATCCCGTTGGCCGCAAGTCCCACAAGGTCGTTTGCCGCGACGAGCGGCTTTGCCCATCCGGGTAGGGCCGCAAACTCGCGTTCCGACTTGCTCACTCTCGCATTCGGCAACATGTCGCTAATTTCGGAGTCCATGCCAGCGGAAGGGCTTGAGACTGCACTTCCCGCTTGCTTTAGGCGAAGCCTTGCGCGAGCCAAGGCAAGGGCGCGTTTTTGCTCTTTTGTCATTGCCATTCCGCCCTCTCGTCAGGAGTCATTGCGTTCCATTCATCAGGCGTAATTCCATCAGGAATGCCGTCTGCCGATGACGCCGGTTGATTGGGCGAACGCCTCAGTTCTTGAACGCGATTGTACTTGTTCGTTCTTACTTTTTCAGCAAGAGAGATCATGCGATCAATTGTGCGCTCCCGAATTGTTGGTGGGGTGCTTGGGTCGGCGAGAATTTCCACGAATTGCGCCAACTCACGGTCAGTTGTCGCCCCCTTGAGAGTTTCAGACATAGCCTTGATTGCCTCAAGAGACATGATCTGTCCAAACTCTCGCGTTGCCTTTGCCGCTTCTGGATCAATACCAACATTTTCAGCACCGGGAATCGCGGTGCCAATCCACCCGCGCGTTCCAGCCGTCCATCCTGTAAACGTCTTCTTGTTAAGTTCACGCGCCACCTGAAGCGAATCAATGGTATTGTCGAGAATCGGCAACTCGTCTTCGGAAGCCCAAAGCTGTTTTAGTTCTGTCGCAGAGGCGCGAGTGTCGCCCTTTTTGTTATCACCAATCTTAACCTTGTTTGTTGGGTCTGCCTCGTCAACAGCATAAACGCCATCTTCAAGCGTCACGGTCTTCCACTTAACGCCAGAGCCGCTACCGGTGTCGCCCTGATAAAGGACATTCCCGTCCGCGTCCACAAGCGCACCGCCAACGGTGTAAAGTTTCTGCTGTTCAGGCTGTTGCAACGCCGGATCAGTGGCGTTCATGTACGCCTCAAGATAGCCGGGAACACTCCGTGCCTTCATCTGCACATCAGGCGGCAGGGACTTTAGCAACTCCTCGCGCTGTGCTGCCTGCTGTTGCGCCTGTTCCCGCTCCTGCCGCTTCATCGCAGCTTCTTCCATCAGCCGTTGCGCCGTGTACTGCTCTTTATTCCGCTGCGTGGAACTGTCCTTGGCTTGGAGCATGGACGTCCCGAGATTGGCGAACGGGTCCACGCCGCCCTGATTGTTGGCAAGGAGATTTGCGCCAATGTCGCCAATATAGCCAAGCCCCGCCTTGTAGCCCGCTTCCGGGTCATCGGGAGCGAAGCCGAAGGGCGCGGTTTGATTGCCAAGGCCCGTCACGAATTTCTTGATAAGGTTCATGTGATCGGTCCCTTAATAGATGCCTTGGCGATAGCCGCCCAAGCCGCCAAGCATACTGGCACCCTGCAAGCCGAGGCCGAGCGCCGTTGCCCACGGATTTGGCGCGGGCGTCTTCATCGTGCTTTCCGTGCTGCCAGCGGGCGCACCACCGAGAAGCCCCACATAATTCTGAAGCCAACTCATGTCCTTGTTGGCGTTGTAATCGTACCGCTCACGTTCGGCATCAATAAGCCGCTGGTTATAATCGTCCATGCCCTGCCCTGCGAGGCCAAGCATTGAAATATCCTTGTAATCGTTCGCGGCAAGGCCCGGTGCCATGCCGAGCGCGTTCATCATGTTGCCGCGTTCCATGCCGTAGTTGTTAAACGCCATGTTCGAGGAAATGTCGCCAACGCCCCGCGCCAAATCCTGATTTGCATCGCTGTACGCCTGACCCTGCATTCCAGAGCCGTACCGCCCCGCAGACGAAAACGCGCTGTCAATCCCCGGCATCACCTCATTGCGGAATGCGTCTGTGACGGGCCGAATGGCGGCAGAAAGTGCGCCCTGAAAGCCGGGATTGTTATTGGGGTCAAGGTAATCCCCGCTGAGTATCTTGCCGATCTCCCCGCTGGCCTGACCCATGAGCGGGTTGCCCTGCATGGCCCGGTTCGCCATGTTCTGATAAGCCTGTGTCGTATATCCCGACTGCCCCGCGACCGTCTGGCCGGGGAAGAAGCCCGGAGCGCCCTGCTGATAGTTGCGTTCCGCATCAGCAAACGCGCCCTTCAGATAGGGCTGCAAAGGCTTCCACGGTTCGGCCTTCTGAACCGACTTTTGTTCGTTATTCTGACCTTTGCCCATTTGTCACCTCTTTAGGCTACGCACGAACATGGGCAATCCGCCGTCAGTCGTGCCGCAATCCACAAATCCATAAAGCCGCGTCCATCCGCGCCGCCCGTAGCCAAGCGCATGAGTGCAGCCGTTTTCAACGCCCCACGCCTTCAGCATCGTCCATAATTCATCGCCCCAGGCGTTCCAGTTGTCGGCACCCACAAGCGGGATGCTCATGAACACCTTGTCCGGGTGCTTTGCATCCTTGACAATCTCTGTCACCAGCGCCCCTGTGACCCGCGCGGCGTCAATGTCCCAGCCAATCCACAATTGCATGTCGCGGGCAAACAGCTTCTTGAGAACGGCCCCCTCGTCAAACGGAACAGGCACATTCGGAAAGCGGGCGATGGCCTTTTCGAGGTAGGACCAAGCGTCTTCCCACACTCCGTAAATGTTATCAGCGGGGACGCCGTGAACCGCGTATTTGCTCATGAGGAACGCCACCCGTAAAGCATTGCCGCGCCCCTCGTCATGGTGGCTGTCGATGCGTATTGGATGCAATTTACAACAGCCGTATTCGCTGTTGAGGTCATAACCATCGACCCCACCAAAAGAGCGCGTGATGTTTCAGCGAATATCGACTTGACGCCTAGCCCGTTCCCGCCCGCAATTCTGGCCTGCATGATGACGATCTGGTTCGCTGCCGCCGTCATGCCTGTGTTGCCCATTGTCAGGAATGACGTTGTTCCGCCATCGCTGTAAATATCGAGCGGGCGTGTTGATGCCGCGCCGCTCTCAACCTGATAATGCACAACCAATTCGAGAATGGCAAAATCGGACCACGAGCCGGAAAACCGCACTTCCTGTGTTGCGCTCAAAGGCGTGTACCCGAGCAGAACGGGCCCAACGGGCCTCCCCGCAACCGTCACGGCACCTGCCGAAAGCGTTGCGGATACAGAAGCCGCGCCGCGCACCGTCAGCGCATCCGTTGCCACGGCAGCAGACAGGCTGTTGCTGGTGACATAGGCCGATAGGTCAATGGTGCCAACAGCGGCGGCAATTGCAGCGGACACGCTTGCAGACGTGACATAGGGAGCAAGCGCCGTCGAGAGCGACCCGCTTGTCACATAACTGTCCAGCTTGTCCTTTTCATAACTCATCAGATAATCCAGTAGTTTTCGCCATCGCTCACGCAAGAGTAAGAGGCGTAAAGCGTGGTGAAGGCAAAGGAGGCCGCGCCGTCAATGTTTCCGCTATCCGGCGTGATAGTGCAGGAGTTGGACCCGGCAATAATCTTGACCGTATGGATGACGTCCGCCGTAGCCTCCGAGGCCGCAGGGAGCGGCACCACAACGGGCGCGGCGGTCGTATCTACGAACCAATATTTGTTGCCCTGCCCATCCGTGAAGGTGCTGATGCCGTCATCGGTCTTGTACAGGCCGCCGATCTTGACCGGCGCGGCGTCCGTGCGGCGGAATGCGTTGCCGGAATCGTTAAGGCTGAAGACGCGGTTGCTCACCGAACGCCTTCCTTGGTGAACTCAACCTCAGAACCCATGACGCCCTCGAAGCCGCCCGAGACTTCCATCCGCAAGCGATGATAGCGGGCGTTAGACCTCACCGGGCAAGTACCGGTCGCATTCATCGCGGACGCAGGGGTCCATGATACGGCGTCAATAAGCCTGTCCCTGCCTCCAACCTCGATGTTGATTGAAGTCGAGGAATTGCCCTGCACCAGGGGGCGCAGCGACCGCACAAAGGCGCGGGCGTCCTTCACAAGTTCTGCCTCGCCAGTGGTGAAGCGGGCCGTCTTTGCATCGCCCGTAAACCGGCTGATCTTGTGGTCCGCCGTGATGCAGGAGAGCGCCGAAAGGCCGCCCTGATATGCGGAACTGTCCAGAGAGAAGGCCAGCGTTTCGAGCGTGCCGAGCGCGTCCAATCCCTCTAGCGTGTAGCCGCCGGTCATGTGGTTGAATAGGAACTCCACGTTCTCAGAAGCAAATGCCCACCGCTGCTTGATCCATGAATAGATCGCAATGCGGTTGCACGTTCCATCCGTGGACGCCGTGGACGGGTATGCCATGAGGTAGAGGCGATTTACGGGGTCAATGGTGGACGTAACGCGGTTCAGGAAGCCTGTGTTTATCTCGTCAAGGATTGCGTCGTCCACCTGTTCAACGCCTATGGGCTGGCACGATTGCCCGTCGAAGGCATACATGCCGGAATCGGACAGGAAGAAGGTCAGGTTTTGATAGCGGGCCGCTGACCCGGAGGCATAGCAGCCTACGTTTCGGGCAACCTCGTCAAAGCGGAAGATGAGCGGCGCACCGACATAGGTTGCCCGCCAGACGGACGTGTTTGTCAGGATGGCCGCAAAGTCACCGCCCGTAACCTTCTTGATAGATTGATCTGTTCCGGGCAAGTCCTGGAAGTCGGATTGGAACCGCTGCGAAATATCGAAGCGGAGCGGATTGTTGATGCGCGACCACTGCACGCGGTTTTCAATGTTCGGCTGATTGCCGGTAAACAGGAAGTCGCGCACCACGGCAATATGACTTGCGATGGGCGCGGAAGCGGAAGCGGACTGTCCTGCGAACGCGGTTGACGTACCGATGGTATAGACCTGCATGGGGTCAGAACCATTTGCCGCAAGGACCGTGTTTCCGAAGGTCTCGAACTCCCAATTCGGGCCATCAGCGGCGGTCGTGTAAGACGCCGTGCGGCTGATATTGTTCAGCGCCGTGCTGCTCTCCTTGTACAGGCTGCCCGCCGTGGCAACCACGGTGAAGACGTTGCCGGACAGGTCTTTGGTTGAGTACGCCCCGCGCACCACGCTATCGGCGGCGGCGGAATAGGCCACTGGTTCGGGAAACGGCCCGTAACTCTGAATGTACGGAATGCAGTTTTCCGCCTGCTCAAGGTCGCCGTTGAGCAAGTCGGGCTGGTCCGTCTGGAGCCGTCCGAACAGAACACGCATGGTCAGAACTCTGTCGGGCGAATGAAGCCCGTGCTGATCTGTTCGCCGTGTTCGGCCTTGAGAATGCGAAGGGCTTCCTTCTCAGCCGCGCCCGCCGCCGCTGCCAGTTCCATGTCCTTCAGCACGTTGGCATACAGTTCGCGCTTGGCACGATGCCGGATCAGTTCGCGGGCATCATTGAACCATGCGCTAGTGTCTTGGGCGGAATAGGACGCGGACGCCGCACTTCCCAACTCCTTGAGGCCGTCCAGAAGCAGCGTGTAATCCTGATCCGCCATGCTGTCGAAATGAATGGCTTGATTATACACGGCATACTCTACCGGCTGGCATGTCACGCGCACGTCCTGGCGGCTCATGATCCAATCATAATCCCGGTGATACAGGTCGAGATAGTCACCCGCCGCGCGGACAATGCGAACCCGGTCCAGCTTGCGGAAGCGGACGGAAATGCTTGCCAGCGTCATCACATCGGCAGACGTGGACAGCGTGGCCGTGACCTTGTACGCCTCATTGAAGCCAAGGCGCTCGAAACGATAGGAACGAATAGCCGTGTTCACCGCCGCCGTGATTTGGCTGGTAAGGTCGGAACGGGCCAGATCGTCGGCAATCTGCGCTTCAATGTCGGAACGGGTGGTCATTCCTTACCCCTTGCAATTCTTTATATGCATGTAACGGCCCCGCCCCACGCGCTTCCCGCACTTCGGGCATTCGTCGTTTGGTGCCGTGACTTGCGGCTTTGAGACAGGCTCCCGCGCATACTGAGGCCGGGTCATGTCGAGAACACGTTGCGCAATTTCGCCGCGCTTTGGAAAGTTCATGCTGCGGCCTCATTCGGCACATGACCCCAGCGCCTGCCGCTTCGAATGCGGCAAATAGTATACCTATGAACCTTGAATTTTATGGCAAGGTCTTCCGTTCCGTAGCCTTCCGCTAGCAACTCGCGGATTTTAAGAACGTCTTGGGTTGTCAGTTTTTGCCTTGGCCCACGGTCCTTCTGAATCATGTCGATCGTGTTGATCCGCGTATCGCCCAAAAAAAGATGCGCCGGGTTCACGCAAGATGGATTGTCACAGGTGTGGCACACCAAAAGTCCATCAGGAATTTCACCGTGGTGGATCATGTAGGAAGCCCGATGTCCACGAAGGTGCTTCCCGTCGTGGCAGAACTTCCCATACCCGTCTTTGTCTTTTGCTCCTTGCCATTCCCAGCAGGTGTTGGCGGGGCGGTCACTTACATAGCGCGACCAATGTTGCTCCAAAGTTCCTGGGGTTCTTGAATCCCAGCCTTTTCTAAAGCTCATGCGGTTTGCTTGTCCTGTTTTTCACACATATGACGCCAAATACCGATCTCTTTGGCCATTTGCCGCCACTCCTCAAAGTATGGCTGGTCGGCATGGCGAAGATGGGGAAACCAACACGCGCCCAAGGTAAAATGTACGTTTTTCGGCGGCACCTGCGTGCATCCATCGATCCAATTCCAAGCGTGGTCAAGGTCGCCAATGTCGCCGTCCGGCAACCAGCCGAAGCCGTGCAGCCATGAGCCCGTTTCCGTGCTCACCACATCCGGCGTAAGCCACTTGTTCCCAATATGGGAACAGTTGAACAGCATCACGCTCGACCAGTTCTTGCGGAAATATCGCTCCTGCTTCTGCCCGTCCATCTTCAGCCCTTCGGTCGGCTGATAGTTCTGCTGGCACACCTGAACCGCCTTCGTCGGGTCCATTTCGTGGAGCATTTCGGCAATGTCGGTCAGGAACATCTGGTCGCAATCTACGAACAGCCCCCAGCCTTCCCACTGCATCAGCGCAGGCACCAGGAACCGCGTGAACGAAAACTCCGTGCTGAACGGCTTTCCGTCGATCTTGTCCACCTTCTGGCACCCGTCCGCCTGCCATGTGCGGCGGTAGAGGCCAGCGTGGCGCAACGCCCGCTCGTCCAGCTTCTGGATGTTCACGGCCATTGTGGCGTGCTTCAGGATTGATGCCTTGAGAACGTCGAAGGCTTCTGGCTCCCGGCTGTCATAGCCCACCCAAACGTTGAATATGTCCGCTTTCGTCAGCGCCTTGTACAAGTTCACTCGTCTCCTTTGATGTTATGCAGTTCCATTTGCACGACTTCAGGCAGTTGCATGAACCGCTTGCGGTATTTCCTCAGCGCCTTGTCCATGCGGTTTGCCTTGTCGAAGGCAATTGCCGCCAAGTCCTTTATTTCGTCGTTCCCGGCACTGTCCGCTACCCGCCAGATGGCGCGGAGCGTGGCGCAAATCGTGCCTTCAATGTCTACGTTCAGCGGATCGATTTTATACTTTAACGGCATATGAGACCAAACGTGTTGAAGCCTTCGCCATCGTCGAACTTGTCTCCGGGCTCGAACCCTGCCGCGCGGATCATGTCAATCCATGTTTCTACAGGGTACAGCGAAATGTGCGCGTTGCGTCCATCCGCAAGCACCTTCTGAGCCGGAACAACGCTGATGACGAACAGGATGCGTTGCTTCGTCAGGCGTCGCAATTCCGCCAGTGTGTCGCGGATGCAGTCCGCTTCAACGTGCTCCATAACGTCCGTGCAAGCCACAACGTCATGCGGTTCTGGTGGCGTGTCCAGCCCTTCAATGCAAGGGTCGTAGTTGGTAACGCGGTAGGCAGGGCCTAGCGCCTTGGCCAGCGTGCATTTGCCAGCGCCGTAATCTAGAATAGGCAATCGGCCCCAATCGCTGATCTGCCGGACTATATCTGTATACCGTTCACCGCTCACGCCGTAGTGCGGGGCCTCCGCGTGCAACTGCTTCTGAAGCGCCTTGTATTCGGGAGTTATCAGCATGCCTCACGCCTCCAGGGCCTATTGCAGAACCTATGAATGGTCATTGATGCAACGCCCATAACGCGGGCGATTTGATGATAACTCAGTCCGTCCGCCCTCATACCGTCAATGACTGAACGATGCTCAAAAGTGAGTTTTTGTCCTCCCCGTCTGCCCTTGACCGAAGCATCTCTCTGATTTTCAGAATTTGTTCCAAGAAACAAATGTTCTGGATTTACGCATTTTCTGTTATCGCAACTGTGGCAAACCTGCATTCCATCTGGAATGGCCCCCCGCATTGCGGTGTACAAAAGACGCGTGGCCCTCCATGTCTTTCCTTCAAATGTGAGGTGTCCGTATCCGGCACCGTCACAACTACCAGTCCAATCCCAACACCCATTCTCTTTGTTGACGGTTATTCTGTTAAAAATCCGGCTGCATATATCGTTTTTCATGCGGCCAACTTAACATCAGCAAGTGTCGTTAATTTGGCAGCGGCGCGGGCTATTACCCCCCGCCATTCTCCATCTTTCTTCTGACGGAACATTTCACAGTTTCCATACCAAGGGCTATCGCCAGATATTCCGTATCGCCACGCCACAAACTTGGGCGTCATGCACCACTGTTTCACGCCAAGCGCACCGGCCAAATGGTGCAGTGACGTGTTGACGGTAATCACAAGGTCGAGGTTCATCAGCAGCCCTGCTGTGTCCTCATAGTCCGCAATCGCATCGCCCCAATGGTAGATGGGGACGCCAATCCGGCTTCCGACACGGGCGCATTCATCCGCCGCCCATTGGTGATATTGCAGGCTTATGAAGTTCACGCCCTTGGTTTCAAGAAGCGGCTGCATGTGGTCCAGAATAATGGTCCTTTTGTCAAAGCGCGTCTTCTGCAAGCCACCGGCCCATGACAGGCCGACATTCAACCCCTTGGGCAGCGTGGCAAGATGCTGGCCCCAAATCTCGATCTTCTCCGGGTCCGCCTTGAGATAAGCCACCTTCGGGAAGTCCGCCGCCTTCTTGCGGTAGTGCCGCCCCAGGCTTCCCATCGGGACGAATGCATCAATCGTGTGGTCTGCCTTCCACGGGAAAGGCGCGTTTACATCGCTTGTCGGGTAGACCGCTTCCAGATCGGGGAAGGACCGTTTCAGCATCTTTTCAATACGCTTGTCACAATCCACGATGACCTTGCAGTCCTTCATGAGGTCGGGAATCATGGACGCGAACATGATTTCATCGCCCACGCCCTGCTCACCGTATGTCACAACCGTTTGACCCGGCGTTCCGTCCCACTTGGGCAAGCCGCCGTAGGCCTTCAGCTTGCGCTCAGTCGGCATGATGCCGCCCGGATCAAAGCCTGCGGTGTCGTAAATTCTAAAGCCTTCCTCCCACTCACCGAGTTCCAGATGGGCGAGGCCCTTGTTCCAAAGCGCGTGGCGGTCGTCGGGGTCTACCGCAAGAGCGCGTTCGCTCCAGAGTTTGCACAAGGCAGGCTGACCGGCATTGACAAACAGAGAGCCGATGCCGTGAAGCGCAAAAGCCTTGTCTTTGTTCACCGGCCCTTGCGGCGGGTGCTTCTCTGACTCCACAAGCGCCTTGTCATAGTATTCCCGCGCCTTTTCGTCGTTATGGTCCTGCTTATAGGCGGCGGCAATATTCAGATAAGGCCCAGCGCCAAGAGCGCCGCACTTCACGGAACGCTCAATCAGCGCAATGGCAAGGCCGCGCTTATCCTGCTGCATGTAATAGGTGCCGAGTTGGAATAGCAACTCCGGTCTGTCGGGGTATCGGTTGAGCCAGTGCAGATATTTGCGTTCCAGGGCTGCCCATTTGTTGGGGTCGGTACACCCCTCCTTGGTCATGGTCAGGTGTTCGTCCTGCAATGCCTGAATTGCTTCCGCGAGGCTCATTGATGCTCCTGGTGATGTGAGGGGATGAGGCGGGAGCCGAAGCCCCCGCCCCGATGCCGTTAGCGGCAGACGTAGGTCACGACGAACTGAAGCGACACGGAGGTCGTTCCAGAGGTCGCGGCACCGTCCACACGCACAGCGAACGTCTGATACCGGTCTGCGGCATCGTCGCTAACTGATATGGTGTAAGGCACGTTCTGCACGATGGGGCTGAAAGTCGTCAGCGCCAGAACAGCGGTTGCCGAGAACGTGCGCGAACCGAACACGTCAATCACGCCAGCGGAGCCGACCGTGCCAGCCTCAAGCAGATAGGTTCCGTCTACAACGGAGCCCTTCACCTTGATATCCGTCACGATAGCGCCGTGAGGCAGCTTGATGTTGTTCAGAACGTACACGTCACCGTTTGACCAAGTGGCAGTCGAAACAAGCGACTGAACCTTGGTGATGACCTCGTTATGCTTGTACGAGGCCGCCATCGGACCAGCGATGGTAAAGGTTGCGGTAGCCATTTTCGGTTCCCTCCTTTACGGCGCTGCGGCGTAGGTTGACATTACGATAGTGCCGAAGTCCTTGGAGTTGAACTGCGTCTTCTTGGCACCGATTATCGTTTGAACCGACACACCGAACTGGCGGTCATAATCAAACAAATCCTCGATATACTTGGGGGCTTCGGAATAACCCTGGCCCCAAGCAAGAGATACAGCCTGCGCTCCGCAGAACACGGCCCGGCGGGTGTTGGCAGAGTTCGCACCGATGCCATTCGGCAGACGGGTCCACTCATGCAGCACGACACCGTTGTAAACGCCAAGCGCACCCGTAAAGATGGGATTGTCGTTCACATCGCCCCCGCCCATCGCGGCCTTCTGGATATCAAGCCAGTCGCCGGTATTGGTCGAGGTCCGCATGTCCTTCACCTGGTAGGGATGGAGGAATGCGACATAGTAGGACTGCGCACCCACCTTGATCGGGCGGATGAGCGGGCTGGAAGTCTTTGCGATCGCAACGGCGCGATCCAGCAGCTTGAGACTGAAGGTGTCGGACGTGGAAAGCGAGGCTTCCGTGGTGTGGTCGGACTCGGTGTCCTGCTCACGGATGATCCAGCGGCGATCGGCACCCGTGCCGGACGACGGCGCTACAGCGGCGTTGTTGCCGGTATAGAGCGTGTCCGAAACGGCGGTGTTGCCCGTCAACTGGTTGGCAAGCATCGTGTCACATACGTTCGTTGCGGGGCGTTACGCCGCAACCGCCTTTCGGCTGCTCACCATTTCTGATGAGTTCGGACTATATCATCACCCGTTATCCGGGTGCCCCGCGCTTCCGCTCACTTGAGCGTACTCGCTTGCGCGATAGTCTCTGAACCTTCTTGACGGCTCTTGTGGGGGCAGATGCCACCGTTTCGAGCCTTTCCGAAATTGCAATTCATGCAAAGAACCTGAAAGCCTGGAGGAAATTTTCTTGCTTTCAGATGGTTGTAAAGATTGGTAGCGCCATTCCCTTGCTTCCGATGAAGGTGACCGTCATTGTTGATGTGGTCAATCGTCAGAAACTTGGGTTCCGTTTCACCGCAGCAAGCACAGATCGGCCCACCATAAGCGGCAATGACTTCATCGCGGGTTCGGGCGGCATAATTATTGCCGCTGCTTACGCGCTTCTGAGCGTTTCTGCGTTCCCTCCACTCTGGATCGGCCCGCAGACGGTCATATGAAGCCTTGGCGTTTACCTTCTTTTTGTCAGCGTTGCGGGCTTCCCACCCACGTATTCTGTTCCGCTGACACTCTTTGCACTCGTGCCGATGGCCCCCTTTGTCGTGCTTGGGGAACTCGGCCAGCGGCTTTTCATCACCGCACTTCTTGCATTTCCGGTTGCTGGTTTCCATACACTTTTTATAGCATATGCGTACCAACAATTCAAGCTTGGCTGCTGATTGCCTGCAACTAAATGGTCAGGTTTTCCAGCAATTCACGGGGTTATTCAATGCTGCTTACGCAGCAAGGGCACTGACAGAGTTAATGCGGTCGGAATACCAGTCCTGAATGCCAAGACGGGCTTCCTCACGGACACTGAACGGCACGCGCTGGGCGTCAATGGTCGTCTTCACGCGAACGGCGTGCGCCAGATCATTGATGAGCGTGTCGTCGTAGTAGGTCGAAAGGGCTTCTTCGTTGCCCTCCAGAGCATCGGTTTCGCCCACGCCGCGGCCCGAAAGCTGCATACGGAGTGGGACTCGGATACGGTCGCCCGCGCCCTTGCTGGTGTCGTCGAAAACCTGAATGAGGTTGTTGGAAGACGTGCCCATGAACTTCATGGCCATCGTTTCCTTCAGTGCTTCACGCGCAATTTTCTTCGACCACAGCTTCACGGCAAGCGGATGACCAACCGGATAATCGGTTGTAGCCATTTCACTAATTCCTGAAAGTGGTGTTGGAGAATTTCCGACCAATGACGCTGGTCAGCGGCGAAGCGCCCATTCAGGTTGGCGGCACCTTTTGGCCTTTGACGCTGGCCTAGCGAAGGACGCCCGTTGAGGTCGGCGGCACCGGGTTAGGGGTTGCTATTCGCGGAAGATCGAAGACCGATTCCCGCCAAATTTCTTGTTCCAGTAGGCATCGAAGGCCGCGCCCTTGAGGTTCACGGCATCGGCGTCCGATATTTCGCCCTTGCTTGCGGGCGCACCGCCTGCTGATGCAGACGCGGCAACCGCCTTCTTGGCCTGCTGTAGCGCCGGATCGGGCGCGGCAGGAGCGGGAGCGGCAACAGGCGCGGGAGCCGCCTTGGCGTAGCCTCGCGCCTTGGCGAACTCGTAAATAGCCTCTGCCGGGTTGCGCCCGCTGTTCACGGCGGTTGCGATGAGGTTCATCTCCTCGCGCTTCAAAATCTGCGGAATGGTCGCGTCATCCGCGCCAAGCACACGCAACTCCTGTGCTCTTGATCTGAGTGCATATTGGTAGGCGTCCCGATAGTCGGGGGCTTGCTGCTGAAACTGTGTCGCGGCAGCGTGCGCGATGTTATTCAATTGCGCTTCATACTGTTGACGCTGCGCCTCCTCGCGCATCTTGCGGAGTTCGTCGCGGGCGGCCTTGAGTGCGCCGATAGGGTCTGTTTCGGGGTCAATTTCCGTCTGTGCTTCCGGCTCCGGTGCCTTGGTGCGCTGCTCCAGTTCGGCCATGCGCCGCTCATAATCGGCCAGTTTGCGCTCGTACTCTGCCCGCTTGGCCCGCTCCTCCTGCAATGCCTTGAGCGGCACGCGGCGGTCATCTTCGGCAGGCTCAGGAGCGGCTTCTGCGGGCGCGGGAGCGGCTTCCGCTTCGGGGGCGGGTTCTGGTGCCGTCTCCTCTGCAACGGGCTCAGGCGCGGGCGCTGGGGCTTCCGTAGCCTCTGCGGCGGCAACCTCTGCGGCCCATGACTGGCCGGGGGCATTGTCGGGCGTGTTGAGTGAGTTCAAGAACTCGGACATTGGTACTCCTGTTTAGGCTGCAAGAAGCAGCACTTCCTCGTCATCCATTTCGGCCAGTTCAGCCTCTACGCGGGCAATGAACGCCTCCAAGGTTTGTATCTGCCGCAGTTGCGCGTAACTGACCTGTGCAACGATGCGCTGGGCAACGGCGCGGCTTTCCTGCTCCGTGACTGCCGGGACTGCCTGTTCGACAATCTCGGCAACCTCCTCAATCAGTTCTTCCTTCTTGGGCTTCTTCTTCTTGCGGAACCAACTGACTTCGGACCAGATCGGAGCGCCGCCACCATATCGCGGCGGTTCAGGTGCGGCCTGTGCAGCCCCGGAATAGTCAAGCGTTGCGTCCGTGCCGGTGAACGTGAAGGCCCCGGCCTCTGCCACAATGGCCAAGGCCGCTGTCTTCTGAAGCGTGGCGTCCTGCCCTGTGAAAGCGTATGAACCGGCTTCTGCGGCCAGTTCGCGCCCGTGCTCAAGATCGGCATCAGTGCCGCTGAATGCGTAGCTACCCGCGTCTGCCGCGACTTCCCGGCCTAGTTCAAGGGCCGCGTCCTGCCCGGTAAAGGCATAAGCGCCAGCGTCCGCCCCAAGAACCTTATCGCCGCCAGACTTGATGAGCGTGGCGTCAACGCCGGTAAATGCGTAGGAACCGCCGTCTGCGGCCAACTCCCGGCCATATTCAAGAGCCGCGTCCTGCCCGGTAAAGGCATAAGACCCGGCTCCTGCGGTTACTTCCCTCCCGTACTCTAGGCTGGCATCCTGTCCCGTGAAGGCATAGGAACCAGCACCAGCCGCGACTTCCCGCCCATACTCAAGGTTCGCATCCGTGCCGGTGAACCCGTAGGTTCCGGCGTCTGCAATGACCTTGCGGCCATACTCAAGCGCGGCGTCCGTGCCAGTGAATGTGTAGGCACCAGCCCCGGCCAGAACCTCGCGGCCCAACTCAAGGCTTGCATCGGTTCCGGTAAATGCGTAAGCGCCCGCACCAGCCGCAACCTCACGTCCATATTCAAGGCTTGCGTCCGTTCCCGTGAAGACAAACGAACCGGCATCCGCCACCAGTTCCTTGAACGGGTGGTCGAATATCCCCCTGTCAAATATGCCAGTGTCAAATGTCCCGGCCATTGGTTAACTAGCGATATTCCCGCCGCGCCAGCGCCAGAAGCATCAGCGCCATTTTCGTGAGCAGCGCCCGGACCTGTCCAAGGTTCGCCGTGTTATTGGCGACGTAACTCTCGACCTTGGCTGGCGTCATGGCGATGAAGTTCTGGACAAAGGCATCCACCTTGACGGCCTCAGCGTGCGCTGCGTCTACCGCGTCCTGCTGCCGCCTTGCAGCTTCCTCCGGGCTCACATCCACCATCGCCCACACTTGCGTCCAAACGCCGTCGATCTGTTGTGGCTGCTGCTCCACCGGGTCTTGCGTGAGCGTATATGCGGGCTGTTCAACGCGCGTTACAGGGTAAACGCCATACTCTGCCAAAAGGCTTTCGGACATATCCTTTGGAAAAGAAGTTTGTGGGTTGTCGAGCCTGAACTGGCGAATGGTGTAAGGATAAACCGCAACCAACCCGCCAACTATCTTTGCATACATCTCATGTCTTCCTTATGCTGGACGAAGGGCAATAGACATGGCCGCCCAACACGGGATTGAATCACTAAAACTAGGAGCAAATGCAGCGGCGTCGAATGCTCCGCTCGTCCAGTCATCTTTATGACCAATCCCAAGAGCAACCGGGTATGTATCGGTTTGTCGGACTTGCAAAAAGTCTATGAGGTCAGAAGGAACAGTAAAGGTCGGCTCTTCGCTCGTGGCACCGATGCAAACAATGAAAGCCCCCGCCGTTACAGGTTCTATAGAAGGCGGATCAGCAGCCGTTGAACTCAACCCCGTTGCCGTTGTCGCGCTAACATCCAACGGAGACGCATCAACGCCGCGAAACACATAAACAGCCATTGCTCCAGCATCTTGCGCGTTGCCCGTTGGTCCGAATGTGGTCGAAGTGTCCCCGGAAACAAACTTGTACGCTACCCTTAAGTTTGTGTCGTTTGTATCATTTGACCAAAGTTCGGAACCAATAAGCGTGTAGTTGTTTGTTCCATCTGTGATAGCAAGCGTTCGGTCTGCCGATGATCCTGTCGCAAACACCGCAATAACCAAATCTCCGTCAGACACGGACGACGCAATTCCTCCCGTTAATCCGCTCGTCAAGGAGATCGTCGAGTTTCCCGATGTTGCACCAACCTTCGAAGTGATACTCCCCCCGACAAACTCAATATTCCCGGCCGCAGTAGGAGCCAGCAGCTTTTTCCAGATCGGCTGCATCAGGCAACATCCCCGACGTGCTTGCCGTAGATCGCATCAGCATCGCGCCACAGCGCCACGACAGTCCAGCCGGTCGTTGCCAGCGTGGGAGCAGTGCCGCCGACCCACGTGACGCCGAGCGTTCCCCAGTTGATGGTACAGTTCGTGCCGTCGTTGATCTTGAGTAGCAAGCCTTTTCCTGCCGTCCAGCCCGCAGGAGCCGCCGCTGGCGTGCGGCTGGTAGTGACAAGCGTGATCTTCTGAAGACTGCCGTTGCTTGGGTCGATGACGAACGCCGCCGCGTCCGTAATCGTGAACTCCTCCTCGTCCACCGCGCCTTCAAGAATGAGGTCTGTGATCGTCTTGCCGGAAAGCGTCTGCGTGGCGCTGGTCGTCACAACGTTGACGCCTTCGATTGCCATCACGCCCGCAGATACGCGGGTCAGTGTCGTGTCTGAAGCGTGTCCAAGATTAATCGCCGTGAACTGCGGACTATCGCCTGTCCCGACGCCGAGCGTTGTCCGCTGGTCGGAAGCGGACGCATCGTCCAAAAGATTGCGTCCCGCAGTCGTGAAAGTCGCCAGTGATGCCGCGCCAGAGCCCGTAAAATAAGGCAACCTATCGGCGGCAGAGACAAGCCCCGCCAGCGCCGTAAGTTCACTGTCCAGCGGCTGATATGTTGACCCCGTGACGGCCAGAGACCCGGCAGAGAGGGTCAGGCCCGTTCCAACGGTTATTTCTTCAACCGCGCCCGTTCCCGCCGTGGTGCGGCCCAACAGGCGATCCGCAGCCATCGTGATTGTGTGGTTTTCGTTCCACTCAGCCTTGGCAATTTCCCCGTTCCCGGCGTCCGTGCCAACTGCGACCGTGGTATGTGTTAGGCTAATGGCCATTTATCGGACTTCCCAAAATGGACGCGGGTGCGTAACTTCGCCCGTCACCGGGTTCTTGCTTCCACCAACACAGAATGACACATGACAGCGCCCGCAAGAGCAGTGCAGCTTGTATATGTCCGGTATCCCCTTGGCCTGATCCGTGGGGCAAGAATACCAGGCTTCAATCTCGATGTTCGCCACCTGACGGCAGCACTCATTCGGGGCGTGGTTTTCCAGCTTCTCGAAAAACCGCCGCGCACTCGGAGCCATCCGCAGCACACGTTCCAGCGGAAGCCGTGGGCAAGCCAGAATGTGCTGACTGTCCAACGGCTCCCAAGCAAGCGTCCGGGGCTGGTTGCCCCACGGAATGGCGTCACTCATGCGAAGATGGCGAGGCTCGCACCAAAGTCGAGAGTGAAGGTCTCGCCGTTGCCCACGGTGAACGAACTCGCATAATCGTAGGAGTTCATCAGCTTGTCCGTGGTGGACGTGTCGTCATGGATGCTGACATAGCGGCCCGCCGTCCAGTCGCCAGCCGTGGCCGTCCACACAACGTCAACCGCCGTCATGGTGACAGTGCCACCCGAGCGCGTGCCATCGTTCTGAATGTCCTCGCCGCCTGCCGTGTAGCCGGTGCCGGTGATCTGCGTAAGGTCCGCCAACTCATCATCGGTCGCCACGACGGGCGCGTCCGAATGAATGACGGCCTTGAACGTGTCGGTTGTGCCGAAAACGTCCACTTCCTCATTCACAAGGGCTTGGATAAAAGGCTCGTATTTCGTAAATGTCGCCAAGTTGGCCTCCTGTCAGGTTCTGGCAAAATCGCCGTGATAAAGGCGTGCCATTTTGGAATATTCATTAGCGGCGAGTTCTGGCGTATCAAAACCGCTCGCTCGAATCGTCTTTCCGTCTATCGTAAGACGCGCTACCCACTTTCCTTGGTGTGCAGAAACGCCCTTAAAGCCAGAACTGTTGTTCTTCTGCTTTCCGCGATTCCTCACGTTCTGCCCTTGCGTTGCTTCGCGCAGATTGGATATGCGGTCATCGGCGCGATTGCCGTTGATGTGGTCAATCACACCTGATGGCCATTCACCGTGAACATAAAGCCATGCCAACCGGCTGGCCTTGTAAATGCGCCCTCTGTAGCCGATCAGCACATATCCGCTTCTCTTGCACAGGCACCCGGCAATTTCGCCTTGCTTGCGCCGATTGCTAGCTGTTTTAAGCCATGTGAAAGCGCCCGTTTCAGCGTCATATGAAAGCAGTTCCCGCACGTTTTCAGCGGTGAACCCCATCTTACTGGACTCCTATTGCGCGGCCATCCGGCCCACGGACGATTTGCTTCGGTTTGGTCATTGCCTGCTTCAGGTCAGCGCCCATCTGAGCCACGCTTTGAGCAATGGCCTGATTGGATTCGGCCTGGGACTGAACCATCTGCATCTGCGACTGAGCCAGCGCGGCCATGGCCTGCGTCATCTGCTCAATGGCTGCGGTCAGTTTCTTGTCGTGAAGCATTTCGTTCAACTGCTCCGGGTTATCCTTGAAGTTTAGCGCCGCGTCGAAGCGGGCAGACTCAAGTTTGCTGTCCCTGTCGGCCTTCGTGGACCGCTCACGGAACTCCATGTCTGCTTCGGCCTTCTCACGCTCGAACGTCATGCGTTCGCGGTCCATCATCAACTGGACCTGTGCCTTCTCGCGCTCTAGCTGGATATTTGCGGCGGCCTTCATACGCTCAAGTTCAATCTGTGCAGCGGCTTTCTGCCGTTCCAACTCCATCTGTTGCGCGTTCTTCTGCGCCTCGACTTGCATTTCCACTTGCGCTTCCTGCTGGCGCATTTGCAACTCAGCGGCCTTGGCCTGCTTCATGGCCTCGACCTTCATCATTTCCGGGTCAGGAGGGGGCGGCTGCTGTGCCTTGGCTTCCTGCAATGCCTTGAACTTCTCAAGGAACGATTCCGGCATGGGCGAATATTCCAGCACCAACGCCATTTCTTCCGGCCCCATCGTCGGGCCGACGATCGGCAGCAACGGCTGGATTGCGCCCCACGTCGCCTCCTTCAGGTTCGGAGCCGATGAGGACTGGTCAACAATCACGTCATATTCAGCCGTATCGTCCTGAAAGAAGGACAAATAGGGCTGCTGTGAGATGTTGCCCTTATCCATTCGGCACCCCCAACTGAGGCATCGGCATGGGCGCGGTTTCGGCAGGCATCGCCAAACCTTGCGGCGGCATTTGCTGCTGACCGCCCATCATGTCAGGCGGCATCTGCGGAGCGCCACCAAATGCCGGGTTCGGTATCTGCCCCATCTGAAACGGAACATTCATCTGCCCGCCGTCGTCCGTGGTGATGCGGATCAGACGCCCGTCTGTCAGGTATTGCTGCATGAAGTACAACCAGCACCGGCCCGCCATCTTGCGGTAACGGCGGAAGCTGTCGAACAGCGGCGCAAGAAGCGTCACGGCGGATTGCTTGCGCTGGTACTCAAGGACGCCCGCCTGTTCACGGTCAGCCATGCCGAGCAATTCTGAGTTGACGCCGGATACGTTCTGCATACTTTCGTTGGCGTAGGTCATCAGGTTAGCGAGGTCAGGCGGCAGGCCCACGGCTTCGCGGCGCTGGACACGGCCCTGCTGAAGCGAACCGTCACTGAAGACGTTGATTGCACCAGGACGCGCCGCCTTGGCCTCGAAGGTGGCAACATTGTCAATCGCGCCCTTCTCAATGTCATAGCCGGGTTTGGCCGACGTATTGATGAGGTGCATGATCTGAGACAGGAATTTGTTGCTCCACATCTGCGGGTCGCGGAGCGAACGCAGCAGGCCGAACCAATAGCCTGTGTTGCGGTCGCGCTTGCCCGTGATGCAGTGATAAGTCGGCCCCTTGGGATAGGGATGTTCAACCGGGAAATGCTCCCCGCCAATGCAGAAACACCGTTTCCATTCGCGGGTGCGGCGCGTGGCGTGGTACGGCGCAAATGCCTTGTGTTCGTCCTCCTTGAGGTCAAACCATTCCTCGTCCGTCATCGTGCCAACTTCGCCCGTCTCCGGGTTCGTGATGACGTGTTCGATCTTGTCCACAACATATTGATATTCAAGCACGCGGACATTGCGGGTTGCCGAACGGCCATCGTCCTGGCCCTTGTAGGCATCGCGCGGGTTTTCGCTGCCGATGGTGTCGTCCACGTCATCACCAAGCCAATCGGCGTGAACGTATTCGCCGTCCCATTCAGGAACAAGCGCCTTGGCCTCGTCCTTGGAATAGGTGGTCTCATAAAAGATATATCTGGCGTCTTCGAGGTTCGGCTTGCGGCTGGAAGCGTCCCACAGCATGCGAAGCGGGTCAACGCGGTCGCGCACCAAATCATAATCGGGGTTGCGTTCGTCGGTGATGCGGTCGTTCGTCCATCCCATGCCGCAGATGCACATATCGCGGAAGGCGTCGGACTCCTCGAACTCAGCGTCGCAGGCGTCCCTGAAGTAGTTCGCCGCCTCGGTAAGCAGTTCATTGACCTTGGCATCGCCAGGCGTGCGCGGAATGTAACGCGTTTCCTGTCGGTTGTTCACCTCATAGCCGATGACGGCATCAATCAGGATGGCCACGCGGTTGAACGTCACCGGCACGCGCTGCTGTTCAATCAGCTTCTGCCGGTCCTGTTCCGACCACTGGCGACCGGCGTAAAGGTCAAAGGCTTCCCTCGCCTCCTCACGCCACTTGGACGCATGGGAACGCGCGGCCTCATAACGCTGGCGTATTTCCAGCATCATGTCGGGCGCGTCCGTGTTCATTTCGTCATCTGTCACGCGGCCCATCCACTGTCATCTGAGAATGCGGCATCACCGCGCCGTCTGCGGCCCGCATAGCGGGGAATGTCTGGCGGTATCGCGGCGTCGGGTTCCATGCCCGTTGCGAGGTAACGGAACGCATCGGCGTCGTGGCTCGTCCAGTCATGCAGCGGCGACGGCTTGAACACGCGCTTGTTTTCGTCGTACTCACGCCGATACTGTCTCAGGCTTTCAAGCCCTGTCGCGCACTTCTCAGCATCGAAGCGGCATGTCGGCAGAAGCAACCGAACCGCGTTGATGCCATCGTCAACAGCCATGCGCGGGATCACTTTACAATCCTTAAGGCCGAGCGCCTTGAGTGTGTCGAGCCTTGATTTGCCGTTGGTCCACTCACGGTTTTCGGCATCATGCGGCAGAAAGTGACGGGCATAGGTGTAGGGCTTGGCCCGAAGTACATCCACGTAGTGGTTTGCGGGTTGTCCGTTGGTTGCATAGTGGTCGATAACGTGAATCCAACCGCCAGACCTCTGCGCGAACCAGATGCTTGTGTCGTCTCCAACTCCCAAGTCCCATGCAGTAAAGACGGGAAGTGCAGGATTGTGCGGCAACGCGGCGATTCGGCCCTCTTGCGCAGCCGTCTCAAGAAGAAGGCCGTAGTAAGCTCCTTCAATCGCAGCCTCGAAAGAACACTCGTATTCTTGGGCATACTGCGCTTCGCTCATGATCTTTCTGGCGGATGCAAGCTCTTCGGCGTCAACAATGTTGGTTTCAGACGCCTTGAGCATCATGCGAAACCACTCCGGGTCATTCTCAGCGCCCTGCCAGCGGTCGTAAAATTCGTTGTGTCCCTTCGGCGTGCCGATAAGGGTCAGGCTTCCCCGTCTGTCCGAGAGAGCAGGACGGATAACCTCTGGAAGGAAGCGCGGTCGCATATCGGCAAATTCGTCAAGGACAGCATCATCAAGATACAAGCCTCGGAGAGCGTCAGGGTTGTCGGCACCGTAAAGGCGGACCCGTCCTCCGTTTGGAAGATCAACCCGAAGTTCTGATTCGTTGACGCCTCGTCCTGGAATGTCTCTGGTGAACTCTTTAAGATAGCTCCAGGCGACATCCTTGGCCTGTTTGTAGAGCGGCGCGACATAGGCAACTCTTGGCTCAGGCCGTGGACAGGTAAGAGCGGAACGAATGAGGCCATTGACACATGCGACTGTCTTTCCCGCCCTTCTGTGTGCAACGATGATCCGCCAGCGTTTGGCGGTTTCGTGATAGGGGAGGAAATGGCGGCGGGGCGAATATGGGATGACTATTCGCTGGGCTTCATCCACTCAAACGTCATCCTCATTGGCCTGTCAGGGTCGGAACCAATCTCTACGGCAGACAGGTCAGGGAGCGCCTTCTTGAGCAATCCAAGGGCCGCTGTGACTTGCGTGGACGACATTTCCCTGCTGCCTTCGACGTGTTCAATCAAGGCATTGAGAATGTTGCTGTTTTGGATTTTAGCCCGGTGTTCGGCTGACATGACGAACCCAGGCTTGCGTCCACGCTCAGACATGGTGTCTGATTACTTGCCTTTTCCCATAGCGGGAGCGCCCTTGGGATCGCCCATGCGGTCAGTGCCGCTGGACTTGCCGGCGGAATGCATGACCTTGGTGCCGACCGAGTTGGGTTTCTTGCCCATTTCAGCGGTCGTGGAGCCGTGAGACTTGCCAGACTTGTAAATGTTCATGTGTAATTTCCTTTGTTACGAATTGCGGGGAGAACCGTTAATCATGTCGGAACGGACGGCGAAAACGTAGTGTGTTCCTTGCTGGCTGATCGGGCCGTATCCCTCAACGCGCGTGTTGACCGCCTTGCCCTGTGCCGCCCAATAGTCGCGGATGCGTTTGGCAAGGGCAGTCGCGCCTGTGTAGGTCAGATGATCTGGCATGGGACTCCGTTTGGTTGTGAAGGGGTTCCCGCCGCAGGCGCACACGGACTCTTACGCAGTGCTGGATGAGCTAGCCGGGGCTGGGCGGGAATGGGGTGACGGGTTTGGCGTGATCTTGGCAGACCTACCGTATGGATTTGAGCCCACACCCCGTCATAAATTGACGTAAATCATCACGCTGCCTCGCAGTGTGCGAGGACCGCAGCCACGGGGCGAACCCTCTTGAGCGGCATATGCGTTATGCTAAAACCGACCCGACTTGAGTTTCCGCCGTCGAGTCGGTCTTTTAGCAGCTTGGTCGTGCAACGACTAGAAACATATAGCACAGAGATTGTTACAGAATTAAGGCGGGATGCTGCCCCTTCAAGTCTTGGATTGCGTCAGCTATTTCAAACGCATCACAGTCTTGATTGTCGATGGCGCATTCCGCCGCCTCATCCAACGCGGCACAACGCTCTTTCCGAAACAAAGCAGCCAAAGCAATTAATTGCGTATCATTCAACCAAACACCCGGCCAACTGCCTATGTCCTCAGCTTTTTTACTAGCCCAATCGCTCACGCCGCTTGCTCCATCTGTGCTTTTGCTGAGTCAATCATGTCCAACAGCGCATCATGCAATGAGCGCCATTTGGCTTTTTGCTTCCGAGACGCCTTTTGAGCCAGCGCCAGTGCAGCCGTGTTCTCCGCGTCTATTGCGGCGCGGAATCGGGCAATCTCCGCATCGGGGATCAGGATCAGCCGCTGTTCACCGTCCCGCTCGATACCAGCGCAATGCCGCAGGCTTGCCAGTTCCGACTGCGTTTCCCGGTCATGGCAATCCACAATCCGAGCAAACAGGCGACGAGGAAGGATCGGCAGTTCCTTGACTTTCATCAACCGTCCGCAGGCCGTGACCCGGCGTGTTATTGTGGGCCGAATGACAATAAATTGCGCCGGCACCCAATTGTCATAACCCATGTTGGCGATCTGACGGGCAACATACTGCTCTTTTGCGTGGTCAGTGCGGATGATTAACCAGGAGGTCAAGCCCCTACCCTCCGCGCCAGTACATCGCGGGCCGCGTCCTTGCCGAACATCGCAAGGCTGCGGCTGGCCTCCGTAAGCGTCTCGAATGTGTGGCCCTTCATCAGCCACGGTTCGTCCGCGAACTCAGACCACAGTTTCGGGTAAGGCCGGAATGGCGTCTTGTCCGGTTTGGCGTCCTGCGGCGTGCAAACCGACTCGAACCGCTGATAGCCCGAGTTGCTCGGCGTGAACAGGCGCTGCTTTTCCTCATGCTCCCTAAGGCATGCCTGTATCTCGGCATTGGTTGGGAGATACTGGCACCGGGCGGTGACGCCGTTCTTCGGATGCATCACCACGGATATTTCATCAGGGGTGAGGAACGAAAGGTATTCTGCAAGGTTGATGGCATACTCAGGCGGCGCTTTGCCGTAATCCGGGTAACTGGCCAATATCTTCTTCGCCGCCCTCCTCCCCATATCCGCCTGCTCTACGGATTTTCTCGTCGGTGACGGCATCGAGGATGGCGAGAGTGTCGGTGAGGTTATTGCGTTGGCGAGGGGTTGAAGGGCGGGCTTGTCGTTCATCGGCGGTCCTTTTCAGCCAGTTGCGAAATGCGGCGTTCCAATCGGGTTTCCGCCCCTTGGCCCCGGCGTTCTTGGCCCAATCCCGCATTCGGTCGAGTTGGTCCCAAGCCTCTTGGTTGGTGAAACCAAGCTGTTCGGCAAGTTTCCAAGTTTTGCCGTCCGGTTCCCACTCATCCGACAATTCCGTTGCGGGCTTTGCGCGCGTTGGTTTTGATTGGATGGGGGGATTATAGGGGGGGTTAGGGGGTGTGGGGGAAAGGGGGGGAACAAGGGGGGAAGGGTCAACGGCACGTGTTACGTCACCGTTATGCTTGTTACGTAACGCGTTACGTTCCCGATAGGCCGCTTGCCTCCGCGCGGCACCTGACCTTTCGGGCGTCTGGTCAAGGACCAAACATTCCAAAGCAAGCAAGATAGCCTCTGCGGTCATCCCGCAGGCTCTCATCTTGGCTATGGTGGCGGATAAGTTCATGTAAGGATTTTACCTCAAAACCGACTTTATGGAGCAATCACATTATTCACTCTTTGGTGCGCCGTATTTCCATGCCTTCCAACCACCCGGTTGCGTGGCCAAGGCTGTAAGAAATCCAAACCACGTAAACTTCCGCCAGTGCGAGCAGTCCGACAAAGACGGGCGTATTCATGCTGCCATCCTCCGCTTTTTGACCTGAAGAACCGCGTCAGACGCTTGCCACTTGGTCAGGCCAAGCATTTCTCCGATCTGCACATAGGTATATCCGTCAAGTTTCAAGGCAAACGCCCGCTCCTTGATATGAATTGCTACCTTCGGCGGTTTCGGGAGCCTTGTGGGACCGGGGTCAATGCCACGCTCTCGACAAATCGCCTTGTAGCGGTCGCGGGTATTGTTTACACACCGGCCAATGGCAACGCCGATAACCCGCCAGCGTGCGCCAGCGGCACGCATTTCAAGCAACTTCGCGTCTTGTTCAGCCGTGAACGGCGTGGCGTTGTGGTGCTCAACCTCGCCGCCTTCCATGTCGGTTGACCATGCGGGGCGGTGGTCGGGGATATAATCCTTCGGCACGCGGCGCTCGTCAACATAGGGCTCCGCTTCAAAACCTGGCGTCACCATCATGGTGAAAAACCGCCCGTCCAGTTGGCTCTTGATGTGCCTCTCTGCTTGATCCGCGTTCATGGAAACCTCTTGGCAATGAAGTTAGCTTGGCTCATGGTTCGCCGGATGGCCTCTGCCGACCACGGCGCAACATTCTTGTGAGCGTGATATGGGCAGTACGGGGAACCGTCCCGCTGTTCGTGGTTGCAGAACGCCACGCCGCCGATAAACTCGGGGTCATCCTTGATCGGCCAGCGGCACCCGGTGACGTCAACGATGCTGGCAAGCTGGCCCTGATCCGGGGGCGTGGGAGGCGGTTCAACGATACGCATTACAGACCCGGCACGTTCAGGCAAAGTCAACATGGCTTCCCTCCGTGTGTAACGTCGTTTTGTGATGGTTCCGGTATTCGCCACGGCGCGGCGTTCGATGGGGTCGCCTGACGTGGCACGGCGTAGTTTTTCGCGGTGCAGCTTGCCCATGATGCTATCGCGCGTGACGTTGAAATGCGTGGCGAGTTGGTATGAGGTAAGGCCCTGTCGCCAGAACGTGATGAGTTCGGCAACCTGTGAGGCGGTCCAATCAATCGTGCGCTTCATGCCGCCGCCCCGAGTTCATCCGCCTGGACGATGGATATTTCAGCGGCAATGCCCGCAGGAAGGTCGGCGGTCCAGAACCAGTTGCAGCCCATGATGTTCTTGTCGTCATCAATGACTGCGAGATGCTGAAGCAGGTCAAAAATGCCCTTTTGGAAGTTGTCGCCGTCCATGTTCTTGCGGCGGCGGCGCATGGCCAGCGTGATGTAAACTGGCCCCTTAAAACTCGGCTGCTTTATCATCTGCGCCATGATGTTCCAGCCTTCGGAGTTGCGCCATTCCATGTATGTCTTGGTTCGATAAGTTTTGCCCTTTGCGTGCCGCCAAATCGCATTTACTGACGGAGGAAGGTGAGCAAGATTGATGCGCGTCTTAGCCATTGACAGTCCTCCAAGTAACCCCACGGCTAATCTGGCCGACGGTTGCCTGACTGATGCCGTAAATCCTGGCGATACTGCGCTGAGTGTAGCCGCCTTGGATCTTCTCCTTAATTTTCAAAACGGTGTACTCTGTTAGCTTGCGATTGCCTTTCTTGGCATTTCGAACGCTTTCACCGTGTTCTTCGCCCCGGCTGTGCCTTCCCTTCGCGATCATGTCGTGCGTGTTATCGCGCGGCGTCCCCAAAAACAGGTGATCCGGGTTGACACAATGCGGAGTGTCGCACTTGTGACAAACAAACATCCCGTTGGGGATCGGCCCGTTTGCCAACTCCCACGAATACCTATGCGCGGTCCTATTCCCGTTGGGCCAAAGAGAAAACACTCCATAACCCTTTCGGTTTCTTGCGCCAGTCCAGACCCAGCAAGAGCTTGTCTTGTAAACTTTCTTCGCAAACCGAATTTCGGGTGGGACAACTGAGCAAGGAGACTTGCGCTTCACCGATCAACCCTCCCCTGCCATGTCATGTAGTCGCGGGTGCGATAGGTGCGGTTCTTGCCATGACGCCAGATGGCGTTGACGGAAGGCGGGAGTTGGGAAAGCGTGAGGCGGGTCTTCATCGCCGCGCCTTCCTAAGCAGACGACTTGCTTTTGATACGGCTAAGAAGACCCTCAGCCTCAGAAATAAGACCCTCAATGCCAGCATCCGCGCCGCCCCTTGCCTGTTCCGTCTTGAGTTCGTGAATGTCTTTCTTGAGGGACTGCTCCAACACTGAAAGATATGCTTCTCGCACCCGCGCAATAAATGCGGGCGTTGCGCGGCGCTTGTATCGAAGCGCGAATTGCGCCCAATACGGAAGGCCAAACTGCCTTTCAGCGCGGTGCATGGCAGATTCCGATCCGCCCGGACCCGTCATGAGCCTAGTAACCAAGGCGTGGTGCTGGTCGCGTGCAACGGTCACATCCATTTCACGCTCCGCTTGCCCAAAGTCTTTTGGTGCGTTTTGCAAAGTGAACCTCCTTATGTTTCCTGTTGCGAGACAGAGAACAAAGGAGACCGTCCAGATGTGTGAAGTGATTAACCTGATGAAATGGAAACGGGAGCGGCGTGGAACCCAACCGACACGCCGCCCCCGTCAGAACCGCCGCAGGGAGGAAAACGGCGGGTTCGTTCGGATTGGAGATGTCAGCAGCGCCATCGTGCGGCGGCTGACGGAATAAGGAATGGCCTGTCCGGGAGTTGGCTTGTGGACGGGCCAAGTTGCCGCCGAGCGGGGAGGAAGCTCTTTTCACGCTGTTTGCAGGGGAAGCGTGGGCGGGGTTCATTGCGCGGCCTCATAAACGTCAGGCCGGAGGATGTGGCGCGGAATGCCGGTGACGGCCTCAATCCGCTGTGTCAGCGCGAAACCGGGTTTACGTGCGCCGGACGCAATCAGGCTAATCATTGCGGGCGAGACGCCAAGCGTTCCGGCAAGCTGCGTCTTGGTCAGTCCGTTTTTGATCCTGTACTGTTCCAGCGGTTCCATGCCATCTTGTTACACTGTGTAACGGAAAGGCGCAAGGGGTTTCTTCCGAAAAATTACATATTGTCTATGGAGGACCGCCACCGTGCGGCGCAAACCGCCCTTTGTGCTGAAAAACCGAATCCATGAGCTGCGGAGATTGCGAGGCTTGACGGTCGAGGAATTGGCCGCGCGGGCTGATATGTCACCTTCTTATGTGTCCCTGATGGCCAGTGGTGCGCGGAATATCTCAGTCTCGAACTTGAAGAAGCTGGCCCTTGCGCTGCGTTGCAGCCCCCTGGACCTGCTCACCGAAGGCACGCCTGCCGATGATGCGCTTTTGAATGTGTGGGCAAGCATCCCGCCCGATCGCCGCGATCTGGCCTTGCAGGTATTACAAGGCTTCACAAATCCCGCGACAAATCCTCATGACAGTGATAATGTCAAGCCGGGAACACACAAAAAGCGATAATCACACAACCTAACATATGGGGGGGGGGGTGACAAGTGATATACCTTCAGAACTCTATATTTGACGCTAAATCATGCCATTTGGACTTTGAGCTAAAGCACCGCCTGGTGCGGTTGACCTTCGAGGATAGTGTGCGCCGCTTGATTGTGCGGACAACTGAGGCCGATATGGCGTCACTCATGGGCCGGTTTATCAAGGAACGGCTTTTCGGTCTGCATTAGCCACTCATCCGCCGCTGACAAAAGCCCCGGTTCTCCGGGGTTTTTTATTGTCTGGCAAAAATTTGCATATTGTAACGGAATTTGCTTGCGCCCGTCCGTTACACAGTGTAATGTCCTCCCATACCAAGGGAGCGCCGCATGGCCAAAGTTTCCATGATGCAGTTGCGAGAAGACCCGCCCCACACAGCCCGTCTTTATGACGGCGTGGGCGTGGACGGGACTGCATTTTACACGCTCGTCACGCTGGCACCCGGCGAGACCATTTGCACTCGCTGCGAAGGCTCGGGCCGTGACGCTGAATACGATTACCGCTGCTGTTGGTGTGGTGGTCAGGGAACAATCACTAAGGAGGATGAACAGTGAAAACCGACGAAATGTGGGAAGCACACTACCACGCACAGGCAGCGTCAAACGACTTGATTACTGCTCACGTCATCAAAACCGAAACCGGGCGCGTGTCCAAGCTTTATACTGACGAGGCGTTGAGACACGCTCAAAAGTTTGCCGAGGCCCTTGGCTTCGACCTTGTAGAGCGCGAACTTGCACCCACCTCCACCGTCACCATTCTCCCGATTGACGCTGACGAGGAGGCCGCGTGATGGACAAGAAGCTGTGGACCGCCATCAACGAATTGCTTGATGAGGCGGAATACGCCCGCAACGTTCTGGACCGTTACGAAGGCGATGAATGGGACAACTGGGCCAAGCGGATGGTCCCGAACAGTGCCGCGATTAGCAAGTCTTCCTTGGAAGCTGCCGCTGCCCGCGTCGAAAAGCTGATGCCGCCTGACCCCGAAACCCCGATGGAACAAGCCATCGCACGCGCTGAGTATGAGGAGGACAGATAATGGCCCGCGATTATCTCATCTGCCTGGGCCTGTTTGTCTTCATGATTGTGGGAGCGGGACTGTGATGGACGACGACCCCGCCCCCTGGAACTGCCTTGAGGATCGGCTTGCGGCATTCCTCGAAAGCCATCCTGATTATGACCTGAACGATGCAATTGAAGCCCTGATATGGGGCGAGGAGACAGACGATGAAGACGAGTGACAGCATCAACGAATTGGCAACCGCACTCGCCGCCGCACAGGCCGAGATGAAAAATGCTACGCTGAACAAGATCAACCCGCACTTCAAAAGCAAATACGCCGATCTTGCTGGTATTCGTGACACGGTAATGCCCGCGCTCACCAAGCACGGCCTCGCGGTTGTGCAGGGAACCGACACCACGGACAGCGGAATTGTCGTCGTCACCCGGCTCATGCACAAGTCCGGCCAGTGGATGGAAAGCCGTTACCCCATCGCCTATGACAAGCCGCAGACGATGGGCAGCGCGTACACCTACGCCCGCCGCTACTCACTGTCGGCCATGTGCTCAATCAGCGCCGATGAAGATGACGATGCAAACGCGGCGAACGCATCCACGCACGAAAAGCCCGCCGTCATGCCGTCCGTGAATGGCACATACGGGGCAAGCAAGGCTGCAAACCGTGGCGCATATGATGCCTTCGTCAAGGCCATCAGGAGCGCCCCCACGGTCAAGGCGTTGGCCGATTGGCACAAGAACAACGTGACAGAGATTGACAAGCTGCCCGCTGACTGGCTGGACGAATTGCGCGTTGAATATGCCGACCGCAAGGCGGAACTTGAGAAGGTGCTGGCGTGAAGACTGACCGCGAAAAGATACCGCTCGTTTTGCGGCGCACGGAGCGTGGCCTAGAGCCTCGCTCCCGCCAGGCATCCGATCTGCTGGCGCAATACGCCGTTCATAGCGATGTGGAGGTCAGTGTTAAGAAGCGCCGTTCCCTGCCTCAACTGAGGCTCTATTGGGCGATGCTCCAGACGGTAGTGTCTGCCACTGACGCTTGGCCGACAGCCGAACACCTTCACGATGCGCTGAAACTTGATCTTGGATACGTGACGCCGATCAAGTCAATGGACGGTCGCCTGGTGATGATACCCGACAGCGCCGCGATGGCGAAAATGGACAGCGCCCAATTCAAGGCGTTTTTTGACGCAGCAGCGGCAAGGCTTGCCGAGGTGTGCGGATTTGATCCCGTTGCAGAAACACAGGAGGCAGCATGACCGACTTTGACAATACTAACAGAGGCGCACTGTTCAAAAACAACCGCAAGGAAAAGGACACCCACCCCGATTACAACGGGTCAATCAACGTGGATGGCCACGACTATTGGCTGTCAGGTTGGATTAAGGAAGGCAAGAGCGGCAAGTTCTTTTCCCTGTCCGTCAAACGCAAGGACGGCACCAGCGCGAGGCCCGATCCGGCTGCGGAGATTAAGCAGGAGGTCAGGCGGGTGTTCCCGGATGCTGAACTGAGCGACGATTTGCCATTTTAGCCATGAGCCGCACCTTTTCCAAACCCATCAAGCGCGAGGCGCTTCAACGCAGCGGCAAACGATGCGAGGCATTCGGTGAACTATATGGGCTTCCTGCACAAATCCGCTGCGGCGCTGATCTTAGCTATGGCGTGGAATTTGACCATGCAATTTTATGGGCCAATAGTCGGGACAGCAGTCTTGACAATTGCCTGGCTGTTTGCCCGTCATGCCATCGCTTCAAGACGGCGAATCACGACACGCCGCAAGCCGCGAAGACAGTCAGGCAGCGAGACAAGCATTCCGGTATTCGCACCACGCGCAACCCGCTTCCCGGCTCGCGGGCCTCGAAATGGAAACGAAAGATGGACGGGAGTGTAATTCCGAGATGAGCCGCCGCCCTGCGACATTCACCAAGGCCGACCTGGCCCGCGCGCTGACCGTAGCGCGTGAGCACGGCATGACGGTTGAGGTCCAGCAGGACGGGACGATCCGCATCGTTCCCGTGGCGATGCCCAAGGGGCAAGTTGACTATCAGGGCGAGATAAGACTTTGATCCAGCCCATGCCCCGCAAATTGCCACCGCATGTCCAGATCGAGCGCACCCGTCACGGGAAAACGGTCTACTATTTCCGCCGCTCCCAACATGCGCCTCGGATCAGGATTCCCGCGCCCACTGAGCCGGGTTTCCGTGCCGCCTATGCTGCCGCCCTCACCAATGCCGAGAAGCCCGCCAGCAAGGCCCACAAGGGCACGCTGGAATGGCTTGTGGACGCATACAAGCGCAGCGCCCATTGGGCTAACCTCAAGCCGTCCACAAGGCGCATGAGGGACAACATCCTCAAGCGGGTTGTCACGGAGTCGGGGCAAGTGCCGTTTGCCGCCATCACCCGCCGCCACATCAACGAGGCCGTAGACCGCCGCCCGCCCCATGCCGGGAACACGTTCCGCAAGGTCATGAGCCAGATGTTCGCTTGGGCCGTGTCCGTCGATCTGGTGCCGGTCAACCCGGTTCAAGGCGCGACCCGCCACAAGATCAAGAGCGATGGCCACCACGCTTGGACATTGGAAGAGGTCGCCCGCTTCCATGCCCGTTGGCCGGTTGGCACCCGCGAACGGCTTTGCATGGACTTGGCGCTGTTTACCGGCTTGCGCCGCTCCGATCTGGCCATCCTTGGCCGTCAGCATGTGCGGGATGGCGTCATCTCAATCCAGACGCAGAAAACCGGGGCATGGGTGCACGTCCCGATCTTCCCGGCCTTGCAAGCATCTATTGACGCGGGGCCCCCTGGGGAACTGGCCTTCTTGCCCTATCGGAGCGCCGCTTCGTTGGGAAACTGGTTCCGGCGTGCCTGTGTGGCGGCAGGGGTTCCAGGCCGTCTGCACGGCTTGCGGAAGGCGGGGGCGACCATTGCGGCAGAAGGCGGGGCCACGGCGCACCAGCTTATGGCGATGTTCGGATGGTCAAGACTGGAGGAGGCTGAACTGTACACCCGAGAGGCTGACAGGCGGCGGAATGCGGCGGTTGCGGCGGGGCATATCGGGAACGCATTTCTCCCGCACCTCACACCCAACTCTCCCGCACCTGAGATTAAGACATTGAAACGAAAGGACAAAAAATAGCGATGGCGACCCCGGTTGAACTGAAACATCATAGCGCGGTCAATGACTTGCGCTCCTGCACCTTGTTTAAAGGCGGCATTGAATTTGTTTGGGGTTCTTTCGAGGCTCCCGCACCTAACAACCAATCATCAACAGGAGAATGAACGATGGCTAACGTGATTATTGACGGCGTGGAATATGCCCCGATTAACAAGGCAAGCGGCAACCGCGCCGTGGTGGTGGTTGACCGTGGATGGATATTTGCTGGCGATGTGACCCGCGAGAACGGGCGCATCCGGCTGTCCCGCGCCCTGCATGTCTTCAAGTGGGAAAGCCTTGGGTTTGCCGCGATGATTGACGCCCCGAAGAAAGCTAAGGCTGATCTTCGCCCCGTTGCCGATGTTGACATTCCCGAAGGCGCTGAAATTTTCTGCGTCCCGGTGCCTGCGGAGTGGGGGCTTTGATGGCCCCCACTATAAGGCCAGTCGGCTACGGCGACGGCAACGGCTACGGCTACGGCTACGGCAACGGCTACGGCGACGGCTACGGCTACGGCTACGGCGACGGCTACGGCGACGGCTACGGCAACGGCAACGGCAA
>ERZ795054.581-NODE-581-length-43842-cov-9.709754_pt1 | contig 43842 bp, 24 predicted proteins | sample MGYA00375138_ERZ795054 | MGnify/ENA primary metagenome ERZ795054 (study PRJEB30183, sample SAMN05720215) | anaerobic digester metagenome | isolation source: active sludge of municipal wastewater-treating anaerobic digesters | place: USA | collected 2014-12-23 ... | reverse complement strand
TCGAGGTAGCGGTCGTCGTCCCAGAGGGTTCCCGCGATGGAGCCTCCCGAGTCGAGCTCGCGGTTGTAGGCCTGGTCGTTGTCGTTCTGGTGGTTCCCGCTGTAGACCCCGTTCACCCTGACCATGAGCTGGCCCGACCAGGCGTTGGCCAGGGCCGGCAGGGTCACGACGAGCCTGGTCTGGGGATCGGTGGAGCTCGCGGCTGGGCTCGTGATCGAGGCGACCGCCTGCTCGGCCAGGTCGGCGGCGCGGACGAAGACGTTGTCCCCCGCGGAGCGGCGGAGGTTGAAGCCCTCGATCGTGACGAGGGCCTCGTTGACCTGCATCGGATAGCGCCCGTACTTGCTCCGGATCGTCGCGAGCCCCGTCCCGCCCCTGGTCACCGACTTGATGTAGGGCACCACGTCCAGGCTCTGGCCGACCGAGGAGCTGTGCGCGAAGACCTTGTAGGAGCTCCCCGCTGCCGAAGTCCCGCCCGTCCAGCTCAGCTGGCCCGTGGCCGCGTCGAAGGCCGAGAGGTAGCGGTAGTCGCCCGCCCCGAGGAGGACCAGCTGGCCCGCGGCTATGTCGCCGTTGCCGGCCAGGCTCGGGTCGGTCAGGCTGGTCGCCCCGCCCGCGAAGGCGGCGGAGCCCTCGAAGTCGTAGTAGTCCGCGATCGTGAAGCGCACCTTGACGTCGTGGGCGGCGACGCCGGCCACGCGGGAGCTGTCCCAGGTGAACTTCCAGTTGAGCACGTGGCCGAGGCCGGCGCGCCCGTCCCCGTCGAGGAGGGTCTCGGTCGCCCCCTCGTCCTCCATCTTCCAGTAGCGCGTGCTCCAGGCGTCGCCCCAGCTCGCTACCGGCAGGCCCGAGCCGCCCTCCGAGAGGTCGGTCGTCGTGCTGTAGACGGTGAAGGGCTGGCCGACGCCGCCGCCCCCGTCGAAGCCCGTGATGGAGCAGGCTATGTAGTAGATGCGCTGATCGTCGTAGGCCTTCCCGTGCAAGACCACCTCGCCCGAGACCTCGGCGTCGAGGATGGTCGGCAGGTTGCCCGCGCTCCCGAAGGTCAGGAGGGCCCCGCCCGGGGACTCGCTCAGGGTGAGGGTCGAGGAGCTGGGCGCGCTCCGCACGTAGAAGACCTCGGTCGAGGCTATGGCAGCCCCCCCGCTCCGCGTGGGCGCGGCGCCCGTGTAGCCGAGGCAGACCATCTCCCCGACCTCGAGGCCGTGGCCGGCCGCCGTGACCAGGCCCGTCGCGTCGGTCGCGATGCCGCTTATGGGGACGGGGTCGATCCTGCTGTGCTCGGCGTACTCGACGTGGCCCTTGCCGGCCACCGCGTAGTCGGCGTAGACCGCGGCCGCTGGAGAGGAGAGCTGCTTGGCCGCGTCGTCGCCTCCCGCGCCGTACCGCCGGCCCAGGGGCGAGATCGCGGCGCTCGGGAGGCGCTCGTCGATGTCGACGACGCGGTCGTCGCTGAAGGCGCCCTCGACGTTGATCGGCTTGGCGTTGTCGTTGCGGTTGTTGATCGAGCCGACCGTCCGCAGGAGCCGGACGCCGGAGCCGCCCGAGGCCGCGATCGCCGGGCCGCCGGGCCGCGCGGCCACGGAGAAGAGGTCCGCGCCCGCGTCCCGCACGTAGTAGGGCGCGTAGTCCGCGATGCCGGAGACGGAGCCGCCGGAGCTGAAGCTCACGAGCTCGCCGTCGGCCAGGCCGTGGCCCGCCGCGGAGAAGACGCCGCCGGACACCGAGGCCACGGGCAGGCCCGAGGCCAGGGCCGCGGCGAGGAGCTCCCCGCTCTTGAGGCCATGGGGTACCGTGATGTACAGGGAGCGGCGATCCGGGTCCGCCTCCGTGACGCCGCCGCTCACGTCCTTGCCGGCTATCGTCAGGAAGCCCGAGCCGGCTATCGTGGCCGGGCCCGCGTAGGGGAGGTTGAGGCCGCTGATCTCGACCCTGGCCGAGCCCTGGTAGAGGGGATAGCGCCCCTGCCGGCCCGGCAGGGTGAGCCGGCCCTCGAAGGGATCCTTGCGCTCGACGTCGAGTATGTAGGGCACGACGTCCACACGGCTGGCCGCGGGGGCGCCGGCGTTGCGGAGGCGATATTCGGTTTCGCCTAACGCGACGCTGTCGTGCAGGGTCACCGTGCCGATGCCGTCGAAGGCGGTGGCGAAGGTCCAGGTCGAGCCCACGAGGAGGGCCGTCCCGTAGGGGATGGACTTCCCGCTCAGGGAGGCGTCGGTCAGGCGGGTCGCGTCGGGGCGGGCCGCCGCGCCCGGCGTGCCCCGGTCCTCGGCGACCAGCTCGAGCTCCCGGTCGGGCATGGCCCCGTAGGCCAGCTTGGCGCTGTTCCAGTCGAGCCGCCAGGAGACCGAGTGGCCGGCCTGGGAGAAGCTCGAGGAGCTGATCGCGAAGGCCCAGCCGTCGGCGGCGAAGGCCGCCGTCGGCACGATGAAGCCGCTGGCGAGCTTAATGAAGCCGGCCTCGGCCGTCCCGTTGGGATCGTAGCGCGCGACGCGGTAGTAGGGCTTGGCGAAGGCGATGCCCGAGCCCCCCGAGGCGGCTATGGCCGGGCCGCCGGCTTCCGCCGCGACCTGGAAGCCGTCGGCAGCGGCGTTGACCACGTAGTAGGTCGTCCCGGCCGCGATGTTCGCGATGGCCGAGCTCGAGGTGAAGGCGACGGTGTCGCCGTCGACCAGGCCATGGCCGGCCGCGGCGAAGGTCCCGCCGCTGAGGCCCGTGACCGCCGTGCCGCTCCCGATGGCCTTGGAGGCCAGGGCGCCGGCCGCGTGGGGGAAGGAGAAGCCGGGAAGGCGCGCCCAGAGGGCCGAGATAGCCTGGTCGTCCGAGGCCGAGCCCGTGAAGGACACCGAGCCGGAGACGCAGGGGTCGCCCGGGCCGGTCTCGATGTGGGAGGATGGGGAGGAGGCGTCGGCGAGGGGGGCGATGCTCGCCCCCGGCGCCTCGGCGTCCGCGACGTCCACCACGAAGCCGAAGCTCGCGGAGACGCTCGGGCTGGTCCAGGAGTCGGGGTTCCAGCTGCTCGGGTCGTCGGGCAGGGCCTCGGTCGTGCTGTTGACCGTCTCATCGGTGGAGTCCCAGAGCTCGAGGCCCAGGGTAACGGCGCCCTCCCCGAGGGCCTTGAGCTTGGCCAGGGAGAGCTCGATGGTCTGGAGGGAGCCCCCGACGCGGAGCTTGCCGACCTGGACCGTCGCGGCCCCGCTCCTCAGGCGGTAGGCCAGCTGGCCGTTGCCGCCCGTGACGGCGAAGTAGAGGGTGGCCGGGGCCATCTTCACCTTGAAGCCGGTGGCCGCGGCCCCGGGCAGGGAGAAGCTGCCCGTCTCGCCCGTAGAAGGGCCGCCGTAGCTCCCGTCCTCGTCGAGGTCGCTGCCGAGGGTCAGGCTGCTCAAGACCTGGGGATTGTTGGCCACCCTCGTCGAGACGACCCGGTGCAGGCGGTTCCCCGCCTTGTCGTAGACGACGTAGTGGATATCCAGGAGGCCGTCGGGGATGTTGAGGGAGTTGATGTCGACGTACCAGCTGTAGGTCGTGCCCGAGGTCTGCTTGAGGTACTCGGCGTAGCCGTCGACGTCGTCGTCGTCCACCTCCGGCCCGCCTGCCGTGTCGTGGTGGGACTCGGGGGTTCCCGAGTCCTTGTGGTCGATCCGGATCGCGACGTCCACGTAGTAGGCCAGGACGCCGGTCTCGACCGCGCCGCCCATCCAGCGTATCTCGCCCGAGGCCTCGTCCCAGTCCGAGATCGTGAGGGTCTGGCCGCCAATGACGATCTTCTGCCCCACGTTGATCATCGGGTTGCCGGCGATCGCCGCGTCGACGAGGGAGGCCGTCGAGGGCCGCGAGCTGGCCGAGCCGACGACGCGCGGCATATAGGCGTAGTCGCCCGTCTCGGCGTAGCTGAAGAGCGGGCCGCCCCGCTCGGTGTAGGCCTTGGAGACGAGGGGGTTGTAGAAGCGATCCTTGCTCGCCGTGCCGTCCTTGTTCCGGCGGACGAAGTAGGCCTCGACCCGGTCCACGTCCGAGCCGATGTCGTTGGCGGTGCCGCCGACCTTGGCCCAGTAGTCCACCTGCTTGACGGGGATGGCCAGGGAATACGCCGGCCCCGTCGGCGCGGTGGGCGCCTTCGTGTCGACGTTTATCCGCATGGTCTGGGCGCTCGAGAGGGCGGGCACCCGCACGTCCTCGGCGTAGAGCTCGAAGTCGAGGGGGTCGGCCGTGTCGGCGGGGCAGGCTATCTGGATGGCGAGGTCGATCCGCCTGTACTGGCTCGAGTAGCCCCCGGTCCCCTGGGACACGAATTCGAAGGAGCCCGTATCGCCCGCGTAGGCCGAGCCGTTCCAGGAGATGGACCTGGCTATGTCCCCGGTCAGCTCCACCGTGTCGAGGGCCGTCTCCGTCTCGATGCTGCCGCGCAGGTACCAGGAGCCCGCGAGGTACATGCCGTACTCGTAGGGCAGCTCGTTGCCGTTGCCGGGGTCCGAGTCCGGGTCGAGCTTGAGGGCGTAGGCCGTGCCGATCTTGGGCACGTTCTTGTCGATGGAGAAGGAGGTGGCCGCCGACCAGGGGCCGTAGGTCCCGTAGACGTCCTTGGCCCGGGCGCGGACGGCGATGGTCTCGGGGATGTCCCCGTCGGGATCGAATTCCTTCGCCGCGTTGATGGTACGGTTCCAGTTGACCGAGCCCTCGGCGAGCTGGCCCTCGCCGCCGTTGTACCAGTCCACGCCCCCGGCCGCGTCGGCGGCGTCGAAGTCGCCGTCGCCGTCGCAGTCGATCTGGAGGTAGACCTGGCCCACCCCGTCGTCGTCGGTGGCGCTGCCGTAGACGCGGATCTTGCCGCCGTAGATCTTCCCTTGCTCGGGATAGCCGATCGAGGCCACGGGCTTGTCCCCGTTGGGATCGATGCGGAGGCAGTAGGGATAGAGGGTGAAGGAGGTCGCCGCCGTCGGGACGGCCCCGGACCAGCCGATGGCGCCCGTCGCGGCGGCGTAGCTGGTCACGATCCGGGAGAGGCCGCCTATATGGACGAGCTGGCCGACCGCGACGAGGGGATTGCCGACGAGGGAGGCGTGCCTAAGGCTCGTCGCGCTCCCCCGCGTCGCGCCCGCGCCGGCGATGGGCGCGGTCTCGACGACGTTGCCCGCGTTGTCGGTCGCCGTGAGGACGAAGGGGAGGATGAAGAGGTCGGCCCCCGTCGAGGCGTCGTGGAGGGTCTGGACGTCGGTGTAGACCTCGTAATCCTGGTTCGGGCCGATAGCGACCTCGTCGCCCGCCCAGCCCAGCGCGCCGGTCGCCTGGTTCCATGAGGAGATGGTCCGGTACTCGCCGGCGATCTTTATGGCCTTGCCCGCAGCGATGTCCGCGTTGCCGGCCAGGGCGGGGGCCGTGAAGCCCCGCTCCTCGCCCGCCGCGCGGTCGACCTTGCCCGAAAGGCAGGAGGCGTAGGTATCGATCTTGTTGTTGGTCCCTCCGGGTCCGTTGCCTGAGAGGAAGGCGATCGAAGGGACGAAGATGTCGTCCACGCTCGCGGGGGTCTTGGAGGCGTAGTTCAGGCCGAGCCGGTAGCTGAGGGAGCGGAGGCCGGAGCCGGAGCCGTCGTTGGCCAGGCCGCGGACGGTCAGCTCGCCGTTGACGACCTCGGCGTTGGCCGGGGTCACGAAGCTGATGGCCGGGGCCGTGTTGTCGATGGTGATCGAGCGCGTCGCCGAGGAGCTCAGGCCGGAGTTGTCCGTCACGTAGACCGCCACCGTGGCCGCCCCGTCGGCGAAGTCGGCGCTCAGGTCGATCTCGCCGGTGGCGAAGTCGTTCCCCCCGGCGGGCGAGGCCGGGTAGCTCACGGTCTTGTTCGAGGCCGGGGCGGCGGCGTCCTTGCCCGTGATGTCGACGCGCACCGACTTGATGCCGTTCTGGTCGGTGGCCGAGGCCTTGAGGGCGAAGCTGTCCGTGGGCCCGCCGAAGACGCCGGTGCCGGCCTTGAGCTCGACCTGGTCGCCGAAGTCGAAGAGCGGGGAGGGGCTCTTGTCGACGTAGACCGCCGAGCCGATCTCCGGGACGACCGTGTCGATCCTGAAGGCTACGGGCGGGGCGAGGTAGCTCTTCGCCGGCAGGGTCCTCCGCAGGACGCGGAGCTCGGAGGAGAAGCTCGCCGACTTGGCGTCGGTGGCGCGGAAATACAGGTTCTTGGAGCCGTCGATCGTCGACAGCTCGTAGCTCCAGGTGCCGCCCGAGAGGGCGAGCTCGGTCCAGCTCGAGCCGTCCAGGCTCACCTCGAACTTCGAGAGGCTCCCGTCGTCGTCGCTCACGACGCCGTAGACCGTATTCACCATCTTGAGGGTCGTCGGATAGGCGCCCCCGTAGACGAGGCGGAGATCCTCGCCGGGGCTCGCGATGTCGACCTTGGCCCCGGTCTTCGTCGTCGCGACCTCGAAGGCGCCAGCCGAGAAGCTCGCGGCGCGCAGGTAGTAGGTCGTGCCCGCCTCGAGGCCGCCGGGGAGCTCGTCCGCGAGGAAGCCCACCGCGTCCCCGGCCTTCAGGCCGTGGCCCGGGAGCAGGACGAGGTCCGCGCCGGGATCGACGGCCGCGGCCGTGCCCACGGAGTCCGTCACGAGGTTGCTCAGCTTGACCTCGGGGATGTCGCTGGCCTGGTCGATGGTCAGCTCGAGGATCGAGGCCGAGAGCGAGTAGCTCGTCCGGGCCGTATCGACCTCGCCCGACCAGCCGATGGTCCCGGTGGCGCTGGCCCAGCTGCTCACCCTCCGCAGGGAATCGCCGACGACGATGAGCTGGTCCAGGGCGACGAGGGAGCTGCCGACCAGGGCCGGGTCCCGGAGGCTCGTCGCGTCGGGGCGCAGGGCCCCCGTCCTGAGGTTGGTGTTCTGCGCGGCGTCGGCGGCCAGGGCGCGGATCCGCACCTGGTAGCCCGCGGCCGCCGCGTCGGTGTCGTAGTCGGCGGTATCGTAGGCCTCGGTATCGAAGTCCGCGAGGCTCCAGCTCGTGGTCCCGAGGGGGGCGGCGAGGGGGGTCCAGGAGGAGGTCGACGCATGGTAGATCGCGAGGGAGACTCCCGCGAGGGAGCGCTCGTCGGAGGCCGTGCCCGAGATCGTGATCCGCTTGTTCACGATCGCGCCCTGCTCCTGCGAGCCGAAGGCGACGAGGGGAAGGGTCTTGTCCACGATGACGGGGCGGCTGAGCAGGGTCCTCCGGCCCGCGTTGTCGGTCACGCGGGCGAAGATCTCGTGGTTGCCGTCCGAGAGGGAGAGGATGGAGGCCAGGGGGAGCTCGCCGCTGTAGACATCCCCGGCCTGCGAGACCGTATTCGGGTCCGCGCCGGCGAAGTCGCTGTCGCCCGCCCTGAGCTTGATCTCGTAGATGCCGTTCGCGTCGCTGGCCCGCACGGAGACCGCGAGAGCGCCCGAGCCGTTGACGTAGGCGTTGGCCGCCGGGGCCTCGAAGGAGGCGCCGGGCGCGGCCCGATCGATCCAGAAGCTCCTCGAGACGGAGGCGCCGGCGTTGCCCGCCCGGTCGACCGACCTGGCCAGGACCGTCTTGCGTCCCTCCGCCTGGAAGGCGGGAATCGCCGAGCCCGAGCCGATGTCCAGGAGGGCGCTCCAGGAGCTCGTGCCCTCGGCGGAGAGCCAGCTCGCGCCCGAATCGTAGGACCACTCGACGCGGGCGAGGCCCGAGCCCGAGTCCGCCTCCTGGCTTCCCTTGAGCTGGGTGCTGCCCTCGCCGAAGCAGGCCTCCGCGATCGGGGCCGTCACGCTCGGCGCCGCGGGGGGCGTCCGGTCGTAGTGGAGGCTCAGGCTGGCCTCGGCGCTCGAGGCGCTGGCCCTGCCCGCCGAGTCGTAGGCGACGACGCGGTAGAGGAAGAGGCCCTCGCTGACCGCCGCGTCGAGGACCCGGTCGTAGCTCCATTCGACGCCGGCGCTCACGGCGATCGTCTGGACGAGGGTATAGTCGGCGTCGGCCGGCTTCTTCTCCTCGATGCGGACGCTGGCTATCTCGCGGCTGTCCGCCGCGAGGCCGGAGAGCCGCAGGGTCTTGGAGGGAAGGTAGACGAGGCCCGCGTAGGGTATACCGTCGATGGCGAGGCCGCTCAGGGTCGGGTCGTTGAGGTCGACGCCGAAGTCGCGCGTCGCCTCGGCCAGGGCGTTGCCGACTGCGTCGGCCGCGACGAGGTGGATGGTCTTCTCCCCCTCGGAGGCCGCGCCGCAGTCGTAGGTGTAGCTCCAGGCGCTGCCGCCGAAGGTGGCGGCCTTCCAGTCCCCGGCGAGGGGGCTCGCGCCCTTGGCGGTCACGGCGATCGAGACGCTCGCGACGCCCGAGCCCGTCCCGTCCTCGGCCGGGCCGCCCAGGGTGATGACGCCGCGATGCCAGTAGGCGCTCTCGGAGCTCGCGAGCGCCGCGGGGGAAGCGACGCCCCGCGAGGGCGGGGTCGTATCCAGCTTGAAGGTGAAGGAGGTGCTGCTCGTCCTGCCGGTCCCGTCCGTGACCGCGACGAGGAAGGACTTGTCCCCGTCGGAGCCGAAGGCGGCGGTGTCGACCGTCGTGCTCCATGCCCCCGCGGCGTCGAGGGCGACGATCTCGCCGGGGTCGGCGAAGTCGCCGTCGCCGTTCTTGTCGACGCTCAGCTCCCCGTAGCCCGCGCCGCGAATGCCGAACTCGTCGGCGGCGGTCCCGCCGAGGGCGAAGGTCCCCCTGCGGTACTGGGCGTTGGGCTGGCCCAGCGCGAGGTCGGGGGACTGGGTGTCGAGGACGAAGCGCTCCACGCCGCTCCGGGCCCGGTTCGTCGCGGCCCAGTCGACCTCGGTCCCGATACTCCCGGCGTAGGTCGTGTCGCCGACGCGGATCTGGACGAGGTAGTACCGCTCCTTGGTCAAGGAGCCCAGGTCGTGGCTGAAGCTAACCGCCCTGCCGCTCGCGGCCGGCTTGCCGCTCACGGCCGCGAAGGAGAAGGTCTCGCCCGCGTCCTGGACCCCGTCGGCGTCCGCGTCCTCGGCGATGCCGATGAAGATCCTGTCCCGGTCGATCCCGTCGTCGTCCGAGGCCGTGCCGTTGAGCACGAGGCCGGCGCCGAGGTTGTTCCCCAGGGACGCGCCGCCCGCGCTCAGGTTCACGAAGCCGATCTCGGGCCGATCGGTCTCCTGGTCGACCCGGATCCCGTCCGAGAGGATGCCGACGTTCCCGAAGCGGTCCACGGCGAGGAGCCAGAGGTAGTGCCCGCCGTCGCCCAGGGCCGCGGTGTCGACGCTCTCCGACCAGGCGTTCCTGCTCGCCCCCCCGTAGGCCGTCCAGGCCGCGCCGCTCACCGTCAGGTTCGCGTTGAGGGTATAGGCCGGGGCGGCCGGCGCCGTCGTCCAGGCGCGGTAGAGGCTCGCTATGCTGTTGTCGTCGACGATCGAGGCCTTCAGGCTCGCGCTCCCGTTGTAGGCGGGGGCCTTCTCGCCCGGGTCGACGAAATCCCCGTCGCCGTCCAGGTCCAGGCCCTCGTAGGGCGGGACGTTGTTGAAGGCGATGACCGGCTTCTTCGTCTCCACCGTCACCCGCCGCGTGAGGCTCCTCGTGCGCCCCGCCCCGTCCGTGGCCGTGAAGGTCAGCTCCCAGGTCCCGTCGTCGCCGTTCGTCGCCGCGTCCACCGGGAACTCGTAGCTCCAGGTTCCCGCGCCCAGGCTCGGCGCGCCGTCGGGAGCGTCGAGCCCGTCCTTCTTCCGCTTCACGCTCAGGGGGGCCGTCCCGTCGAGGCCCAGGTTGTCGCCGATCGTGCCGGAGAAGAGGATCGCCGCGTTGGTCTCCGCGCTCGTCGCCGCGTCGTAGGGCGCATCGAGGCCCAGGCTCGGGTCCGTGTCGTCCACCTTGACCGTGTACGACGAGACCGCGCTCTCATTCCCGGCGTTGTCCACCGAGCGGAGCTCCAGGCTGCTCGCCGCCCCGTTCGGGAAGGTGACGACCCCGCTCCAGTCCGTGGTCCCGCTGAGGGCCGTCCAGGAGGCCGCGCCGTTGATCCGGTACTCGACCCGAACCACGCCGCTCGCCCCCGTCCCGAGGTCCCAGGCGCTCCCGCTCAGGGAGACGTTGCGCGACTGCTGCCAGCCCGCCAGGGCGGCCGCGGCCGCCGGGGCCAGGGCCAGGCCCGGGGGCGTCTGGTCGACGTTGAACGCGAGCTCGGCCGGGGCGGCCGATTCCCGCCCGAAGACGTCGTAGGCGCGCACCCGGACCGTCCGGGCCCCGTCGCCCCCGGTCGATACGAAGGAAGCGGGGACCGCGTAGTCCCAGGTCCCGTCCGAGGCGTCGATCCGCTCCCAGCCCGGGCCGGCCGCGTAGACCTCGACGAAGGCGAGGTCGGGGGTGGCCGGATTCGAGTCGAGGTCGGCCTTCCGAAGCCCGTTGGCGTCGGAGGCCGTCCCGCTCATCGCGAAGGAGGCACTGCGGTAGCCCCCGCTCGCGGGCGAGCTGATCGCCACCGCCGGCCTGTCCCGGTCGACGAAGAAGCGCAGGGTATCGCTCGTCTTGGTCCTGCCCGCCGCGTCGGCGGCGCGGATCCTGAGCCGGTGCTCGCCCGCCGGCAGGGCGGCGAGGGAGTGCTCGAAGAAGGTGGAGGTGCTCGTCGGTGGGGAGCTCACCGAGGCGTAGCTCTCCGTATCGATGTCCCCGTCCACCGCCGCGGAGACGGAGGCCACCGGCCCGTCGTCGTCCGCGGCCCAGCCCTGGAGCTTGGCGTCGTCGAGGAAGAGGTTGGCCGCCGCGGCGCTGGCCGTCGCGACCCCGTTGAAGGAGATCGTCGGCTCGTCCGAGCTCTGGTCCACGTACATGGTCTTCGAGGCCAGGGCGACGTTGCCCGCCGCGTCGGTCGCGCGGATCTGCACCACGTAGTCGGCCTTGTCGGGCAGGGCCGCGGTGGGTATCGAGAGGGAGAAGCCGTAGAGCTCGGTGGCGAAGCTCGCCCAGGGCTCCGAGCCGAGCTTGCGCTCGAGCTTCGTAATGGAGTTGTTCTCGGTGACGCTGCCCTGGAGCGCGACGGTGCCGTTCACCGTCTTCACGTCGGGCCGGCCCGCGGTGTTGAGGGCGGGATTGGGCTCGAGGAAGGAGATGGCCGGCGCCTGGGTGTCGATCGTGACCCGGCGCTCGACCTGGCTCGTCTTGCCGGCCGCGTCCTTGGCGGTGAAGACGAACACGCGCACGCCGTTGTTCGCGTCGGCGTCGTAGGGAGCGCCCTCGGGATAGCTCCAGCTCCCGTCGGCGGCCACGGCCACGGGGACGGCCGCCCCGCCGTCGACCGAGACGGTCAGGGGATCGGCCGCGGCCAGGGCGTAGCTGTCGCTCGCCGTGCCCGCGAGGGTGAAGTCCGCGTTCCGCCAGCCCGAGGCCGAGGCCGCCTGGGGCGTCGCCCCCCCGATGGAGGACTCGGTCAGGAGGGGGTAGGCCTCGTCGTTCCAGACCTCGCGGACCGCGACCAGGCTCGCGTTGCCCGCCCGGTCGATGGCGGCGGCCCGGATCTGGTAGGAGCCCTGGCCCGCGGCGAAATTCATGGTCGCGGTCCAGGAGGAGCTCCCGTCCGCCGAGGCCCAGGCCGAGGGCGCGGTGCCGGGGAAGGTCCCCGTCCGCCCGGCCCAGTAGGCGACCCGCACGACCTGGTCGTTGTCGCTCGCCGTCCCGCTCAGGGTCGTCGCCGTCCCGGAGAGCCAGGCCCCGGCGGCGGGGAGGCCGATGTCGATCGAGGGCAGGTCGGCGTCGATGCTGTAGTGGGGGCTCGCGGTCGCCCTCCGCGAGGTCGCGTCCGAGCCCTCGATCTCGAGGCTGACATCCGTCACGCCCGAGGCCAGCTCGATGTCGATGCCGTAGCGCCGCGTCAGGCCGTCGCCCGAGCTCGACAGGAGCTCGTACTCGATGCAGGAGGCGTCGATCGGGACCAAGGCGGGGGCCAGCCCGGTCCAGGCCCGGACCGAGCTCAGCTCGGCCCCGGGATTGTCGTCGCTCAGGACCGCCTCGACCCGGACGCCCTCGCGGCCGGCCGGGGCGCTGGAGAAGCTCAGGGACTGGCGCTTGATGAAGGAGGGCTCCGCGAGCTCGGGCAGGAGCTCGGTGAACTTGGGGGCCCCGGAGTCGATGATGAAGCCGACGGAGCGGCTGCGCGTCGAGGCCGATCCCTGGGAGCGGGCGCTGATCGCCAGCTCGTAGCGGCCGTTGGCCATCCAGGGCGCCCCGTCGGCGTCGGAGCTCCGCAGGTCGATGGCGAAGCTGACCGAGCTCGAGATGCTCTTCTTCGAGATCCAGCGGGCGGGTATGGGGGTCGGCGCGTCCGCCGAGCCGTAGGCCTTGATCGTCGCCGCGATGGAGGAGGCGTCGACCGCGTAGTTCGCGGCCCCGACGGCCACGTAGCCCGTGACGGGCACGTTGGACGAAAGCACGTTGTCGAGGACGGCGCTGCCCGGGTCGACGTTGGTCAGGTTGATCTCGGGCTTGTCGCCGGCCGCGTCGTAGAGGAAGTCCCCGCAGCTCCCCGCGGCGGCCCCGTGCCGATGCGCGGCGAGGTAGGCGTAGCCGAGGGCCGGGACGGAATCGACGTAGCCCGAGCCGGCCTGGTCGGTCTTGCCGATGTCCGACATGGCGGGGAAGGTCTCGTCGGCGGCGAGGACCGCGTAGAAGTCCTGGGCATGGTAGTAGTAGGCGTTGACGTTGCCGGCCGCGTCGGTCACCTTGACGTCGTAGCGGTAGACGGCCCCGTCGAGGGGGGCCAGGTCGTCGGCGGGCCCGTCGCCGAGGAGGAAGCGGACGCTCCAGGAATTCGTGCCGTCGGCCGTCTTGGTCTTGACGATGGCGTTCGAGGGATCGAGGAGCTCGACCTCGACCCGGGAGATCGTGGAGGCGTCGTAGACCTCGCCCTTGATGTCGATATAGCTCGTCTGGCTCGGCCGGCCTGAGCCGTAGCCCTGGGGGCTCGAGACGAGGACGCTCGGGGCCCTGCGGTCGACGTTGAGGGAGAGGTTGGCCACCCCGCTCTTGCCGGCCTTGTCGGTGGCCGTGGCGGTGAAGACCTGGCGCCCGTCCTCGACGAGGGGGCCGACCTGGGCGCTCCATTTCCCGCCGGAGACGGTCGCGGGCATGGATCCGCCCGACCAGCTTATGATGAGGGAGGCGAGGCCCGTATCCTCGCTGACCGTGCCGGCGAGGCTGAAGTCGGCCTCGTTGACGTTCTCGTTCTGGGCGTGGGAGCTGAAGGTCAGGACCGGGGCGTCGATGTCGACCTTGTTGCCCAGGCCGACCTTGAACAGGTCGCAGGTGCTGAGGGTCAGGCAGGCGGAGAAGCAGGCTCCCAAGGCGGCGCCCAGGCGGATCGCGCGGAGGGCAGCATACGGTCGAGCCTTTTTCATATACCTACACCCCCTCCTCGCGCCGGGCGAGGACATGAGTACGGATCCACTTTTTAGGAATCGGACTTGGTTAATAGAAGCTAAACAGGAAACATATATATGTACATTAATAAATAACTATGTTTACATTGAACGTATAACAAGTATAACATAGAATATCGTAATAAATACTTAATTTCCATCCACTGCCACTGTCCCTAAGATTGTTGGCGCCGGGAAAAACGAGAGGGAGACCTTCCCCAAGGTCTCCCTCTCGCGCTCACCCGTCCAAGGGCGGGGGCGGCTGGACCGAGCCCTAGTCGAGGCTGCCGCGGTAGCGGTTCACCCCGAGGAGGTCGAGCCTGAGCCCATGGGGCCCGAGCCGCCTCGCGAAGTCCCCGAAATCCCGGGCCTCCCGGGGGCTCCAGAAGACCTCGGCGAGGGCGGCCAGGCGGGGGAAGGCCATGTACTCGACCTGCTTGCCGAAATACAGGAGCTCGGACCAGAGGTTGCCCTGGCCGCCGAGGATCAGCCTCGCCTCGGCCGCGGAGAGGCCCGCGGGGAGGGGCTCGAACTCGTAGGCGTCGCGGACCCGGCAGACCCCGAGCTGGCCCGGCTCCTCCGGGAGGTCGAGGTGCTGGTGGTCGAGGTAGCAGGCCGCGGTCTGGGGGCACATGACGGCCGCGCGGCCCGAGCGGGCCGCCTCGAGCCCGCCCGAGGCCCCCCGCCAGGACATGATGATCGCGTCCTCGCGCAGGCCCTCCCCGAGGATCTCGTCCCAGCCGATCAGGCGCTTGCCCCGCTCGGCCAGGAGCTCGGCGACGCGGTTCATGAACCAGGACTGGAGGCGCTCCGGCTCGTAGGCCCCCGAGCCCTCCCGGAAGCCGAGCTCCTCCATGCGGGCGCGGCAGGCGGGGCAGGCGAGCCAGCGGGCCTTGGGCGCCTCGTCCCCACCCGCGTGGACCCAGGGGCCGGGGAAGAGCTCGGCGACTCCGTCGTAGACGCGGCCCAGGAGCTCGAAGACCCCCTCCTTGCCCGCGCAGAGGATGTCCTCGAAGACGCCGTAGCGGTCCTCGGGCTCGAAGGCTCCCCCTCCCGCGGCGGCGCCGCGGCAGGAGAGCTCGGGGTGGGAGGCGAGGAGGGCCAGGGCGTGGCCGGGGCTCTCGATCTCGGGCACCACGACGATGCCCCGCCTCGCGGCGTAGTCCACCACGCGGCGGACATCGGACGGCGAGTAGCTGCCGCCCTTCCAGCGCTCCTCCGAGACGCGAAGGTCCCGCCGCCGCGAGCCGATCCGGGCCAGCTCGGGCAGGCCCGGGAGCTCGAGGCGCCAGGCCTGGTCGTCCGTGAGGTGCCAGTGGAAGCGGTCGAGCTTGTGGAGGGCCATGAGGTCGAGGAAGCGCTCGAGGAACTCCACGCGGAAGAAGTTGCGCGCGCAGTCGAGCATGGCCCCGCGCCAGGCGAAGCGGGGCCCGTCCTCGACGCGGAGGCAGGGCAGCCGGGGGCCCTCGTCCTCCGCGGCCGAGAGGGCGAGCTGGCGCAGGCTCGAGGCCGCGCGGACGGCGCCTTCGTAGTCGGCGCAGGAGGCCAGGACGCCGGCGGGGCCGATGTCGAGCGCGTAGGCCTCGGCCTCGCGGAGGCCGGGCTCGAGGCGGAAGGCGAGGCGCGCCTCCGCGGCGGCCCCCGCCGCGCGGAAGCGGCAGGGGGGCGCGGCGAGCGTCCCGGGGCCCGCCTGGCCCGCGGCCCCCGCCCGGGCGAGGGCGAAGCCCTCCTCGAGCCAGGCGGCGGCCAGCTCGGCGGCCCCGGCCAGCTCGGGCGGAGCCGCGACGAGCTCGTCCCGCCCGAGCTCGAGGAAGCCCGGCCTGGCCTCGAGGCGCCGCGGCGCGGGGATCAGGGAGCTTTCGCCGCCCATCTCAGCTCCCGCCCGAAAGGCCGGCCGGGGGAGCGCCGAGCTCCTGGCCGGCGACGAGGTCGCGGTAGAACCAGAAGGAGTCCTTGGGTATCCGCTCCCCGCTGGCGAAGTCCACGTAGACCAGGCCGAAGCGCTTGGAGTAGCCGAGGGACCACTCGAAGTTGTCCAGGAGGGACCAGGCGTAGTAGCCCTCGACCGGGGCGCCATCTGCCCGCGCGCGGAGGCAGGCCGCCGCGTGGGAGCGCAGGTACTCGATCCGGCCCCGATCGCGCACGCGGAAGGCCGGGCCCGGCTCGGCCGAGGGGGGGAAGCCGCCGGCCGGGGGGGCGGGCTCGGGCTCGTCGCGGAAGGCCGCCCCGTTCTCCGTCACGTAGAGAGCGCCGATCGGCCAGCGCCTGGTCAGGGCCATGATCTGGCGGTACAGGCCCTCGGGCACGATATCCCAGCCCATGTCGGTCTTCTCGCGCCAGCTCGGGGCCTTCCTCCAAGCTTCGAGGCGGCCGGGGCCCGCGGGAGCGGCCTCGACGGCGTCCTCGTCGTAGTAGTTGATGCCGAGCATATCGCAGGGCCCGGCGATCAGCTCGAGGTCCCCCTCCTCGACCGGCGGGCGGGCCGCGGGATGGAGAGCCAGGTGGGCCTCGGGGTAGCCGCGGCCGTAGAGGGGGTCGAGGAAGAGGGCCGTCCGCTGGGCCCCGGCCCGCTCGGCCGCGGCGGCGTCCTCGGCTCGGGCGGTGGCCGGGCGGGGGGTCGAGGGATTGAGGACGATGCCGATGGGGGCGGCCAGGCCCCGTGCCCGGTAGGCCCGCAGCGCCAGGCCGTGGCCGAGCAGGAGGTGGTGGGCGGCGCGGTAGGCCTCGCCCTCGTCCCGCCGCCCCGGGGCGTGGAGGCCCTGGCCGTAGCCGAGGAAGGCCGCGCACCAGGGCTCGTTGACCGTGAACCAGCGGCCAACTAGGTCGCCTAACGCGCCGAAGAGGATGTCCGCGTAGTCGGCCAGGCGGCGGGCGGTGTCCCGCTCGGGCCAGCCCCCCGCGGCCTCGAGGGCCGAGGGCAGGTCCCAGTGGTAGATCGTCGCGGCCGGCTCGATGCCCGCCTCGAGGAGGGCCTCGCAGAGCCTCCGGTAGTGGTCGAGCCCGGCCTGGAGGGGCCTGCCCGAGCCCTCGGCCTGGATCCGCGGCCAGGCCACCGAGAAGCGGTAGGAGCCGACGCCGAGGCGCTTCAGGAGCTCGAGGTCCTCGGGCCAGCGGCGGTAGGAGTCGCAGGCGAGGTCGCCCGTCATGCCGCCCAGGACGGCGCCGGGCCTTCGGCAGAACTCGTCCCAGATGGAGGAGCCGCGGCCCTCGGCCCCGGCCGAGCCCTCGACCTGGTAGGCCGCGGTGGCCGCGCCCCAGAGGAAGGGCCTCATCCCTTCACCGCCCCGGCGGAGACGCCCTGGGTGATCTGCTTGTGGAAGGCCAGGTAGAACAGGAGCATGGGCGCCATCCCGATGGTCAGGGCCGCGAACTGCTTGCCGTAGTCGCTCGACAGGGAGCCGGAGAACTTGTAGATGCCCAGGGGCAGGGACTTCAGCTCGGTCTTGGACACGAGGATGTTGATGAGGGCGAACTCGTTCCAGATCCCCGAGATGTTGAGGATGGCGATGGTCGTCGCCACGGGGAGGACCATGGGGAGGATGACGCTGCGGAAGATCCTCCCGAAGCCGGCCCCGTCGATCCGCGCCGACTCGACGAGGGCCGTGGGGATGCCGCGGATGTACTCGGTCATGAGGTAGACGCCCATGGGCAGGCCCTGGCCGACGTAGACGACGAGGACGGCCAGGCGGGTGTTGTAGATCCCGAGGAGGTTGACCTCGATGAACAGGGGGATCATGAGGGTGTTCACCGTCAGGAGTATGCCGATGACGAAGCTCCCGTAGATCGGCCTCGTGGCCCGCGAGCCGAGCTTCGCGAAGGCGAAGCCCGCGAGGGCGGAGAGCAGGACGATGCCGGCCGTCGCGCCGAAGGTATACAGCAGGGAGTTGGGGAAGAGCTTGCCGAACTCGCCGTAGCTCCAGGCCTCCGCGTAGTTCGCGAGGGTCGGCGCGGCCGGCCATCCGAGCTGGTTCACCTGGAACTCCCTCGTCGTCTTGAAGGAGTTCATGACGAGCCAGAGGATCGGGTAGACCGTCATGAGGGCGAAGAGCGACATGAGGGCGTAGGCGGCCGCCTTGGCGATCGCCTGGGCAGCGCGTCCCGCGGCGCCGGTCGGGATTCCCTCGGCCATGGCTTTCACTCCTCCTTCCCGCCGAGGCGCTTCTCGACGGCCTTGGTCGCGGCGATCAGGCCGAGGCTGATCGCCACGATGACGAGGGATATCGCGTTCGCCAGGGGGAAGTTCGGCCGCCCCAGGAAGGCGTTGTTGTACATGTATATGGAGAGGATCTCGGTCACCCGCGAGGGCCCGCCCCCGGTCATGGAGTAGATCAGGGCGAAGCTCGACAGGGAGCCCGAGATGGCCAGGATGGCGGAGTTGACGATGGTGCCCGAGAGGGCCGGCAGGACTATGTAGCGCATGACCTGCCCGTCGCGGGCCCCGTCGATGCGCGCCGACTCGATCACCTGGGGGTCGATCTTCTGCATGTTGGCCAGGAAGAGGATGAGGTACATGCCCGTGTACATCCACAGGATCACGAAGAGGACGGGGAGCATGGCCACGTCGGGGCGGGTGAGGAACTCGGGGCTCCACTTCCGCGCGAAGAGGTTCGCCAGGCCGTCCAGGACCTCGGGCATGCCGCCGGCCGGGTAGGAGAGGAGGAGCTCGCGGAGCTCGGCCACGGGGTCGGAGAACAGGGCCCGGCCGGCGGGCCCGGCCAGCTCGAGGATGCCCCGGGCGATCTCCTCGGTCGGGGCGAAGCCTCCCCGGCTGGCGAAGAGGGCGGCGAGGGCGTCCTGGAACTCGCGGCGGTAGGCCGCGTTCATCACCGCGCCGATGGGGCCCCGCGGGGAGAAGATGGTCTGCCACAGGAGGCCCACGACGATGATGGAGATGATGTTCGGGAGGTAGAGGATGCCCTGCCAGAAGCCGGGACGGGCGACGAGCTTGCGGTAGACGAGGTAGGCGAAGACGAAGCCCAGGGGAAGCTGTCCGAAGACCGAGACCAGGACGATGTAGAGGTTGTTCTTGAGGGCGTTCCAGAAGAAGGGGTCGGAGGCGATGCGGGCGTACTGCCCGAAGCCCGCGAAGCCCCAGCTCTCCCCGCCGAACATCTTGCCGCCCGAGTAGTCCGAGACGGAGAGGACGACGGAGAGGACGATCGGGAAGCCGATCACCAGGAGGTAGACGAGGAAGGCGGGCAGGACCATGGCCCAGTAGGCCCGGCCCTCCTCTCCGTGGATCTGTCGAGCGCTGGACATTGCAGCCTCCCTGCTCGGGGATCAGGCGGACCGGGCGGAAAGGCCGTGACCGCGGAAGGGGGCGGCCGCGGGAGCCGAAGGCCCCGGACCGCCCCATGCTACGCTACTTCGCGGCGGCCTTCCAGGCGTCGAAGGCCTTCTGGATCTCGGCCGCGACGGCCGCGGGCTTCTTGGTGCCCAGGCCGATGGCGATCAGGCCGCTGTTCAGCACGTTGTACACGGCGGGGTCGAAGACGCCGTCGACCACGTAGCAGGTCTTGTCGTTCTCGGCGTAGAAGGCCGGGACCTTGGCCACGAGGGGCTCGACGTCGGCCTTCACGCCCTTGCGGGTGGGGACGTACTGGCCGGTGGCGAAGCGGATGGCCTGGACCTCGGGGGAGTAGAGGTACTTGACCAGGCGGACGGCCGCCTGCTCCTCGGGGGAGCCGGCCTTGAGGGCGCCGTTGATGGACCAGCCGCAGCCGGCGACGGCGGAGACCACGCCGGGGTTCTGCTCGCCGGGGATCGACACGAAGGGCGCCAGGACGAAGTCGCTCTCCTGGGCCTTCGGGTCGATGAGGGCCTTGCCGGAGCTCTTGTCGGTGATGTAGGCGGCGGCTCGCCAGTCGCCGTCGACGTAGATCGCGGCCTTGCCGGAGGCGAAGATCCCGGCCGCCTCGCCGTAGCCGACCTGGTTGTCCTCGCGGGCGATGATCCCGTCCTTGTACAGGCTCTCGATCACGGCGAGGGAGTCGACGAAGGGCTTGTCGGTGAACTTGGCCTTGCCCGCCTTGACGTCGCGGAGGAAGGCGTCGCCGGCCACGCGGCCGGCCACCGTCGAGAAGAGGCAGGACTGCATGGGCCAGCCGTCCTTGTTCGGCAGCATGACGGCGGCGATGCCCTTGGCCTTGAGCTTGGGCACCATGGCCTTGAGCTCGGCGTAGGTCTTCGGGACCTCGAAGCCGTTGTCCGCGAGGAGCTTCTTGTTCACGTACATCACGGAGGTGTAGGTGTAGGCCTGGGGCAGCATGGCCATGTACATGCCCAGCTGGTTGGCGGGGTTGGTCGCCGCGGCGGAGAAGTCCTTGAGGTACTCGGTGCCGAGGATGACGCCGAGGTCCTTGGCGAGCTTCTTCTCGTGGATGACCGCGCTGCGCGAGCCCGGCCAGACGTAGAAGACGTCGGGGAGGGTCCCGGCGGCGGCGTAGGCCTGGAGCTTCTCGTGGTAGGGATCGTTGAACAGGACCTCCATATCCAGCTTGATGTCGGGATTCGCCTTCTGGAAGTCCTCCCAGATCTTCACGTCCTCCTTGTAGCCGGCCTGGTCCGCCTGCTGGTAGTTCATGACCTTGAGGGTCACGACCTTGGCCTTCTTCGCGCAGCCGCCGAGCGCGAGGCTCGAGATGAGGGCCGCCGCGAGGAGGGCGAACAGGATCTTCTTCTGCTTCATGATGCCATTCCTCCTTGGGATACCGTGACGATCGATACGGCGCCGCCGGGCCCCAGGGCCCCGGCGCCGGCTTTCACCATGCTAGTCCTGCCCCCGCGCCGCCCGGCCCCCGAGCTCCGGGAGCATCCTGCCCGAGAGGAGGCGGTCGAGGACCATGCCCGCCGCGCCGTAGGCCACGGCCCTCCCGCCGAGGCTCGAGAAGCGGATATCGACCTCCTTCGGCGTGGAGTACATCCAGTTCTCGGCGAGGCGGCGGCGCAGGAGGGAGGGGAAGTCCAGGCCCAGGGACTCGATGTCCCCCCCCACGTAGACCCGGTCGAAGTCCATCGTGTTGACGAGCATGGCCATGTTGCGGGCCAGCTCGTCGGAGGCGGCCTCGAGGGCCTCGCCGTCCTCGTCGATGCGGCCGAGGGTCTCGCGGGGCAGGGCGAACTGGAGCTCGCCCGGGCCCTCGCAGAAGGCCGAGCGGAACTCCCCCGCGTGGCCGTGGGCCCCCGCGAAGACCTTGCCGCCGAGGGCAACGCCGAAGCCGACGCCCAGGCCGCCGAAGCGCCCGAGGGAGCGGCCGTCCTTGCGGAACTCCACGAGGGCGAAGAGGAAGTCGCGGAGCGCCTCGTCCTTGTTCCAGGCGAGCTCGCCCCAGGCGCAGCAGTTCGCGTCGTTCTCGACCAGGCAGGGCAGGGCGAGGCGGGAGGCGACGGCCTTGCCGAAGTCCACCGGGCGGTCGATGCCCAGGGGCACGGAGTAGTTGATCAGGCCCCGCTTCGCGTCGATGAGGCCGCCCGCCCCCACCCCGATGCCCAGGAGGCGGGAGCCTTGGGGACAGAGCTCGGCGGAGGAGCTCCGGATGAGGTCCAGGGCGCTCTCCGCGAAGGAGGCCGGGCTGAAGGATAGCTTTCCCCGGCGCTGCCCGACGATGCCGCCGACGAGGTCCACGGCCAGGGCGACGTAGGACTCGGCCTGGATCTCGATGCCGAGGACGAGGCCGTAGGAAGGGTCGATGGCGAGGTGGATGGGGCGGCGCCCCCCCTTGACCCCCGCCTCTCCCTCGGAGGTTTCCTTTATAATGCCGAGGGCGATGAGGCGGCTGACCTGGTTGGTCACGGTGGACTTATCGAGGCCGAGGTGCTCGGCTATGTCGACGCGGCTGATCCGGGGATTCTGCCAGATCGTGCGGACGATGCGGGCGGCCGTCTGCGTGACCGGCCCGGCTCCTCTCGGCATGCTCCACCTCGATATGCTGGTTCTAGCTGGTTGATTGATAACGTCAACCAATTAAGGTATACCATGTACACGAAGGACCGTCAACCAAGAATCGGAGGAGCGATCATGGAGTCATTCGAGCTCGGGGGGAGTTGGAGCTTGGTACGCATCGCCGACGGGAGCCGCAGGCCGATGGCCGTACCCGGGGACATCGTCTCGGCCCTCCTGGCCGCCGGCGAGATCCCCGACCCCTACTACGGGAAGAACGAGCTCGAGCTCGCCTGGATCGGCGAGGAGGACTGGCTCCTCGAGCGCGAGTTCGAGCTGCCGGCCTCCCTCCTCGAGCGGGACCGGATCCAGCTCGAGGCCGAGCTCCTCGACACGGTCGCCGAGCTCAGGCTGAACGGCCGGCTCCTCGGCGCGAGCGCCAACATGTTCCGCCGCTTCCGGGCCGAGGCCAGGGAGCTGCTCCGGCCGGGGCGGAATCTCCTCGCGGTGAAGATATCCTCCCCGGTCGCGGCCGCGGCCCGGGCCGCGGCGGCCCTGCCCTACCCCCTGCCCTGCTCCGAGTACCCCCACTCCTCGCCCCACCGCAACCTCCTGCGCAAGTCCCAGTGCATGTCAGGCTGGGACTGGGGTCCCTGCCTCATGACCGGGGGCATCTACGACGGGATCAGGCTCAGGGCCTTCGACGGCCCCTCGATCGAGTACGCCACGACGAGGATGCGCCGCGGCGAGGGCCCCGGCTCCTGGAAGGTCGAGCTCCGCGTCGAGCTCGACGCGGCCGCGGCGGGCCCGGCCCGCCTCAAGGCCGAGCTCGCCGGGGCCCGGGCCTCCCTCGAGGCCGAGCTCCCCGCGGGGCCCTCGGCCCTGCGCCTCGAGCTCGAGGTCGAGGGCGTCGGGGACTGGTGGCCCGCGCGGCTGGGCGAGCGGCCCCTCTACGAGCTCGAGCTGCGCTGCTCGCCGGAAGGCGCGCCGGCTGCCGAGGGCCGCGCCGGCGCGGGCTCCGGGAGCGCGCCGGCCCGCTCCGGATCGGGCGACCGGCTGCGCAAGCGCCTGGGCTTCCGCGAGCTGCGGGTGCTCTCGGAGGAGGACGCCGAGGGCCGCTCCATGGTCTTCCGCGTCAACGGCCGCGACGTCTTCTGCCGGGGGGCGAACTGGATACCCGCCGACGCCCTCCCCTCGCGCTGCACCCGATCTAGGCTCGAGGGACTCCTCCGCTCGGCCGTCGAGGCGGGGATGAACTGCCTCCGCGTCTGGGGCGGGGGCCGCTACGAATCCGAGGACTTCTACGCTCTCTGCGACGAGCTGGGCATCATGATCTGGCAGGACTGCATGTTCTCCTGCGCCCTCTACCCCGCCGACCCGGCCTTCCTCGCCGAGGTCGACGCCGAGATCCGCCACCAGGTTAGGCGCCTCATGGACCATCCCTGCCTCGCCCTCTGGTGCGGGAACAACGAGGCCCTGGGGGCCATCAGCTGGTTCGAGGAGTCGCGGAAGGACCCGGCGCGCTACAAGGCCGATTACGAGGCCCTCACCGAGGGGGTCCTCGGCCGCGCGATCCGCGAGATCGACCCCGACCGGACCTGGTGGCCCTCCTCGCCCTCGGCGGGCCCGGGCGACTACGCGGACAACTGGCACGCGGACTCGCGGGGCGACATGCACTTCTGGTCGGTCTGGCACGAGGGCAAGAGCTTCTCCGAGTACCTGGCCGTGCGGCCGCGCTTCTGCTCGGAGTTCGGCTTCCAGTCCCTGCCCTCGGCCCGGGCCGCCGCCTCATTCGCCCCGGAGGACCAGCGCAACGTCACGAGCCCGGTCCTCGAGCAGCACCAGCGCCATCCGCGGGGCAACTCGATCATCCTCGAGACCATGTCCCGCTACTTCCGCATGCCCTCGGGCTTCCGCGAGACGCTCTACCTCTCGCAGGCGCAGCAGGCCCTCGCGATCGGCGCGGCCGTCTCGTACTGGCGTGCCCAGAAGCCCCGCTGCATGGGCATACTCTACTGGCAGCTCAACGACGTCTGGCCCGGCTCGAGCTGGTCGAGCCTCGACTACGACGGGGGCTGGAAGCTCCTCCACTACGAGGCCCGGCGCTTCTTCGACCCGGTCTTCCTCGCCCTCTACGAGAGGGAGGGCCTGGTCAGCGCCGTCGGCGTGAACGACTCGGGCTCGGCCCTGGGCTGCCGCCTCTCCCTCGCCCTGCGCCGCTTCGACGGGAGCGCGGCCCTCGAGGCCCGGCTCGAGGCCGAGCTCCCGGCCGCGGCGGCCCGCCCCCTCTGGAGCGCCGCCCTGTCCGAGCTGCCGGCGGCCCCCGAGGAGCTCTACCTCGAGGCCCGCCTCTCGGCCGGCCCCGGCCCGGCCTGGCCGGGGAAGCCCGAGCGCCGCTCCCTCCTCTTCCTGACGGAGCCCAAGCGCTGCGCCCTCCCCGATCCCAAGATCGCCTATCGCGTCGAGGAAGGGCCCGAGGGCCCGGTCCTCGGGCTCCGGGCCGAGGCTCCGGCCTTCTTCGTCTCCCCCGAGCTCGGCTCCCTGGGCGGGCGCTTCGAGGACGGGGGCTTCCACCTGGGCGCGGGCGAGTCGAGGCGGCTGCGCTACCTACCCGGCCCCGGCGGCGCGGTCCCGGGCGCGGCCGAGCTCGAGGCGGACCTCAGGATCCTCCACCTCCGCGCCAGCTACGAGTAGGATCGGCGCCGCGGCGGCCTGGCCGCGCGGCGGCGGGCCGGCTCAGAGCCAGCCGGCGCGGTAGGCGAAGGAGCCCCCGACCACCGTGGCGGCGACCTTGGCCTCGAGGATCTCCATCGGCGGGATCGCGTAGATGTCGCGGTCGAGGATCGTCAGGTCGGCGAGCTTCCCGACCTCGATCCCTCCCCGCTCCCGCCCGAGGCCCGCCGCGCGGGCGGCCCCGAGGCTGTAGGCCCGCACGGCCTCGGCCACGGAGAGCCGCTCCCCCGGGCGCCAGCCCTCGGGTCCCGGCTCCCCGGCGGCGTTCCGGCGGGTCACCGCGGCGTGGATCCCCGCCAGGGGGTCCATCGTCTCCACGGGGCAGTCGGAGCCGAAGGCGAGCTCGGCCCCCGAGCGCAGGAGTGAGGCGAAGGCGTAGGCTCCCGCGCTCCGCGCGCCGAGGTTCCGGTCGGTGTAGCCGATCTCCGAGGTGGCGTGGATGGGCTGCATCGAGGCGACGACGCCGAGCTCGGCGAAGCGGGCGATGTCGGCGGGGTGGAGGACCTGGGCGTGCTCGATGCGGTTGGGCGCGGCCGGGGCAGCCGCCCCGGCGCGGAGGGCCGCGGCGGTAGACTCGCGGGCCGCGGCGAAGATCCCGAGCATCTCGCGGTTGGCTCGATCGCCTATCGCGTGGATCGCGCAGGCCAGGCCCGCGGCGTTGGCCTTGGCCACGGCCTCGCGGAGGGCCTCGGGGGGCGTCACGCAGATGCCGCGGTCCTCCGGCGCTCCCTCGTAGCCCTCGAGCATCCAGGCCGTGCGCGGGCCCATGGCCCCGTCGGCGAACATCTTCACCGGGCCGACGGCCAGCCGCCCGTCGCCGAGGCCCGAGCGCAGCCCCAGGGCTATGGCCTGGTCCAGGAGGGCCAGGGGTACGCTCTTCACGACGCGGAGGCCCAGCCGCCCCCGCGAGCGCAGGAGCTGGAGGGCGGCGAAGGAGTCCGCCCCGTCCAGGTCGTGGACCCCGACGAGGCCGAAGCGCTGGGCCTTGGCGATCGCGTCGCCCATCGCGGCCGCGATCTCCTCGACGCTCGGCGCGGGGAGGCGGGAGAGCATCAGGGCCATGGCGCCCTCGAGGAGTATGCCCGTGGGCTCTCCCGCGGCGTCCTTGAGGATCTTGCCGTCGGGGGGATCGGCCCGGCCGGCCGAGATCCCCGCGGCCGCGAGGGCGGCGGAGTTGGCCCAGATCGCGTGGCCGCTCTTGTCCTGGAGGCAGACGGGGTTGGCCGGGGCGGCCGCGTCGAGGGCTCCCTTGGAGGGGAAGGCCCCGTCCCAGGCGTTGCGGTTCCAGCCGTAGCCGATGACCCAGGCCCCCGGCCCGGCCTCGGCGGCCCGGCGGGCGACGGCCTCGGCCACGGCGCCGGGCGTCGCCAGCTCGGCGTCCACCTGCCTGAGCCCCAGGGCGAGGTCGCGGAAGTGGAGGTGGGCGTCCGTCAGGCCCGGCAGGACCCGGGCGCCGCGGAGGTCCAGGAGCTCGGTCCCCTTCCCGCGCGGGAGCTCGAGGGCGCCCGAGTCGTCGCCCACGTAGGTTATGCGGCCGAACTCGGCCGCCAGCGCGGTGGCCGAGCCCGCCTGGCCCGCGGGGCCGCAGACCTTCCCGCCGTAGAGCACCAATCGATCGGCCACGCTCTCCCCTTCCTCAGGCGCCCACGCCCAGGTAGCTCTCCTGGACGCGCCTGTCCGCGAGGAGCTCCTCGCCCGGGCCCTCGAGCTTGATCCGCCCGGTCTCCAGGACGTAGGCCCGGTCGCAGACGTCGAGGGCCATGCCCGCGTTCTGCTCGACGAGGAGGATGGTGAGCCCCGTCTCCTCGTTGAGCCTGATGATGGTATCGAAGACGAGGTCGACGACCATGGGGGCGAGGCCGAGGGAGGGCTCGTCGAGGAGGAGGAGCCGCGGCTCGGACATGAGGGCCCGCGCGACGGCGAGCATCTGCTGCTCGCCCCCCGACAGGGTCCCGCCCGCCTGGGAGGCCCGCTCGGCGAGCACCGGGAAGAGCTCGTGCGCGCGCTCGAGCGAGGCCGGGACCCGCGAGCGGTCCTTGCAGGAGTAGGCGCCGAGCAGGAGGTTCTCGCGCACCGTCAGGGTCGGGAAGATCCGCCGGCCCTCGGGCACCAGGGTCAGGCCCTGGCGCACGACCTCGTGGGAGCTCTTCGGCAGGGGCCTGCCCTCGAAGCGCATCGAGCCTGAGTCTGCCGCCTTCGCCCCGGCGATCGTCTTGAGGAGGGTCGACTTCCCCGCCCCGTTCGCGCCGATCACGGCGACGATCTCGCCGGCCCCGACGCGGAGCGAGACGCCCGACAGGGCCTTGATCCCCCCGTAGGAGACCTCGAGCTCAGCTATCTCGAGCAAGCCGCCGCCGCCTTCGCCCATGTGCTTCCCTCTTTTCCCCGAGATAGGCCTCGACGACCCGCCGGTCGCCCTGGATCTCCCGGGGAGAGCCGGCGGCCAGGATCTCGCCGAGGTTCATGACGTAGATCCGCGACTCGGCGCAGAGCTCCATCACGACCTTGATGTGGTGCTCGATGATGATGATGCCGTAGCCGAACTCGCGGTGGATGCCGCGGATCAGGCCGGTCAGGCCGGCGCATTCCTCCTCGTTCATGCCCGCGGCGGGCTCGTCGAGGAGGAGGAGCTCGGGGCCCGTCGCCATGGCGCGGGCCAGCTCGAGGCGCCGCTGCAGGCCGTAGGGCAGGGCCCCCGCGCGCTCCGAGCCGCGGCCCCCGAGGCCCACGAGCTCGAGGAGCTCGGCCGTGCGCCGCGCCACCTCGGCCTCGGCGGCCCGGGCCCGCCTCCCGCGGACGAAGGCCTCGGCGAGGGAGTACAGGGGCTTCGAGTGCATGCCGAGGGCCACGTTCTCGAAGACCGTCATGCTCGGGAAGAGCCTGATGTTCTGGAAGGTGCGGCCGATCCCCAGGTGGCAGAGGCGGTCGGGCGACAGGCCGGCGATGGGCCGGCCCTTCCACAGGATCTGGCCCGCGCTCGGCCTGGCGGAGCCGGTGATGAGGTTCAGGAGGGTGCTCTTGCCCGCCCCGTTGGGTCCGATCAGGCCCACGAGCTCGCCCGAGCGCAGGCTCAGGGAGACGTTCCGCACCGCCCGCACGCCGCCGAAGCTCACGCCGAGCCCGCGCAGCTCGAGGAGGACCGGGCCGGGGACGCCGCCGTCGCAGTCGCTCATCGCCCCCCCCCATCGCGCTGGCCGGCCGCGCCCGGGCCGCGGCCGAGCATCCGGCGCAGCCAATCGGCGTTCATCTCCTTGTAGCCCAGGAGGCCCTGGGGCCGGAAGACCATGATGACCACGAACAAAAGGCCGTAGATGACCAGGCGCCAGTTCAGGAGGAAGCGGAGGGCCTCGGGCAGGGCCACGAGGATGAAGGCCGCGAGGGCCGGGCCGACGAGGGACTGCATGCCGCCGAAGACGACGGCCGCGAGGAGGTCCGAGGACTTGCCGATCCCGAACATCGAGGGCGAGAGGTAGGCCATGAAGAAGGCGTACAGGCCCCCGGCCAGGCCCGCGTAGAAGGCGCTCACGAAGAGGGCGGCGAGCTTGGTCCGCAGGAGGTTGACGCCCATCATCTCGGCGGCGGTCTCGTCCTCGCCCAGGGCCACGCAGTTCTTCCCGTGCTGGGAGGTCACGAAGAGGTGGGCGAGGACCAGGGCCGCCGCGGTGGCGGCGAGGGCCACGGGGAGGCTCGTCAGCTGGGGCAGGCCCGTGAAGCCGTAGGAGCCGCCGACGTACTTGTAGGTGGTGTTCAACAGCAGCCGCACGGCCTCGGCGAAGCCCAGGGTCGCTATGGCGAAGTAGTCGCCGCGCAGCCTGCCGCGGAAGGCCGGGTAGCCGATCACGAAGCTCGAGAGCCCCGCGACGAGGGCCCCGCCGGGCAGGGCCAGCGCGAAGGGCAGCTTGAGGTGGGCGAAGAGGATGGCCGCGGCGTAGCCGCCCACGGCCATGAAGCCCGCGTGCCCCATCGAGAACAGGCCCGTGTAGCCCGTCAGGACCGCGAGCCCGAGGGCCGCGATCACGTTCACGCAGCCGAGGATCAGGATCGTCACGAGGTAGCCCACGTCCCCTCCCCTACAGCTTGTCCACGGTCTTCGCGCCCAATAGGCCGTTGGGGAAGAAGAGGAGGACCGCCACGAGTATGGAGAAGGAGAAGAGGTCGCGGTAGATCGAGGAGATGTAGCCCGACACGAGGGTCTCCGTGATGCCGAGGAAGAGGCTGCCGACGACGGCCCCCGGGAGGCTCCCGATGCCGCCTATGATGCTGGCGATCATCGCCTTGATGGTCACCAGCCCGAGGTAGGGATAGACGGCGTACTTGGCGCCGTAGAAGATGCCCGCCACCGCGGAGAGGACCCCGCTGATGCCGAAGATCACCAAGGCGACGCCGTTGTTGTCGACTCCCATGAGCCCGGCGGTCAGGGTGTCGAGGGCGCTCGCGCGGATCCCCAGGCCTATCCGCGTGCGCTCGAGGAGGAGCCACAGGAGGCCCAGCACCGCGAAGGAGAAGACCGCGGCGAAGAGGTCCATCTTGCTGATCGAGACGCCGCCGACGACGAGGGCCCCGGCCACGACCTGGGGGAACTTGCGGAAGGCCCCGCCGAAGGCGATGTTCATGAGGTTCACGAGGGCCATGCTCGCGCCCATGGCCGAGATCATCATGAACAGGCGCGGGGCCCGGCGCGCGCGGAGGGGCCGGTAGGCCCCGACCTCGACGGCCAGGGAGACCCCCACCGTCAGGACGATCGCCAGGACGATGGCCACGGGGAAGGGCAGGGCGAAGAGGGTGATCGCGTAGAAGGCCGCGAAGGCCCCCGTCACCATGAAGGCGTCGAAGGCCCAGTTGGTGAAGTTGTAGACGCTGTAGACCAGGGCGTAGCCCACCGCGAGCAGGGAGTAGACCGCCCCGATGGATATGCCGCTGACGAGCTGCTGCAGGAACAGGATCAAACTCGCCTCCGGTGGAATCTAGAAAAAAAAGAAAAGGAGAGAGACACAGAGGCACAGAGGAAGAGAAGAAGGGAACGGTTTTGCCTATCGTTGTCGGCGTTTTAAATACGCCGTCTTCTTCTCGCCTCTCTGCTCTGTGCCTCTGTGTCTCTCTTTCCTTCCATTCTTCTTTAGGGCCCCTAGAGTCCTCAGTCCTTCGGCTCGTAGACCTTCACGTCCTTCCACTTGCCGCCCTCGATCGTCATGATGATGACGGGCTTGTTGTGGGGGTTGTGGGTCTCGGGCTCGACGGTCATCTTGCTCGTGAAGACGGGCACGTCCTTCATGCCCTCGAGGGCGTCGCGGATCGCGGGGCCCGTGGCCTTGCCGTCCTTCGCGATGGCCTCGCCTATCGCGTGCTCGAAGGCGTAGAGGGCGTCGAGGGCGTAGTAGGCGTAGACGTTGGCCTTCATGTTGTGCGCCTTCTCGAAGGCCGCGTTGAACTCGGCGAACTGGGGCGCGTCCGGCGACAGGCCCGAGGAGAGGAAGGCTCCCTGGAGCTCGTTGGCCGCGAGGCCGAGGAGCTCGTCGGCGATCCAGCCGTCCACGCCGAGGTACTGGATCTTCAGGCCCAGGGCGCTCGCCTGCTTGGCCACGAGGGCGATGTCGCGGTAGGTCGAGGTGGGCACGACCAGGAGGTCGGCGCCGGACTTCGATATCTTCGAGATCTGGGCGCGGAACTCGGTGTCGTTGGTCTGGTAGCCTTCCTTGGCCACGACGGCGCCGCCCAGCTTCGTGAACTGCTCCTCGAAGAAGCTCTGGATCCCCGTGGAGTAGGCCGCCGAGACGTCGGTGATGAAGGCAGCCTTGCGCTTGCCCAGCTCCTTGTAGGCGAAGTCGGCGAGGGCCGTGCCCTGGTAGGGGTCGATGAAGCAGGTGCGGAACATATAGGGCTGGACCTTGCCGTCGTCGCCCACCGTCACCTTGGTGTTGGAGGCGGTCGTCGCGATGATGGGGGTCTTGGCCGCGGCCGCCATGGGGCCGAGGGGGATCGCCGCCGCGGACCACTCGGGGCCGATGATGCCGACGACCCGGTCCTGCTCCATGAGGCGCTTGGCCGCGGTGATGGCCTCGGCCGGCTCGGAGCGGCTGTCGTAGGTTATGAGCTCGAGCTTGTGCCCCTTGATCCCGCCCGCGGCGTTGATCTCCTTGACGCGGTCCTCGAGGGCGTATTTCGCGGCCTGGCCGACGTAGGCGTCGGGGCCGGTCATCTGGGCGTCGAAGCCGAGCTTGATGGTCTTCCCGCCCCCGCAGCCCGCGAGGGCGAGCGAAAGGATGAGCGCCGCCGACCCGAAGGCCGCGGCTCCCCGTGCGCGAATGGCCCTGTGATCCATCTTCCCTCCCTTGTTCGCCCCGCCGTGGCGGCGGAGGACGATTCGTGGAGTGTATGGCACCGGGCCTCGTACTGTCAAACAGTATCACGGCGGCCTCCCCGATCCGCCGGACGCCCTCCCCCGCCGCGGGACGGCGATCCCTCGCTTGACGGGCGCGGCGGCCGAGGGCACACTGCGTCATGCTCCAGAGAAACGGCAGCGGCGCGGGACGGGGCTTCGATCTCCTCGTCGTGAACGCGACCATGTACACGGCCGATCCCCGCTTCGCGGTCAGGCGGGAGATGGCGATCTCGGGCGGCCGCATCGCCGCGTTGGGCGACGCCGGAGAGCTTTCGGGCAACGCCTCCGCGGCCCGGGTCGTCGACGCCGGCGGAGCCTTCCTCTATCCGGGCTTCATGGACCCGCACTGCCACTTCCTCAACTACGGCTACATGCTGCAGCGGGCCTGCCTCTTCGGCTGCGCCTCATGGGCCGAGGCCGTCGAGCGGCTCAGGGCCTTCGGCGCGGCCAACCCGGGCGGCTCCTGGATCCTCGGCCGCGGCTGGGACCAGAACCTCTGGCCCGAGCGGGCCTTCCCGACCAGGGAGCTCCTCGACGCGGCCTTCCCCGACCGGCCCGTCCTCGTCACGAGGATCGACGGCCACGCGGCCATAGCCAACGCCAAGGCCCTCGAGCTCGCCGGCATCGGCCCGGCGACCAGGGTCGAGGGCGGCGAGTGCCTCAAAGCCTGCGGGCGCCTCACCGGGGTCCTCGTCGACAACGCCCTCGACCTCGCCCGGGCCGCCATCCCGCCCATCGACGGCGAGACGAAGCGCCGGGCCCTCCTCCTCGCCCAGCGCGACTGCTTCGCCGTCGGCCTGACCTCGGTCTCGGACGCCGGCACCGAGCTCGCCGACCTCGCCGCCATCGAGTCGGCCCAGGCCTCGGGCGAGCTCAAGATGCGGGTCTACGCCATGCTCCGGCCCAGCCCCGAGAACGTCGAGCGGCACATATCGAAGGGGCCCCGCTGCGGCGAGCGCCTGACGCTGCGCTCCATCAAGATGTTCGCCGACGGGGCCCTCGGCTCGCGGGGCTCCCTCCTCCTCGAGCCCTACGAGGACGATCCGGGCAACCGCGGCCTCCAGCTCGAGAGCGACGCCCAGATCGACGCGGCCTGCGCCCTGGCCAAGCGCCACGGCTACCAGATGAACGTCCACTGCATCGGCGACGCCGCCGTCCGCCTCGTCCTCGACCTCTACGAGCGCCACCTGGAGCCGGGCAACGACCGGCGCTGGAGGATCGAGCACGCCCAGATCGTCGACCCGGCCGACCTGCCCCGCTTCAAGGCCCTCGGCGTGATCCCCTCGGTCCAGACGAGCCACGCCACCTCGGACATGGGCTGGGCCCGCGAGCGCCTCGGTCCCCGGATCGCGCGGGCCTACATCTATCGCGAGCTCCTCGAGCAGCAGGGCTGGCTCCCCAACGGCTCGGACTTCCCCATCGAGGGCATCAACCCCATCCTCGGCTTCTACGCCGCCGTGGCGCGGAAAGACCGGGAGGGCCGGCCCGCGGGGGGCTTCCAGATGGGGAGCGCCCTCACCCGCGAGCAGGCCCTCCGCGCCATGACCATCTGGGCCGCACGCGCCAACTTCGAGGAGGAAAGCCGCGGCAGCCTCGAGCCGGGCAAGCTCGCCGACTTCGTCATCCTCGACCGGGACCTCATGACCGCTCCCGAGGCCGAGCTCTGCGATTCCCGGGTCCTGGCCACCTACTCGGGAGGGGAGCTCGTCCACGGGGGGCTCTAGGGCGCAGGAGCCAACGCAACTATACCTTGAAGAAATGGGCCATTGTATCTTTTTGATACATTTTGATGTGTTAAATTGAGCCGTTGTGTGAAGACCAACACTTTTCGATCCACATACCGTCCGCCGATTATGCCCGATCGGGCTTCATCATCCTCCCGAGCTTCGCTGGGATTCGGAGCTGGAACATCGGCCTTCGGTGTTTATTTTATTTTATGGTAATTGTTTATATATCAATCTAGCATGATAAAGATCCTCTGCCCCTACATTGCTGAGTTTTTTCCACAAGTATTAGGGCTCTTGGCACGCCTCCTGCTTATTACTAGATGAGCGCCGAAAAGGGCTCCAGCGCCGAGGTCGAGCGACGAGAACAGCGATTCCGCAGCTCAGGACCGGCGGCTGATAACCTACGTGGAGGTAGTGATATGAAGAGCATGACCCTGTACGATTCCCTGTACCCCGTTCTCCGCGGCAGCTTCCGGGCCGATCCCTTCGAGATCATGGACAGCGTCTTCTCCAGCGAGCCCTTCTTCGGCGGCTCGGTCGGCGGCTTCGGCAGGGCCCCCGCGGTGGATGTCCGCGAGGAAAAGGATGGCTACGTCATCGAGGCCGAGCTCCCCGGCTACTCCGAGAAGGACCTCAAGCTCGAGCTCAAGGACGGGATCCTGAGCCTCTCCACCGCGAAGCGGGAGGAGGAGAAGGAGGAGTCCGAGGGCAGGCGCTGGATCCGCCGCGAGCGCCGCGAGTTCTCCTTCGAGCGGAGCTTCGAGCTCCCCGAGGAGGCCGACGGCGAGCGGATCGAGGCGAGCTTCAAGGACGGCCTGCTCACGGTCCGGCTGCCCAAGAAGCCCGAGACCGCGCCCCGCCTGGTGCCGGTCAAGGTAGCTTGAAGCCCAGGCTCCTAGCCGCGGCGCGCCTCGGCCAGGAGCCACGGAAGGCGCGGATGGAGCCGCCCCGGAGGGGGCGGCTTTTTCATGACCGGGGGGCGGCGCGGAAGGCGGCGAGCCGGGCCAGTGCCCCGGCGGCCTCGGCGGGATCGCCCCCGGCGGCGGCCGACTCGAGGGCCGCCGCCGCCGCCGCGACGGCTTGGGCGCAGGCGTTGAGGGCGCTGCCTCGAAGCTTGTGGGCGGCGGCCCGGGCGGCGGCGAGCTCCCCCGAGGCCAGGGCCGCCTCCGCGTCTTCGACCGAGGACTTCAGGCTCTCGGCGAAGGCTTCGCGGAGGATCTCCGCCAGCTCGGCGTCGCCCTCGGCCCGGGCGAGGAGGGCTTCCTCGTCGACGAGGCCGCCTTCCCTCCCCCGAGGCCCCGGCGAGGCCCGTTTAGGCGGGGCTCGGTCGGGGGCGGCCCGGTCCGAGCAGGTCCCGCCCGCGGATCCGGGCTGGAGGCCGCTCGGCAGGAGGGCAGCGGCGAGGCGATCGGGGTCGAAGGGCTTCGCGAGCACGGCGTCGAAGCCTGCCTCGAGGCACTCGCGCTCCCCCTCCTCCGAGACCGAGGCGGTGAGGGCGACGAGCCTGAGCCGGGGCTGGCCCGCGTCGCGCTCGGCCTCGCGGAAGCGGCGGGCGACCTCGGGACCGGGGAGGCCGGGCATCGAGCGGTCGATGACGGCGGCGTCGACGCCCCCGGTGCCGAGCCCCGCGACCAGGGCGGCGAGTGCCTCCCGCCCGTCGGCGGCGGGCGAGACCGCGGCCCCTCGCCGCGAGAGGAGGCTCGAGACCAGGGCTCGGTTGGCCGGGTCGTCGTCGGCCGCAATGACGCGGAGGCCCGCGAGGGGGGATTCGAGCTCCTCGAGCTCCTCGGCCGGGGCCTCGCAGGGAGGCAGGGGGAGCTGGACGGTGAAGACGCTGCCTTTGCCGAGGTCGCTCCCCGCGGCGATGCTCCCCCCCATGAGCTCGACGAGGTTCTTGGAGATCGCGAGCCCGAGGCCGGTGCCGCCGGACCTCGCGCCGGCCTCGCCCTGGCGGAAGGGCATGAAGAGCCGGGCCATGGTCTCGGCGTCCATGCCGGGGCCCGTGTCCCGCACGCAGACGCGGAGGCCCGAGCCCTCGTGGCCGTAGCCGTAGGAGAGGCGGAGGGCCACGTTCCCCCGCTCCGTGAACTTGACCGCGTTCGAGACGAGGTTCACCACGATCTGCCGCACGCGCATCTGGTCGCCGAGGAGGTAGGGCGGGCAGGAGGGGGACTCCTCCTCGAGGCGGAGCTCGAGGCCCTTGCGGAGGGCCTCGAGGGAGAAGAGGGCGACCACTTCCTTGCCGAGGCGGACGGGGTCGAAGGGCTGGGGGTGGATCTCCATGTGGCCCGCCTCGATCTTGGAGAAGTCGAGGATGTCGTTGACCAGGCCCATGAGGTGGTCCGAGGAGGAGCGGAGCATCTCGACCTGGTCCCGCTGCTCGGCGTCGAGCTTCGTCTCGGAGAGGAGGCGGGAGAATCCGACGATGGCCGAGAGGGGATTGCGGATCTCGTGGCTCATGAGGGCGAGGAACTCCCGCTCGGCCTTCTCGCTCGCCTCGGCCAGCTCCTTGCGGCGCCGGTCCTCGGCCGCGAGGAGCTCGGCGCTCCGGCGCAGGCGGCTCGTCCGGTCGGCGACGAGGAGGGCGAGGACGCAGAGGAGGAGGAACAGGAGGGCGGCGAGGAGGGTCGCGGCGGCCACGTTCCCGCGCCACCGGCCCACGGGTATATCCACGCCGAAGGCCGCGAGGACGGCCCCCGAGGATCCGTCGCGGAGGGCGGGGACGGCCACGCTCACCCAGGAGCCCCAGGGGTCGGTGTATGCGTCGAAGACGATGCTGTCGGCCTCGCCCGCGAAGAAGCGGTCCTCGGCCGGATCGCTCAAGCCGTAGACCGTGCCGGGCCCGTCGGGGGGCGAGCCCGGCTCGGAGGGCGTGGAGGCGAGGGCGATCTCCTTGCCTTCGCGCAGGGTGAAGAGATAGGCGTACTTGAAGCTCGGGTTGGCCCTGAGGATCCGGTCGAGGCAGAGCCGGAGCCTGGCGTACTCGGGCATGCCCTCGTCCTCGGGCCGGCCGGAGAGGGCCGCGAGGTCGGCGGTCGGGAAGGAGAGGGCCATGAGGCGGAGGTCGGCGACGACCCGCCGCTCGACCTGGGCGGAGAAGAACAGGAAGGCGCCGACGCCGAAGGCGAGGACCAGGAGGGCAGTCCCGAGCAGCTGGAACCGGAGGCCGGGTTTCCAGTCCTTGATCGCCATGCCCTGAATAATAAGGGACTAGAACGGCTTCTGCCAGGCCCGGGCCTTCGCTAGCGGAGCTTCTCGGGATTGAGGAGCTCGAGCTCGGGGAGGACGAAGCGGCCGTCCTTGCGGACGAGGATCCCGTCGAACCAGAGCTCGCCGCCGCCCCATTCGGGGGTCTGGATGAGGACGAGATCCCAGTGGAGGGCGGAGCGGTTCCCGTTGAAGCAGTCGTCGTAGGCGTTGCCGGGGGTGAAGTGGATCGAGCCGGCGATCTTCTCGTCGAAGAGGGTCTCCTTCATGGGGGAGGTGATGAAGGGATTGACCCCGATCGCGAACTCGCCGACGTAGCGGGCGCCCGCGTCGATGTCGAGGACCCGGTTCACCCGCTCCTCGTCGTTCGCCGTGGCCTTGACGATCTTCCCCTCCTCTAACTCGAAGCGGATCCCCTCGAAGGTGAAGCCGTCGCGCTCGGCGGGGGCGTTGTAGGTGATGGTCCCGTTCACCGACTCGCGGACCGGCGCCGTATAGACCTCCCCGTCGGGGATGTTCATGCTGCCGTCGCACTTGATCGGGGGCAGGCCCTTGATGGAGAAGGAGAGGTCGGTGCCCGGGCCGACGAGGCGGACGCGGTCGGTGCGCGCCATGACCTCGACCAGGGCGTCCATGGCCCGCGACATCTTCGCGTAGTCCATCGTGCAGACCGAGAAGTACCAGTCCTCGAAGGCCTCCTCGCTCATGGAGGCCATCTGGGCCATGGCCGCGGAGGGGTAGCGCAGGACCACCCAGCGGGTGTCGGGCACCCGTATGTCCATGTGCACCTTCTTGCCGACGATGCGGTTGTACTGCTCGAGCCGGTCGGGGGGCATGTCGGCCCAGGCGAACTGGTTGCGCAGGGAGGTGAAGCCGACGTAGCAGTCCATCTCCCGCATCCGCTCGGCCTCGAAGCGGGCCTGGAGCTCGAGCTGCTCCTCGCTCGCCCGGCGGAAGAGGGCCCGATCCACGCTCCGGTCGCGGAGGGTGACGAAGGGCAGGCCCCCGGCCTCGTGGATGGCGTCGACGAGGGCGCAGACGAAGGGCGCCTCGACGTTGTTGTCCTGGACGAGGACCTTCTCCCCCTTGCCCACCTTGAGGGAGTAGTTCACGAGGAGGGAGGCGAGCTTCTTGAGCCGGGCATCGATCATGGCATCTCCTGTCGGGTCGGGAGCCAGGAGCGGCCGCGCCGCGCTCCCCGGTCCCCGGATTCGCGGCGGGCAGTGTAGCCCGGGGCCCGCGGCTCCGTAAAGGCGCGGGGAGGTTGCTTGACGATCCCAACCAACCCTTATAAAATAGTAGACAGCCCCCCACCGCGAGGTTCCCATGGAATACGGCCACTTCGACGACGAGCGCCGCGAGTACGTCATCACCCGCCCCGACAGCCCCCTGCCCTGGCTCAACTACCTCGGCCAGGAGGAGTTCTTCGGCCTGTGCACCAACACCGGCGGGGGCTACAGCTTCTGGAAGGACGCCCGCTTCCGCCGCCTGACCCGCTACCGCTACAACAACGTGCCCTACGACCTCGGCGGCCGCTACCTCTACGTCAACGACGGGGGGCTGGTCTGGAATCCCGGCTGGAAGCCCGTGAAGGCCTCCCTGGACCGCTACGAGTGCCGCGTGGGCCTGGGCTACACGCGCATCCTCGGCGAGAAGGCCGGCCTCGAGGTCGAGCTTACCTTCTTCGTCCCCCTGGGCGAGAACCTCGAGCTGTGGAAGGTCCGCGTCCGCAACAAGACGGGCGTGCGCAAGGCTCCTCGCCTCTTCTCCTACCAGGAATTCTGCTTCTACGAGGCCCTCAACGACCAGTCGAACTACCAGCGCACCTGGTCCATCGGCGAGGTCGAGGTCGAGGGGGGCGCCATCTACCACAAGACCGAGTACCGGGAGCGCCGCTCCCACTACGCGCTGTTCGCCTGCACCCGTCCCGTCTCCGGCTTCGACACGAGCCGCGAGGCCTTCGTCGGCGTGCATGAGGGCCTGCACGAGGCCCGGGCCCCCTTCGCGGGGGCCTGCACCGGCTCGAAGGCCTACGGCTGGAACCCGATCGGGGCCCACCAGCTCGACCTCGAGCTCGAGCCCGGCGAGGAACAGGAGTTCGCCTTCATCCTCGCCTACGTCGACCAAGGCGGCGCTCCCAAGTTCGAGTCCCCCGGGGTCATGGACAAGTCCAAGGGCCGGGCCCTCGTCGAGCGTTATGCGAAACCAGGAGCCGTCGACGCCGCCTTCGCCTCGCTCGGGGCCTACTGGGACGGCCTGCTTGCGAACCTGGGCGCCGAGCTCCCCGACGCTCACGCGAACCGCATGCTGAACTCCTGGAACCAGTACCAGTGCATGGCCACCTTCAACCTCTCCCGCGCGGCCTCCCTCTTCGAGACGGGGATCGGCCGCGGCATGGGCTTCCGCGACTCGGCCCAGGACCTCCTGGGCTTCGTCCACATGGTCCCGGCCCGGGCCCGGGAGCGCCTCCTGGACATAGCCGCGACCCAGCTCTCGGACGGCACCTGCTACCACCAGTACCAGCCCCTGACCAAGAAGGGCAACGCCGAGGTCGGCGGCGACTTCTACGACGACCACCTCTGGCTCGTCCTCGCGGCCTCGGCCTACGTCAAGGAGACCGGGGACTACGGGGTCCTCGACGCGGCCTGCGGCTACGCCGACCGCGACTACGCCCCGCTCGCCCCCCGCGAGAGCCTCTTGCAGCACCTCGAGACCTCGATGGCCTACACCCTGGCCAAGCGCGGCCCCCACGGCCTGCCCCTCATCGGCCACGCCGACTGGAACGACTGCCTCAACCTCAACTGCTTCTCCGCCGAGCCCAACGAGAGCTTCCAGTGCGCCGGCGACGTCGCGGGCAGCCAGGCGGAATCCGTCATGATCGCCGGCCTCTACCTCTACGCCGCGCGGGAGATGGCCGAGCTCTACGAGGCCCTGGGCCGCCCCGCCGACGCGGCCCGCGCCCTGGCCGACCGGGACGGGATCCTCGCCGCGGTCGAGTCCGCCGGCTGGGACGGGGAGTGGTACCGCCGGGCCTACGACGCCGCCGGCCGCCCCGTGGGCTCGGCGGAGTGCGAGGAGGGCCGGATATTCATCGAGAGCCAGGCCTGGTGCGCGTTAGGCGGCGCCGGGTCCGACGGCGCGCCGGAGCCGGCGCGGGGCCGGGCGCGGATGGCGCTGCGGAGCCTCCACGAGCGGCTCTACACGCCCAAGGGCATCGTCCTCCAGCAGCCGGCCTATACCTCCTACCGCCTCGAGCTCGGCGAGATATCGAGCTACCCGCCGGGGGTCAAGGAGAACGCCGGCATCTTCTGCCACAACAACGCCTGGATCCACCTGGCCCTCTGCCGCCTGGGCGAGGCCGACCGCGCCTTCGAGTACTACCTCTCCATCTGCCCGAGCGCGAAGCAGGAGGAGATCGAGACCTACCGCTCCGAGCCCTACGCCTACGCCCAGATGATCGCCGGCCGCGACGCGCCCTGCTTCGGCGAGGCGAAGAATTCATGGCTCACGGGCACCGCGGCCTGGACCCTCGTCGCCCTGAGCCAGGGCATCCTCGGCATCCGCCCCGGCCACGGGGGGCTCGTCCTCGACCCCTGCATCCCGCGGGCCTGGAAGGGCTTCTCCGCGACCCGGCGCTTCCGCGGCGCCGCCTACAAGATCAGGGTCGGCGATCCTCGCTCGGCGTCCTGCGGCGTGTCCTCGCTGCGGATCGACGGGGCGCCGGCGCCCCTGATCCGCGACGGCTCGGGCCGCGGCGTCGTCCTCCCCCTCTTCCCCGCGGGGAGCGAGCACGAGGTCGAGGTCGAGCTCGGCTAGGGCGCGAGCCTTGCGGCGGCCGGGCCCTCCATGGCATCCTCGAGCCATGGACGCGCGAGAGAACCCGGCCGGGCCCGGGGCGGCCGGCCCCTTCGGCGGGGCCGAGCTCGCCTTCCCCGTCACCTTCGACCTCAGGATCATCTACCTCCTCGCCGGGGGCGAGTCCATCCAGGCCGACCTCGAGCTCCTCTTCGAGCGCATGTCCGTGCCCTGCTCCCTCATGCAGGGACTCGCGGCGCCGGGAGCGAAGTACGGGCGCTTCGGCTGCCGCGTGACCCTCGACAGCCGCGAGCGGATGTACGCCCTCTACACCGAGCTGGGCAAGCTGCCCTACGTCAAGGCCGCCATCTAGGCGGAAGGCCCGCTCAGGCCGCGAGGGCCCGGCGCGCGAAGTCGAGGATGGCCCCGATGAGGGCCTCCTCGTCGGGCTCCTCGCCCTCGGCCAGGCCGAGGAAGATGCGGAGCCGGTCGCGGTAGTAGGCGGAGGCGAAGGAGAACTGGAAGAGCATGATGAGGTTGTCGAGGCAGAAGGCGGCGGCGCCCGGGTCGATGCCGCGCCGGAGCTCGCCCCGCTCGACCGCCGCCGCGATGGCCCTGCGGTAGAGCGAGGCGGTGATGGCCTCGAGGCTGCCGGAGAGGCGCTCGGCGAGGTGCCGCAGGCCCTGGGTCGTCGCGTCGAGGTAGACGAGGTTGAGCTCGGGATTGGACTTGGCGTAGTCGCGGGCCTTGCGGAGCATGGAGCCGAAGCTCTCGAAGAAGCCGGAGCCGACGTCGATGTCGGCCAGGGCCCGCTCGAGGAGCTCGTGGCCCTGGTCGGCCACGGTGAGGAAGAGGTCCTCCTTCGAGGGGAAGTAGCTGTACAGCGAGCCGATGGACACGCCGGCCTTGCGGGCGAGGCCGTTGACGCTCGTGCCGTTGAAGCCCTTGTCCGCGAACTCGGCCAGGGCCACGGAGAGTATAGCCTTCCGCCTGTCGGCGTCGATCTTCTCGAAGGTCTCGGTGTGGAAGCGGCGCCGGCGGCCGCCCTCTGCTTCGTCGGTCATGACCAGCAATGGTAGGGGCCCCGGCGGCCGAGGGTCAAGGGAGCCCCGGCCAGGCCGGGGCTCATCGGTAGTAGGCCGAGAACCTGCCTCGCTTCAGGGCCGCCCCCAGGAGGCCGCCCACGAGCCGGAGGGCCGGCCTCGCGGCCTTGAGGTCGATGAGCTCGACGAGGTTCCCGTCGGGATCCTTGAGGAAGGCCCAGTCGACCTTCCCCGTCCGCGCGGGCTTCGTGACGAATTTCACACCCCGCTCCTCGAGTCTCTCCACCCAGGCCCCGAGCTTCGACACGTTGAGCGCCACATGAGTAAAGCCGGGGGCGTTCCAGGCCGGGTGATTGTCCCCGCCCGGGCGCGCGGCTGCCGGCTCGAACTGGAAGAGCTCGACGACCCCGCCCCCCGGGGCGCGGAGGAAGCCCATGCGCAGCCTGGCGCCTTCGACCCGGTAGAGGGGGAAGAGCTCCTTCGTGGCCTCCGGCTCGAGGACGTCCTCCGAGACGAGGTAGAAGCCGAACTGCTCGTGATACCAGCGGACCGCCCGGCCGAGGTCGGAGACGGTCAGCCCGGCGTGGCTCATCGACTTGACGCGCATCGCTGCCCTCCCTACTTCGCGTAGCCGGCGACGGTCAGCATGAGCTCGCCGAGCATGGCCCCGTACTCGGGGGCGCCGAGCATCCTGATCTTGGACTTGGCCGTGGCCTCGATCATGTCGTCGGTGCCCAGGAGGATGCCGAGGGCGCTCTCCGAGGAGTCGAAGCTCATCGTGAAGAAGGGCTTCGAGCGCTCGTAGGTCCCGCGGGCCGCCCGGCTCTGGCCGGCCTTGACCCGGATGTAGGCCGAGAGCTCCGGCTTGCCCTCGACCGCCCAGGCGTAGACCCGGTCCGGGCTCGTCCTGGCCCACTTCGCCACCGCCGGGTGGCCGGCCTTGTTCAGCTGGCTGATGCCCGAGGACAGGAGGTAGAAATAGAGCTTGACCAGGAGGTCGCGTCCGGCCGCGTCGGCGGGGGCCTCCTTCGCGCCCAGGGCCGCGGCCATGCCCAGGAGGGCCTGCATCGTGGCGAGGAAGAGCCCCGGCGAGCGCAGGGCGCCCCTGATCCTCGGCAGCTTCTTGGACTTGCCCGAGAAGAAGCCGTTGAGGGCCTCGAGGGAGGGGAACTCGAGCTCGACGTTAGGCGACGGATGGGTGCCCTGGGCTACGGCGACGGCGCCGCCATCGACGAGGAAATGCGTCCCCGCCCTGGGCGGGCCCGCCTGCGGGGCCGCGGGGCCGAAGAGCGCTTCGTACTCGGCCGCGCGGGCTCCGAGGATCGCGCTGACCTGGACGACGCCCGACTTCCCCGCGAAGGCCTTGGCAAGGCCGGGCTTGGCTTCGACGAGGGGCTTCAAGAGGGGCAGGGCGCCGTTCAGGAATATCCGGGCGGCGTAGATCGCTTCGTCGGCCATGCTACACCTCGTCGTCCCAGTTCTCGTCCGCCTCGAAGTCCCTGCCCATGAGCTCGCGCACCGCGGCCATGATGCCGTTCTCGTCGATGCCGTAGTGGGCCATGAGGTCCTCGTGGAGGCCGATGATGGAGAAGCAGTCCGGGATGCCCAGGCGCTTGAAGGTGAGGGACTTGCCCAGGCCGGCCGCCACCTCGGCGACCGCGCTCCCCAGGCCGCCTATGACGTTGTGGTCCTCGACGGTGATCACCCGCCTCGTATCCATGATCGCGGCCTCGATCGCCGCCTCGTCGATGGGCTTGATCGTGTGCATGTTGAGAACCCGCACCTTGAGCCCGTCGGTCTTCTCGAGGGCCCGGGCGGCCTCGAGGGCCCGCCAGGAGCAGGCGCCGCAGGCGATGACCGTGAGGTCCGTGCCCTCGTGCAGGGTGACCGCCTTGCCGAGCCTGAAGCCGTAGTCGGGCCTGTCGTAGAGGACCTGGTCGAAGCCCCGGTTGATGCGGATGTAGACCGGGCCTTTCTTCTCGTAGGCAGCGCGCACCGCGTTGGCCGTCTCGATCCCGTCGGCGGGCACGATGACCGTCATGTTGGCCATGGCCCGCATGATGGCGATGTCCTCGGTGCAGTGGTGGGTCGAGCCCGCCTGGCCGAAGGAAAGGCCCGCGTGGGTGGCGATGATCTTGGCGTTGAGGTTCTGGTAGCAGATGTCGGTGTGCACCTGGTCGAGGGCCCGCATCGAGGCGAAGACCGCGAAGGTGGAGAGATAGGGCGTCAAGCCCGCCTTGGCCAGGCCGGCCGCCATGCCGACCATGTTCTGCTCGGCTATGCCCACGTTGAAGAAGCGCTCGGGGAAGGCCTCGCCGAAGAGGCCTATCTTGGTCGACTTGGCGAGGTCGGCCGAGAGGCCGACGATGTCGGGATGCTCGGCGCCGAGCTCGCATAACGTCTTTCCGTAGTACTCGGCGGTCGACATCTTCATCGCGTCGAGCATGGTGTAGGTCAGTCCGCCCATCGTTACTCCCCCCTCGCCTTGGCGATCCGGGCCTGGCCGTAGCGCTCGAGGGACTCGAGGGCCTTGGCCTTCTTGTCCGCGTCGAAGGAGCCGTAGTGCCAGCGGTAGTCCCCCGCGATGAAGTCTATGCCCTGGCCCTTCACCGTGTCGGCGATGATCGCGACGGGCCTGTCCTTCGCCGCCAGGGCCGCGTCGATGGCTCCGGCCAGGGCGTCGAAGTCGTGGCCGTCGACGGCCAGGGGCTCGAAGCCGAAGGCCCGCCACTTGTCCGCGAGGGGCTCGAGGCCCATGACCTCCTCGGTCGGGCCGTCGATCATGCACTTGTTGCGGTCGACGATGACGACGAGGTTGGTCGCCTTGAAATGAGCCGCGGCCATGGCCGACTCCCAGACGGCGCCCTCGTCGCACTCCCCGTCGCCCAGGAGGACGAAGGTCCTCCAGGACTCGCCCTTCACGCGGGCGCCGAGGGCCATGCCCAGGCCCACGGCCAGGCCGTGGCCGAGGGAGCCCGTCGAGGCCTCGACCCCTTTCACCTTAGTGGAGTCCAGGTGCATCCCCAGGGGGCTCCCCGTGTGGTTGTACTCCTTGAGGAGCTCCGGATCGAAGTAGCCGAGCTCCGCGAGGACGGGCGCGTAGCCCACGCCGATGTGGCCCTTCGAGCAGACGAAGCGGTCGCGATCGGGCAGCTCGGGGCGCTTGGGGTCGAGCCTCATGTACTTGTGGTAGAGGATCGTCATGATGTCCATGGCGGAGAGGGCCCCGCCGATGTGGCCCGAGCCCGCCCAGACGACCGTCTCGAGGCAGAGCTTGCGGAGCTCGTGCGCCTTCTGTTCGAGGCGCAGCTTCTCCTCCCTCGTCAGCGGCATGGCTACCTCCTCGCCTTCGCGACGACGGCGAAGGCCTCGTCCGCCACCTCGAGGGTGAAGGCGATATCCTCGTCCGTCAGGGCCGTGTTGATGAAATGGTTGTGGTGGTTGGTGAAGAAGACCCCGCGGCGGACGCACTCGGCCACCCAGGCCTGGTGGGTCTGCCAGCTGTCGTCGCCCGCGATGCGCATGAACCACATCGAGGGCTCTCCGGAGATGCGCAGGTCGAAGCCGTGGCGCCTGCCCGCCGCGGCCAGGCCCTGGGTGAGTTTCCGGCCCTTCTCCATGCAGAGCCCGGCCGCGCCCAGCTCGCGCATCTTCCCGATGCAGGCGATGGCCGCCGCGATGGGCGCCGCCGAGAGCCAGT